>ERZ777003.2428-NODE-2428-length-21773-cov-7.999033_pt1 | contig 21773 bp, 18 predicted proteins | sample MGYA00374956_ERZ777003 | MGnify/ENA primary metagenome ERZ777003 (study PRJEB29302, sample SAMN06268252) | bioreactor metagenome | isolation source: Joint BioEnergy Institute, California, USA | place: USA:Joint BioEnergy Institute, California, USA | collected... | reverse complement strand
AACATCTACGCCGACGAGGCGCTGTGGCGGGCGAGGCTGCACGGCACCCGGCCCACCGAGACACTCACCGGGCCGACGATCACCCGGTTGCTCGGCCACGTCCGGGACGTCCTCGGCGAGGCGATCGCCCAGGGCGGAACGAGCTTCGACGCCCTCTACGTCAACGTCAACGGCGAGAGCGGCTACTTCGCCCGCGACCTGAACGTCTACGGTCGGGAAGGGCTGCCCTGCCGCCGCTGCGGCACGCCGATCCGGCGCGAGGCGTTCATGAACCGGTCGTCGTACAGCTGTCCGCGCTGCCAGCCCCGACCCCGTACCGTCCGGACGCCGGCCCGCTGACCCGGGGTCCGCAGGGCGGGTGTGGCGCGACCGCCCGCACGCAGGCCAGGCGCACCCTCGGCGGTGGTCGTACGGCGGACTCAGGCGGTGGCGCCGAAGACCTGGGTCCAGTAGAGCCGACCGTCGGCGCCGGTGGCCACTCCCACCCCCATGGCCCGGGCCGCACAGTTGAGGATGTTGGCCCGGTGCCCCGGGCTGTTCATCCAGCCCGCCATGACCGCCTCGGCGGTGGGGTAGCCCACGGCGACGTTCTCGCCGAGCGGACTGTCGTACCCGGCCCGGCGGGCCCGTTCCACGAACGTGCTGCCGTCGCTGCCGGTGTGGGACATGGTGGCGTGCGCGGCCTGGTCCTGGCTGTGCAACCGGGCCGCCTCGGCGAGCCGGCTGTCGATGACGACGGGGCCACAGCCGTTCGCGGCGCGTTCCCGGTTGACGATCTCGAGTACCTGGGCGGCCTCCTGACTCTCCCCGCCCCCACCCTCGTTCCCGCCGCCGCTCGACCTCGTCGGCGTCCCGGCGGTCGTCCGACGCGGTGTCGGGCTGGTGGTGGTCCGGGCCGGCGTGGCCCGGGTGGTGGCGCTCGGCCTCGGGCTCGGCCGGGCCGTGCTGGCGGTGGGGGTCGGGCCGGTCTCGGCGCCGACGTCGGCGGAGACGTCAGGACGGGGCACCGCGCCGTCCGGCTGTCCCGGCACCGCCGCACCCGGTGCCGCCGCACCCGGTGCCGCCGCCTCGGTGCCGAGACCGGCGGGTGTGCCGGACGGGCGGCCCGGCAGCAGGGCTGTCCCGGCGCCGAGGGCTCCGAGCAGGGCGGCGAGCACGACCCCGAGGAGTACCGGGCCCCGGCCCCGGCTCCGGCGGCGGTGACGCCCGCCCCGGCCAATCCGGGCGGCGTCACCGGGGTGAGGTACGGCGGTGCCGTCCCGGTTCCGACGGCGCGGGCCGGCGGCGGATTCCCGTGTCCTCGCCCGTCGCCCCCGTCCGTCCTGTCCTCTGTCCGGTTCGAAGAAGCCCAGCTCGGCCAGGAGCCGGTCGGTGTGCGCCGCGCGCCGGTCGTCGTCGGGGAAGGGGTGTCGGGTCGGTGGCGCGGGCCGGGGGTCACCTCCGTCCCGGTCGACCGGGTCGTTCCACCCGTGCACGTCCGCGCCTCCTCCGTCTCGCCGGCCGCGGGCTCCGGCTGGTCGAGCCGGGTGCCACGACGTCCCGCTCCTGCCGTGCGGACGCTACGCGTGCCCTCTGGCCTGGGGCAACGCGGCTAAGGAAGATCTAAGGTGCCGCAGAGCAGAGGCGTCGGAAGGCCGTGGGGCCAGGCCGGTGTCGCGCCGGAGATCGACGGGCGTGTAACCCTGTGTGTCCGATCGGGGGATCCGGCGCGGGTCCGGCGACAACCTCCGGATCTGCGAGCTTCGCGACACACAGGTGGTCCAATCCGGCGGAACTTGACTGAGCCGGGGCATCGGCACACTATGGAGATGTCGCCAGTCGCGCCCGACCATGCCTGCGTTTGTTCGGCGGGCGGGGAGTCGCGAACGAGTTGGGCGCGCGTTGGCCGGCCTTTCCGGCAGCGCATTACAAGGAGACGATATGGCGAAGGCCCTCTACGGCCACGTGGGCGCGGCGCCCGACCGGCGTCTGCTCGACGAGGTCACTCGACTACGTGCCCGGGTCCAGGCGCTCGAGCTCGAGACGACGCGGTTGCGCGCCGAGAACGATCGGCTCGCGGCAGCGGTCGCCGAGGCAGATGACCTGCTCCGGCTGGCCGAGCCCGCGCTGACCTGACCTCCGGGCGTCGGTGAACCGACGCCCCGTCTGGCACAACTGAATCGCACAAAATCGCGCGCCGACACATTCGTGGCGGCGCGCAGTTTTGTGTTTCGGGCGGTGCCGCGTCGGGTGTCGAATTCGGGTCGGCGGGGATCGGGGGCGTAGTATGCCGGACTGCGCCCGGACCCGCGTGCCGGAGGCGCACGCCGCCGGCGCCGTGCCGGCTCGACCAGCCGGAACGTCAGCGGTCCCGGATGATCCGATACGCTGGTCGGCGCGCGGCGAGTCGTGGCCGACCTGCGCCTGGGTTACCCTGCGGGTCGACCAGTCCCCCAACCGCCGGAGGCGAGCCATCGAGCCGGCGGTCAGGGGCCCGGCGGGCGCATCGCGGCCGGCCGGGACGCCCCGCCGAGCCGGGCCGAAGCGCCGGATCGACACCGGCGGCGAGTCCGCCCGGCGGTCCGCGGGCCGACAATCCGGGTGCGGCACGTCGGACGAGGAATGCGAACGTGTATCTCAAGAGCCTGACGGTGAAGGGCTTCAAGTCCTTCGCCTCCAGCACGACGTTCCGGCTGGAGCCGGGGATCACCTGTGTGGTGGGGCCGAACGGCTCGGGCAAGTCGAACGTCGTGGACGCCATCGCCTGGGTGCTCGGCGAACACAGCGCCAAGGCGCTGCGTGGCGGCAAGATGGAGGACGTGATCTTCGCCGGCACCGCCGGCCGGCCCCCGCTGGGCCGGGCCGAGGTGACGCTCACGATCGACAACAGCGACGGCGCCCTGCCGATCGAGTACACCGAGGTGTCGATCACCCGACGGATGTTCCGCTCGGGTGAGAGCGAATACGAGATCAACGGCGACTCCTGTCGGCTCCTCGACATCCAGGAGCTCCTCTCCGACTCCGGCATCGGCCGCGAGATGCACGTGATCGTCGGCCAGGGTCAGTTGGACGCCGTACTGCACGCCAAGCCGGAGGACCGGCGGGCGTTCATCGAGGAGGCGGCCGGGGTCCTCAAGCATCGCAAGCGCAAGGAGAAGGCGCTGCGCAAGCTCGACGCGATGCAGGTCAACCTCAACCGGCTCACCGACCTGACCGCGGAGCTGCGCCGCCAGCTCAAGCCGCTCGGCCGGCAGGCCGAGGTGGCCCGGCGGGCCGCCGGTATCCAGGCCGACCTGCGCGACGCCCGGCTGCGCCTGCTCGCCGACGACCTGGCCACGCTCCGGGCCACGCTCGACAAGGAGATCGCCGACGAGGCGGCACTGCGGCAGCGGCGCGAGGAGGTGGAACGGGAGTACGCCGAGGTCCAGACCCGCCTGGCGGAGCTGGAGGCCGAACTCGCCGCGAGCGCCCCGCTGCTGGCCCAGGCCCAGGACACCTGGTACAGGCTCTCCGCGCTCACCGAGCGTTTCCGGTCCACCGAACAGCTGGCCCGGGAACGCCTGCGCCACCTCAGCGCCACCCCGGACGACGAGCGGTTCGGCCGCGATCCGGACGAGCTGGAGGCCGAGGCCGCGGCGGTCCGGGAGCAGGAGGAGGAGCTGCGCGCCGCGCTCGTCGAGGACCAGATCCGGCTCGCCGAGGCGGTGGAGCACCGCCAGCAGCTCGAACGCCAGCTCGCCGAGGCGGAACGGGCACTGGTCGCGGCCGCGAAGGCGATCGCCGACCGGCGGGAGGGGCTCGCCAAGCTGGCTGGGCAGGTCAACTCGGCGCGGGCCCGGACCAGTTCGGCGGCCGAGGAGATCGAACGTCTCGCCGCCGCCTACGCGGACGCGCAGCTGCGGGCCGAGGCGGCACAGGCCGAACTCGACGCGGTGGCGGAGCAGTCCAGCGAGGCGGACCGGGACAACGCCGAACTCGACGCCCGGTACGCCGAGGCGGTCGCCGCCGAGGAGGCGGCGGCGGCGACCGTGCGTACCCTCTCCGACGCCGAGCGGGCGGCGGAGAAGGAGGCGGCGACCTGGAAGGCCCGGGAGGAGGCGCTGGCCATGGGGCTGCGCCGCAAGGACGGGGCGGGGGCGTTGCTGGCCCGCGCCGAGCAGGTGCCCGGCCTGCTCGGCGGTTTGGCCGGGATGCTCACCGTCGCGCCGGGCCACGAGGCGGCGCTGGCCGCCGCGCTCGGCGGGCTCGCCGACGCGGTCGTGGTCGCCGGGGTCGACGAGGCCGCCGAGGCGATGCGTTGGTTGCGGATCTCCGACGCCGGGCGCGCCGAGTTCCTCATCGGCAACCAGGCCGGACCGGGCATGATCGGCTCCGCCGACGCGCTCCGTCCGGCGCTGCCGCCCGGGGCGCGGTGGGCGCCGGACCTGGTCGGCTGCCCCGACGAGATCCGGCCGGCGGTGCACCGGGCGCTGCGCGACGTCGTCCTGGTCGACAACCTGCAGGCGGCGACGCAACTCGTGGCGGAGCACCCCGAACTACGCGCGGTCACGCCCGACGGGGACGTCATCGGCGGCTACACCGCCGCCGGCGGCTCGGCCAAGGCTCCCAGCTACCTGGAGGTCCAGGCCGCCGTCGAGGAGGCCCGGGCGAAGCGGGCCGCCGCCGAGCGGACCATAGCCGAGTTGCGCGAGCAGCTCGCCGCCGCCCGCGAGGAGGTGGCCGAGCGTAGGGCGGAGGTCGCCGCCGCGGCGGCGGTCAAGCGCGAGGCCGAGGGACAGCGCAACGCCGCCGCCCGCCGGCTCGCCGAGCTCGGCGCCGCCGCCCGGTCGGCGAAGGCCGAGATGGAACGGCTCGCCGAGTCCCGGGCCCGCGCCGAGCAGGCCCGGGAACGGGATCTGGCGGCCCTCGCCGAACTGGAGGAGCGGCTGCGGGTCGCGGAGGCGACCCCGATCGACGCCGAACCGTCGACCGAGGAGCGCGACGAGATCGCCGCGTCCCTGCCGCAGGCCCGGCAGAACGAGATGGAGGTCCGGCTCGCGGTCCGGACCGCCGAGGAGCGGGTCGCCTCGATCGCCGGCCGCGCCGACTCGCTGCTGCGCCAGGCGGCGGCGGAGCGGGCGGCCCGGGAACGGGCCGCCGCCCGCCGGGCCGCCCGGGCCCGGGGCGCGGCGATCGCCCGCGCGGTGGAGATCGGCGCCCGGGAGGCGCTGACCCGGCTCGCGGTCTCGCTCGCCGCCGCCGAACAGCACCGCGACGAGGTGGCGAAGGCACGCTCCGCCTGCGAGGCGGAGCTGCAGGAGGTGCGCGGTGCGGCCAAGCGGCTCGGCGCCGACCTGGAGCGGCTGACCAGCGCACTGCACCGGGACGAGGTGGCCCGGGCCGAGCGACGGCTGCGGATCGAGCAACTGGAGGCGAAGGCCGCCGAGGACTTCGGGCTCGACGTGGAGACGCTGATCGCCGAGTACGGCCCGCAGCAGCCCGTCCCGCCGACCCCGGCCGAGATCGCCGCCGCCGAGCGGGACGGCCGGCCGGCGCCGGAGCCGGTGCCGTACGACCGGGCGGTGCAGGAGAAGCGGGCGGCGAGGGCGGAACGGGAACTGGCGCTGCTCGGCAAGGTCAACCCGCTGGCCCTGGAGGAGTTCGCCGCGCTGGAGGAGCGGTACAAGTTCCTCTCCGAGCAGCTGGAGGATCTCAAGGCGACCCGGCGGGACCTGCTCACCGTGGTCAAGGACGTCGACGAGCGGATCCTGGAGATCTTCGCCAGCGCCTTCGCCGACACGGCCAGAGAGTTCGAGGAGGTCTTCACCGTCCTCTTCCCCGGCGGCGAGGGGCGGCTGGTCCTCACCGACCCGGACGACCTGCTCACCACCGGCGTCGAGGTGGAGGCCCGCCCGCCGGGCAAGAAGATCAAGCGGCTGTCGCTGCTCTCCGGCGGCGAGCGGTCGCTGACCGCCATCGCCCTGCTCGTCGCGATCTTCCGGGCCCGTCCCAGCCCGTTCTACATCATGGACGAGGTGGAGGCCGCACTCGACGACGTCAACCTCGGTCGCCTGATCACCCTGCTGGCCCAGTTGCGGGCGAAGAGCCAGCTGATCATCATCACCCACCAGAAGCGGACCATGGAGATCGCCGACGCCCTGTACGGCGTGACGATGCGCAACGGTGTCACGCAGGTGATCAGCCAGCGGCTCCACACCAACAAGGAGGACTGATGCCACCCCGGGAACGGCCGACCGCCCTCCTGGTCGACCTGGACGGCGTCCTGCGCCGGTGGGATCCGCGGGTCGCCGCCGAGGTGGAACGGCGCCACGGGCTGCCGGAGGGGGCGCTGCACGACACCGCCTTCCGGTGGTCGCTGCTCCAACCGGCGGTCACCGGGCAGATCCGGCACGCCGAGTGGATGGCGGCGGTGGTCGACGCCCTGGCGGACGCGGCCGGTGGCCGGGAACGGGCGCAGGCGGCGGTGGACGCGTGGCAGGCGGACCGGGGCAGTGTCGACCCGGACGTGTTGGCCTTCGTCCGCCAGGTCCGGGCCGCCGGGCTACGGGTCGGACTGGCGACCAACGCCACCGACCTGCTCGACGCCGACCTGAAGCTCCTCGGCCTGACCGACGAGATCGACGTGGTGGTCAACTCCTCACGGGTGGGGGTGGCCAAGCCCTCGAAGGAGTACTTCCAGCAGGCGTGCGTGGCGATCGGCACCCCGCCGGCCCGGGTCCTCTTCGTCGACGACGAGGACCGGGCGATCCGCGGCGCCCGGGTCGCCGGGTTGTCGGCGTACCGCTGGAACGGGCCGGACGACCTGCGCTACCTGCGGGCGGCGCTCGCGCTCTGACGCGACCCGACCCGACCGCTCGGGGGCGGGAGCATCGACGCGAGCCGACGGGCAGTATCGTCTCCGGGCGTGACCTCGTCCAAGCGTCTCGGGTTCCTGCTCGTCGGCGTCGCCGTCGTGCTGGTGGTGGCCGTCGTCGTCGCGGCGGTCGTCGGACTGCTGATCCGGCGGAACACCCGGTACGGCACGGTCCTCGACCGACGGGCGACGTCCGCCACGGTGAAGGTGGGGGACAGGTTCACCCTCAAGGTTCCGGACCGTGGACCGTCGGTCGGCGACAACTGGAGCGCCACAGCCCAGCCCGGTGACGTGGTGACGCTGGTCGAGGAGGAGCTGCTCTCCGGCAGCCTGACCGACCGGATTCTCGGTCCGGCGGACGGCGGTGGCGGCGGCAACCGCTACTTCCTCTTCGACGCCCGCCGACCCGGACAGGTGACGATCACCCTGACCAACTGCTTCCAGGGCTGTCAGACCGAGAGCGCCAGGGCGGCCTCGGAGACCGTCACCTGGACGGTGACGGTCTCCTGACCCGGGTCATCCGCACCTGGCCCCCGCGCCGACGTGCGTGCGGCTCACTCCGCCGCACCGGCACCGGCCTGCCGGCGGGCCGCCACGACCAGGGCGACGTTCTCCAGCCAGCGCGCCACCGTCTCGTCGTACCCCGGGCCGCGCTCGCTGACCGAGTCCGCCGCCGCGAGCCAGGTGGTGGCGAGGGCCGCCTGCTCCGGCGTCGGCAGCGGCTCCGGAAGGGTGACCGCGTACCCGACGCCACCACGCCGGACCACCTCGGCCAGGAAGGTCAGCGAGCGGGGCCGGGTGCCGAGCCGGTCTGCCGCCAGCGCGGCGGCGACCGTCACCTCCCCGGCCGGTGCCCGTCCCGAGCGGAGCCCGTCCGCCAGCCGCGCCGGTACGTCGATGGCCCGCAGCGCGTCCTCGTCCAGTCTCGGATACGTCATGTCGCCCCTCCTCACCGTGGCAGACGGACGCTGGTGAACTCGTTCGGCACGCCGTTGCCGATCGAGTCGAGGCGGCCGTTGACGAAGTCGTCCTCATTGACCCAGACGGTGTAGCCCCACGGGTTGTAGACCTGGAGTCGGTCGCCGTCGTGACCGATGATCAGCATCTGGTGTCCGCCGTCGTCGTCCCGGGTGGAGAACGGCACCATGTGCCCCTCGTCCACCGCGCGCTCGATCTCCGGCAGCACCGCGCGGCGCTCGTCCGCGTTGCGGAGGTTCCGGTTCTCGTAGTCCGCGCCGGTGCGCGAGCCGATCTCCTGGTCGGCGACGGTCTCCGACTGCTCGTTGGTCATCCCGTCGCTGCCGATCAGCGGCAGGTCCTGGTACCAGGAGCGCCCGCCGTCGTAGACCCGGTACTGCTCGTCCAGCAGGCGCCGGGCGAAGGCCTCGCCGTTGTCGTACGCCGGGTCGCCGGGGTGGCCGCCGGTGGTGAGTTCGAGCGCGTACAGCGGGTCGACCATGGCCCGGGCGGTGACGGTGGAGGACGCCACGCAGGTCGGGTGTTGCCCCTGGGTCCACGCCGCGCCGTCGAACGTCGTGGGACGGTGCTGTCCGGTCGGCGCCGAGTCGCCCAGGTCGAGCGGGTTGAGGTGGGCGCGCAGCCAGGCCGGGTCGTCACCGAACGGGGCGATCAGCCGGTTGAACTCGGTGATCTTGTCGATGTCGTAGCCGGCGGCCAGGGCGCGCATCAGGTACGCCCGGTGCTCGGGGCTGCCCGCCGCGGCCAGGAGTCGTTCCATCCGGGCCCGGTCCGCCTCGCTCATCGCGGCGAGGCGGTCGGCCGCCCGGTCGGCCATCGAGGCGGTGAGAATCGCCCCGTCCACGCTGGTGCTGCTGCTGCCGGCGTCGACCAGCAACAGCTCGTCCAGCGTGGACAGCGGCGAGTCGGCCAGCCGCCGCAGCCGGGCCTGGGATGCGAGGTCGTGGAAGGTGCTGCTCGCCTCGCGGGAGGCCTCCTCGACCCGGCTGTGCGCGCCGACCCGCTCGGCCATCGCGCCGGTCGCCATCTGGTGGGCGCGGTGCATGGTGTCGCCGTCGTAGTGCAGCGGGTCGGTGAACGGCCCGGCCGTGATCTCCTCGGTCAGGCGGTACGCCTCGCGCAGCGAGGGCATCGCGGCGGTGTCGCGCTTCGTGCCCTCCTCGACGGCGTCCGCCAGCCGCCGCAGCTCGCGCGCGATCTGACCCAGCACGTCGACCCCGCGCTCCAGGCCGCGTTCGGCGGCGGCGAGCGCCTCGCCAGCGGCGACGCGGGTGTCGCCCGCCCAGACCTCCGGCAGCCGCTGGCGGCGGATCTCGCTGACCACCATCGAGGCGGCGTCGAGCCGCTGCTGGGCCCTGCCGTAGTCCGCGGCGAGGGACTCCAGGGAGTCCGGCCGGCCGCCGGGGCCGCCGACCTGGATGGCGTCCCGGAGCGAGTAGCGCAGCGCGCCGGCGTTCCAGAATCCGGTCTGGTCCTCGATCTGGCGCTGGAGTTGCTTCAGCCGGGACAGCGGGGTGTCGCTCATCGCGCGCCACCGCCGCCGGTTCGGGCCGCGGCCCGCTCGTCGGAACGTTCGTAGTTCTCGGCCGCCTTCTCCATCGCGTCGGCGAGCTGGCGCAGCGCCTCGGCGAGGGCGTCCAGTTCGTCGCGCCACGCCTGGGAGACCGCCCGATAGCCGTCCTGGCTTCCGTACTGGTCGAAGCCGATCAGCAGCCTGCCGTCGTCGGTGTTCCGGGTCGCCCGCACCGCCTCGCGGACACCGTCGGCCGCCTCGTCCCGCAACCGCTTCGCCGCCGCCCGCAACGCGGCGGTGTCCACCTGAACCATTCCTGCCCCCTCCCGTGGTTCGCCCCGAACCCTATCGTCCGAAGTCACTACGGATGGGCCCACGCGCGCAGCGGTGCCCGGCCGGCGGCGGGTCAGCCCGCGGCGAGCCGGTGGCGGGCGACGGTGACGAGGCTGCCGTCGGGGCGGGTTCCCTCGATCGTCACCTCGGCGGTCCGACCCTCGTGCCGCAGGGTGCCCACCGCGTTGCCGAAGTACGGCCCGGCGAGCCGGCGCCACCGCACCGGCGGTCGGCGTACCCCGGCCGTCCGGGCGACCAGCCGGGCCACCACCGACGGCAGCCACCACCAGCCGATCCACAGCAGCGGGCGCATCGAGGCCGGCACCTGGTTGTGAAACGGCGAGCAGGTCACCTGGTGCACCGGCGTCACCACCGCCCGGCCCCGGAACCGGGCCCGGGCGACGTACGAGTGGTGGACGTCGCCGGAGAGGACGCTGATCGACGCGGGCGGCGGGCGGTGGCCCGGGTCCGCGCGCCCGGCCACCCCGGTGCCGAGCCGGGCGAGGACGGCGGCGAGCGCGTCGAACGAGCGACGGAACGCGGCCCAGTGCTCCAGGTCGAGCGCCCGACGCAGCCGCTCCGAGAACGCCGCCACCCGGGGCCGGGACGAGTCGGCCAGCCGCTCGTTCCACGACTCGACGTGGTGGATGGCGGGCGGCAGCAGCCAGGGCAGCGACGAGCCGATCACCAGGTGGTCGTGGTCACCCCGCACCTGGTCGGTGAACCAGGCCCACTCGGCCGGCGGCAGCATCGCCCGGTGCGCCCGGTCCAGCACCCGGCCGCACCGGTTGTCCAGCACCACCACCCGGGTCCGACCCACGTCCAGGGCGTAGCTCCACCGGTAGCGCCCGGTGACCGCCGCGACGTCGGGTGACCCGCCCCGGCCGGGCGCGGCGTCGTACCCGGCCGCCTCGGCGTCGACGCGGCGGCCGAACGCGCGCAGCACCTCCGTGGCGTCGTCGCGGGCCGCCACGACCGCGGCGTAGACCGGGTCGGTCGCCAACTCCTCCGGTGCCAGGTTGCCGAGGTGCTGGTAGATCCAGTACGACGCCAGCCCGCTGGTGATCCGTTCAGACCACCACGGTTGCCGGTGCACCTCGGCCCGCCACGGCATCGAGGTGTTCCAGTCGTCGACGATCTCGTGGTCGTCGAAGATCATCACGCTCGGCACCGTGGACAGCAGCCAGCGGATCTCGGGATCCCGCCACGACTCGAGGTACAGCGCCGTGTACTCGTCGAAGCTGACCACCTGGTCGGGCGGGGCGCCCGTGCTGCGGCTGCGCCGGCGTCGCAGCAGCCTGCGCACCGTCGGCGAGGGCTGGTCCGCGTACACCTGGTCGCCGAGCATGAGCAGCAGGTCCGGCCACCGGTCCGGGTCGGGCGCGGCCATCATCCGCCGGGCGTACGCGTCGAGTGCGTCCGGCGGCAGCCGACGGGCCGTGGCGCGCTGCGTGGTCTCCCGGCAGGAGCCGAAGACGAGGTGGACCGTGGGATCGTCCGCCCGGCGGGTGCGGATCACACTCGCCGGCAGCCGCGACCCGGGCTCCGGCCAGACCGGCTGGTCGCCGAGGAACACCTCGTACGGTGTGACCGCGCCCGGTCGGAGCCCGTCCACCACGACCAGGGCGTAGTGGTGGCCGAAGGCGCTGAAGGTGGCGGCCTCGCCGCCCGCTCCGTCCCGGGTGTGGACCCGGACGACGGCCGGGGCGCTGGTCTCCACCCAGACGGTGGCCCGGGTTCCGACCACCCGGCGCAACAGCGGGCCGACCAGCAGCCGGGCGACGGGGCGGGGGGTGGGCATCGCGCGACCTCCGAGCGGTCAGGTGGCGGGCCGTGCGGGGCGGCGCTCCGCCGCCGGAGCGGGCCACGTCGACGTGATCCGCGCCGGACACGTCCGGCCGCCGCGCCTGGACGTGTGCCGTCTGACAGGATCCTCCATATGGACAACCTCGTCGTCATGTCGGTCGTGATCGCCGTACTGGTGCTTCTCGCGGTGGGCCTGACGGTCGGCGCGGTGGTCACCCGGCGGGGCCGCCGGGCCGCCCCGCCGCTGCCGCCGATCCCGCCGGCCCCGCCGGTGCCGCCGGCCCCGCCGGAGGCGGAGGCTCCCGCGGCCGAGGCGCCAGCGGCTGAGGCGCCAGCCGCTCCCGCGGTGGAGGCGCCCGCGGTGGAGGCCCCGCCGGCCCCGCCGGTCCGGGAGCGACCGGAGCCGACCGCCGGGCGGATGGTGCGGCTTCGGGCCCGGCTGTCGCGGTCGCAGAACGTCTTCGGCCGGGGCCTGCTGAGTCTGCTCTCCCGGGACCACCTCGACGAGGAGGTCTGGGAGGAGATCGAGGAGAGCCTGATCGGCGCCGACGTCGGCGTGGAGGCGACCCGGGAGATCGTGGACCGGTTGCGGCAGCGGGTCGCGGTGCTCGGTACCCGCACCGCCACCGAACTGCGCGCGCTGCTCGCCGACGAGCTGGTGGAGGTGCTCGACCCGAACCTGGACCGCACACTGCGGGCGACCCGCCCCGACGGCACCCCGGCCGTGCTGCTGGTCGTCGGGGTCAACGGCGCCGGCAAGACCACCACCTGCGGCAAGGTCGCCCGGGTGTTGGTCGCCGACGGGCACAGCGTGCTGCTCGGCGCCGCCGACACGTTCCGGGCGGCCGCCGCCGAGCAGCTCACCACGTGGGCCGGCCGGGTCGGCGCCGAGGTGGTCCGGGGTGCGGAGGGGGCCGATCCGGCGAGCGTGGCCTTCGACGCGGTCAGACGCGGGATCGAGACGTCGGTCGACACCGTGGTGATCGACACCGCCGGCCGGCTCCAGAACAAGGTCGGTCTGATGGACGAGCTGGGCAAGATCAAGCGCGTGGTCTCCCGGCACGGGCCGGTGGACGAGACCCTGCTGGTGCTCGACGCCACGACCGGGCAGAACGGTCTGGAGCAGGCCCGGGTCTTCACCGAGGTGGTGGACGTCACCGGTGTGGTGCTGACCAAGCTCGACGGGACGGCCAAGGGCGGCATCGTCATCGCCGTGCAGCGCCGGCTCGGCATTCCGGTGAAGCTCGTCGGGCTTGGTGAGGGGCCGGACGATCTCGCACCCTTCAATCCGGTGCAGTTCGTCGACGCGCTCCTCGGCGCCGAGCCGCTTGGCGTTGACGCGTAGTCTCGGGACTCTGGTAGCCGCGCCCCCGTTCCGGGCGCGATCGTGGGGTAGATGAACCAGCGCCGCTCCTCAGGAGAGACGTACGTGACTTCGCAGGAGATCCCGCTACGCGGTGGCAACGTCAGCACCGTCGTGCGGGTGGGTGACACGGTCCGGCGCAACGCCGGCCCGTGGACCCCCGCGGTGCACGCCCTGCTGCGCCACCTGGAATACGTCGGCTTTACCGGAGCGCCACGGGTCCTCGGGATGGACTCCCGCAACCGTGAGGTGCTGTCGTACCTGGAGGGGGAGTGCGGCGAGTACCCGCTCGCCCCCCACTGGGTCACCGACGAGGCCCTGGTGACCGTCGCCACCATGCTGCGGATGTTCCACGACGCCCAGTACGGTTTCCAGCCGCCGCCGAACGCGGTCTGGCGGTCGTTCGGACCGCCGCCGCCGGACACCGAGGTGATCTGTCACCACGACGCGGCCCCGCACAACGTCGTCTGGCGACCGGACGGCACCCTGGCACTGATCGACTTCGATCTGGCGTCACCGGGAGCCCGGATCTACGACGTGGCGTACGCGGCGTGGACGTGGGTGCCGCTCTTCTCCGACCGGGACTCGTACACCCTCGGCTGGAAACGGCCGAACCGGCCCCGCCGGCTGCGGCTGTTCGCCGACGCGTACGGGCTGATCCCCCGGGACCGGCACCGGCTGGTCCGGACCATCCGCAGGCGGATCGTCGACCACATCGAGGGGATTCGCCGCATGGCGGCGGCCGGCGACCCGGCGTTCGTCCGGATCGTGCGCAGGGGCCATCTGCGCCGGCCCATGCGCGATCTCCGGCTGCTCGACTACGAGCGGCACACACTGGAGTACGCGTTGCGGTAGTCCGCGTCGCTGTCCGTACCCGAGTGGTGAGCTATTCGGTGGGGTATGCCCTGTCCGTTCCACCGATAGTGCGGACTTCTTCACACGTTGGAAACAACCCGTCACTCGCACGAAACCATGCGGGCACCTTGGGTGAAACAGCGAGCCACGAAGCTTCCGCGCAACCGGCGTACGGGCAATGCTGCCTCGGTGGGCCGGGAGGGAGGGTAACCAAACCTTAGGAGGCCAGCGTGCCTGAAGCACCGACGATCGACACCGGCAATACCGCCTGGTTGCTGATTTCCAGCGCGATCGTGATGCTCATGACACCGGGTCTGGCGCTGTTCTACGGTGGCCTGAACCGGTCCAAGGGTGTCCTGAACATGATGATGATGAGCTTCTCCGCGATGGGGCTCATCTCGATTCTTTGGCTCTTCTACGGCTTCACCGTCGCCTTCGGCGACGACCAGAACGGCATCTGGGGCGACCTGGGTCAGTACCTCGGCACCAAGACGTTCATGGCCGAGACCGACCTGTGGGGCGAGACCGGGATCCCGCTCTACGTCTTCATGGCGTTCCAGATGATGTTTGCGATCATCACGGTCGCACTGATCAGCGGCGGCATCTCCGACCGGGCCAAGTTCGCCGGCTGGCTGCTCTTCGCCTTCGGCTGGGCCACCCTGGTCTACTTCCCGGTCGCGCACATGGTCTGGGGTGGCGGCTTCATCGGCGCCAAGCTCGGCGCGCTGGACTTCGCCGGCGGCACCGCCGTGCACATCAACGCCGGTGCGGCGGCCCTCGCCCTGGCCCTGGTGCTCGGCAAGCGGGTCGGCTGGCCCAAGGAGCAGATGAAGCCGCACAACGTGCCGCTGGTGGCGCTCGGCGCCGGTCTGCTCTGGTTCGGATGGTTCGGCTTCAACGCCGGCTCGGAGCTGACCGCCGACTCGACCACCGCGATCGCCTTCCTGAACACCCAGGTCTGCACCGCCGCGGCCGTGCTCGGCTGGCTCATCGTGGAGTGGCTGCGCAACGGCAAGCCGACCCTGGTCGGCGCCTCCTCCGGCGCCGTCGCCGGCCTGGTGGCGATCACCCCGGCCTGTGCCTTCGTGGCCCCCTGGGCGGCCGCGCTGCTCGGCCTGGTCGCCGGCGCGGTGTGCGCCCTGGCGGTCAGCCTGAAGTACACGCTCGGCTACGACGACTCCCTCGACGTCGTCGGTGTGCACTTCGTCGGCGGATGGATCGGCTGCCTCTGGATCGGCCTCTTCGGCACCAGCAGCGTCAGCTCCGCCGTCGAGGACGAGGGCCTCTTCTACGGTGGCGGCGTCACCCTGCTCGGTATCCAGGCGCTCAGCGCGCTGATCGTCTCGGTGATCTCCTTCGTGATCGCCTTTGCGCTCGGCTTCGTCATCCAGAAGACCATCGGCTTCCGGGTCTCGACCGAGGCCGAGGTCGAGGGCATCGACATCACCGAGCACGCGGAGAGCGGGTACGACCTGTCGCCGGCCGGCGGCAGCGGCGGCGCCTTCGCACTGGCCGGTATCACCCCGAAGAAGGACGACAGCCCGACGGCGGAGGAACCTGCCGCCCCGGTCAGCGAGAAGGTAGCCGGTTAACGTTTCTCCGATGGAGGGGTTGGACATGAAGCTGGTGACCGCGGTCATCAAGCCGCACCAGCTGGACGCGGTGAAGGAAGCCCTCCACGCCCTCGGCGTGGCCGGTCTCACCGTCAGCGAGGTCCAGGGGTACGGACGGCAGAAGGGACACACCGAGGTGTACCGGGGTGCCGAGTACACCGTCGAGTTCCTGCCGAAGATCCGGGTCGAGGTGCTGACCGACGAGATCGACGTCGAGAAGGTTGTCGACGCCATCGTCACGGCCGCGCGGACCGGGAAGATCGGCGACGGGAAGGTGTGGGTGACCTCCGTCGAGGACGTCATCCGGGTTCGCACCGGTGAGCGCGGCATCGACGCGCTGTAGGACACCGGACCGATGAGCGGGGTTGCCGGGCGTCTCTCCCCCCGGCCCCCGCTCGTCGTCGGCATCGGCGCCGCCGCACGCGAGCAGCGTGCGGCGGCGCTCGACGCATGGTTGACCGGGCTGTTCGGGGCGGGCCTGGCCGCCACCGGCGTCGGCGGCGCCGGGGCGGACGTCGACGGTGTCCGGGGTGTCGCCCTGGTGGCGGTCGGCGGACTCGGCCGCCGGCAGTGCGCCCCCTGCGGCGACCTGGACCTCGTCCTGCTGCACGCCGGCCTACCCGGCACGGACGAGCTGGCCGCCGCCCTCTGGTACCCGATCTGGGATGCCGGTCTCGGGCTCGACCACTCGGTCCGGACCATCCCCGAGGCGCTCTCCGTGGCCCACGACGACGTGAAGGTGGCGGTCGGGCTTCTCGACGCCCGGCACGTCGCCGGGGACCGGTCGCTCACCGCCCGGCTCGTCGACGCCGCGGCCGACCAGTGGCGGCGTACCGTGGTGCGCGCGCTGCCCGGACTACGGGAGATCACCGCCGCCCGCTGGCGGGCCCACGGCGAGCTGGCGTTTCTCCTGGAGGGGGACCTGAAGGAGGCGGCGGGTGGGCTGCGGGACGTCAACCTGCTCCGCGCCATCGCCCGCGCCGGCATCACCGACGCGCTGCGGCCGGCGGTCCGGGCCGCCCACGTACGCCTGTTGGACACCCGCGACGCCCTGCACCAGGCGGTCGGGCGGCGGGTCGACCGGCTGCTCGCCCAGGAGCGGGCCACCGTCGCCGGCCTGCTCGGGCTGCGCGCGACCGGCACCGGTACGGCCGACCCCGGGACCGTCGTCGGTGACGGCGACGCCCTGCTGCGCCGGGTCGCCAGCGACGCCCGGACCGTCAGCCACGCCCTCGACGACGCCTTCCGGGCCGCCGACCGGCTCCGTGCGACACGCCGCCGGGGCGCCGACGGCCGGCCGCTGCGCCGCCCGGTCGCCCGGGACGTGGTGGAGCAGGACGGCGAGCTGGTACTGGCCCGAACCGCGATCGGGGCGCGCCCCGACCCCAGCCTGTCGCTGCGGGTCGCCGCCGCGGCGGCCGGTGCCCGGCTGCCGATCGCCCGCGCGACGTGCGAGTGGCTCGCCGCCTACTGTCCACCGCTGCCGACCCCCTGGCCACCGGCGGCCCGCGCCGCGCTGACCACCCTGCTGGGCGCCGGTCCCGCCCTGGTCCCCACCTGGGAGACCTGTGACCGGTACGGCCTGGTCGACGGCTGGTTCCCCGAGTGGCCCCGGATGCGCAGCCTGCCCCAGTACAACCCGGTGCACCGGTACACCCTGGACCGGCACCTGGTCCAGACCGCCGCCGAGGCCGCCGCGTACGCCCGCGAGGTGGACCGGCCCGACCTGCTGCTCGTCGCCGCCCTGCTGCACGACGTCGGGAAGGGCCTCGACGGCGACCACAGCGAGGTCGGGGCGCCGATCGCGGCCCGGATGGCCGCCCGGATCGGGCTGTCGCCCGCCGAGGTGGAGCTGATCGAGCGCCTGGTCCGGTTGCACCTGCTGCTGCCGGAGGTGGCGACCCGGCGTGACATCGGTGACCCGGTGACGATCACCGGGGTTGCCGAGGCGGTGCGGGACACCACCACCCTGCACCTGTTGCACGCCCTGGCGCGGGCCGACGCACGCGCCACCGGTCCGGCCGCCTGGTCGGACTGGAAGGGCCGGCTGATCGCCGAGCTGGTCCGCCGGGTGCACACCCGGCTCGACACCGGACTGCTTCCCGACCCGCCGACCCCGAACCCGGCGCTGGTGGCGGGGCCGCTGCCCGCCGTACACCTCGCGGAGGACCGGGTGGCGGTGGCCGCCGCCGACCGGCGTGGCCTGCTCGCCGCGGCGGCCGGATGTCTGGCGCTGCACCGGCTGGAGGTCCTCTCCGCCGACGCCTCCACGGTCGCCGGCCGTGCCCTCGTCGAGTTCGTCGTGCAGCCCAGGTACGGCACTCCTCCCGATCCGGTCGCGCTCGCCGCGGACCTGCGCCGGGCGGTCACCGGCGACGTCGCGCCGCTCCGGCGCCTGCGCGGCCGCGTCCACGCCGCGCGGGGCGGCGGTTCGCCGCCGAGGGTGGTGTGGCACCGCGCCGCCGCCACCGACGCGGTGGTACTGGAGTTGCGCGCCGCCGACTCCGGCGGCCTGCTCTACCGGGTCGCCACGGCGCTCGACGAGGTCGGCGCCCAGGTGCGGGCCGCCCGGATCGCCACCCTCGGTGGTGACGTGGTCGACACGTTCTACCTGGTCGGGGGCTGGCCCGAGCAGGCCGAGCGGGAGCGCATCGAGGCGGCCGTGCTCGCCGCCGTGTGAGGAAGGACGCCTGTTGCCGCTTCGGTTGAGCGGGGGTCCCTGCTGACCACCGTCGGGCGTACGTCCCGGAGCGTAGCCGAGGTGCCGCCCGCAGGACGACGCCGCGCGCGACGGCGAGCGGCACCCTCGGGGCATGACACTGCCAGTGGAGACCGAAGGGCTGACCAAGCGGTACGGTGCACTGACCGCCGTGGACGATCTCCACCTCACCGTCCGCGCCGGGGAGGTGTACGGATTCCTCGGCCCCAACGGCGCCGGCAAGACCACCGCCCTGCGCATGCTGCTCGGGCTGGTCCGCCCCAGCGCCGGCACGGTGCGGCTGTTCGGCCGGCCACCCGGCGCCAACCAACTGGCCCGGGTGGGCGCGCTGATCGAGGGACCGGCCTTCTACCCGTACCTCTCCGGGCGGGAGAACCTGCGGGTACTCGCCCACTACGCCCGGGTCGGCACCGACCGGGTGGAGCTGGTGCTCGACCTCGTCGACCTCACCGATCGGGCCGACGACCGGTACGCCGGTTACTCGTTGGGGATGAAACAGCGGCTCGGCGTCGCCGCGGCCCTGCTCAAGGACCCGCGTCTGCTGATCCTGGACGAGCCGACAAACGGTCTTGACCCGGTGGGGATGGCGGACATGCGTACGCTGATCCGCCGGCTAGGTGCCGGCGGATGTACCGTCCTGGTCTCCAGCCACCTGCTCGGCGAGGTCGAGCAGGTCTGTGACCGGGTCGGGGTGGTTTCCCGGGGACGGCTGATCGCCGAGGGAAGCGTCGCCGACCTGCGCGGCTCGCCCGGACTGCGGGTGCTCGCGGACCCGCTCGACGAGGCGGCGGCCCGGGTTCGGGCGTTGGTCGGCGCCGAGCGGGTCCGCGTGGTCGACGGTGGACTGGACGTGGCCGTCGAACCGGAGCGGGCCGCCTGGCTCAACGCCGAACTGGTCGGGGCCGGCCTCGCCGTACGCGAGCTGCGTTCCGGCGAGCGGGACCTGGAGCAGGTGTTCTTCGACCTCATCGAGAAGGGAACGACCGATGTGGGCTAGCTTCCGTGCCGAACTGGTCAAGCTCACCCGCCGCCCGGCGGCCTGGCTGTTGGCCGTCGTCACGGTGGTGCTCGCGGCGACCTTCACGTACGGCTTCCCGTACGCCGGCATCGCCGGCGGGACAGACGGGCCGTACAGCGACCGGACCCTGCCCATGCTGCTGCCCGACCGTCTGGTGGGTAACTCGCTCAGCGGACTGCCGGTGTTCTTCGGCGCGCTCGTGTTGATCCTCGGCGTGCTCACGGCCGGCGGGGAGTACGGCTGGGGCACCTGGAAGACGGTGTTCACCCAGGGCCTGTCCCGGCGCGAGGTGTACGTCGGCAAGCTGCTCGCCCTGGCGGTCGCCGTGCTGGCCATACTGCTCGCGGTGTTCGCGTCCGGCGCGGCGTGCAGCATGCTCATCGCGCTCGTCGAGACGCAGCCGGTGCGCTGGCCCTCGGTCGGGGATCTGGCGGTCGGGATCGCCGCGGGGTGGCTGATCGCGACGATGTGGGCCATGCTCGGTGCCGTGTTGGCCATCGCCCTGCGGGCCGTGGCGCTTCCGGTCGGGCTGGGCCTGGTCTGGATGCTCGCGGTGCAGAACCTGCTCTCCGGACTCGTCGCACCGGTGTTGGACTGGGTGGCCACGGTGCAGCAGGGGCTGCCCGGACCGAACGCCGGGTCGCTGGTGGCCGCACTCGGCGCGCCCACCGACGTGCCGGGCGTCGCCGCGACGGTGGGTGGTGGGCAGGCGGCCGTCGTGGTGGCGGCGTACCTGGTCGCGTTCGTGCTGATCGGCGGTGCGCTGCTGACCCGCCGCGACGTCGGCTGAGAGCGGTGGGACGTCTGTCGCGGGTGGCGGGGCGTCGGCCGGGGGCGGGGGGAGCCGGCGTGGCGGTAGGGCCGGGCGGCTGGGGCGACGGAGTCTTCGACGCCCTGGTCGCCCTCGCCCTGATCGCCATCGGGCTGTTCGGCACCGGTCCGGCCGGCCTCAACCAGGGGATCGACACCGGTCGGGCCGCCTATGCGCTGGTCCTGGTGGCGGCGCTGGCCCTGGTCGGCCGTCGGCGCTGGCCGTTGGCCACCTTCGCCGTGGTCACCGCGGCGACCTCGGCGTATCTGCTGCTCGGTTACCCGTACGGGCCGATCCTGCTCTCGTTTCTCGTCGCCGGGTACACGGTCGCCAGGTACGTCCCGCCGCGGACCGCGGCGCCGGCCGCCGGCGTGGCCCTGGTCGGGCTGCTGGCGCACGTCTTCGTGGGGGCCCGAGCGCCGGGGCTGCTGGGGTTGATGCCCGTCGTCGCCTGGATGGTGGTGCCGTTCGCGGTGGGGACGACGGTACGGCTGGGACGGGAGAACGCGGCCCGGGTCCGGGCGGACGAGGCCCGCCGGGCCGCGGACGCGGAACGGCTACGGGTGGCCCGGGAGGTGCACGACGTGGTCGGGCACGGTCTCGCCGCCATCCACATGCGGGCGGAGATCGCGTTGCACCTGCTCGACAAGCAGCCGGGACAGGCCGAGGAGGCGCTGACCGCGATCAGCCGCACCAGCAAGGAGGCGCTGGACGAACTGCGGGTCACCCTCAGCGTGATCCGGGGCGAGGAGGCGGTCGACGGGCGGGCACCCACTCCCGGGCTGGCCGGGCTCCCGCGGCTGCGCGCCCGGCTGGCCGACGCCGGGGTGCCGGTGCGTGTCGAGATCGAGGGCGAGCCGCGGACGTTGCCGGTGGCGGTGGATGTGGCCGCGTACCGGGTGGTGCAGGAGGCGTTGACCAACGTGCTACGACACGCCGGTCCGGCCACCGCCACGGTCCGGATCCGCTACGCGCCCACGACGATCGTCGTGGAGGTCACCGACACCGGTCGCGCCACCGCCACACCCGCTGGATCCACCGGCTTCGGCCTGGCCGGCATGCGCCAGCGGGTCACCGCGCTGGGCGGGTCGTTCGCCGCCGGCCCCGTCGCCGCCGGCGGATTCCGGGTGTACGCGACACTGCCGCTGGAGGAGGTCGAATGATCACCGTGCTGCTCGCGGACGACCAGGATCTGGTACGGATCGGACTGCGCGCGCTGATCGAGAGCGAGGACGACCTCACGGTGCTGGGCGAGGCGGCCGACGGGTTGGCCGCCGTCGAGCTGGCCCGTCGGAAACGCCCGGACGTGGTGTTGATGGACGTCCGGATGCCCGGCGTGGACGGCATCGAGGCGACCCGGCGGATCGTCGCCGATCCCGACCTGACCGGTACGCGGGTGGTCGTGTTGACCACCTTCGAGTTGGACGAGTACGTCTTCGACGCGCTCCGGTACGGGGCCAGCGGCTTCCTCGTCAAGGACACCGGCCCGGCCGAGCTGCTGCGGGCGATCCGGCTGGTTGCCGAGGGGGAGGCGTTGCTGTCCCCGTCGGTGACCCGGCGGGTGGTGCGGGAGTTCGCCGCCCGGCCGGCGCGGGTGCCCCGGCCACATCCGCGGCTCGGCACCCTCACCGAGCGGGAACGGGAGGTTGTCGGTCTGGTGGGCGAGGGGTTGAGCAACGCCGAGATCGCCGAGCGGCTGATGGTGAGCCCGGCCACCGCGCGTACCCACGTCAGCCGGGCCATGGTCAAGCTGGGCGCCCGCGACCGAGCCCAGCTGGTGGTCTTCGCGTACCAGTCGGGGCTGGTCGGCTGATCGAGGTGAGGCACCGGTCCGCGCGGGCGGGGGCCGGCGGGGAGCGGGCCCAGTGTGGAGCGGAAGCGGGTGGGTCGGGGCCGGGCTACCCTATCGGTGGCCGGACGCACGGGTCCCGG
>ERZ777003.2427-NODE-2427-length-21786-cov-11.783489_pt1 | contig 21786 bp, 14 predicted proteins | sample MGYA00374956_ERZ777003 | MGnify/ENA primary metagenome ERZ777003 (study PRJEB29302, sample SAMN06268252) | bioreactor metagenome | isolation source: Joint BioEnergy Institute, California, USA | place: USA:Joint BioEnergy Institute, California, USA | collected... | reverse complement strand
GAGAACCCACAGAGATCGCAAAGATCCAGCTGTGGCACGGGCGTCCTCGCACGTGCTGGTCTGCAGGGGGCGATCGTAGCGCGGGCGTCATCGCGGGGGCACATGGCCATGTGTCCCACCGGTCCGCTGAAGCGGACCCTACCCCCTCCGTCGCTTCGTCGCTTCGTCGTCGCTTAAGCCCCCTTTGCGGTCTTTGCACTCTTTGGGATCTTTGCGCTTCGCCCTTTGCGATCTTTGGCGCGGGGTTTGTGGACGGGCGGCCGGGGCATAGAATCGTCCAATATGAATCGAGAGAAATTTGCTTGGCTGGCGAGCATTGGACTGGTGTGTCTGCTGGCATTCCAGCTTCCCGGGTCCATGGCGACGCGGGACAGCGAGTATGAATTCGTCCGCACGCTGGTCGACATCCATCGCCAGGTCGTGACCAACTACGTCGAAGACGTCGACGAGCAGAAGCTCCGCGAAGCCGCGATCGACGGCCTGCTCAGCCGGCTCGACCCATACAGCATCTACGTTCCCCCCGCGCAGCAGGAGCAGTTCGACCGTGCGATGGAAGGCACGATCCGGGGCGTGGGCATCGAGCTGCACCAGCTCGAAAACGGCCAGATCGAAGTGATCAGCCCCATCGACGGCTCACCGGCGTTCCACGCCGGCGTGCTGGCGGGCGACATCATCCTGAAGGTCAACGGCGAGGCGATCGAGGGCGAGCGGCTGCCCGATGTGATCAAGCGCATCTCCGGCGAGAAGGGCACGAAGGTCACGTTGACCGTCCGCCACGTCACCGGTGACGAAGAAGACCTCACGATGGAGCGGCAGGACATTGTCGTGCCGACGATCAAGGGATTTGCGCGCAACGCGGATCACACCTGGGACTGGTATGTCTCCGACAATCCGAAGATCGCCTATGTGCGGATCACGCAGTTCACCAGCGAAACCCACGACGCCCTGCGCAAGACGATGGATCAGTTGCTGGCCGAGAAGATGCAGGGGCTGATCCTTGATCTGCGCTTCAACCCCGGCGGGCGGCTGGATCAGGCGGTACAGGTCATCGACATGTTCATCGATGACGGCCGCATCGTCAGCACGCGCGGCCGCAACCGCCCCGAGCGGATCATCGAAGCCACCGTGCCCGATACGCTGCCCTACTTCCCCTTGATTGTGCTGATCAACGAGCACTCAGCCTCTGCAGCCGAGATCGTGGCTGGGTCGCTGATGGACAACGGCCGAGCGCTGGTGATCGGCGAACGGTCCTACGGCAAGGGCAGCGTGCAGGAGGTCATCCCCCTGGATGGCGACAGCGGCGAGCTGAAGCTCACCGTGGCCTACTACTACCTGCCCAGCGGACGGCTGGTCCATCGCCTGAAGGATGCCGATGACTGGGGCGTCGAGCCACAGATCATCGTCCCCATGGATGATGAGACCGAGCGGAAGGTTCTGCGGCAGCGCTATGAGCAGGAGCGTTTCCAGCGGCCGATGCCCAAGGCATCGACCCGCCCGTCGACCAAGCCGACGTCGCAGGAGGTCATCGACACGCAGCTTCAGCAGGCGGTGATGACGATGATCGGTCTGGTCGTCCTGCAGGGCGCGGAAGCGGCGGCGCCGGCCCAGCCCGTGCCGCCGGTGACGACCCAACCGGCAGCTGTGGTCGAGCCGGATGGCGATGCCCAGCCGCCGGCCACGGCCGAACCGGCTGAGCCCGCTGCACCCGCCGAGAGTGACGAGACCGACGAGCAGGCCGTCCCCGAAGACGCCCTGCCCGAACCGACCACCGCGCCCGCGACGGCTCCAGCCACGGCGCCTGATCCCCTGCCGACCAAATAGCATGGCGCGGATACTCGGGATCGAATCGACCTGCGACGAAACCGCGGCTGCGGTCGTGGAGGACGGCACGCGCGTGCGCAGCAGCGTCGTTGCCACGCAGATCGAACTGCACGAGAAGTACCGCGGCGTCGTCCCCGAGATCGCCAGCCGCGCGCACATCGAGAACATCCTGCCCGTACTGCGAGAAGCCGTCGCACAAGCCGGCTGCTCGCTGACGGATGTCGATGCCATCGCCGTGGCGCATCGCCCCGGATTGATCGGATCGCTGCTGATCGGCGTGACCGCCGCCAAGACGCTGGCCTGGTCGCTGTCCAAGCCGCTGATCGGCGTCGATCATGTGCAGGCACACCTGTACAGCGTCATGCTGCGGCGCGCGGATGGGGCAAACGATGCACCCCCACCCCAACCTCGGTTCCCAGCCGTGGGGCTGGTTGTTTCCGGCGGGCACACGGCGCTGTATCGGCTGAATGGTTTCGATCAGGTCGAGCTGATCGGCACGACGATCGACGATGCCGTGGGCGAGGCGTATGACAAGGTCTCCGCGATCCTTGGCCTCGGCTATCCGGGCGGGCCCGTGATCGACAAACTCGCCCGCAGCGGGAATCCCGAGGCGGTGCATTTCCCGCGAAGCCTGCTGGGCCGGCAATCGCTGGACTTTTCGTTCAGCGGCTTGAAGACGTCGGTGCTGTATCGCGTGCGCGGCCACAAGGGCCGGCAGCGCGATGCGTCGGCTCTGTCGCAGCAGGAGCTGGCCGACGTGGCTGCCAGCTTTCAGGCCGCATGCGTCGATGTACTGGTCCGCAAACTCAAGCGGGCGGTCAAGCAGACGCATAGCCGATGCGTCATCATCGGCGGCGGCGTCAGCGCCAACCGCGGCTTGCGCAAAGCCCTGGATCAACTCGATCTGCCCGTCCTCTACCCCGCCCTGGAATACTGCACAGACAACGCCGCCATGATCGCCGGCTTGGGGAATGTGCATCACGAGCAGGGCCGGTTCGCCGCGTTGGACCTCGACGCGGTGACCTCAAGTGCGCTGTGATTGGTAAGAGCGACGGAGCGAGGAAGGGCAGGCGACCCCCCCTCCTTGATGTAGAGGCCCATGGCAATGTGCGCAGCGAAGGATCTGGTGCGTCAGGAGCGGTTGAGATCCTTCGCTGCGCTCAGGATGACAGCTTCGGGCCATCGCTCGATGCATTGATGCATAATGCTCGAGACGCCCGCGCCACAACTCAGGGCAGCTCCTGCCTTCTGACTACTGTCTTCTACCTGTCTTCCCCTCCGCGTCTCCGCGGTGAGATCAGTAACACTCATCCAAGAATCGTCGCATCGCCTCGGCCGTCTCCCGCGGCCGTTCCAGCGTCGGCAGGTGGCCGGCCTCGGGGATGATGGCCAGTCGCGACTGGCTGACCGTCGCGTGAAGCGCCCGCGCCATCTCCGGCGTGGTGAGCGGGTCCTTCTCGCCGACGAGGATGAGCGTCGGATCGGCGATCGAGGTGACGAAGTCGGACAGGTCCTCGCGGTCGCGCATCGCGGCCTGAGCCCACTGAAGCGTCTGCACCGGCTGATCTTCGATGATCTGCCGAAGACGCTGGACCATCTGCGGATCGTTGCTGAGGGTCTGGGGCGTCAACAGGGATTTGAGCATCTGATCGGCGATCGCGCTGGCGCCGCCGGTGCCAGCCAGCTCGATCATGCGATTGCGGTTCTGACGGGCTTCGGCGCTGTCGGCCTGAGGTTTGGAGTCGACGATCATCAGGGCCTTGATGTCCGTCGGGCAGAGCTTCACCCACGCCAGGGCGACATATCCCCCCATCGACAGCCCCGCTACGGCGCACGGCAGCGCGCCCAGCTCCGTCGCCAACTGGCGGATATCGTTCGCCATCGACGGGATGGTAAACGGCTTAGCCGCCGTCGACCGGCCAAATCCCGCAAAGTCCGGCGCGATCACACGATAGCGCTCCGCCAGCACGTCAACCTGTCCGTCCCAGATCCGGCTGTCCAGGGGATACCCATGCAGCAGGATGACCGGCTTGCCGCTGCCGGTATCGGTGTAGTGGATGGTGTTGCCGTTGATTTGCGCAGTGGGCATGTCAGATCCTTTGGTCCTGGTGTGTGGGTTCCATTACAGGGCCCCTTCCGGCGGGCGTCAACGCCGGTTCCGCAGCGAAAGTAAAGCTATACGCGGGTGATGCACGCCCCGGGCATGGATGCGATTGAAGCCGCTGCGCCCTGCTCTACAATGCATCAACGCGTGCACATGCCGACCTCCCAAACCACCCAGCTTCGCCTCACCGACTTCATGGACCTGGAGACGCTCCAGGAAATCCAGGACAGCTTCGGAGCTGTCGCCAATGTCCGGGCTGTGATCACCGATGCTGACGGCAATGTCCTGACAAGCCCGGACCCGACGGCACAGTTCACGCGTCGCCAGGAGGCCCTCGCGGCTGCCGATGCGGTGGAAATGCCCCACCGCGAAGGGGATGAGTATGTAGCGCCGATCATGATCGGCCATCAGCGTCTGGGGACGCTGCGGATGAGCGCCCACCACACGAATCCCGACAGCCTGGAGGATGCGCGCCTGGCCAGCCTTGCGCAGCAGTACGGCCTGGACTTCGAACAGATGAAGGCTCTGGCCCAGCAGCTCACGCAGGGCAATCGCACGCGCCCAGCCGCCATCCAGTTCCTGTTCCTCCTGGCCAACGCCATCGCGCGCCTGTGCTTCCAGGAATACCAGCTCCGCCAGCGCGTGCAGGAACTGACCGCCGTCTACAACGTCACGATGATGCTGGCTGAGGCGCGCGACCTGCGCAAGGTGCTTCAGCGGACGGTGGAGGTCGTCTGCGATGTGATGCAGACCAAAGCCTCATCGATCCGCCTGCTGGACAAGGACGGCGACGAGCTGCGCATCCGCGCCGTGCACAACCTCTCCGAGCAGTACCTGAACAAGGGGCCGGTCCGCCTCAGCGAAGCCGAGATCGACCGCGAGGCCCTGTCGTCAAAGGGCTACGCCTATGTGCGCAACATGACGACCGACCCGCGCGTCCGCTACACCGAGGAAAGCCGCCGCGAGGGGATCGTTTCGATGCTGTCGGTGGGGATGCGCTACAAGGGCCGGCAGATCGGCGTGCTGCGCGTCTACACCGCGGCTGAGCGGCAGTTCTCGGCGATGGAGATCGACCTGCTGCGGGCGATCGCGGCGCAGGCGGCGGCCGCGATCGAGAACGCCCGCCTGTTGGAGGAAACCCTCCAGGCGGAGGCCCTCGAGCGGCAGGTGCAGATGGCGGCTGAGGTGCAGCAGCGCATGGTGCCGCGTCAGCCGCCGCAGCTCGACGGCGTCGACCTGGCCAGCGTGTATGTCCCCTGTTACGCGCTGGGGGGCGACTTTTTCGATTTCATCCCGCTGGCTGAAGGCAATGTCGGCTTGATCGTAGCCGACGTCTCGGGCAAAGGCGTGCCGGCGTCGCTGATCATGGCATCGGTGCGAGCGTTCGTTCGCGCGCAGGTCGACAATCTCTATTACCTGTACGAGATCATGCGGCGCGTGAACCTGATGCTCTGCCGCGACACCAAGCCGTCGGAATTCGTCACCACGCTCTACGGCGTCCTCGACACGCGCACGCTCCGCTTCACCTACACCAACGCCGGCCACCCCCCGGCACTGGTCCTCCGCGGCAATGAAATCATTGAGCTGGAGACGCCCAACATGGTGCTGGGTGTCAATCCGGACGAGGAGTTCATCCAGAAGTGGATCGACCTGCAGTCGGGCGACATCATCCTGCTCTACACCGACGGGCTGGCCGATGCGATGAACTTCAACGAGGAGACCTACGGCCGCGACCGGATCATCGCCGCCCTCCGCCAGGCCGGCAGCCTCCCCAACGCCTCGGCTGAGACGATCGCCAATCACCTGCTGTGGGATGTACGGCGCTTCGTCGGTCTCACGCGCCGCAGCGATGACGTCACGATGATCGTGGCGAAGATCAAGTAGTGATCAGTGCGTAACGGCAGCTCCATCGTGGCGCTGACGTCTCGCCCGCGCTTTTCAGACAAGCGGCAATCGAGATGCCGGCGCCATCAGGGAGATGCCTTCACCCATGGAGGCAATCGACCGCGCTAGGCGTCGATGGTCGCCGCCATCCGCGATGCTTCCAACGCCGCATCGCGCGGACGAACGTACAGATACTCGACAAAACACGCCAGCGTGACATTGATCGGGATCGCCAGCATCAGCCCCGGCACGCCGAAGATCTTGCCCCACAGCACCACGCTGAACAGCGTCACAGCCGGGTGCACCTTCACCGCCCCGCGCATGATCATGGGGAGGATGAGATAGGCCTCGATCGCCTGGATGATCGCGTACACCAGCAGCACGCCGACGACTGTTCCGCCCGACTGTGTGGCTGCGAACAGCACAGCCACGATCATCGCGCACGCCGGGCCGACCGTCGGCACGATCTCGCACACGCCCGCCAGCATCGCCAGCGGCAGCGCGAAGTTCAGGCCGATGATGCTGTAGCCGATCCACGACGCCGTAAAGACGATGCACATGCTCGTCACCGTCCCCAGCACCCAGCGCCGCAGTCGCGGGCCGAGCGATTCGAGCATGTCCGACACGCGCGAACGGTACGGCTGGGCAATCACGCGCAGCGCGGGGTTTAGCAGGCGATCGTTCGGATCAGCCAGCATGAAGATCGACCCGATGAACACAAACGCCAGCCAGATGAGGATGGCGACGACGGCTTCCGCTCCGCGGCTGAAGAACTTCGGCACCGACTCGCCAGCGAAGAACTGGCCGATGGAATTGAAGATGCCGTCGACGGTCATCGGCTCTTCCAGCGCCAGCTCGTAGCTCCAGTTGGCCAGCAGGCGGTCGATGTTCTCCTTGTTCTGCGGCCATTTCTCCAGCTCGCGCTGGATCGGCTTGGCCAGCGGCCAGGAAAGCGCGACCACCAGCGTTACCGCCAATGCGATGAACCCCAATCCCAGCACAGCCGCCCCCACCGCCCGCGGAGCGGGGATAAAGCGCACCAGCGGATTGAGCGTGCAGGCGACGATGGCTGCCGCCAGCACGCCGAGTGCGACCGTCGTCAGAGCGTCGAAGAAAAGGACAATCAGTGTGAGCGCGACGATCACCGCCGTCAGCGACACCAGCGGCTGAACCCAGACGCGCGGCGGCCTGGCGGATGCGGAAGGCAGGTCGTTGGGTCCTTTGTCCATGGGGCGAAGTATACCGGATGATCAAGCCGGCGCAGGCGCGTCCTGCGTCGGCGCGACCTCAAATCCACGTGCCTCGGCTGATCCGAGGTCGCGCCGGGGGGTGATCCACGGCAGCAACAGGAGCGCCGGAACCGCCGCGGCGATCGTCAGCAGGAAAAAGCCCGCCCAACCGAGGGCCACGGCCAGGTAACCGGTCCACGCGCCCATCAGCTTGGGACCAATCACCATCACGCTCGAAAGGATCGCGTACTGTGTCACCGAGTACTGCGGGTGGCACTGGCTCATCAGAAAGGCAAAGAAACCAGCCACGAACAGCCCGGCACAGAAGTTTTCGACCATCAGCACGCCAATCAGCACAGCCGTTTTCGCGCCGGTCATCGTCAGCAGGAGGAAGCCCGCATTGCTGACCGCCTGCAGGATGCCAAACAGCCACAGCGACGGCCGCAGCGGCAAGCGCGCCACGACGATGCCCCCTACAACCGCCCCCAGGATTGTCATCCCCATCCCCAGGCCGTTGCGGTACAAGCCGAGCTGCGTGTTGGTCACGCCGATTTCGCGCAGGAACGGCACCGTCATCGCGGCTGCCATCGCATCGGGCAGTTTGAACAGTGCGACAAACAGCAGAACGATCCAGCCGTCGCGGCGGAGAAGCAGCTCGCGAACAGGGGACCAGCTCGCGCTCAGCAGGCTCTGCGGCTGCGCCGGCTGGATGGCCGGCTCCTGCGCCATCAGCGTGCCGATCACGCCGATCCCCATGACCGCGGCCATCAGCAGGTATGCCTGCGACCAGGTGACGATCCCCTGCCCGACCAGCACCGACGCCCCCATGCCCGTCGCCAGCATGGCCAGGCGGTAGCCGGTCACGAAGACGGCTGCCCCGATGCCGCGTTCGGCCGGCTGAAGCAGATCCGTCCGATAACCATCGGCCACGATGTCCTGCGATGCGCTCAACACGGCCACAATCACCGCCGCGACAGCGATCGAGCCGACCCTCCCCGCCTGCCCGGTCAACGCCAAACCAACGATCGCCGCGATCAGCAATAGCTGCGTCACCAGCAGCCACCCGCGCCGCGGCCCCAGCAACGGCACGCGGTATCGATCCATCAGCGGCGACCACAGCGCCTTGAGCACATACGGCAGCGTCACAAGCTGCAGCAGGCCGATCGTCTCCTTTTCGACCTTGATGTCCGTCATCCACTGAGCCAACGTCGACTCGCTCAGCAGCATCGGCAGGCCAGATGCGAACCCGATCGCCCCCAGGGCCAGCATCCGCGGCGAAATGTAGGCTTTGAGCGCATCCATGCCTCGAGCAATCCTCCGTGCGGGCAAAATGACGATACCGAACCACCCGGCGCCTGTCACCCATGTCGGCCAGCCGCCCCGAACAACCCCAGCCGATCGACCAACAATCGTGAGACGGGCTACGCACGGCTGATGCAGTCTGAGCAACACGTCCAAACTGATGTCCGATAAAGGGCCGTAATTCAGGCAATTTTCCCCCGCATCGTCACCAAACCGACCCCTGAAACCAGCCGATAGCTCTTGTGGCGACCGTCCCGGAGGCACGGTTACCAGGAGGTTCGTACGCCGATGCTGACCTGTGAACCGCAACTCGACGTTCAGCCCGAGCTCTCGGATCAGGAGCCGATCACCATCCTGCTGGTGGATGACGACCCCGACTGCCGGATGCTCGTGCGCGATGCGATCTCGGAGTCGCGCGTGCGCAACCAGGTCATCGAAGCCTCCAACGGTGTTGAGGCGCTGGACATCCTCCATCGACGGGGGGCCTATGCCAACGCGCCGCGACCGGGGTTGATCTATCTCGACATCGAGATGCCCGGCATGGACGGACAGGAAACGCTGAAGGCGATCAAGGCTCAGCCCGAACTGCGCGACATCCCGGTCGTCATGATGACCGGCGTCGTCGATGAGGAACAGATGCGCCTGGCTGCCGAAAACGGGGCCAACAGCTACACCATCAAGCCCGCGAATGCGGAGCAGTTCCTGCGCACCGTGCTGGCCAGCACCAATTACTGGCTGACCATTCACCAGTATCCCAGGCATCACCTGCCGGCCGACCAGGCCAGGCGTTGAGGGGGCGCCGGTCATTTCGCCAGCAGCGTTTGCCGGCGATCGCTTTGAATCGTAGATCAGAAGTGGACGGGAAGGCCGTGCAGAACCTGAGGATACTCATCATCGAGGACGACGAGGATCAGCGGGCACTGATCCAGGAAACCCTCGAAGATTACTTCGGACGGGGGACGGTTGTGGGAGTTGAATCCCGCGCCGCAGCCTTCCGCGAGAACCTGGCGAACTTCGACCTGATCCTCGCCGACTACAACCTGCCCGACTGCAACGGCATGGATCTGCTGGACTCGATTCAGCAGCGATGCAGCACGCCGGTCATCATGGTCACGGGCGAGAACGTCGGCCACATCGCGGCTGAAGCCATCCGCAAGGGCGCGACCGACTACGTCGTGAAGTTCGGCGATTATCTGTTCACCATCCCGCTGGTCGTCGAGAAGAACCTGACCGTCGCCCGCATCCGCCGCGAGAACGAATCGCTCCGCCGTGAGCTTGAAGCCGCGCTCGCCGAGGTGCAGTCCAAGAACACGCAACTCGAAAGCTCGCTGAAGCTTTTGGAGGAGATGGCGGCGACCGATCCGCTGACGCGCCTGTACAACCGCCGGCACTTTAGCAAGGTGATCGAGCAGATGTTCGCTGAAGCCAACCGCTACGGCGAGGACCTGTCGTGCGTCATGATCGACCTGGACGGCTACAAGAAGCTCAACGACACCTATGGCCACCAGGTAGGTGATCAGCTTCTGCAGATCGCCGGTCGCGCGATCAGCGCCAACCTGCGTCAGATGGACGTAGCCGCCCGCTACGGCGGCGACGAGTTCGTCCTCCTGCTGCCGCATGCCGGCCCGGAGGAAGCTGCGCGGGTGGCCGATCGTATTCGCCAGGATTTCGCAGCCTCTTCGGCGGCCATTCTGCAGCGGCCGCACGGCGTGACGATGTCGATCGGCATCGGCTCGCTGCGCGCCAATCACCCGGCTCACGCCGATCAGCTCGTCGCCACAGCCGACGCAGCCCTTTACCAGGCCAAGGACATGGGCCGTAACCGCATCACCACAGCCGACGAGGCGCTCGTCGGGCGTATCCGCAATCGATGAGGTCCTTTTCACCGCGGAGACGCGAAGAGCGCGGAGGCGTCGTCGATCATTGGCAAGGCATTGCGTTGGGGGAGGTAGTGATTCGTGAACAGTGCGTAGCGGCATCTCGCTTGTGGCACGGACGTCCCGTACGTGCACGTCTACGGTGACGACTGCACGCGCAAGCACCCGCGATTCGATGGTGCCCGCTGCATGCTGTTACGTCTTAATCACCCATCACTGACAACTCCTCCATGTCTGCGTGGTGAACGCGCCCCTCAGAATTTCTCCGCTCCCGCCACATTCACGCGCACGGCATACAGCGCCGTCCGTGCCGTGATGAAGATCGTCTTGTGATCCGGGCCGCCGAAGCAGAGGTTGGCTGGAGTCTGGCGGATCTGTTTTGACGGATCCTTCGGATCCGCGACCAGCGGCATGAGGATCTTGCCGATGCGCTTGCCGTCGGGCGCGAAGATGTGGATGCCGTCGCCGGCTGTCGACCACACGCGGCCCTGCTCGTCGCAGCGGATGCCGTCCGGCCCGCCGACATCGATCACGCAGAACACGCTTCCCCCTGACAACGTGTTGTCAGCCCCCACGTCAAACACGCGAATATGATGCCGCTCGCGGTCGGAGTCGGCGATGTACAGTCGCTTGTAGTCCGGCGAAAAGCACAAGCCATTGGGTCGGCTGAAGTCATCCACCACAGATGTCAGTTCGAGCGTCTCGGGATCGAGACGGAACACATGCTGTCGATCCAGTTCCTTGCCCTCGGTCTGATTCTTCAGCCCGTAGGGCGGATCGGTAAACCAGATCGTGCCGTCGTCCTTCACGACGACATCATTGGGACTGTTCAGCCGGCAGCCTTTGTAGCTGGCGGCGAGCGTCACGATCCGACCATCGCCGTCGCCCGTGCGCGTGACGGTGCGCGTGCCGTGCTCGCAGGTGATCAGCCGACCCTGGCGGTCGCGCGTATTGCCGTTGGCGTTGCCGCTGGGGTATCGCCACACCCCCGCCCCGCTGCGATGCGTGTAGCGGTAGATGCGCGATGCCGGGATGTCCGAAAACAGCAGGAACCCGCCATCCCGGCTGCTCCACACCGGCCCCTCGGTAAACTCAAACCCGCTGGCGAGCATTTCGACTTTCGCGTCAGGCGGGACGATCTGATGAAACTGATCGGGATCATCGATCACAAAGTCCGCATGCGTCGTCATGGCAACTGTTATAGCTCAGTCTGCCGGGGGGTTGTAGAGGTGAAGAAAAGCGACGAAGCGACGAAGGGAGCGGGTCGGAAGATCCTCTCGCTTCTGTAGGGGCACATGGCAATGTGCTCCCCGCGGGCTCTGTCTACTGTCTTCTGTCTTCCAGCTTCTGTCGTCTACCTTCTGCCTTCTTCAGTCCCCCAACTCCAATACCTCATACCGCTTGACCCGATACCCGCTGCCGATGTTGATCGCCCGAATGTGCCCGATCGTCGCCTCAGCCGCGAAATGGCTGTGGCCGCAGTAGATCTGTTGCACGTTCGGATACCGCAGCAGCAGCTCGCCGATCCGCCGGCTGCCCAAATATGCCTTGGCAAAATCCCACTGAGCCGAGTGCCGCGGCGGCAGCAGCTCGGCAAATGGCAGATGATGAATCGCGGCGATGACGCGCGGCACATGCCGCAGTGCGTCCAGTTGCCCCTTCAGCCGATCGAGCAGTTCCTCGAGGAACGCCTGATCCTCCCGATGCAGCTTGACGAAACGCCCGTCATTCCAGCGGGCGACGACCTCCCGAGCCTCGGCTGACAGATCGCCGTCATCCGCCAGCAATGAGCGGAACTCGCTCAGCCGCTCGGCTGCGCCGGGCGAGACTTTGGCTGCGTAGAACCGCTCGGGAATCCCCAGCGCCGGCTCGGCAAGCGTGTAGTCATACCATCCCACGCTGCCGACAATCGCAAACCCCTCCCCCACAAACGGCTCATCCTCCAGCCAATGCCACCCCGCCGCCCGCACGCGCCGCGGCAGCTCCTCGCGATAGAGCCGATAGCTGTCCGGCCCGTTCGTCCAAAGCTCGTGATTCCCGGCTACGAACAGCCGCGGTCCGGGGACGGTAAACCGCACCAGCGCCTGCTCGATCGCGTCCCCATCGCCGACGCCGGTGTCCCCGACCACCAGCACCCCCTCCCCGCCGGCCTGGTTCATCTCGTCGATCAGCGCATCCGCCAGCTTGCGCGACCGGGGATGGTTATAGTGAATGTCAGCCGTGATCAGCAGACGCACATACGTAGTATAGGATTCGACGCAGGGGCGGGGTAAGCTGGGACCGTGGAGATGGGAGAAGACAGAATAGAGAAAATCGCGATTGCAGACCGGCACGCGCCTGACGCCCGTGCCACCCTCAAGATGCCGTTACGCACTAATCACTGATCACATTCCCAGCCCCCAAAACAACAAAACACCAAGCCCCAAGACACAACCCGCCCATGCCCACCACGCTACTCGACATCCTCGGCCCCGAAGGGGCAATCGCCCGCCGCCTGGGGGAGCGATATGAGCATCGCCCCCAGCAGTTGGAGATGGCCCAGGCTGTCGAGCGCGCCTTCGCGGAAAAGCGCCATCTGCTGGTCGAAGCCGGAACGGGAGTCGGCAAGTCCTTTGCCTATCTCATTCCTGCGATCCACTGGGCGGTGAAGCACAAGAAGCGCGTGGTCATCTCCACGCACACCATCAGCCTGCAGGAACAGCTCATCGACAAGGACATCCCGCTGATCCGCAGCGTCTTTCCCGATGAGTTCACAGCCGTGCTCGTCAAGGGCCGCAGCAACTACCTCTGCCAGCGGCGCCTCCAGCAGGCCCGCTCGCGGCAGATGACGCTTTTCGACCAGGACCGCCAGCTCGAATCGCTCTGGATGATCGAGCAGTGGGCCCAGGAGACAACCGACGGCTCGCTGGCGAGCCTGCCCGTCCTGCCCGATGGCGAGGTGTGGAACCAGGTCTGCGCCGAGCATGGCAACTGCCTGGGCAAGAAGTGCGAGTTCTACAAGAGCTGCTTCTGGCAAGCCGCCAAGCGCCGCATGAACAGCGGCAATATCCTGATCGTCAACCATGCGCTGTTCTTCAGCGATCTGGCGTTGCGCATCGCCGGCGTGCAGTATCTGCCCAAGTACGACCTGGTTGTGCTGGACGAAGCCCACACAATCGAGGACGTCGCCGGCGATCACTTCGGCTTGAAGCTCAGCGAGTCGGCATTGCGGTATCAGCTTCGGCATCTGTATGAGCCGAGGCGCGGCCGCGGCTTGCTGACGGTGCACGGCTCAGCCGCGAATGACGCGATCCGCGATGTCGTGGAGCTGCATCGGCTGACGGATGCGTTTTTTGAGCAGTTGCTGGCGTGGCATGACCAGAACCGCAACAGCAACGGCCGCATCCGCGAAGCCGGCATCGTCGAAAACCTCCTCACCCCCCGCCTGCGCGACCTGGCCACGCACATCAAGGCCATGCTGGCTGACATCGAGGATGAGAAGGAGCAGACCGAGCTCATGAGCGTAGCCGCTAAGGTCTCCGCCCTCGCTGAAACGGCTGAAGCCATCCTCGAGCAGAAGATGGAAGATGCCGTGTATTGGATGGAGGTCACCAAGCGCACGCACCGCCGCGTCACCCTCAGCGCCGCCCCCATCAACGTCGCCGAGGGCCTCCGCCGCCACCTGTTCGACAAACTCCCCAGCGTCGTCATGACCTCCGCCACGCTCTGCACGGCTGGGAAGAAAGTGGGCCTGCCTCGTGGCACGGGCGCCAACCGTGAAATGAACGCACCCAGTGGCACGGGCGTCCCGCACGTGCAATCTTCGACGGTAAAGATGCAATACGGCGCATACCTTCCACACCTTACGAAGGCTGGTGGAATCTACGCCGTAACGATGCGTCTGTCTGATTCGCTCCCTGCTCACATCATCGACGAGCTTCGCGAAGAGCGCCGGCGGCTCGAAGAGAAGGTGGAGATCTCAGCCACCGAGCAGCATCGCCTCGAGAAACTGCTGCAGGAGAAGACCGAGCGTTACCTCGATGCGGGCTATGGCGAATGCTGGCTGAGGCAGACCGTTGTGGCGGATGTAGTGCGCGGTGCACTATTGCACTTTGCCGGCGAACGCTACGAGCTGGTTGCATGGTGCATCATGCCAAACCATCTGCACGTCGTGCTGAAGCCGCTCGGCAATCACGAGCTGCTGCCAATTTTAAGCTCGTTCAAGCAATGGACAGCACGAGAAGCCAATCGTTTTCTGGACAGAAAGGGGCCATTCTGGCAGCCGGAATCGTATGACCACCTGATACGCAACGAGGAGGATCTGCGAAGCCAGGTGGAGTACGTTCGCACCAATCCAGCACGCGCAGGGTTGGAGAACTGGCCATGGGTCCAGATTGACGAGGATGCGTACTCGCGTGTGCTGCGCGGCATGGATGAGATGCACGTGCGGGACGCCCGTGCCACAAAGCATGCTGCCCCCGACAGTGGCACGAGCGTCCCGCATGTACAGGCCTCTTCACAAGCCTCCGACCCCGCCTTCAACTACATCAAGTCGCGCCTGGGGTGCGACTCAGCCCGCGTGCTGCAGCTTGGGTCGCCGTTTGACTATGCGTCGCAGGCGACGCTCTACATCGAGACGGACCTGCCCGATCCGAACGATGCGCGGTTCATCCCCGCCGCGGCTGAGCGGATCGTGCATTATCTGCAGCAGACCAACGGCGGGGCGTTTGTGTTGTTCACCAGCTACAAGATGCTGATCGACATGGCCAATCGGCTGAAAAGCCGGCTGGATGAGCTCGGACTGCCGCTGCTGGTGCAAGGGCAGGGCGCGCCGCGGAAGATCCTGCTGGACCGCTTCCGCACCACCCCGCAAGCCGTGCTGTTCGGCACAGCCAGCTTCTGGCAGGGGATCGACGTCCAGGGCGATGCCCTGCGCAACGTCATCATCGTCAAGCTCCCCTTCGCCGTGCCGGATGAGCCGCTGGTCGAAGCCCGTCTCGACGCCATCGCCCGAGCCGGTGGCAATCCGTTCATGGATTACTCCGTCCCAGAAGCCATCATCAAGCTCAAGCAGGGCTTCGGCCGGCTGATCCGCTCGCGCACCGACAAGGGCATCGTCGTCCTGCTCGACGGCCGCGTGAAGACGCGGCGGTATGGCAAGCTCTTTCTGGATGCGCTGCCGGAATGCCGGCAGATCGAAGTGACCGCGACCGGAAGAAGCGACCAAACGACAGAGCGACGAAGCGACGAGGGATGGATGTAGGGGCCATGACAAAGTGCCCCGCGAGCGCGTAGGATGCCGTCGCCGCACCCGGGGGCGGATTGTCATCCGCCCCTGACACCCCATCCCTGTCGTCGCTTTCGTCGCTCTGTCGCCTTTTTCTCTCGGTTACGGCTTGTAGAACAGCCACGCGTCCGGGATCGGCTGGCGCTCGATGCCCGGGCCCGAGATCTGGATCTCAGGCGCCGTGCCCCGCCAGACGACCCACGGCCGGGGGAATCCAGCCCAGGTGTCGGAGCGCTGCTTTTCAATGTCCTTGGCGCGGGCATCGGCGAAGGTGACCATGAACTCATGCGCACCGGCACGCAGCGGCACCGACCACTGTCCGCGACCATGCCACATCTGGCCCAGGTACCACTCCTGGCCATCGATGTACAGCCGAAGGTCGTAGCCCGGCTCGACAATGACCTTCCACAGTTCATCGGGCGCGTGGAAGGTGTACACCCCATCCGCGGGGATCTGGATATATCCCGTGTAGCGCATCCCGAAGGGGCCATCGGTTTTGCGGGCGCTCACGTCCAGCAGACGGGTGGTCCGCCCGCTGGAGACCGCCGGCAGACGGTCGGCATAGGTGTACAACTTGAACCACGTGCCCTCGAGGTAGTCATACTTCAAGCCCGGTGTCAGTTGCGCCACGTCAGCCGCGGGCTCGAGATAGCCCTGCTTCTGGAACGAAGCGTAGCTGACGGCGCTGACCTGCGTGCCGGCGGCGGTGAAGGGGATCTCCTTCACGCCCGGGCGGAACGCACGGGCCTGGATGTCGGTCGACGCCGTGAGCGTGATCGGCCCGGTGTACAGGGGCGAATCGGCTGTCGGCTCGGTGCCGTCGGTCGTGTAGCGGATCTCCACGCCCGGCGTCGGCGACGACATCGTCACCTCCACCGAATCGGTGAAGACATTGACGTTCGGCTCGAACCGCACCGGCTTGATCGGCAGCAGCATCTGGGCCGTCTCGACCAGCTCGCTGCCATTGAGGCGGAACTCGAAGTCGGCTGAGGCGACGGGGGCCGCCTTGCCGCCGACCGAGATCGAGCGGACGCCCACAGCCATGCCGGTGGCCTGGCCGTCAGCCGTCTTCACCAGCAGCAGCCCTTCGGCTTCGGCCTGGATGTCGCCAGCCGACATGCGGGCTGCGCCGCTGCTGGTCGTGCGATAGCTGATCGAGCCGCCATCGCGCATCGCCGCATCAAAGCCGGTGACATTGCCATTGGACACCGGCTGCACGCGGGCCACGCGCTCCTCACCGCCAGCCGGCTTGGAGCTCAGCAGCGTGACCAGAGCGCTGTTGCCGCGGGCCTGCCACTTCACAGCGGTGCCCACCTGCTCGAATCCAGCCACGCCGGGGTACACATGATTGCGGAAGTGGATCGGATAGCGCCACTTCGAATCGCCATAGTTGAAGCTGATCGGCTGCGTACTGAAGTGATACAGCCGGACGCTCGGCGACGCGGGATTGTCGAAGGCGATCTGTCGGCTGGCCGCATCGGGCTTCACCGTGCCGGAGCTGGTGACAGCCGGCGCGGCGATGGCGGCCAGGGCCGGCGCCTCCGGCTCTTCGGCAGCCATGCCGGTCCTGCGCCCCGCATCCGCAGCCGCGCGGGCCGCAGCTTCGGCGGCCGCCTTCTGCTCAGGCGTCTGGGCGCTGAGGAACGAGTAGTTCATCGTGTACTCATGCGTACCGGACGCATCCGCCAGCTCAACCCGATCGGTCACGACAAACAGGTTGTACGGCCGGATCTGCATGATCTGGCGCGTCGACTTCACACCTTCGATGGCTGGACCGCGCGGACGGTGCGGCCCCGGCGTGAACGGCGAGCGCGCCCAGTCACGGTCCCGGTCCTGCTGCAGCGACTGGTACGTCCCTTCAAAGAACGCCTCGGCAAAGTCGTACAGTTCTGATGTATGCCAGCGCGCCTGGATCGGATCGTGCGGAGCCGCCGAGATGCGTGAGGTCTTGCTCCCCGGGTTGAGCGTCGGGCGGCCGTAGTCGGGGTTCTGCTCCTGGCCGTCCACCAGCAGCGGCGAGGCATACAGCAGCGGATAGCCGAAGTCGTGGAAGCTGAATCCGGTGCTCCAGTACTGGCCGTTGGTGCTCGGGCTGTCCGTGGCCTGCGACGTCACATGGATGAACGCCGCATCCGGCTTCCAGCTTCCGCGCAGGTAGTGGTAGCCGATGTAGGGCAGCCAGTCGGAGACCATCTTCGGCGGGCCCTGGTAGTCGCCTTCGAAGAAGCCGATCACCTGCTCGCGAGCCGCCTCGCGGGCGCTGTTGGCCGGCTTCGAGCCGCGACCATAGACGGTGTCATAGATCGCGCGGACTTCCGGATTCTTGAAGAAATCGTCATGACGGAACACCGCCAGCGGGCCGCCGCCCTGGAACTGCTGGCGGGTTTTGGTCAGCTCCCATACACGCTGGAAGGCATCCGGATCGGCGTAACGATGGTCGTAGCCGTCCGGCGTGATGTTACGCAGCACGATCTCGTAGATCTTGCCGATGCCGTGCTCGGCGCGAATGCGGTTCAGCGGCGTCAGCCACTCCGGCGGCTGGGCCAGCATGTCATGGTAGGCACGCGCGAGTACCAGCGGCACAGCCATGTGCCCTTCGTCGCCGGCTTCGATCATCGAGCCGTCACGCGTGATCTTCCAGGTCCAGATCCGCTCCCAATCCTGCCGCACTTCGCGCTCGAAGCGATTGCCGGCATGGAAGTCATTGAGGATCTGCGAAGAGGGATAGGCGCCGTTGAAGGCGTTGAACATGTGGTTGAACGACAACACCCGCGCCGATCGCCAGTACTGCGCCGGGTACTCTTCCAGCACCGCCAGCAGCATGCGCGCCAGTGTGGCCGACGGCATCGCCCTGGCCAGCTCCGGCCGCTCCTGCCGCAGCTCGTTGATCCGGTAGCACATGTAATAGAAGTACTGCAGCGGATCCTTGGGGAAGTAGCTGCGCAGGTTGTAAGGCGAGCCCTCCACATCCTTCATGAAGTGCATCGCCCAGTCGTCCATGGTTGCGGCCCAGCCGTCCATGTACTTCTGGTCGCCGGTGATGACGTATTCGTGTAGCAGAGAGACGCCAAAGGTGTTGACCAGCGCCCACTTGCGGATCGTCTGCAGTACGGCGACGCGCTCGGTTTCAGGCGCCTTCTCCGGGACAAAGGCCCAGTCGAACGCGCCAGGCTGATACCGCCGAGCCGACGCATCGCGATTCGTCAGCCCGACGATGACGCCGTTGAGCAGATCATCGGCCTGACCGGGATAGTCGGCACCGGGGGCGTAGTTAAGCGCCATGCGGTTCTCCCGCATGTAGACCGCCGACTCGAGCTTGGCGAAGAAGTAGTCGCGATAGGCGTCGAGCGCGCCTTGGGCGTCGCCAGCCTCCCACTTCGCCTTCACCTGCGCGAGCTTCGGTGAGTCGAGGTCCAGCTCGGCCATGAACTGCTCAGCCAGCTTCTGGATCGCCTGGGGCGAATTGCGCGCCTGGAAGGCCGCCAGTCGCTGGTTCACATCGGCTGGCGGTGGCGATTCCACCATCGGCACGAGCTGGCTCACGGGCGCCCAGAAGTCGGCACCGGCCGGAACCTGCCTGCCCATCAGAGCGCGAACGCTCTTGGCTGGATCGGCCTTGATCGCGATCGTTCCCTTGTTGACCTCCTTCGAGCGGTTGTCATACGTCTGAGCCAGAACGACCTTGCGCTGGCCGTCCATGAGCGTCACCAAGCGGAGGAACCGGTCGGTGTACGCCGGCTCGATCGGCTGCTTGATGACGATCTGTTCGATCGGGTACTCGCGCCCCAGATCGAACTCCACCCAGGGATTGACGCCGCCGGGGCTGTCCGGCGAGGCGCCGAAGGTGAAGCCGCGACCGCCGTCCTTGCCGTCGATCACCGTGCGTTCACGGGCCTTCTCATCCGGAAGGCGCAAGCCGCGCATCGCCCAACCGGTGATGCCCACGTCCTTGTTGCCCTGGAGGATGTTCTGGCCTCGGCTGTAGGCTTCGACCTCGGTCACGGCCATACGGCCGCTCGTGGGGCCTTCAAGGCGAATGTAACGCACTTGCAACGCAGCCTGCGCCTGTGCTGACATCAGCATTCCCAAAGCGACAACTACGGCGAAAAGAGAAGATCGCATGACACGAGGCTCCCGGGTGCTCGAAGGAGTTGTTTAGCAGGCAACAACCGTGGCGGACGGCGGATCCCAATCAGTCCCTGGGATCGCGCGTCCACATCCGGCCCTTGTTGCTGTTGAGGGTGGTGATCGACGGACCAAGGGTCGTCCACGGGTCCAGAGTCTCCACATGTCCATCGCAGAACAAATAGTTCCACGCCTGCCCGCTGGCGTGCAGCGGCGGCAGAGACAAACTGCCCTGCTGGTGCAGCGGATGGTCGAGAGTCGGGTTGGTGGTGCTGCCCAGGCCCACCTGGTGGCGGACCTCGCCCAGCAGGATCGTCTCCGCCGGCTGCTTGACGTCGATGGAGAGCTTGGCGGACCAGCAATACGTCGCTCCGGGCCAGACGATGCCGATAGCCATGTCATCGGTACCGTCACCCTTCGGACCACCCTTCTTGCCTACGCGCGTCGGCACGTAGCTGCGCTGATAGCCCGAACGCTTGGAACCGTTGATGAAACGGGGGTTGTGCAACGTGTTGAAGACGTAGTCGGACGGGCAGGCGTACATCTCATTAAGGTCGGAGGCGTCCTTCTCGCGATCCAGGCCCGTGGCAATCATCTGCTCGTACGTCAGGCTTCGGCCGTCATAGCCGCTGAGCAGATCGTCCCAACTGATGTTGGTCGAGTTGGGCGCAATCGGGAAGTGGTCCTTGTTGTCGTTGGCATACATCCGGATGGCCAGGCCGATCTGCCGCAACTGGCTCATGCAGCGCACGGAATTGGCCGACTCGCGTGCCTTGTTGAGGGCGGGAAGAAGGATGGAGACGAGCAAGGCGATGATGCCGATCACCACGAGCAATTCGACGAGCGTGAAACCAGTTCGGCGACGCATGGCAGGCTCCTGCGGGGAGGCGCCCCGCGCGCAAGGTGACATGTTCAGCCCGCTCAGATCCGTGCACGGCGGCGTACCATGGCCGCACCGGCTACGATCAACCAGCCCGCGATGGCCGGCTCAGGCACCAAGCCGATCGCCCGGACCTCAAGACTCGGGTCGATGCGGCTCAGATCCCAAACGAAATGACTTCCGCCCGAAACGGACGGGTTGAGGTTCAAGAATAGATCGTACTCCCCCGATCCCGGCGACCAGGAGATCCCCGCTTCCGTCAGCGCAGCCGTGAAGGCGCTCAGCGAGCCCTCCACATCCAGCCCAAGCTGCAGCGACGTCCCGCTCGCATTGGCAAGATCAATGTAACCGTATTGGGACGGCTCGAATGTTAGCCCGCCCGACGTCGAAACGTCGAGCGCGCCCTTGAAATCATTCACATCGAGCGTGACCTGGGTCACACTCGAGTTCTGCAAGGTCGTCCACAGGTAGGTCGGCACGATAAACATGCCATTGCTGCTGTCCGTACGGAAGGCACCACCACCCTGAGCCTGCATCAGTGCAAACTGATTGGTTCCCGTCAGCAGCACACCGCCATGCAAGCTGACCTGCAGGGTTCCGTTGCGAAATGCACTGGCTCCTGTGGCGATGATCGGCGTGATGTGGGCTGCGCTGTTGTCGAGGACGAACTCAAGCACAGCCAGCTCTTTCTGCGCGGTATTGCTGGCACGAAAACCAGCAGTCGTCGTGATGGTCGCCCCGGACCCGACGATTCGGAGGATGCCGGTACCGGAGCCGACATTGAAGCCATTGTTGGTAATGTTGATGGAGCCGCCGCTGATCGTGGCTTCGCCATAGGATCCGGCGTTCTGGGCGAGGTTGATGAACGATTCCATCGTCAGACTGCCGCCGGTCTGCACATACCATCCACTGGTTGTGTTCCCTGTCCCGATGCGCATGCGGTAGATGACGATGGGGTCCATGGTCGCGTCGACGTACACGGTTCCGCCATTGGTGACCTGCGCCTCGTCGACTGCACCAGGAAGATTCCCTCCACTCCAGTTTGTTCCTACGTTCCAATCCCCGCTGACAGCATTGAACTGAATAGTAGCTGCCGTTGTCGGCTCGGCCATCAGTGCTGCCGCCAGCATGGGAATCCCAGCTACGGCGATTGCCTTGGATGACTTCATCCTTCTCTCCTGAAACACATGTGGCCAGATCCCCGACCAAATGACAAAAGACGGGGTCGATGGTGAAAATACACCATAGAAATAAACATGTCAAAACAATTTTGAACGTTATTTCCAATCGGCCCTAAT
>ERZ777003.2426-NODE-2426-length-21789-cov-5.593080_pt1 | contig 21789 bp, 19 predicted proteins | sample MGYA00374956_ERZ777003 | MGnify/ENA primary metagenome ERZ777003 (study PRJEB29302, sample SAMN06268252) | bioreactor metagenome | isolation source: Joint BioEnergy Institute, California, USA | place: USA:Joint BioEnergy Institute, California, USA | collected... | reverse complement strand
CCGAAGCGGTTGGCCGACGGGGCCGCGACCGCCCCGCTGCCGCCGCTGGCAGCGAAGGCCGCGATCAGCGCATGTGCCACGGGATGGGCCGGGCAGCGCACGCCGACCGTGTCCTGCCCCCCGGTCACCACATCGGACACGCCGGGTGCACGCTTCAGGACCAGGGTGAGCGGACCCGGCCAGAAATCCCGGATCAGGCGGTGCGCCACGTCGGGTATTTCACGCGCCCATTCACCCAGTCGCGAAGCATCTGCGAGATGCACGATGACCGGGTGGTTGGCGGGTCGGCCCTTGGCCTCGAAGATGCGCCTCACTGCGGCCGGGTTGGCGGCGTCGGCGCCCAAGCCATATACCGTTTCTGTCGGAAAGGCCACGAGCTCGCCGGCGCGCAGCAGCCGTACCGCAAGCTGTTCCGTAGCATCCGACCAGGGCTGCAGGTTCATCGGGTTTCGCCTTCAGGGTGCCCGGTACCGGCTACCGGAATGCCGAGAATGGCACCCACCTGACGCGCTGTCTCGAGTGCATCTTCGAGGGCATCGCCAATGCAGGTGACATGGCCCATCTTGCGGCCGCGGCGTGCCTCACGCTTGCCATAGAGATGCAGGCAGGCGCCCGGTATCGCCAGTACCGCCGACCAGTCGGGTTCGCGGAACTGCCCGCCCGCATCGAACCAGAGGTCGCCCAGGATGTTGAGCATCACGGAGGGCGCGCGCATCGCCGGGCTGCCCAGAGGCAGGCCGGCCAGGGTGCGAACCTGCTGCTCGAACTGGCTCGTCATGCAGGCATCGATGGTGTAGTGACCGCTGTTGTGGGGTCGAGGCGCAATTTCGTTCACGACCACGCGTCCGTCACGCAAGACGAAAAACTCAACACACAGCACCCCGCAGTAATCGAGCCCCGCAGCGATGCGTTGCCCGTACTCGGCGACTTCGTCCGCCAACTGCGGGCTTGTGACGCCCACGGCCGGCACCATCGACACGGCCAGAATGCCGCCCCGATGTTCGTTCTGCGACAACGGGTAGCAGACCATGCGACCATCCGCGCCCCGCACCACGACTACCGACACTTCGCAGGCAAGGTCGAGGCGCGCCTCGAGCACGCATGGCTGGCCGCCCATTTGCAGGAATGCTGCGCGCGCCTCGGCAAGATTGCCGACGACCGCCTGGCCTTTGCCATCGTAACCAAGGCGCGCGAGCTTCAGGATGCCAGGGAAAAGGGTCTGGGGGACGTGGTGGAGATCGTCAACGGTATGGATGGGCCGATAGGGTGCGACCGGTATGCCCAGCCCGTCGACAAAGGCCTTTTCGGTGATGCGGTCCTGTACTCGGGCGACCGCATCACCATGCGGCGCAACCCGACACCTTTGCGCCAGCCAGCGCAGGCTGTCAGCAGGCACGTTCTCGAACTCGGTCGTGACCGCGGCACAGCGCTCGGCCAGACGCACCAACCCCTCGGGCGAATCGTAGGCTTCGACGATGTGCAGATCGGCACAAGCTCCCGCCGGGCTGTCCTGTGCTGGTTCAAGCACCGCCACGCGGTAGCCCATGCGTTGCGCCGCGTGACAGAACATGCGACCCAGCTGGCCGCCACCCAGCACACCCAGCCACTGGCCCGGCAGGATCGTCTGCCCGGCAGACCTGGAGTTTGCGTAATGAGTACTCATTGCGGCGGCACCACCATTGCTCGGGCTGCAGCGGTTTGCCGCGCGCGAAACGCGTCCAGTTTTTCCGCAAGTGAGGGATCGGTGGTTGCCAGGCCCGCTACCACATGCAGGGCCGCGTTGGCGGCACCCGCTTCCCCGATGGCGAAGGTGGCCACCGGAATGCCCTTCGGCATCTGTACGATGGACAACAAGGAGTCTTCGCCACGCAGGTAGCGCGACGGAACCGGTACCCCATACACGGGCACGCGTGTGAGCGCAGCCAGCATGCCAGGCAGATGGGCGGCGCCCCCGGCTCCGGCGATGATGGCACGCAAGCCGCGCGCGACCGCCGTGTTGCCGTATTCGACCATGTCGTGTGGCATGCGGTGCGCCGACACCACCCGGGTTTCATACGGAACGCCAAACTCGGCCAGGATGTTGACAGCGTGCTGCATGATGTCCCAGTCGCTGGCCGAACCCATGACCACCCCCACGAGGGGCGTGGAAGCAGAATGACTCATATCGATTTTTTCCTGTTGCTGGGCCGGGAGGAGTTGAAGAACGGGCCCGCACACTGCGTGATCAACCGCCACATGGTGCGCAAACTCGCGGGCTCGGACTGCCATGAGGCAATTTTACCCCTGCACCCGGTATCCTTCTGGCAGACAGGAAGCGAGTGTGGCTTAAACTGTCGGCAACCCGCCTGGGCCAGGCGCAAGCGCCTCGCCCCGCATCGGTATTTCTCCTGGAAGGATTCTCATGGACATTACGCTTGCCAACTTCGAAGCGGAAGTACTGCTGGCATCGCGACACACGCCGGTGCTGCTGCAGTTCTGGGCGCCCTGGTGCGGTCCCTGCCGCAACCTCAAACCCATCCTGGACAAGCTCGAGGCAGAGTACGGCGGCCGGTTCAAGCTGGCCCGCATCAATACCGACGAGAACCCCGAGCTCGCCATGCATTTCCAGGTGCGCAGCATCCCGCTCGTGGTCGCCTTCGTCGGTGGCCGCCCCGTCGACCAGTTCATGGGGCTGTTGCCTGAAGCCCAGATCCGTCAGTTCATCGATCGCCTGCTGCCACCCGTCGACGAAGCCGAACCGGAAGAAGAGCCCGAAGAACCTCCCGTTCCCGAACCCGACCCTGCCACCGAGGAAGAGGTCGCGCTGGCGCGTTCGCTGGAGACCCAACCCGACAATCTGCCCGGCTGGCTGCAACTGGCCAATCTGCGCATCGAACGCAAGGCCTGGGCCGAAGCCATGGATGCCTTGCTGGAAATCGTGCAGCGCGACCGCGGTTTCGAGGACGACATCGGGCGCAAGAAAATGATCGAGGTGTTCAATCTCGCCGCCGACCAGCCGCAGCTGGTTTCAGCCTACCGCCGCCGCCTGTCGACCCTGCTCTTCTAGGCTTTCACACCCCAAAAAGGAAAACCCCGCGAGCCGAAGCACGCGGGGTTGCTGCGCGAGCACAAACGACTGCTCCAGTGCCGGGCACGACCTCGGCCTGCCAGTCACCGCAACTCAGGCGGGCGCGTCGCCGGTCAGCACCTGCAAGGCCTCGCGATACTTTGCCGCCGTGCGTTCGATGATGTCCTTGGGCAGACGCGGCGCGGGCGGCGTCTTGTCCCAGGGCTGCGACTCGAGCCAGTCGCGCACGAACTGCTTGTCGTACGACGGGGGGCTGATACCTGGCTGGTAGCTGTCGGCGGGCCAGAACCGCGAGGAGTCTGGCGTCAGGACTTCATCCATGAGATGCAGAGTGCCGGCGTCGTCCAGACCGAATTCGAACTTCGTGTCCGCAATGATGATGCCCCGTTCGGCTGCATACGCCGCCGCCTCACGATACAGCCGTATCGACACATCGCGGATCTTTTCGGCCAGGGCATCGCCCACCTGCTGCTTCACGTACGCGAAGCTGACGTTCTCGTCGTGCTGCCCCACTTCGGCCTTGGCCGCGGGCGTGAAGATCGGCTCGGGCAGCTGCTGGGCGAGCCGCAGGCCCGCAGGCAACGGAATTCCGCATACGGCGCCCGTGGCCTGGTAGTCTTTCCAGCCCGAGCCGATAAGGTAGCCGCGCACGACCGCCTCGACCAGTATGGGCTTGAGACGCTTGACCACCATGGCCCGCCCCGCAACCTGATCGACTTCATCGGGTGCGACGACACTCTCCGGCGCAATGCCGGTTGCGTGGTTGGGAACGACGTGCGCCAGACGCCCGAGCCAGAACTGCGTGAGCGCATTCAGCACCGCGCCCTTGCCAGGAATGGGGTCGTCGAGCACCACGTCGAACGCCGAGAGGCGGTCGGTGGTAACGATGAGCAACCTGTCGTCGCCCACCGCATACATGTCGCGCACTTTGCCGCGCCCCAGCAGGGGCAACGACCGGATGCGCGACTCATACATGGGTTGGCTCATGATGCGCCTTATTGCAGTCCGATTTGCGTGAGTTCGCCGGACGCGTAGCGCCGGGCCATTTCCGACAGCGGAACCGGCTTGATCTTGTCGGCCTGGCCGGCAGTGCCAAACTGTTCGTAGCGCTCGATGCAGATCTTCTTTGCGGCCTCACGGGCCGGCTTGAGATATTCGCGCGGGTCGAACTTCGAGGGGTTCTCGACCAGGAAACGACGGATGGCGGCCGTCATCGCCAGACGGATGTCGGTGTCGATGTTGATCTTGCGCACACCGTGCTTGATCGCTTCCTGGATTTCTTCCACCGGCACGCCGTAAGTTTCCTTCATGTCGCCACCGAACTCGCGAATGGCGGCAAGCAGGTCCTGCGGCACGCTGGAGCTGCCATGCATGACCAGGTGTGTGTTGGGCAGTCGGCGGTGGATTTCCTTGACACGGTCGATGGCGAGAATGTCGCCGGTGGGCTTGCGCGTGAACTTGTAGGCACCGTGGCTGGTACCGATCGCGATGGCGAGCGCGTCAACCTGGGTGCGCTGAACGAAGTCAACGGCCTGGTCAGGATCGGTGAGCAGCTGGTCGCGCGTCATGGTGCCCTCGGCGCCGTGGCCATCTTCCTTGTCGCCACGCATGGTTTCAAGCGAGCCCAGGCAGCCCAGTTCGCCTTCCACGGAAATGCCCAGGGGGTGGGCCATTTCGACGACCTTGCGCGTGACCTCGACGTTGTAGTCGTAGGACGCGATGGTCTTGCCGTCTTCCTGGAGCGAACCGTCCATCATGACGCTGGTGAAGCCAAGATCGATGGCTCCCTTGCACACCGCCGGCGATTGCCCGTGGTCCTGGTGCATGGCAACCGGGATGTCGGGATAGGCTTCGACCGCGGCGATGATCAGATGCTTGAGAAAGAATTCTCCAGCATACTTGCGTGCGCCCGCCGACGCCTGCATGATCACCGGGCTGTTGGTTGCCTTCGCAGCCTCCATGATGGCCTGCACCTGCTCGAGGTTGTTGACGTTGAAAGCAGGGATACCGTAGCCATGTTCAGCTGCATGATCCAGCAACTGGCGCATCGAAACGAGAGCCATAGCGAACTCCTTGAATGAAAAAACGGGCGCGAGCAGGCTGCGCCCGCGCCATGATCCGATGGCCGCAATTTTACGGGCATTCGGAATTGGCCGCACCTTGTCCTTCGGGCCAGCGTGATTCGTGCCCGGACGGCTTGCCGTATTTCCGCAAGGCTGCCTTGCACAGGACAGCCAGACATGGCCGCAAACACAAAGAGACGGCCCGTACATGGGCCGTCTCCGTCGAAGCGCGCGGGACTGTGCGAGGCAAGGTCTTGCCAGCCGGGTTGCGAATTGTCAGGCGGAACGCAATGCAGGCAGGCGGGACGACCCGATGCGCATCACTTGCCCGCGGTGTTCAGCTTCTGGATGACCGAACGCCAGTTGTTCGACTCGTTGGCGATGAAACGGCCGAAATCTTCCGGTCCCATGTATGAGGGCTCGGCTGACAGCTGAATGATGCGCTGCTGCACCTCGGGCTTCTCCATGACCGCAGCAATTTCCTTCGACAACTTCGCAACCACTTCGGGCGATGCACCCTTGGGCAGGAATAGTCCCATCCACGCGTGCGCACCATAGCCCGGAACGCCTGCCTCGGCCATGGTGGGAATGTCGGGCGCCAGCTTGCTGCGTGCACTGCTGGTGACGGCCATCGGCTTGATGGTCCCGGCCGAGATATGCGGCGCCGCCGACGTGAAGTCGACCAGCGCCAGTGGCACCTGACCGCCCAGCAGATCGGTGACTGCCGGCGCGCTGCCCCGGTAGGGCACCGAATACAGCTTGATGCCCGCCATGTTGGCCAGCAGCTCGGCCGACAGGTGCTGCGCGGTGTACTGGCCTGTGTTGCCGGTGGGGATTTCCGTCTGCTTGCCCTTGGCAAGCACGTCCTTCAGGTTATCGAAGCCGGAAGCCTTGCCGGCAACCAGGACCAATGGAATGTCGGCAAGCTTGGCCAGGGGTTGCAGCTGTTCGTCGGGCTTGAGCGGCGAGGAGTCGGGCAGATGCGGCGCGACGACGAGGGCGCCGGTAGCACCCATGCCCAGCGTGTAGCCATCGGGCTCGGCGCGGGCGACAGCCATGAGGCCGGTTGCCCCGCCAGCCCCCGGACGGTTCTCGACCACTACGGGCTGCCCCACGGCATTGCTCAGCTCCTGCGCGACGACCCGCGCGATGCCATCCGCCGAGGCGCCCGGCGCGAACGGTACGATCAGCGTGATGGACCGTTCCGGATAAGCAGCGCTGGCACCCGCAGCGACCAGAGCCAGCGACAGCGCGGCCAGGCCGGGCAGGCGAGTGAAGTGACGCATGAGTTTTCTTGACTTTTCGTTCTGGGACATGATCTCCTCCGGTAAAACGACTTGCCTGCGTGGGGCAAACGCGATACATAATGAAATTAAAGTCCGTCAAACGGACTTCTCACAACCTGCGGAAAACCCCTACCCGCTGGTGGCTATCCTATACTCGTAGCGTTTTGGCAATCTTCCCACCCTTATGAGCAAAAAAACCGGTGATAGTGTTCGAGCCGTCGAACGGGCACTCGACATCCTGCGCGCCTTTACGGCCAACGATTACGAACTGACGGCGGCCGACCTCGGCCGCCGCGTGAAGTTGAGCCGCCCTACCCTTTATCGGCTGCTGTACACGCTCCAGAACCAGGGGTTCATCACGGCCGAAGGCGATCCGCAGCGATTTCGCCTCGGGCCCGAAGTGGCGCGCCTCGCGCACATCTGGCAGGCCAGCCTGGACATTGCCCGCACGGCGCAACCGGTCCTGCAAAAGGTATGGGAACGCACGCGCGAGACCGTCGCCCTGTTCGTACCGCAGAATGAACAGCGCCTGTGCGTTGCTGAACTGCCCTGCCTGCAACCCCTGAGCTTCCGGCGCGGGGTTGGTTACACCGAAACCATCCTGCGCGGGGCCAGCGGACGCGCCATACTCGCGTACATGGACACAAGCGACGACGAGCTGGATGCGATGGCCGCGGCACACAAGATGGATGCGCGAGCCATACGCAAGCAGCTCGACCAGGTGCGCGAACGGGGCTACGCAGAATCGGAAGATGAATTACTGCAGGGTGCGATCGCCGTTGCATCCCCCTACTTTGATGGCAGCGGGAAGATCGCCGGATCCATCGCAATATTTGGCCCTGCCGTGCGCATCGACGACGCACGCCGCCAGGAGATGGCAAACCTCATCGTCGAGGCCGGTCGCGAGCTGTCGCGCCTGCTGGGCTACACCGACCACACGGCTGCACGCGAGCAGGCAGCTGCGGCGCAGGGCTGATGCCAGGACGGCTGTCCACCTGGCAAGTGCGCCGCAAGTGTTGACGACCCTGCAGGCGCACGTGCTCCGCGCGGAGGCCCGACCCTGCAGCCGTCAACTGCAGGCGCAGCTGAGCCCCCGCCACGGCCCGAACCGCCCGTGGTGAGCACGTGGCCGTCGGCCCGGCATCGGCCGTGTCACCAATTGCAAATGTGCCCTCAGAAGAAGACCGTCAGCTGCTTGGCCAGCAAGGTGCTCTGCTCGAGGAGGATTTCGCGCCTGGCCAATTGCCAGAAATGGTCGGCATCACGCCGCAGGGTGTCGTAGCGGCGACCCGCAAAAATGGTGGTGTCGTAGTCGGTGCGGTTCTGGTAGATGAGGAAGCGGCTGCTGACATCGACCTCGGCACCGCCGTCTGGCCGTGCCCGCACGGCATGGATCAGCACATTGCTGATTACATGGCAAACGCGGGAGAGTGGCTCCTCCGCCCAGTGCACACCGGTCCTGATCTGATCGACCCGTTTGCTGAGCGTCCACTTGTCTTCATTGAACCAGCTGATTTCGTCGTCGGGGTCGGTGTTTTCGAATTTTGCATGTAGCCCCAGCTTCACGTTGCGGCGGATCGGCATGTGATACCAGATGTCGTCGGCGAGCATGGCGAGCCACTCGTCGAAGCGGCGGTTGTCCAGCGCTTCGGCTTCCCGCTTGAGGAAAGTCTCGACCTGATATTGCAGCTGCAACTGTTCAAGCGTGGGGGCTGCGATAGGCTCAATGGAAACGGTCGTGGCGCTCATACGTTTTTCCCCTTACCAGCGTTGTCGGCATACATGGGGTCGTTTTTCCCCAGAAGGTCGTCCCAGCTCTTGCCTTCCATGTAATCGCGCCACCGGTTGTAAAGGGCACGTGCGTTTTCCTCGGTAATCTGCAGGCTGACAATGCCCGGCAACGGCTGGTTCAAGGTGGAGGCGTTCAGCGATTGCGTGTAGTTGAACGGGAAGCGGCGGGCGATGGGCCCAACGCAGGCGTTGGTAGCGTGCATCCAGTTCTCGATATCGTCCTGCTCGGTCATTCCGGCAGGGCCCGAATAACGCATGTAGTATTGCCGCAGGAAGTCCTTGACGACCTTGGGCGCGTCGTGGTCGATGAGGAAGAAGCGCCACACCTCGATGGAAGTGGGGCCATGCGGATGCCATACGAAGATGGAACGCGGCTGGTGCCCGTGGAACGAAGTATTCGGGAAAATTGTTCCAACAAATGGCCGCAGACGGGCCTTGTCGCCATGCCGCTTGCGCCGCTCCTCGAAACAATGCCGGAAGTATTCCTCGACTTCGGGATTGTCCTTGAACGACTCAACGTACTCTTCGCCCTCAGGCATGATGGCGCTGTGCACCCCGTGCCCCTGCGGAAAGTTGATCCAGACGTGCTGGGCGCGTTCGAGCTCGGGATCGCGTCGCCCCCTGGTTCCGGCCGTGCGCGCGCTGGGTCCGATGCCGATGCGGTCGACCGAAGCGTGGCTGATGTTGTGGTAGGTGTCACCCATGAAGTTTTCGGCGGGAAACTTCCAGTTGCACGGGATGATCCACTTGGTGATGCCGCCGATGACTACCGACCCACCCTCGCGGCCATCACGGGCATCCAGCGCGAGGTCGAGGTGTTCCTTCGCGTCGCCCAGATAGGTGAGGAAATCGGGGGCGTCGGGGTCCCATGAGGCCCAGATCGTGCCCTTGTACACATACACGTGCGGCGGCCTGGCGAGGCCCCACTCGGAGCGGTCCATGCGCCCTTCGTAGAGCGTCTTGAACTGGGGTACGCCCGTAAGGCTGCCGTCGAGCCCGAACGTCCACGCATGGTACGGGCACGTAAACGACCTGGTATTGCCCTGGTCGTACAGACTGACGCGCATGCCCCGATGGCGGCATGAGTTCAGCAGGACCTGCACCTGGTTGTTCTCGTCACGGCAGACGATGACCGATTCGGTACCCATGCGCGAGTTGAAATAGTCGCCCGGGTTGGGGATGAGGCTTTCATGCCCGACGAACAGCCAGGCGCGGGAAAACAGCATTTCAAGCTCACGCCTGAAGATTTCTTCACTCGAAAAGATTTCGCGACTGACGAGTCCGCGCTCGAGATCTACATAGTGTGAATAAGACCCTGCACTCATGCGACACTCCTCGGTGTATGTCCGTATTACGGACACATGTCTCAACAAATGATTTTAAGCGAGACAGAGCTGATGTCAATACCGCATCGATGCTGTGAGAAGAAGGCTTCGGATGCAATGGCTGTCAGCACCCTGGGCACCAGCTCCATTCCGCTGGCGCGACCGGCCACGCGCCAAGGCGACGTGTGCCCTGGCAGCACCCTCACCCTATTTGCGCTTCGGCGGAATCGGCCCGCCCTGCATGGCAAAACAGCCGACGTCGATGACGGTGCCGGAAATGACCTCGGCCTCCGGCGACAGCAGGAACGCAACGGCATTCGCCAGGTCCTGACCCGTGCCGTGGCGCCCGGCCGCCGTACCCGGACCGTTCGTGCTGGCCTTCTGAACATCTCCGTGCGCGCGCCCCACGCTCATGCCCGTGATGATGCCTCCGCCGCCCGGTATGACCATGTTGACGCGGATGTGGTCGTGAAAATGATCGTAGGCCAACGCCATGGTGAGCGCGTGCAGCCCGCCTTTGCTGGCCGAGTAGGCTGCCATGTTGGGCTTGCCCCAGCCCGCCCCGGAACCGACGTTGACGATGCTGCCGCCACCGCCGGCAATCATGTGCGGCAGCACGGCGCGGCTGGTGAGGTACGGTCCTTTGAGGTTGACGTCGATCACGCGGTCCCAGAGGTCTTCGGGCGTATCCAGCACGGTGCCCAGTGGCCCAATGGCAGCGTTGTTGACCAGTGCATCGATGCGACCGAAACGCGACAGCGTGTGCTGCACGATCCGATCGACATCGGCGGCTGACGACACGTCTGCTTCGAGCACGTCGCCGGTGAAGCCGCGCTGCTGCAACTCCTCGCGCAGCGGTGCAATGGCGTTGGCCGCCACCGTCGACGGCTGAGGTGAATCGAGGCCAAAGGCAACCACGCGAAAGCCCCGCTCCGCAAGCGTCAGGGTAATGGCCTTGCCAATTCCAAAGGTACCACCCGTGACGATGACCACCCTGGCATCGCCGTTCTCAAGCTCACTCATGTGTCGTGCTCCTCCTGGTGTAGCGGCCCTCTGCATCGGCGCAACGCCGCAGAGCCGTGGGCGATGTTATACCAGAACCATGAATTTTGATCATCGAGTCCGCTTGGCGGACCATCGATCGAGCCGCGTCAGCCACGGGCCGGCTCGCCCGGGAGATGCCCCAGCGCATGTGACCCGCGTAAATGCTGCCGCCGGGCGGTGCGGCCGTCACGTTCGCAGTTCCGGTGACCCTGCAGGCAGTGCGGGAGGTACGCCTTGAAACATGCGGATAAACTGCCTGACACCCCCACCGTGAGGACACGATATCCTCATGGAACCCTACACTCGCGATGTGAGCACTTCATGATCCGCATGACAGAAAAATCAGGCAGGACGGCAGTACCGCTGCTCGCCCCGCTACTCGTCGGCGTGACAATACTGGCTGCCACCGCCAGCGTACGCGCCGACGGCACTGCCGACCTGCTCGCCAACGGTGAGCGGTACAGGGTCGAATTCACGGGCAAACAGGTGCGCATCGAGTCGACCAAACGTCGCGGTCTGTACATGCTCGCGCACGATGAGTCGCTCTACGCCGTATCGCAGGTTCAGGGACGGCCCCTGGTGATGGAAGGACGCGCCATCATCAACCTGTTGGCGGCAGCGGGCGCGGGCGCCGCAACCCGTAACCATCCGGACGACCTCGTTCGGTTCGGCGAGCTCAGGCGCACCAGCCGCCGCGAAACCGTAGCGGGCATCCATGGCGAGGTGTACACCCTGGAGTTCTGGACCCGCAAGGGAGAACATCGCACGGTCGACATCGTGCTCTCCAGCGACCCTGACATCGTGCAGCTGACCGGCGCCATGGGCAACATCGCCCTCGCCCTGCAACAGACCCTCGGCACCGATACCCAGGGAGCGCAAGAGCTCATCCATGCCCTGCAACAACGGGGCCTGGGCGTACTGCGTGCAGGCCCTGACATCCGGCTTGTCGGCATCGACCGCGCAACCCCGCCGGCCGACCGTTTCCGTCTTCCCGCCCAACCGGTGGCGCTGCCCGACCTGCGCTCACTGTTGCCGGGGCTGCGACGCTGAGTGCTCCGACGACCCGCTGGCGGCACGCAAACGGGCAAGCTGCTGTCGCACACGGGCGACGTAGCGCAGTTGGCGTTCGGGCGTGCGCGCATTGTAGGCACCCACCGCGCGCCATACCGGGCCGTGACGCCTCATGTTGTCGGCCAGTATCCACGCGCCCACATAGGCCGAGATGCAGGGATCGAACAGGTCCTGTTCGCGGATACTCCACCGTGCCAGGCGCGGCAGCCACGAGGAGTTGATCTGCATCAGGCCGATGTCGCGCGAGCCATCGGCGTTTGCCTGGTTGAGAGCACGGGGATCAAGTCCCGACTCGACCGTGGCAATGGCATGGAGAAGGTCGGCGTCCACCCGGTGGTATTCCGCGGCACGGAGCAAGCAGGCGTGTACTTCATCGCGCGCAGCTGTCTGCGCCTCCCCCGCAGAGACCGACGCGCAATGCAGAACGCTGCCCAGCAGGAGCGCTCCGGCCAGGGGTGCCACACCCAGCAGCCGGACTACACGACGATGCCCGCGCACGGGCATGTGCGACTCACACATGTCGACACCCATAAATCGCATAGGCGCGTGCGTCCGGGCCAGCACGGCTGAGATCCACGCTGGGACCGCCCGCACCCGCACCCTGCCGCACGCGGATGCGGCTGTCATCCGTGCTGTACAGGGTGCCGTCCAGCGTTCCGCTCACCGTCACATTGCCGCCCTGGCCCACCGTGCCGGCGCCCGAGACGGTCCCCCGCAACGTTCCGCGCACGTCGATGTCTCCCCCATCCAGTGTCACATCAACCACCTGCAGACCGAGCTGCAGGAATCCTTGCACCCCTTCCGGGCAGCTGGGCAGCGGCAGCGCGGCACCGTTGCGGAGATCGCCCGCTACCCCCTGCACCACGTAGCGGGTGAGCTCGAACCACACCCCGGCCTGGCAGACCGCAAGCAGCTGACTGGCGGTCTGCGCGTAAACGCCTTCCACAGGGCAACTGTCTCCCGGAGCAACTCCGGTTGCCAGATGCAACCCACTGCGCGTCGTAACCGTGCCCGACACCTCCAGTGCGTTACGCAAATGCACGGGCCGTGTCTCTCCATGCCTCACGAATTGATGGAACATTGTTGCATCCAGAGAAGCGGAAACGGCAACGATGCCGGGCACTGCACCCGCCGGGTTCGGCGCATCAAACACCGCGCCCCGGATACGTTCGGGATTGTTGGGTGGTGCATGGCCACCGTAACCCTGCGCGGCCAGCATGAATGTGCCAACCAGATCGGGACGGTGTCCCTCTTCCCCGGTAGCACGCATGGGCTCACTGGTATGCACCAGGGCACGTATCTGGCAGTCGTGGCCCGGGCATGCACCATCGCGCCAGATACGTATGCGCACTTCTCCGCCATACGGAGGCCGCTGCGGAAAGCCTGGCTCCAGGAAGCCGGACACGCCCGGCCCTGCCGGCGCGGTAAGGTCCGCAACCCCGATATCCAGGGGCATGGGCCGTGCCAGGTATGTTGGAGGGGTGACGGTTTCATCTTCGAGCGTCAGGTAGTCGAAGTATTGCACCAGCAGTTTCTGCACGGCTCCCCGTACGGTCAACATGTAGCTTGCGGTGGCACGGGCGCCGGCGTCCTGAGCTTCCGCGGTCAGGCGGGAGGCCATCCAGATGGCGCCCAGTGTCAGCAACGCGGCGCCAATCGCCAGCTCGGCCAGCATGAACCCGCGCATTACGGCAGGATGACGACGCATGAGGATCAACGCATGGTGAAAATGAAGGTGTTCACGTCGCCTCGTGCGCAGGCCTGCTCGGCCACGAGAGGCGAGTATGCGATCGGGGTGGCGGCCAGGGCGTCTTTCGCGACCACCGTACTGGCTCCGGAGATCTCGATGCGCTCCGCCACACGCTGCATGACCGACGCCAGTGCGGGGCAGGCGGCATCGTTGACGGCATCGAGTGTCATCGTAAAGCGGGCACCGCCATCGGCCTCCGCCACCTGGATGAGCCCGGTCGTGGTGCCGTTTCCACCCAGCCCATGTGCGACCCACGACAGGCCGTTCGCATCAACCGACAGTACGCTGGAATTGCGCATGGCCCGTGCCAGGTTGGCCGTATCGAGGCCGGCGTAAGGCTCGCTAGTCCCCTGCCCGTTCGCCTTGGTCCGCGCCACATAGCGTTGCAGCTCCGCCCCCACACGTGGCACCTTGTTCTCCACCACGTAAGCGTTGATGGCGGGAATGCCGATGATCGACACAATCAGGATGATGGCGGTCACGATCGAGACCTCGATCAGACTCAGCCCCCACTGACGGCGCGGGGCGGACCGTGGTTGCCGCAGAACGCGCCGAGATGCGGCGCGCTGCCTGCCTGTGCTCGAGCATGCAGCGGTACCGGACGCGCGGGTCCGCGCGGCCAGTTCATGCTGCGGACCCTGTGCGTGCCGGGCGCATGAACGCGCCTGCGACCTGTGCCGCCTGCGCATCCAGGGGTGACCAACCACGCGCGTCTTTGCCGCAATCGACATCGATTTCTCCTCCATACCCGATCAATGATTGACATCCCCGTCCGGTGGACAGGGCCCTGGCAGAGCGAGCAGGCATGCTCAGACCGCCGCATGCCACGTCTGCATGGCGGCGCGCAGCTCGTCGAGCGCCGCGTAGTGCCACAGGACAGTGGCGATCAGCACACCGGTCGCTGAAATCAGCAAGGCCCAGCGCAACGCCGCGGCACGCCGTTCGACGTGCCGCATCAGCTGCTCCTCGACGTAGTCGCGAGCCCGCAGCAATCCCTCATCTACGCCATGCGCTGCGATCACGTCCGCGAGATACCAGCAGGTGGGCTCATCCAGCAGCCCGGTCCTGAATGTCTCGGCACCCACGACACCATCATCGATACGCTCCAGCATGCGGTTCAGGTGCCACGACTTCCAGCGGGTGGCGCCAGCGAGCTGGCTCATTACTGCGTCTCGCAGCCGTGCACCCACGTTGCCCCGCTGACGTACGGTCACGCCCAGCAGCGAGAGAAAGCGCACGCTCTGGAGGTCTCGGTACATGCGCCAGACGCCGATCCGGTCGAGCGCTTGCCGCACACGCCCGGTCAGGTTGGGCATCGACCACCAGACCAACAGAGCGAACAGCAGTGCGGTGGCAAGAAACGGGATGAGGTAGCGTTCAAGCAGCGCCGCCACCGAGACGAGCCGCTGCGTCACCGGCCCGTGGAACTCGGGCGGTACCGAATGAAATGGCTGCAGCAGCGCCGGCACGGTGTAGGTGGGGAGGGCTGCAAGCATCATCAGGACGATGACCCACGCGAGCCAGGCCGCGGCCATGGTTGAACGCAGGACGCGGCGCGTCCTGTCGTGCAGGCGGGCAAAGCGAGCCAGGTCGTGCAGCAGTGCCGCCAGGGCCCCGGCACCACTCAGCTGGGCGGCACGCAACAGCGCAACGTCGTCCCGTGGCAGGCTGCCGGAAAACGTCTCGGCAATGTCGCCACCCCAGTCCTCGTGGCGGCGCGCCCAGCGCGCGGAGAGTTGGCCTCGAAGCGTGCGCCGTCCGTAGCGCCGCGCATCGTCTTCGAAGATGTCGCGCAAGGTTTTCCTGCCCTCGAGCTGAGTCATCAGCATGGCAAGATATTCGTAATAGGCGGCGCGCTGGCTGCGAAACCTCCACCGCGCCATGACCGTTTGCACCGACGTGAGCATTCAGGTCACCCACGGTTGCACCGCCACGCGACGTGTCACGGGGAATGCTGTGTCCGGGCCGACATCCAGCGGGCGAAACCGGGCTTCTATGTCACGCGGGTCGATCTCACCCTGCAAGACCTTGTATATGGCACATTCCAGAGCCGTCTTGCCGTACATGTCGGGTTCATCGAAATGGCTGCGACGTTTGCCGGCGAGGTGCCGGCGCTGGCGGATGGCGTCGCCGCGGCGCACGTTGCGCAGGAACTCGTCGTCACGCGCAGGCTCGATCATCTCCGCAACCACCGTGCGGCCGCAGTACCCGTACAACTCGGGCAGACTGTGGCTGCGGCAGGACTCACATCCGGCGGGGTTGCGGAAACGCATGCTCACGGGGTCGACATCGAACTGACGTGCAAGCACCGCTGCATAGTCACACGAGTGCTTGCCGCCGGCAGCGCGCAACTCGACAGCCGACAACGCGCAGTGCGGACACAGGCGCGGAACCAGGGTCTGATAGACGAGCAGCTTGAGTATGCCCGGCGTGGCAAGAAAATCGCGCGGAATGCCGATGAAATCCGATGCGAGACGATCCGGGATGAGCATGGCCGCGCCGGCATGGACCGTGGTGTAAACGCTGATGCCGCTGCCCGCCAGATCCATGAATGCGCGGCCGGTCTCGCGATCGCGGATCTCGCCGACGAGCAGATCGTTCATGGCCGAACGCTTGATGGTGCGCAGCTTGGCCTGGAATACATCTCGCGTCTCGTCATCAACCGAGCGTGTAATAGTGTTCTGCAGGGCCCCGTCTATGAGATATTCGACTGGATCCTCCAGCGTGATGATCTTGCGGTCGGCCGGAATCATGTTCATCAGGGTCGCGATGGTGGTCGACTTGCCCGAACCGACCACCCCTGCAAGCACAATGGCACCACCTTCCGTTCGGCGTGCCCGATCCAGGGTTTCCACCTGTTGCGGCAGGTAACCCAGCTGCTCGAGGGAACGCAACGTCCGCGCCTCAAGCCGGAGTATTCGCAAACACACGGACGGTCCGTTGTCGGTGGCCAGAGAAGCCCAGCGCAGCAGTACAGGGGTGGTGCCGACCTGCAGTCGCAGCCGTCCCTGCTGTTCGATACGTGGATCGAATACGGCCCCATTGCCGCCCTGGATGTCCATCCAGGCAACAGCCAGTATGTCCATGAGCGTGGAGGTAGGCATGTTGGCAAATCGGGCCGGCGTTACATAACGGCCCTCGATGGTGTACTTCACCTCGGATGCGGGCTCATCCAGGGCAATGTTGATATGCAGGTCGCTGGCACCGTGCTCCACGCCCCAGCTCACCAGCTCGTGGAACGCGTCTACCAGCGACGACCGTTGCGCCTCGCCGGTACGGCTGCCGGCCCCGTCGCCGGCTGCGGAAACCTGTCCGCGGACCAGCGCAAGCAACAAGGGGGCCGGCACGACCAGCAGCGCCGGCTCGCTGACCGGATACCGTTGACTCACCTGGCGCAGCAGCTCATCGACCTGATCGCTGTCGCGCCATGCCTCAACGACCACCACCACGGCTTGCCCATCCTCGAGCAACGCCGGGCAGAACCGGTTGATGCCTGCCCCCAGATCGAACTCGTCGAACAACAGCCTGCGGATGGGTGAGCGCAGTGCTGCCAGCTCGTTGCGACTCTCGATCCTGATCCAGTGGTTCGGGACCTGCGGCTGGCTAGCGCCGGGCCCGGAGCGGAGACCTCCCGTGAGGGGACCAGCAGCCTTGGTACGAGCGACGCGACTCAGCGGGAACCGGCGCGCCGCCGCACGTGAAAATTGGGGAAAGACCACATCGCCTCCTTGCGTCAATTCAGACCCGGCAACGGTGCCGACAACGGCCCATCGGCAGACCGCCCTCGCACGGCGGTACCGGGGCGCACGGTTCCATCATGCATGCGCGGCTGGTAGCACGCGGTTCGCAGCGGCCCGCTGCCCTTGCGCAATACCACGCACGTATCCACGATACGGACCAAGCGGTACTCGTTGCGACTGCCCTGTCCGCCGTATGGCAACGTTGCGCCTGGCCGGTACTCCTTGCGCTGCCCGTTCACGGCCAGCACCGCTGTCAGTGTGTCACCATGTCCGTACAATTCGATGAGCTCGATGCGGTCCGCCATGGCACGCGCGGGAGTCCGATCCGCCGGTTTCACCTCGGGACGCGAGCCTGTCCGGCGAGACTCATAGTGCTCGAGGGCACGCCGGGTGTCCTGCATCAGCAGCTCAAGCACGCTTTCGGTGTGCTTCTCCCATGTCGCTCCGGGGCGGGCGACAGCATCGGAAGTCCCGGCGGATAACCACGCCACCATTGAGCAGCACGCCAGGACAATACGCGTGACCGTGCCTGGCCCTGAACTCACGACAGCCCGACACCTGACCCATGCCCGTCTCCAATAGCCAGCTTCCATCTTCTTGCAGGATGCACCTCGCAATGATGAACCGGAATCTGAAATTTGAACCAACATATTGCATTTCCTGTCAGGAGCTGAATGTTTCGGCGTCATCCGCCTCATCTGGCGCCCGCCACTCGATCACCCGCCCACGCAGCGTTGCTGTCAACGCGCTGGCCCTCAGACCGGGCCGCACCCCCGGTGAGAGCTGTACATTGACCTCTTCCCACTTGATGCGTCGGGTCAGCTCCGGGCCCAGCAATGCAACGAAACGCATTGGCCCCTGTAACGTGATGGAACGCGCCTGCAACTGCGGCAAAGTTCGCGGACGCGGCGGCACCAGGCCCTCACCGGTGCGCGGCGGGATCATGGGAATGGGTCTGGGTGCGTCGATACGGATGCTGCCAAGCAGGGGTCGGAGCGCCTGCAAGGCGTCGGCGTCGATGATCATGCCGGGCGCAGTTTCCCGCAACGCATGAAGGTCGATGGGATGCCGTTGCACTTCGACCTCAAAGTGTGCGACAGCTTCGTCGAGGGAGGTCCAGCGAAGCTGTGCCGAAGGCAGATCCGGCCCGGTCAGTGCCCCGGCCGAAGCACGCAGATCGTCGCGCACGTAGGTCGCACGACAATGCCAGAGGTCGCCCCGGGCCTGGCAATGGACGTGGCCAAGACGCCATCCGCGCCGGCGTACCGGCATCTGTACGATGCGCTGCCAGAGGTTTCCAAGTCCCTCATGGGTGGGCAATGCATGCTCCTGCAGGGCGTCATGGAACGCCTGCAGCCATAGGGTCTCTGCCTGCCTTTCGTCAACCTGGACGCTGTGGTGGGTATGCCCGATGTGCACGCCTGCGGGCCCGTCGGGCTGGCGCTGCAGCCAGAACACAGTAGCGCTCGCCAGAGCCAGTACGCCCATCACGGCGGGTACGCGTACACCCACGGGGGATTTCTGCACGAGGGTGCGCGGCCCGGCGTCGCGCAGCAGGCGCGTGAGCATCGCGCGAGCCCGCTCTTCATCGCGTTGCGAACTCGCGTGTGGGCTGCTTGCATGTGCCACCAGCTCGGGCGTGTCCTCAAGCAGGTTGAGCTCCGATCCGAAACGCTCCTGTGCCTGCTCGATACATGCACGCGCGGCTACCAGATCGTCTACCACGACATCGCCCCGGTTCAGGACCTGACCATTGCGCACGATCACGACCCAATAACGACCGTCCGGCAGCATCTGCACCCAGGCGTGCGTGCCCGTGGGGTGACGGGTGGCGACAATCTGGGCCGCCGAATGCGCTTCACCGCGCCAGCCCCGCCTGGTGCCAATTCCAGCCGCCGCGGTCAGGTGCACCGTGCCGACGGACTCCGACCGGCCACCTGCATGTACCCAGTAAACCGCGCCCACCGCCCGTGCCTTCCGGCGCGCCTGCAGTGACAGATCAGTACCCAGGATGGTGTGCCATTGCATGCCGAACACAAGGTGGACGTTCCGGTCGCGCACACGCAGTGGCACGATGACCGAAGCAGGCGGACGAGCATGAGCCCGGGCAGACCAGCCAACCAGGCGACCCACGTACGACCACACGCTGGCAACACCCATCAGAACCCCTCCTCCACCGCAGCGGTCAGGATGAGGAGGGTAGTTTCGCGGCCGCGCGCACTGCGGCTGGAGCCACCCAGCAGCATGGGGGCGTCTTCGTCCAGCCGGCGCCGGTCGGTCTGCGTGTACTGGCGGTCAAGCCCGGCGACGATGACGGGCTGGCCGGGCCGCAGCTCCAGTTGCTGCACGGTGCCACTGCCGTCCACGGTGAGCTGCTGGATCTCGATGGCGTTGTCGCCCTGCCCGAATTTCACGCTGGTGAGTGGCTGCGCCACTGTGGAGTCATACGCGATCGACAACAAGACCTGGCCGTCTTCCTGCGCATCCGGAATGACTGTCAGGAACTGACCGACCGTCTCCTCCTTCTGGCTGACCGAGACGCTGGGCAGGGCTCCGGAAACACCCCCTTCGCGCGTAGTGGACACGGAAGTAGTCTGGACACGGTCAATCCAGCTGAAAGTGGTGCGCACTGCGTGAGTGACCGGTCGCCGGTTGAGCGTAGTCAGGGGAACCCGAGTGTGGCGCGTGACGGTGCCGACCTGCCGCAACGCCTGGATGATGGCGCTGGAGCCTTCCCAGCGCCCGTCACTGAGGCTGGCCGACAGGCTGCCCGCCACCTGTCCCAGCACCGCTCCGCCACTGGACGCAGTGGCCGCTGCCCTGCTGGCGGCGTAGATGAGGTTCCAGTCGATCCCAGCCTCGCCCTCTTCATTGAGCACCACGCTGACCTCTTCGAACAGCAGACGCACCCGGCGGGTGAGCGCACGGTTCTCGCGTTCAAGGAAAGCGGCCACCCGATCGAGCGCTGCGGGTGTGTCAGTGACCACTACCAGCGAAGATCCGTCGCCGTGTGCAGCCACCACGCCCGCTTCTGTCAGAAACGGCTCGATGCGCGCCACGACCGCATCCATGACGTCGTCAACCGTCGATTCCACGCGCGTATTCGAGGCTGATGCAAAAGCCCCGCTACTGCCCGACGGCCCCGTCATGCCCAGGCTGGCGACAGAGGATGCTCTCAGCAGCAATGCCCGGACATTGAAGACGCGTGTTTCGGTCCGGTAGATTTCGATGGCGCCATGCTGGTACCTCCACCACACGCCGAGGTGCGCTGCCGCATGATCGAGAACCTGCGCGAGCGGCTGGGCGCCGGTGGGCAGTATGAAAGCCGGCCGGCGTGCCACAAGTTGCGTACCCGCCGTGCTTCCTGCCAGACGTGGCAGGAAGCGCTCGACCGGCAGCAGTGCGTCGGGGTGAATACGTACCGGAATGCCGGTGGCCTGGGTTACCCGTTCGGCCAGAGCGGGAAGATCGACACGGTTGTCGGGAAACATGAGTGCGGTCTTGACGTGAGTACGCAGTGCCTCGGGCAGGGTCACCTCGCGCGCCAGCGGCTGCGCACGCCCCGCGAGCCATGGCCTGTTCACTTCCTGCGCGGCCCGGCGGGCACCGGCGTCGTTGAGGGTGGCGGCAAAACGCTGCTGTTGCGTGACCAGCTGCTGCGAAGCATCCTGTGCTGCCTGCCTGAACGCACGCGACTGTTGCAGGACGCTACACCCCGACAAGATGGAGGCTACCGCGAGCGTCACCGGAGCTAGTGCCAGACCCCTGATTTTGCTGACCACGGCAACCTCGCTACGACAGGGGCGCCAGGGCGGCCACGGGGGATACGGTGCGATCACATGGCTGCGACAGAGGTACAACGCGCAACACCCGGTTGGAATAAAAGCAGGGTTGCAAGGGGTGGTCGGCCAGTTCCGTCGCGCTCAGCAAGCCGCGCACGGCTTCGCGAAAATCGGACCCGAAGCTCGCCGATGCGGTCAGGGGGATATCGACGTCGACGGCCCAGTGTTCGTTGTCGAAGCGCCAGCCGGCATCACGTGCCCAGCGCTGCAGAACCTTGCGCATGTTGCCATCGGACACCGCGGCGTCGAACTCGAGCACACGGTACTGTTGCGCTGCCTGGGGTGATGCCACGCGTGCGTATGCTTCCGCGCCAGACGCCGATGCGGGCCGCGCGCCGGATGGGTTGGCCGCCGCACGGTAAGCCGACGTCGGCTCAGGTTCCACCGTGGATGCGACGTCCTGGTCTGCCGCTGGAGATATGGCGGCATGTTGCCAGGCCTGAAGCGCATGGTGAGACGACAGCCTGAGACCGGTGCGGGGCGCGTTGCCGATGTAGTCGGCCCGCGCCGTGGCGTTGCCCAGCCGCATGACGATGGTGGAAACGACGCCGTCGAGCACCAGATAAGGCCCCTGGCGTGTATACGCCGCGAGCTGCAACGAGCCCGTGTCGCCTGCTGCCGCGGCGAAGATGGCGGGCAATACCTGACCTGGATGATATTGCAACCAGGTAGTGCTGCCGTCATCGAATACCTGGATGGGAGCGACCCGCCGGTCGCCCGACAGCCGGTAGGCGAAATCGAAACTCTTTGCGCCGGATGCACCAGCGACGTGTGCTGTAGCCGGAAACAGGAGCGCGCTGCAAGCAATGA
>ERZ777003.2425-NODE-2425-length-21794-cov-5.760753_pt1 | contig 21794 bp, 16 predicted proteins | sample MGYA00374956_ERZ777003 | MGnify/ENA primary metagenome ERZ777003 (study PRJEB29302, sample SAMN06268252) | bioreactor metagenome | isolation source: Joint BioEnergy Institute, California, USA | place: USA:Joint BioEnergy Institute, California, USA | collected... | reverse complement strand
GGGCGCGCGCCGCTGAGCCGTCCGCGCCACCCGCTGCAGCGTCAACGCCGGCCACGGGTGCGCCTGACCGGCCTTCCGGTGGTGAGCCGGTGTCAGGCGTTCCGTCGGATGAGCCGCGTCTGATACAGACGGTGGATTACCTCAACGGACCGCCGCGCGCGTCGTATCCCCAGGCGTCGCGGCGGTTGGGTGAGGAGGGTCGGGTCATCGTGCGAGTCCTCATCGATACCTCGGGCCGCGTCGAGCAGGCGACCGTCCGCAAGTCATCCGGCCATGCGCGACTCGACGATGCAGCCGTCAGTGCCGCGCAGCGCGCGCGTTTCCGCCCTTACATGGAGAACGGCGTGCCCCGCCGGGCGCTGGCCGACATACCTTTTGATTTCAAGCTGAGATAACCATGCCCGCACCCCTCAACACCATGCTTCAAGCGACAACACCTGAGACTACCGGGGCCGCTCCCATATTGCTGGCACAAGCCGCTCCCTTGGGCGATAGCGGAGGTGCTGGCGGATTGCCGGACATTGCCGGGCAGGCCAGCGCACAGAACGAACAGGCCATCCCCCTGCTGCAGGCTGAATCATCTTCGCCGGGGTTCCTGCATTTCATCGAACAAAGCGACATGGTAGGCAAGTCGCTGTTCGTGGTGCTGCTCGTCATGTCGCTCATCAGCTGGTATGTCATCATCCTGAAAACGATCTCCCTGGTTGGCATGAAAGGGCGCGTGAACCGTTTCCTGGAGCATTTCTGGCATGCTCCCTCGCTGGAAGCAGCGATCGACGGAATCCGCCTCGAAAAACCCAACAATCCGTTTGCCCAGGTGGCGCTGGAAGCGATCGAGGCGCGGGACCACTACGAACGGCTGGGTGCAGCCAACGCCGACGACAACGGAGTCGACAGCGACTACCTCACGCGTGCGATACGGCGTGGCATCGAACAGGAAACGGCGCGTCTCGAGAGCGGCCTCACCATGCTGGCATCGATTGGCTCGACGGCGCCGTTTGTTGGCCTGTTTGGTACGGTGTGGGGGGTATACCATGCGCTGGTGTCGATCGGCATGGGTGGAACCGCTTCCATCGAACGCATCGCCGGTCCGGTGGGCGAGGCGCTGATCATGACCGGGCTGGGCCTTGCAGTCGCCATCCCGGCCGTTCTGGCATTCAACGCCTTCGTGCGCCGCAATCGCGTACTCCTGGCGCGTCTGGATGCGTTTGCCTACGACCTCTACACCTTCCTGACCACCGGTGAGCAGTTGCTCGGTCGCGGGCGGGGTACGCGTCGCGCGGTCCGGGCAGCGGGCGAACGAAGCACACAGGCGTCACGGTCGGCCTGAACTGCAAGGAGAGCGCCATGGCTTTTGGCAGTCTGAACGGTAACGGGCGCAGCAACAGCACCATGTCGGAAATCAACATGGTGCCCCTGATCGATGTCATGCTGGTGTTGCTGGTGATCTTCATGGTCACGGCGCCCATGCTGACCCATTCGGTCGTCGTTGATCTGCCTCGGGTCAGCAGCGAGCAGGTCGAGCAGAAACCCGACAGGATCGATCTGGCCATCGATGCCCAGGGAAATCTGTTCTGGAATGGCGAGCCCATCGCCCGCGACGCTTTGCCGCTTTACTTGCGCGACATTGCCCCCCTTCAGCCCCAGCCGAGCGTGCAGTTGCGAGCCGACCGCAACACCCGTTATGAACTCATCGCGGAGGTGTTGGCCGAATCGCGGCGTGCGGGCATCAAGGGATTGGGTTTCGTGACGGTGCCGGCAGACCAGGCCCCGAACTGACCCATCATGGCCCGGGCCGGTTCGGGCTAGCGGGTGGCGGTTGAAGCTGGTGCCGGCCGGAGCCGCACGGGCTCCGGCGCGAAGACGGTCAGGCCTGCTGATGGGCCTGGCGGTTGATGAGGAATTGCACCAGCAAAGGCACGGGCCGACCGGTGGCGTTCTTTTCCTTGCCGCTTTTCCACGCCGTGCCGGCGATGTCGAGGTGGGCCCACGGGTAGGCCCTGGTGAACCGCGACAGGAAGCACGCCGCGGTAACGGAACCCGCAGGCTGGCCGCCGATGTTGGCAATGTCCGCGAAGTTCGACTTGAGCTGCTCCTGGTATTCATCGTCGAGGGGCATGCGCCATGCGGGGTCAACTGCTTCGGCAGATGCCTGCAGAAGCTGCTGTGCCAATCCGTCGTCGGCGGTGAACAGGCCCGTGTTGACATGACCCAGTGCCACTACGCAGGCGCCGGTGAGGGTAGCGATGTCAATCACGGCCGAGGGCTTGAAACGCTCGGCGTAGGTGAGCGCATCGCACAGGATGAGGCGGCCCTCGGCGTCGGTATTGAGAACTTCGATGGTTTGGCCCGACATGCTGGTGATGACGTCGCCCGGCTTGTTCGCACGACCGCTGGGCAGGTTCTCGCACGCAGCCACGATGCCGACCACGTCGATGGGCAATTGCAGTTCGGCCACGGCCTGCATGGTGCCGAGCACGCTGGCGGCGCCGCACATGTCGAACTTCATTTCATCCATGGTGGCGGCAGGCTTGAGCGAGATGCCCCCGGAATCGAAAGTGATGCCCTTGCCCACGAGTACCACCGGCGCACCTTTCGCCGTTGATTTGCCGCGCTTGCCGCCCTTGGTGCCCTGGTACTGCATGACGATGAAGCGGGGCGGTTCTTCGGATCCTTTGGCCACGGCGAGGAAGGCGCCCATCTTGAGCGCCTCGAGCTGCTTGCGCTCCAGAACCTCGACCTTGAAGCCATGGGTCTTGCCGAGTTCAGTGGCTTTGTCGGCAAGATACGTCGGCGTGCACACGTTGGCGGGCAGATTGCCCAGATGTCGCGCCAGCACCATGCCGCGCCCGATGGCCGCGCCTTGCCGCAGACCCTGTTCCGCGTCTTCGCGCGCCTGCTCGCTGGCCAGCACGGTCACCTTCGCAAGGGTGGGGCGATTGTCCTCGTCGCGCTTGCTGAACGTTGCATCGTAACGGTATGTGGCCTGTACGCAAGCCATGGCGATCTGCTGGCAGCGCTGACGCAGGCTGGTCCCCTTCACTTCGACTTCGGCCAGGGCCACGGCTGCGTCGCTTGCCTTGCTGCCGGCCAGCGCACGGGCAGCTGCCTGTACCGCGCCTGCGAACCGGCGTGCGGTGAGTTCTTCGGGCTTGCCCAGCCCCACCAGGATAACGCGCTGTGCGCCGATGCCATTCAGGTGATACAGAGTAAGCGTACTGCCATGCGTGCCCGAAAACTCCTGCTGGACGATGGCCGCAAGGGCTCCGGCCGTGGCTTCGTCGATGGCCTGTGCAGCAGCGGACAGCTGGCCTTGCTGAAAGACCCCGACGGCCAGGGCACCGGTCGGGATTTTTTCGGGTGCAATAGTCTGTGTGCTAAATTCCATGAAAACTTCCTGCGCGAGCCTGGGTTATGAACGAACTGCTCGCCGGTCGTAGCGGGCAACGGTGTTGGTCGCCCATTCCGGCTTGATTCCCCGATTATGTCACTGTTTCAGCGCTCCGTCGTCAGCGAGCTCGTCAGTCACGCCGGTGTCGTGTTTTCGACGTTGGTAGTGGTGTGGCTGAGCGTATTGTTGGTCCGATTGCTTGGTGATGCCGCTGCGGGCAACATCGGCGCCGATGTGGTGCTGGGGCTGGCGACGTTCTCCACGATCACGGCGTTGCCGACCATCATCATCGTGTCGGTATTCATTGCAGTGCTCACTGCGGTCGGGCGCAGTTACCGCGAGTCGGAAATGGTGGTCTGGTTCGCCAGCGGACTCAGCCTGGCGAGCTGGCTGCGGCCCATCATGCGCTTTGCCGTGCCGGCATTCCTGATCGTGCTCACACTGACCATGGTCGTGGCGCCGTGGGCCTACCGGCAAATCGGCGAGTATCGCGTGCGGTTCGAGCAGCGCTCCGACCTGTCGCGCGTCGTGGTCGGCCAGTTCGGTGAAACCAGTGGCGGCAAGCGGGTGTTCATCGCCGAGGCTCCGCGCGAGCCGGACGCCGAACTTGGCAGCGTTTTCGTGCGCGAGTTCGATGAAGAAACGGGCAAGTACAGCGTGGTCACTTCCGACGGTGCGCGCGTGCAGATCATGGACAACGGCGACCGCTTCCTCGTGCTCGACCAGGGGCAGCGCTATGACGTCATTCCTGGCCAGCTTGAAACGCGCATCGTTCATTTCGATCGTTACGGCGTGCGGCTCGAGCGCCGCGACGATGGCGACACCGAGGCCGACGCCCGTGCCCAGGCGCAGAACATCCTCAAGGCACGTCCTACGTCGCTGCTGTTGCGCGACGGCAATGCGCGCGCTGCAGGCGAGATTCTCTGGCGCATTTCGCTACCCATCGTCGTGCTCAATCTCGCGCTGCTGGCCTTGCCCCTGGGCGCAGTCAACCCTCGTCTTGGGCGCTCGGGCGACCTGCTCATCGCCGGTCTGATTGCCATGCTTTACCTGAATCTGGTGAACCTGTTGCGCTCCTGGGTGGCCGATGGGCAGGTACCTTTCCTGCTGGCAATCTGGCCCCTGCATTTGCTGGTCGCCCTGCTGGGGTTATGGCTGTTGAGGCGGCGGCTTACCTTGCGTGGTCCGCGCGAGGCTCATTGATGCCATCGGGCCACCCGATGCATTGCGGGTGTGGGACCGGAGCGTTCCCCAAGCGGTTCTCCTGCGCCGGCCTTTCAGCAGAACGGCTGCTATACAAATTACTACTTGTAATATTGATGCCGTTTCTTATAGCTTAGAATTTAATGCATGAATCTCCAGCAATTCAAATTCGTGCGTGAAACGGTACGGCGCAACTTCAATCTCACTGAAGCGGCGCGCGTCCTGCATACCTCGCAGCCCGGTGTATCGAAGGCCATCATCGAGCTCGAAGATGAGCTCGGCCTGCGCATATTCGAACGGCATGGAAAACGGCTGAAGGGCCTGACACGGCCCGGACAGGTCGTGGCACAGGTGATCGACCGCATCATGGCCGAGGTCGATAACCTCAAGAAGGTCAGTGAAGAATTTGGCCGGCGCGACGAGGGCGGGCTGACCATCGCGTGTACCCACACCCAGGCGCGTTACGCGTTGCCCAAGGTCATTCCCGAGTTTCGCCGGCGCTTTCCGAAAGTGCATCTTTCGCTGGTGCAGGGCAGCCCCCGGCAACTTGCGGAAATGGTGCTGCACGAACAGGCCGACCTCGCGGTGGCCACTGAAGCACTGGCGCTTACGCCGGGGTTGGTGACCCTGCCGTGCTACACCTGGGAGCACGTGCTCATCGTGACGCCCGACCACCCGTTGGCCCAGCTGAAGTCCAGTGCCGCCCGCAAGCTGTCGCTGGAGACGCTGGCCCAGTATCCGCTGGTTACTTACGAGCGCGCGTTCAGTGGCCGTTCGGCCATCGATCAGGTGTTTCAGGAAAATGGCATACAGCCCGACATCGTGCTCGAAGCCATCGACGCCGACGTCATCAAGACCTACGTTGAGCTCGGAATGGGGGTGGGCATCATTGCTGGGGTGGCCTACGATCCGCGCCGCGACCGGGGCCTCGTGGGAATTCCTGTTGGCCGGCTGTTTGGTCGGCACACAACCCGTATAGCGGTGAAGGCGGGGAGTTTTCTGCGCGATTACATCTACACGCTCATCGAGCTGCTGTCGCCCGAACTGACCCGCGAGAGCATTCGTGAAGCGGTTGAAGCTGCCGCAAATCGCGAGCCCACTGCGGTAGTGGCTGATTGAGCCTCGGGTATTCTACGGAGCTCGTATCGGCTCGGGAAATGGATGGATGCAGCCTGGCCCGTGGCTGAACAGCAGAAAGCGCAACGCGGGTAGCCGGCGGCCGGTGGCGTTGCAAGCGGAATGTGCCACGGGCTCAGGACGATGCCTGACCCGACGGGGTGGGCGACGGCATTTCGATCTTCACCTCCAGGATCTCCAGCGTGTCCTGCCGTTCCAGGTTGACGCGAATGTCGTCGGAATTGATCTTGACGTATTTTGAAATGACGTCAAGCAGCTCACGCTGCAACTGGGGCAGGTAATCGGCAGCAGGGCCGCGATGGGCCCTTTCGTGGGCGAGAATGATTTGCAGGCGCTCTCGGGCGACGCTGGCCGAAGCCTTCTTCTGACCGAGAAAGAATGAGAGCAGGGACATCGTTTATCTCCCACCGAACAGACGCTTGATAAGGCCCGGTTTCGTGTACTCAATGAATCGCATGGGACGGTCTTCACCCAGGTAACGGGCTACGACATCCTGGTATGCCTCGGCGACGTCGGTATCCTTCAGGTGGATGGCAGGCAATCCCTGGTTGGACGCATGCAGGACGTTTTCGGATTCGGGAATGACCCCGATCAGCTTGATGCGCAGAATGTCCTGAACATCTTTTACCGAAAGCATCTCGCCGTCGGCAACCCGTTTGGGGTTGTACCGCGTCAGCAGCAGGTATTCCTTGATGGGTTCTTCGCCCTTGATGGCTCGTTGCGACTTCGACGCCAGGATGCCGAGAATGCGGTCGGAATCGCGTACCGACGAGACTTCCGGATTCGTCACCACCAGGGCGTCGTCGGCGAAATAGGCGGCGTGCAAGGCGCCCGATTCGATCCCGGCGGGCGAATCGCACACGATGTACTCGAAACCCATGTCCTTGAGCTCGTTGAGCACACGCTCCACCCCGTCCCGTGTGAGCGCTTCCTTGTCGCGTGTCTGCGAGGCGGGCAGGATGTACAGGTTGTCGAGCTGCTTGTCGCGAATGAGAGCCTGGTTGAGTGTGGCCTCATTCTGGATCACATTCACGAAGTCGTAGACTACGCGGCGCTCGCAACCCATGATCAGGTCGAGGTTGCGCAATCCGACGTCGAAATCGATAACGGCGGTTTTGTGTCCGCGCATGGCAAGGCCGGCGCTGAAGCTTGCACTGGTGGTGGTCTTGCCAACTCCGCCCTTACCGGAAGTGACGACGACGATACGGGTCATAACGTGTTTATCCTTTTTGGGAGTAGGAGTGCGATCGGTTGATTTCGTGGCGCCAGGGTCTGCCGGAGCCGGTGCTGCGGAAGTGTTCGGCCGCCCGGGGGGCCGGGGTGGTCGCTGCTTGTGTCTTCGAATCTGCTTGGCAACCATGGCTAGGCTTCTATGGGTTCGATGCGGAGCCCGCCCGCATGAAGACGTACGGTGGCAGGCCGTTCGCGTACGTTGTCGGGCAAGGCGGTTTCGATCACGCGATACACCCCTGCCACCGCCACCAGTTCGGCTTCCAGGCAAGTGGTGAAAATCCGGGCTTCTTCGTCGCCGCGGGCGCCGGCCATGGCCTTTCCGCGCAGAGGACCATATACATGGATGTTGCCATCGGCTATGACCTCGGCCCCGGCGTTGACCACGCCGACCACGATCAGGTCGGAATCGCGCGCGTAGATTTTCTGGCCGGAACGCAGCGACCGATCCACCAGTAGGGTGGGGCGATAGCCGTTACCCGCGACGGGTACTGCTCCAGAACTGGCGTCAGCACGCTGCGCTGCCGCCGCCAGGTTGTCGACTGGGTTCGTGTCTGCCGTAGACGACATGGCTGACCCTGCAAACGGGGCTGATCGGGATGCCTCGATGGCAGGTCCGGGATCGGGCGTGGCAGGCGATGCAGGAGGAGCGGACGCAATGGGATCGCGGTGAATGCTGCCCGCCGGGGGCGCCAGACCCTCGCGTGCGACAGGCAGCCGGATGGTGGCGTAGCCTGCCGTGCGGATGCTGTCGTGCAGTTCGGGCCGGGCTGCGATGCCGACGAAAGGCATTCCGTGCCGGGTGAGCACGTACGCCAATGCCTGCCAATCCGGTGCCTGTTCGAGCGCGAGTGCATCAATGACCACGGGCTCGCCGTCGAAGAAGTCGCCGGCGGCCCGCAGGCGCGATTGCAGGGCTTCGATAAGCGCGCTCGTGTCCGACGATTGCAGTACCAGCCGCACGGCGTGAATCGACGCGCTTTTGAAGTCGAGGATGGGCTGATTGACAGAAGACATTCGCCAGTCGCTAAAGGAAATACGGCATTTTAGAGCAATCGTGCCCGCAAATCTCGTTTTATGCCGTTATTTCACTGTAACGGGCCTCCCTGCGGCAAATGGCGGCACAATGGCCCCGGCCTCAGGCGAGCCGTCACTTCCCTGATCCGTCCGCCTGCAGGTCTGGCGCAGGCTGGCAGACGCATTCGGCACGCCAGAACGCAAGAACCGCCATCGGGATGGCGGTTCGTTGCAACAGAATCAGGGCAGTGCCGTGCCGCTCCGGCCAGGTCGACCGTAGGACGCAGCCGCGTTGACGGGCGCAGCACTGGCCGGTGAGGGATGCACCGGCACCCGCACTCAGGCGACGGCGACGTCAGACTCGGCCGGTGCTGAGGCGTCGGTTTGCAGGTGACGGTTGACGGCGCTCAGCACGGCCATGAAGGAAGCGGTGACGATGTCGCGGTGGATGCCGACGCCGTAGCCGCTGAGCGAGTCGCCCAGACGCAGCTCGACATAGCAGGCCGCCTTGCTGTCGGCACCGGTTCCGATGGCGTGCTCGTGATAGTCCATGACCCGGATGGGCAGGCCCAGGGCATGCACGAACGCGTCAATGGCGCCTTCGCCTTCGCCTTCGATGACCCGGCGTTCGCCTTCGTATTCAAGCTCGGCCTGGATGCGGAAGCGCTGACCCTCGCCGGCGTCGCCAGAAATCTGGTGGCGTACCAGGCGCCAGGGATGGGTGCGATCGAGGTACTCGCCCGAGAACAGCTCGTACACCTGCTTGGCGGTGACTTCCGTGCCGGTTTCGTCGGTGTACTTCTTCACCGTGCGGCTGAACTCGATCTGCAGGCGGCGCGGCAAGTCGAGACCGTACTCGGTGAGCAGCAGGTACGACACGCCGCCCTTGCCCGACTGGCTGTTGACGCGAATGACCGCATCGTAAGTACGGCCCAGGTCGGCCGGGTCGATGGGCAGATAGGGCACTTCCCAGACCGCATCGGCCTTCTGCCGGGCAAAGCCTTTCTTGATGGCATCCTGGTGCGAGCCCGAGAAGGCGGTGAAGACCAGGTCGCCGACGTACGGGTGACGCGGGTGGACGGGCAACTGGTTGCAGTATTCGACCGTACGGCGTACCTCGTCGATGTCGGAAAAGTCGAGGCCGGGGTGGATGCCCTGCGTGTACAGGTTGAGCGCGAGGGTGACGAGGTCGACGTTGCCGGTACGTTCTCCGTTGCCGAAGAGGCAGCCCTCGACGCGATCGGCACCGGCCATCACGGCGAACTCGGCGGCCGCCACTGCGGTACCGCGGTCGTTATGCGGGTGCACGCTGATGATGATGGAGTCGCGCCGCTCGATGTTGCGGTGCATCCATTCGATCTGGTCGGCGTACAGGTTCGGCGTGGTGGCTTCGATGGTTGCCGGCAGGTTGATGATCATCTTGCGCTCGGGCGTGGGACCCCATTCGGCCGACACGGCGTCGCACACTTCCTTCGCGAACTCGGGTTCGGCGGTACTGAAGACTTCGGGCGAATACTGGAAGATCCACTCGGTTTCCGGGTGCTGTGCGACCAGGCGCTTGATGGTGCGGGTGCCGTTGAGCGCGATCTGCTTCACTTCTTCCTTGCTCATGTTGAACACGATGCGGCGGAAGGCAGGGGCGATGGCGTTGTACAGATGCACGATGACCCGCTTGGCACCGGCAGCCGACTGGATGCTGCGCTCGATGAGATCGTCGCGCGACTGCGTGAGAATCTGGATGGTGACGTGATCCGGAATGAGTTTCTCGTCGACCAGCTTGCGCACGAAATCGAAATCAGTCTGCGAGGCGGACGGAAAGCCGACTTCGATTTCCTTGAAGCCGATCTTGATGAGCTGGTTGAAGAAGCGCAGCTTGCGTTCGACGCTCATCGGCTCGATCAGGGCCTGGTTGCCGTCGCGCAGATCAGTGCTGAGCCAGATGGGGGGGGCCGTGATGCGGCGGCTGGGCCAGGTGCGTTCAGCGTAATCGCGGGCAAAGGGTACGAACGGCACGTACTTGGTGGAAGGATCTTTCAGCATGTTGGCTCCGGATGACAGATATCAATGCGCAGCGTCGCGGGTCGCATGCCCGGTCGCGTTTCTGTGGCGGAATGGGAAATGGCTGCCGAACTGCCACGAGCCCGAGGCTCAGCAGCCGATCGGTAGGTCTAGTAGCAGACGGAGGGGGAAGCGCGGAGCCAGCGACACGACGATACCCGCCTTCCGTGCAAAGCACGAATGGAGCTGGGCAGTGGTGCTGACGGCAAAAGACATGTGCGTACGAAAGGATGCGCGGTAGAAAACGCAACAAATGGTGTGCGTGGAACTAGTAAGCCACAAACCAGGACAAAAATCAAGCAACTGGCCTGACCGCGCGTAGCATCGTTTCCACAGGTACGCATGGAGCGGCGAACGGGAACGCTCGCGTACCGGAGCGCGAGCGAGCAGCGAGCGGGCATTGCCCGTCCAATGCGACGCGCATTGGCAGCAGGTGAGTTGCTATCGTAAGCTTTCTGACCTCGTGCGCCTGCTCAGAACACCCTATCTGCATGGAGTAAAGATGGCACCTCAAAGCGTATCGTGGCGCGTGCACGGGCGGCGTGTTCTGGCGTGCGCCATTTTGCCAGTCACGCTGGCCATCCCCGTACCGCCGGTGCAGGCACAGCCGGTGGGCCTGCCCCGGCTGGGCGACACCGCGTCGATGCGGCTCTCGCCCCGGACCGAGGAGGTCCTGGGTGCGGCCATCATGGCCGACGGCCGGCGCGACCCCGACTACATCGACGATCCGGCGGTCAGCCAGTACCTCACCGAGATGGGCAGGCGCCTGTCGATGCACGTAACGGGCGCGCCGCAGGTCAACGTGTTCGCCATCCGCGCGCCCAGCATCAACGCCTTTGCCATGCCCGGGGGGCACATTGGGGTGCACTCCGGTCTGGTCGTGGCGGCGGGCTCGGAGGCCGAACTGGCGGGCGTGCTGGCGCACGAAATCGCCCACGTGGCGCAGCGACACGTAGCCCGGGGCATCATGGCACAGGAGCAGAGCTCCGCCATGATGCTTGGCGTGATGCTTGCGGCAATCGCCGCGGCTGCGGCGGGGGCGGGTTCACTGGCACAGGGGGCGGCGATGTTCGGCCAGGCCGCGGCCATCAACTCGCAGCTGTCATTTTCGCGCGACGCCGAGCGCGAAGCCGACCGGATCGGCCTGCAGACGATGCATGCGGCCGGCTACGATCCCGATGGCATGGCGCGCATGTTCTCGCGCCTCGCCCAGACTGCGCGCTTCAACGAGAGTACGGCAGCCTCGTACGCGAGCACGCACCCGCTGTCCATCGAACGTCTCAGCGACCTGCAGAACCGCATCAGGCAGGTGGGACGCAAGGCATCGGCCGACTCCGATACGTTCTGGTTCGTGCGTGCGCGGTTGCGTGTGGCACAGGGTGGCTACGATCGTTCCTCCGATCCGCTCGCAGCGCTGCGCGCGGAGGCCACCGAGTCGAGCGGCGTACGCAAGGCGGCCGCGTTGTATGGGGTGGCCATGGCGCTGCAGCGACGGGGCGACCTTGAAGGCGCCCGCCGGGCGCTGCAGGAGGCCCAACGGCTGGGGCACGAGCATCCCATGCTGGCCCACCTGGCGGTCGAGCTGGCCATGGCCGAAAAGCAGTGGCAGGAAGCGGTGAAGCTGTCTGCGGACGCCGTGCGCGCCTGGCCGCGCGATCGGGCGCTGGCGCTGATCCATGCGCGGGCGCTGCAGCGTGCTGGCGACGACCGCGGCGCTGCCGAGTTTCTCGCCAAGGCTATCGAACAATGGCCCGAAGCAGAGCCCGAGCTGTACCGGTTGGCCGCGGAAAGCCGGGCCCGACTGGGGGATGGTGTGGCAAGTGCTCGCCTGATGGCAGATTATTTCGTCCTGATCGGTGCACTGCCTGCGGCCATCGGGCAGCTGCAGCAGGCACGTGTGCTGTCGCGCGATTTCTACGAACAGTCAGTTTTCGATGCCCGCATCAGGGAGCTGCAGCGGCGTCAGGAAGACGAGCGGGCGATCCTCGCACAGTTTCGCTAGCTGAACAGCAGTGCAGGCCAAACGCTGTTTCGGCGCTACAACTCCCGCGCCGGATTGACTGGATTGATTGGGTGATAACCAAAAAGTCTACGTGAAAACCAGCAATATATGGCCGGAAGGGACACTGCTTGTTATCCTAACGCTTTGCGTTACAAAAACTGGCGGAATGTGTCTCATGGTACCGAGGCATGCCGCTGCCTGTCTGCCCGGCGCCCCGTTCGGTTGGCGCCATCTGAGTTCGCATGCACATTCCTGACGATAGTCGTGTCACCACAGGGTATGAGCACGCCGATGGCGCGCATCAAGCCGGCATCGGCTTCATCCCCGGTCTTGTCGAACCTTCCCGGTCAGTTTGTGTTGCGGCCGCCAGCCGGTCAGGTTCAAACGTGTATTTGGAGCTTCGTACATGGGCAACGCCAACACATTGTTCGTGCTGAGCCATCCGGTGGCGGTCGCCGTCATTGGGTTGGCGTGCCTGTTGCTTTGGCGAAGCGATGCACAGTACCCGAAAACACTCCTGTGTTTCGGGGTGGGTTACGTGTGCTACTCGATGGGTGCCGTGTCCCAGATCATGGCGCCGTCTGGCAATAACGTCCTGCATGCCGGGTTGGCGGGCCTTTTCTATTCCGTGGCCGCGTTCTGCGTATCTCGCGGCATCGTCATGCTGGCCGGGGCCAGTTTCCGCTATGTGGTGCCAGTCATCGTCATGGTGGCATTCGCGGTATATGGCCTGTACTTCCTCGTGGTCCAGAACGATCCCGTCATGCGGCTGATAGGCTTCAACACCGCCATGGTCCTGTTGTTCACGTACGCGGCCGTGCGTGCGCGGGTGCTGGCTTCGGGCAGCCTCACCGAAAAGCTCACCTACTACGCTTTCGTGGCCTTCATCATCTCGGCCGTGCCCCGTACATGGATCAACGTGCAGCGAGAGCTGCATGGTACCGCGTTCGACCCGACCACCCATTGGTTCGCCACCAATGTCTGTGTATACGCCTTCTCGCTCATCTTCGGCCTCATGCTGCTCATCACCGTCATGCACAAGCGGGTGACGGCTGAGCGCGAGCTCAGCGAAACCGATGCGCTCACGGGGCTGAATAACCGCCGCGGGTTTGCCCAGCAGGCCGAAAAGCTGCTTGCGCGGGCCACGTCGTTCGCCGTGCTGGTACTCGACCTCGATTACTTCAAGCGCATCAACGATGCCTACGGCCACATGATGGGCGACCAGGTTCTGGAACAGGTAGCTCAGGTCATCGAGGACTCGCTGCCGCGCGGAGCGCTGTCGGCGCGGCTCGGTGGCGAGGAATTCGTGGTGCTGCTTGCCAACAGCAGCTTCGAGGCGGCCGAGCAGCTGGCCTACCGTATCGGCGGGCGGATCGAGGCCTTCCGTTTCGGCAACAGCCGGCATGAGCTCAAGTGCACGGTCAGTACCGGCTTCGGCTACTTTCTGTGCGATACGCCCGTGAAGACGGCAGTACGCATGGTCGACGTGCTGCTCTATCGCGCCAAACGCAACGGCCGCAATCAGGTGGTGGGAAGGGACTTCTCGCGCGAACCCAACCGCGAGGAACCGGCCGACCGGGAGGACACGCTCTGGCGCAGCTGGCCGGAAGACGCCGGGGTCACCGAGTAAGTAAGCACGCACGCGCAGGTTGGGCGCCGGGAACCCTGGTGAAGGCAGGGATCGGTGGCAGGGCCACGCAGAACCCGCCACATGTGCTGGCGCTTCAGCACAGGGGGGCGGTGGTCCGCTGCACTGCCGCTTCCCAGTGTTCCATCAGCCCCTGGGCCTGCTCGCGGCTCATTTGCGGTTCGAACACCCTGTCGGGGTGCCACAGACCCTCGATTTCCTCCAGCCCGGAGTACGTGCCCAGTGCCAGGCCGGCCAGGAAAGCCGCACCCAGCGCCGTGGTTTCTATTACCGCGGGGCGTATCACACGTACTCCCAACAGGTTGGCCTGGATCTGCATCAGCAGGTCGTTGGCACACGCCCCACCGTCGACCTTCAGTTCATGGCCAATTTCCATGGCCTGCAACAGGGCGGTGCACTGGAAGGCGATCGACTCCAGTGCGGCACGTGCGATATGTGCCAGCGAGGTGGCCCGGGTAAGGCCCGTGATGGATCCGGTGGCCGTTGGACGCCAGTAGGGGGCACCCAGCCCGGTGAATGCAGGTACGAACACCACACCGCCCGAATCAGGCACGGAGGCAGCCAGCGTCTCCACATCGGCTGACTTGCTTATGGCGCGCAGGTTGTCGCGCAGCCACTGCACGACGGCACCACCCACGAACACGCTGCCTTCCAGTGCGTACTCGCGCTGCGCATGCCATTGCGCCGCGGTCGTCGTGATGAGGCCATGTTCTGACCATTGGGGCGATGTGCCCACATGCTTGAGCATGAAGCAGCCCGTGCCGTAGGTGTTCTTGGCGCTGCCCGGACGAAAGCAGGCCTGCCCGAACAGGGCCGCCTGCTGGTCGCCAGCAATGCCGGCCAGCGGAATGGCAGCGCCGAGCATGTCGGGAGCGGTCGTCCCATGGACCGCGCTGGAGGGGACGACCCAGGGCAGGAGCGATGCGGGAATATCGAAAATGCGCAGTAGTTCGGCATCCCATTCACCCGTGTGGATGTTCCAGAGCATGGTGCGCGAGGCGTTGCTGACATCGGTGATGTGCAGGCGTCCCCGGGTGAGGTTCCACACCAGCCAGCTGTCGACCGTGCCGAAGGCGAGTTTGCCGCCCGCCGCGGCCGCCCGTGCCCCGGGGATGTTGTCGAGCAGCCACGCTATCTTGGTGGCTGAGAAGTATGGATCGATGATGAGGCCGGTCTTCTGCCGGACAGGTTCCTGCAAGCCTTGATCGATAAGGCGACGGCACAGTGCTTCAGTACGCCGGTCTTGCCATACGATGGCATTGGCGAGGGGCTCGCCCGTATCGCGATGCCAGATGAGGGTAGTTTCACGCTGGTTGGCGATGCCGATGCCGGTGACCTGATCGGGCCGGATCGCGGCCTGCGCCAGTGCGGTGCGGGCTGTATCGAGCTGCGAGCGCCAGATCGCCCGTGGATCATGCTCGACCCAGCCGGTGCGTGGATAGATGGGGCTGATCTCGCATTGCGCCTGGGCGATGGGCTGGCCGTCGCCATCGAACACGATGCTGCGTGAACTGGACGTGCCCTGGTCGAGCGCCAGCAGGTAGGTCATGGCGCGCCCTCCTTCATGCCTGGGTCGGATGCATCAATCGTAACAGCGAAAGAAGCGTTCGAGGCGAGCGGGCAACCAGTCCAGGTTCGGTACGAGCGATCCGGCGGGGAACAGTCCGTGACCGCCGCGTGCCGGCTGGTGCAGCAGAACGCTGGATGAGGCGTCGTGGGGACCCGGCAGGAAACGCGCTGGCAGGAACGGGTCATTGCGTGCGTTGAGCACCAGCGTGGGACCGGCGATATGCTTCAGCCACGGCAGGGAACTGGCGCGCCGCCAGTAGTCGTTGACGTTGGCGAAGCCGTGGATGGGGGCAGTGTAGGCATCGTCGAACTCGTACAGGTCGCGCGCGCGCTCCACCCGCAGCACGTCGATAATGCCCGGAAAGCGGCGTGCCTTCAGCAGGACCTTGTTCTTCAGGGTGCGCAGGAACTGGCGCGTATAGACATGGCGGTTGATGAAGCCGCGACCGAGCATGTGGCCGGCGGCGACCAGGTCGAGCGGCGCGGAAATGATGGCACTGGCAGCAAGCCAGCCGGATTGCGCGGGGTGCTCGCCCAGGAATTTCGCCAGTGCGTTGCCGCCGAGGGACACGCCCGCAGCATGCCAGCTCGCATCGGGCAGGCGCGACCGTACGGTGCGCAGCATGAAATCGATGTCGTCGCTGTCGCCCGAGTGATAGGCGCGCGGCAGACGGTTCGGCGTTCCCGAGCAGCCGCGGAAATGGGGCACGACTACGACCCAGCCACGGGCCCGGAAATGGTGGCAGATAGCCTGCGCGTAGGGACTGCGGCTGCTGCCTTCGAGCCCGTGGAACAGCACCAGCGCCGGTTGTCCCGCGGGAAAGTGGTGCGCAAAGGGCACGCCTGGGTCCTGGAACCATTGCTCCAGCTTGGCCGCAGTAATGCCGGGGGCGGCCCAGTCGAAATCGATGAAGTCGCCGTCAGGTGTATCGACACGTTCACGGGCGAAGGTGATTCGGTAATAGCGTGCCCACAGGCTTGCCGCGATGGTCTGGCCATGCCCGTCGGGCAGCCAGCGGGGAGAAGGGCAGTCGGATACGTCAAGACGGGCAGCCATGGATCGAGCGTAAAGGCCGTCAGCAGGGATTCGACAGATCGTGGCCGCCAGTTGGCGGGCGGCAGGAGGAGGACGTGCAAAAGAAGAAACTCCCGCCAGCGGAGCGCATGCCGCGCACCGTGAGCGGGAGCTGCGTGAGACTAGTGTCCGTGGACTTTGGCGCCGGGCTTCAGCCGGTACTCGGCGCTGCAGTACGGGCAACGTGCGCTGCCTGTCGTCGCGACATCGAGGTAGACCTTGGGATGCAGGTTCCACACGGGTGTGTGCGGACCGGGGCACGAGACGGGCAGATCGTCGGCATCTACCTCGTGGACGTCGTGGACCGTCGTTACGTTGGGCGACGTGGGATCGGACATGGTTGTCATCAAACTTTCGTAAGCCAGTGTGCGTACTTGGGATTGCGTCCGTTGACCAGATCGAAGAACGCAGCCTGCAGCTTCTCGGTGACGGGGCCGCGGCGGCCGTCGCCGATGCGGCGGTTGTCGATCTCGCGGATGGGCGTGACTTCGGCGGCCGTGCCGGTAAAGAACGCTTCATCGGCCAGATACAGGTCGTCGCGTGTGAGGCGCCGTGTCTGGATGGAGTAACCGAGATCGGCAGCCAGCGCATGGACGGTGGCACGGGTGATGCCGGTGAGCGCCGAGGCGATTTCGGGTTCGTAGATGACGCCGTCGCGGACGATGAACAGGTTCTCGCCCGCTCCTTCGGCGACAAACCCTTCCGTGTTCAGCAAAATGGCTTCGTCGTAGCCGTCTTGCGTGGCTTCAAGGTTGGCCAGTATGGAATTGGCGTAAGTGGACGAAATCTTCGCGCGTGGCATGGTGCTGTTCACGTGCGCGCGCTGATACGACGAGATCTTGCACCGGATGCCATTGCGGATGCCTTCCTCGCCCAGGTAGGCGCCCCAGGGCCAGGCAGCGATGGCGACGTGGACCGTGGCACCGCGTGGAGACACACCCATTTTCTCGGCGCCAAAGAACGCGATCGGCCGGATGTAGCACTCTGCGAGGTTGTTTGCGCGGACGACCTCGAGGTGGGCCTGGTTGATCTGCTCTTGCGTGTAGGGAATCGGCATCATGTAGATATGAGCCGAGTTGAAAAGGCGGCGGGTGTGGTCGGCGAGCCGGAAAATCGCAGTGCCTTGATCGGTCTTGTATGCGCGTACCCCTTCAAATACCGATACGCCGTAGTGCAAGGAGTGCGTCAGTACATGAACTGTTGCTTCACGCCAGGGAACGAGTCGTCCATCGAACCAGATTAAGCCATCGCGATCAGCCATCGACATGGTGAGGTTCCTTCTTGTGTGTCGGTATCAGAAAGGGTTGGCCCATGATTATACGCATTAGCCCGCGCATTAGCGCAGGGTACGGAGGCTGCAGGAAACCTCGCTCCGCCTACGAGAAACGGTGCAGGGACGCCATGCCGGACGCGGGCGGCACGCCGGTCACGTCAGCCTCATACGGACCGAATACCGTGTGCCACAGGCGCAGCACACCCTCACGTTCCGTTGTGAATCGCCCGGACTCGACCCGTGCCTTGTCCACACCCTGCAGGCGCAGTGCATGCTGTTCGCGCCGGAACATGCGGTAAGCCTCGATGCAGGCCGTTGCCAGGTCACGCGGGATGAGCGCGGCTTCGGCGGCGATGCCGAGGAGCGCGATGTTGCCCAGGTTGCCGAGCAGCTGCGGATGGGTGCGCGCGTGCAGCAGCACCAGGTACTGCGTAATGAATTCGATGTCGACCATGCCGCCGGGGTCGTGCTTCAGATCAAAGAGCTCGGTGCGGTTGATGTGGGCCGCCTGGATCCGCCGGCGCATGTGGATGACGTCGTGTGCCAGGCGGACCGGATCGCGGGGCAGCAGCAGGATGTCGCGGCGTATGGCTTCGAAACGCTCGCCGATCCGTGTGTCTCCGGCGGCAAACCGTGCCCGGGTCAGCGCCTGGTGTTCCCAGGTCCAGGCGTGTTCACGCTGGTATCGCTCGAAGCTCTCCACCGAGGCGGCAACCAGGCCTGCATCGCCGTCAGGACGCAGGCGCAGGTCGACATCGTACAGGCGGCCCGACGGTGTCATCGAGTTCAGCCAGGTGACGATGCGCCGGCTGAGACGGACGTAGCGCTCGCTGTTCTGCGGGCTGTCTTCGAACAGGAAGACCAGGTCGAGGTCGGACTCATACCCCAGCTCCTTACCGCCGAGCTTGCCGTAGGCAATGATGGCGAAGCGCGGCGCTTCGGCCGCGTCCGGTGCCGCCAGTGGCCAGACGCGGTGGAGCGTTTCTGCCAGCATCGTGTCGGCAAGCATCGAAAGCAGGTCGCCCACGGTTTCAACCGACAACGCACCTTCCAGGTCCTGGGCGAGGATATGGAAACTGACCTGCCGCTGGATGTCACGCATCAGGTTCATCTGGCGTTCGATGTCGGGCCGGCCGTCAGGAAGCACGCACTGGTCGAGGTCGGCTCGCATCTGGCGGGCGATCTGCGCGAAATCGAGCGGTTCCATGAGCGACGACCAGTCGATGAGGCTGTCGAGCAGTATGGGGTTGCGTTTCAGGTAGTGTGCAACCCACTCGCTGGCGGCTACCATGCGGGCCACGCGCGCCAGGGTCTGGGGGTACTCGGCAAACAGCGTAAGGTAGACGCGCCGCTGCGCGATTTCCTCGATGATGTCGAGCAGGCGCATCAGGGCATCCGCCGGGGCACGGGTGCTTGCCGCCGCATCGACAACGCCGGGCAGGACTTGCGCGAGTCGCTGCCGGCTGGTCTGTGACAGGGCGCGGATGCGTGGGCTGTCAAAAATGCGGCTTGCCCGCGGCACGAGCTGTTCAGCCAGATCGGGCAGACGCTCCTGGATGCATTGCATGAAGCGGGTTTCCGCATCCAGCGTCGGCACCAGCGAGCCATTGGCCGGAACGGGTTCGCCCTGACCCGATGGCCCGTTGCCATTGCGGGTGGGCCGGGCCGGTGGCAGCCCTGCCAGATGAAAGACGTCGCAAAACAGTGTATGCACGAACTTTCGGTGAGCGTCCAGGGCGGCGCGCAGAGCCGCGCCGCTGTCGAATTTCAGGGCCGCGGCCAGCGCATCCCAGTCGTGCGGGGCATGTGGCAGGATGTGGGTCTGCTGATCGTCGCGGTACTGCAGGGCGTGTTCGACGCGGCGAAGGAAACCGTACGCTTCATACAGTCGCCGGGCATCGTCGGGGTCGATCAGACCGGCTTCGGCTTCCACGCGCAGGGCCTGGGCCAGACTGGGCGTCTGCAGGGCAGGCATGCGCCCGCCGCGCACCAGCTGGAACAGCTGGACGATGAATTCCACCTCACGGATACCGCCCTCGCCGAGCTTGACGTTATCGCGCAGCACCGGGGCGTAGCTGCCCGGGCGCAGCGACCGGCGGTTCCAGTCGTCGCGGATCTGTTCCCGCAGCGACCGCAGGGCCAGCAGAGCGTCGAAGTCAAAATACTTGCGGTAGACGAACGGGCGACGCAACGACTCGAGCTGTTCGATCTGGCGGCGGGTGCAACTTCCGGGAAATGCCCGTGCATCAATGCAACGCGCCTTCAGCCATGCATAACGCTCCCATTCTCTGCCCTGGCTGACCAGGTAGTTCTCGAGCGCATCCAGACTCCAGGAAACGGGGCCGGAATCACCATCGGGGCGCAGACGCAGGTCGGTGCGGAAGACGTAACCCTGGTCGGTCACTTCCGACAACAGCGCAAGCATGCGGCGGGTAAGGCGACCGTAGAACTCGTGGTACGACAACGGACGGCGGCCCGTTGTTTCTCCTTCGTCGCCATACAGCGTGATCACGTCGATGTCAGAGGACACGTTGAGTTCACGCCCTCCCAGCTTGCCCATGCCGATGATCAACATCTCCTGTGGCAGGCCGCTCTCGCTCTCCATGGGCGTGCCGTGCACGGCAGCCAGCTCCCGGGCGCTGACGCGATAGGCTTCGGTGATGGCGCGGTCGGCGAGGGCCGTCATGCCCTCCATGACCTCATCCAGCGGTGCCAGCCCCGCCAGGTCGCGCACCATGAGTGTGCAGAAGACCCTCTGGCGCAACTGGCGCAGCACGCTTGCGCAGCGGGCCCGGGCCTGTGCCGGATCGTCCGCGTCTTCAGCTCCGCCTGCCGCGGACTGCAGTTCCTGCAGCCAGGCGTCGATACGTGCCGGCGCAAGCGGCTCGCGCGCCGCATCCTGCAGCCAGTCGCCCCAGGCGGGCTGGGCGTTCAGACGCACGCGCAGGTAGTTGGACCACGCCAGGGCGGGTTCCAGGGGGGGAGCGGGATGTCGCATGAGAGGGGCCCCGACGATGCCCGAAGAGGTTTCGGGGTATAAATCTGAATGAAAAGACAATTGCTATACCAAGATTAACCCAACCCACGCCTTCTTGACCGCGCCCGTGAGCCTCGCCTCCCCTGTAATCTTTCTACTGCGCATACTGGCGACGCTGCTGACGGTTGCGTTCTTCTTCTTCGCATTTGCCATTCTCGCCACGCGCTACGTCGTCCTGCCCCATATCAACGATTACCGGGCGTATATCGAGGCGGCGGTGACGCGCGCCATCGGAGCGCACGTGCAGCTGGGCGAGGTCGACGCCAGCTGGACGGGCATGCACCCGCGTCTGAGCCTGCGTCAGGCACGTGTGCTCGATCCGGAAGGGCAGGACGCAATCGTCCTGCCACGGGCCGACCTCGTCATCGCATGGCGCAGCCTCTGGACGTGGACGCCGGAGCTGCTCTACCTGAGCATTGATTCGCCGGAAGTGAAGCTGCGGCGCGATGCGCGCGGCCATTACTGGCTGTCTGGCATCGCCCTGAAGGCGGCCAGCCGGAATCCGGAGGGGTTCGAGCAGGCACCATTGCTGCGCTGGTTGCTGCGCCAGCGCTTCATCGAAGTGCGCAACGCGGCCGTGTCCTGGACCGACGACACGGGCGCCACGCCGAGCCTGCAAGCGCAGGGCGTCGATTTCGTCACCGAGCATCATCTGTTCGGAGGCACACGGTTCGCCCTGAACGCCTCTGGTGTCCCCCCGCTGTTGGCGAGCATGGAAGTCAGGGGCGAAGTGCGGCCCAGCCTGGATCTGCCCGGGCGGCTCGGCCAGCGCTTTGACGGCAGGTTGTACGCGGAAGTCCAGGGCCTCGACCTGGCGGCATGGCCGGAATCAGCCTGGGCGTTCCTGGGGGCCATGCGAGGCCGGGCTGCGGGCCGCGTGTGGATGACGCTGGAGAAGAATCGCCCCACGGCCTGGAATGGAGACTTCGCTGGCCGGGATCTCGAGCATGCTGGTACCACCCGGGTGCCGCCGTTCGCTGCGCGTACGCTTGAACTCTCGTTGCAGGGGGATGTGGAGGCTGGCAGCGTCGGAGGCAAGGCGAAGGTGCGCCACGGGCAGATCACGCTCCAGCAGGTGTTCGAGCAAGCCAGCATCCCCGTGCACGAGTTCGAGGCCGAAGGCAGCCTGCAGGGGATGGCCGGCGGGCGGCCGC
>ERZ777003.2424-NODE-2424-length-21801-cov-6.615653_pt1 | contig 21801 bp, 23 predicted proteins | sample MGYA00374956_ERZ777003 | MGnify/ENA primary metagenome ERZ777003 (study PRJEB29302, sample SAMN06268252) | bioreactor metagenome | isolation source: Joint BioEnergy Institute, California, USA | place: USA:Joint BioEnergy Institute, California, USA | collected... | reverse complement strand
TCCTCGTCGAACCGGCGCGCTCCGCCCGACTGCGCCTGCCAGGAAATGACCTTCCGGCCGTTGACAGTGCCGACCTGCGTGTCACCCAGCTTCGCCTTCAACTGGGCTTCCAGTTCGGCTTGCCGCTTCTCCAGCCGCTTCAACTCGGCCTTCACCCGAACCAACTCACGCACCAGGCCGGCGTCAACCTCGACCTCGGTGCCGGGTTCGTGACGCGGCCACACCTCGGCGAGCAGCCGGTTGTCGGAGTCGGTAACCTCCGGCGGCACGCCGGCGAGCACGTGGTCATGCCAGAACCGGCGTGCGCCCTCGAACAGCGCCTCCTGATCGGCGGGGTCCGCCTCGACCGTGTAAATGCGGAACCCGCCAGGATGCGACACCGCCAGATCCCACTCGGGTAGGCCGGTGACGAACATCGACCACTGCGCCTGCGCCTGATAGTCGACAGGCACCCGCTCCCAACCCCACTCCGAAGTGGTCTTGGCGTCGACACCCTTGACCGCCGCCGCCGGATCGTCCGGCTCCGGGCCTTCAAACACCAGCCCGTCGACCGTGCAGAACGCCCATTCGTGTTCGGGGTGGACGATCATCGCCTGCTTGAACCCGACGGTGAACCCTGTCTCGTCGGCGTACCAGGCCAACACCCCTTCCTCGAGATAGCGGCCGCGGACCTGCTGATCGGTCGGCTCCAGAGCGTCGGGTTCGACCGCGCCGATCTTCTCCACGTACACGGACCACGGCGACCCGAAGCCGGAGATCCCCAACACCTTGGCTACGTCCGAGCCGCCGAGCCCATCACGCCGCCGCTTCAGCCAGCCCTGTCGATCGTTGACCGGATCTACGTCAATCAACCGCATGGGCTTCCTCCTGCCAGAGCAAAGGACCGATGCGCTCGTACGCGAGATCCCGGTTCCGCTCGTCAATGTCGATGCCGATGGCGTCGTGGCCGTGGCCGGTGGCTACGGCGAGGGTTGTGCCGGTGCCGGCGAACGGGTCCAACACGACAGCGGGACGCCAGTTGTTATGTCCGCAGTCGGTCCAGCCGAGGGTGTGGTGCTGGGATACAGTGCGAGTCTCGAAATCGGTAGGAGACTCGGCCTTTCGTCCCTTGTTCTTCGCCCCGTTGGTCGTGCGTCCTGTATCGAGTTGCTCGGATGCGATGATCCGCCGGCTGGGTTCCCCGCATGTTCTGCACACTTTGGGGGGTGCCATCGCTTTGATGAGCGGTTCCACCAGCGCGGGCGGGTAGACGGCGTAGTGGGCACCGTGGTATCCGCCGGGGGATATCTCCCACCAGTCGAGTAGCGGCGCGCCCGCGGGGTGAGAAGCCGTGGCGAACTCGTTGCGGAGAATGCCGCGCCCGACTTGGCCACCAGCGGCAGCTCCTTTGCTGTTCGGGTCGCGCTCATACTCGCGGCTTTGCGGTTGGGCGGGCCGCCGTGTGGCGATGTCGTCCCAATACCGCTTATCGGACGTGCAAGCGATCACGATGTCGGACGTGGCCGGTCTCCACTTGTCGCCCAAGAAACCTACGGGCGGGTTGGGGCGGCACCAGGTGACTACGTTGCGTATCCGCCACTGTCCTGCGGGTGACTCGGCTCCGGTGAGCGGGTTGATGCCGTAGGCCAATGCGATGCGGTACAGCTCGGGGATGAGAGCTTTGGATTTGTCGAGCGGCCAACCGGGGCCGCCACCCTGAATCTTGTTATTCATATTGCGAATCCCGGCCTGATAACCCTCACGGCGAACCCGCTGATCTACCTGGTATCCACCATCGTCGTCCTGAGGGGCATCCTTGGCACCAGAGCGCATCCGACCTGAACCGAGGTACTTTTGCTGTTTGGCGCGCCAGCCCCCTTCGTCGTAGTCCCCGCCTGCGCCTCCGCTCCCGGCGTAGGTGTCGCCTAGTTCCACGCAGATCGATCCGTGCGGAGCCAATACTCTGCGCAGTTCCGCTGTCACCCTGAGCAGCACATCCAGCCACTCGGCAGGGTTCGCCTCGGACCCGATCTCCTTCGCCTTATCCGGGTGGTCCGCCGGCAGGTAGGAGCGCAAAGCGAGGAAGGGCGGGGACGTGACGACGAGATCGACCGACCCATCCTCGAGGGTGGCGAGTCCGTCGAACACGTCGGCGACGATGTACCGGACGGTCATGTTGCAGCCTCCTTCACGTTGGCGACATCCCACTCGGGGCGGGGAACCTTCACCGGGATATGCACCGGCTGCGACGCGCCGAGTTCGGCCACCCACGCGACCGACACGTCGTAGGACGGCGGGTAGTCGTAGGCTTCGCGGACCGCTTCCTCCGGCGACATGGCGGCCACTAGGCGGAGGGCCTTCCGGTCGGACCAGGGGACACCCTGCCGGTTCAGCAGCAACACCACGTAGGTCCTCACCTGGCAACCCCCACGGTCACGCTCACACCGAAACGTGGATCGCCGTTGTGGGCGTACCGTTTGCGGAGACACAGGTCCACGACGGTCGAGTCGTCGGCGATGACGACGCCAGTAATCGCATCAAGGACCGCACGGGCGAGCTTGTCCAGATCCGGCCTGCCTGCCGGCCATCGCGGCGCAGACGGCTTCACCTTGTCGGCGTTGCGACCAGACCCGAAATGCGCCTTGGGGCGGGGAAGCCAGAAGATGAGCTGCACCTTCACCGGCTGATCCCACAGCGCACCGGGTCCGTCGTCACCGAGCGCCTGCTCCGCAGCCGCACGCACGTCGGCCCGCCACGGAGCCAAATGCTTCGACCCCGCCTCCACCATCTTGCCGGGGCCGAGGTACCGCTTCGACCCCTGCGGCCGGGGAATCCCAGGAACGAAGAAGCAAACCCGTTCCCTCATCCTCCCTCCCAGCGCTTCACCTTCCGCCACGCGTCCTGGTCGCCGGCACGCAGCGCCGCCTCAAACTCGTCTTGTTCGATCTCGGCGCGCAGGTCGGCGACGATCACCGCCGCTTCGTCGATCGACTCGGGTTCCAGACCGGAGTCGATGACGGCACGAACCTCCACGTCGCGGAGCCGCCGCCTCACAGCCAGTCCTCCTTGATCCACAGTCCCCACCCGCAGACCGCGTGGTGGGCGCTCCGCGTGTCGCACGGATCGTCGAGGTCACAGCGAGCGGCGACGCAGTACCAGCGGCGGCAAGCGAGGGTGCGGAACCGCTCCCGTTCGCTCCGAATCCCGTGCAAGTACGCCAATCCGCCGAGCAGCCCAGCGGCGATCACTACCCACACGACCGGGAACATTCAGGCTGCACCCCCACAGCGTCGGCACGGACCACCGACCGTGTTCGGGAAGGGCCGGTGACCGACCCAGCGGCACAGCAACCCAAGCGCCAGATGCCGCCAGTACGCCAACTCCCCACGCGCACGCGACAGGAACGTTTCCCGGTAGGGAGGTTCGACGTGGACGATCCTCATACCTGGATCTCCATGTCGGGAAGCCAGCCGTCGCCGCCGATGTCGATCCGCTCAACCCGCAGCCCGCCACGGTCGATGATCCGGTTGAACTCGCGGTTGACAACCTCGGCCAGTTGCTTGGCGTCGACTTCGAGTTCGCAGATGATCGCCGCCAGCACCTGCAGTAGCACGCCGGATGTCGCCATCATGAGCATGTGGACGTTGGCAAGCGGGTTATGCGCTACGTCGGAGCCGGTCGCCACCAACGTGTCGTACAGCTTGTCGGCGACGATGCTGCTGTTGTGCAGCATCGCGTCGATGTATTCGGTGTTGGTGGCGAGGGCGTCGTTCGTCGCGCCGATCGCGTGCGTTCTGAGGGTTCCGGCGATCGCCGCCGCCAAACGGGAATGCGCCTCCCGGAACTCAGGCGGCACCGGAGGGAGCTGCTTGCTCACAGCGGACTCCTTTCTCGACGGGTAGGCCACGCGGCCGAAAGGACCGTGATACCGCCCGCCGCGAACAGCAGCCGCGCCGCCGACAGACCGAACACGACGATCGACGCCACGCCGAGGAACGTCGCTACGCAGCCGGCGATCATCAGCACCAGCCGCAACTCGGCCGGCAACAGCGGCGGCTTACGGGCAGGGCGGAGAGGAGAGGGGGGCGGCGCGAGATTCACAGCGCCGCCACCTTCTCGTTCGGGGCGACCCGCGTAGATGCCACTTCCCCTCTGTCGCCCGCACCGCCGCGGGCCGCCCGAACCGTGGAAACCAACGCGAGGACGTGGACCGGGACGCCAGGGTGATCCCCCCAGGCCGCCCAAGGATCAAGCCTGAACGCCCCGGTCGCATCGTCCTCATCCGAGGAGAGGAGCGAGGACGTATCGATAGCCCGTGTCGGTTCCGGAGCCGCCGATAGCGCCTTCGGACCCACGGCGGTTGTCCGCTGCTTGTCGGGCTGGGGATTGCACGAGTGAAAGGCAGCAGCGGTGGACTCCGGAACCGGCACGGACACCTTCAAAACCCGATGCGGTTCAAGGTAGCAGAAGTGGCCCCACGTCAACCAGTGTGTCGCCGCAGAACGGCTGGGGAACAATTCGTCGTGGCGGCGCTGCCCGTCGCCGCAGCGCACCTGGTAGAAGATCGGGCCGCGCCGCATCCCGCAGGTCACGCCACCCCCTCCTTCTTCTTCACCTCCTCCTTCTTCTTCCGCTGCGACGGAACGGGGAGACCCATGCGCTCCAGGTGCCAATAGACGCCCTGGGGCGAGATCTGGAGGGTGTTGGCGATACGGATCACAGTGAGGCCTTCTTCATAAAGGCGCTTAACCTCGTCCGCCTTCGACTTGTGTGCCATTCGGTCCTCCAACAAGTCACGACTTACCGCCGCAATCTACACCCCAAATTGCCGCTTGTCAACTCCCTCGACATCCTGCACCGCCCTAGAGACACGTGAGAGCCCCCGGCGTAACGCCGGGGGCTTGTCTCACGTAGACGGGCAGATTCCCCTACGACCATCGCTGGCCGCGGGTTCGTCCACCCATTGTATCTCGATCCGGGTGCGTCGCCCTCCCCTGCGGGGTCGGGGCTTACTGCCCTAACGATAGCTCGGCGTCGAGGTCGACCGGCCCAGACTCACGATCGTGCCGATCCACGGCCACCGCTCCTGTAGCCGGAGCAGCACCCAGTTCACGACACCGACAGCCACAGCCGCCACCAGGCCGGCGACAGCCACCGCCACGTTCTCGATTATCACGTCGCCGATGACGATCTCGAACTGGAGCAGCCACGACGCCACCGCCGTCAGCGCCGATGTCACCCATACCTGCACGGCCGTCCGGATCGCCGCCGTCAACTTGTCGCTCATGGTTCCCTCCTTTCATCCAGCCATCGCCAGTTCGATGATCTTGAAGACCACGGTGAACACGCCTGCGATGCCCAGCGCCGCCCATGCGATCCGTTCCACCGCACGCAGCCGCTTTTCGTGGTCCCGCACCTGCGGGGCGAGAGGCTTGAGACCCTGCACGTCGTCACGGATCTCGTTGACGATCTCGTAAACGTCGCGCAGGGTGACCCGCACCGACCCGTTCGCTTCCCCTGCCATCGTTTCCCCCGCCATGCGTCACACCGACTTCAAGACCTGGCGGATACGCTCGATCGCCTTCCGCGCCACCGTGTCGACGGCGTCGCCGCCGGCACTTCTGGCCTCCACCCGCCCCCAGGTCCGGGCGAGCAGGGCGATCATCTCCCACTTCACCAGCGGCTCCTTGTCGGGTCGCTTCGTGAGGATGCCGGCGTTCACCAGCTTGTCGACCTCAGACCAGGCCAGCCAATCCGGTTTGCTCACCTTCTCGAGCGTCACGTCGTCACCTTCCTTTCCATCCAAATGCGCACGTACGCGTGTGATGAACTTGTCCCACGGAAAGTCGAAACCCGGATCGGTCCGCCGGCCAGGGTCGAGCGCATGGTGCGAAACGAACCCGACACCCGTCGGGTTGATCGCCGACGAGTACCGCTTACCGGGGGTGAACAGCAGCCGAGCCGGGATCTCGAACGTGGCGGCATGCTGGGCGGCTCGGTACGCCGCGTTCTCGACCACCCCTTTCACCCACGCGTCCGGAGCCCGCTTCCAACTGGTCGCCTTCGCCCCGATCTCCATGCCGATGGCGCAGCGGTTGAACCCTCGAACGTGCCAAGCCGTGTAGGTGGGCGGCAGCATCGGGATGATCGAGTCGGCGTCGATCGTGTCATGCCACGACGCCAACGTCGTCTGAGCCCCGTACTTCGCCACCCGCTCGGCTTCGTCGTAGGGCGGGGTGAAGTCCTCGATGGTTTCCGGGGTGTGAATGACGATCAGATGTGGCCGGTCGTAGCCGTGCTGGCAGGTACGCCGGGACGCGTACCACGGCTTGGTGCGCGGATCGCCGGCCACCCCACCCTCCGGGCGGGTGCGGTTCTTGTGATGGTCCAGCAGGTACCAGCCCTTGTACGTCGTCGTCATGCCCTCACCCCCGATCAGGTCTTGATGATGAAGTTGACCCGCACGACCGGCGGCAGGATCGAGAACGGCTGGCCGGAACCCACCGCCGCGGTGGACCCGCTGAGCGAATGGCTGTGCGAGCCGCCCGATCCGGTGCTGCCGGCAACGTCGTGGGTATGAGATCCGCCGGAGCCGGAGTTGCCCAGGTTCGTCGAACCCGTGTTGCCGGAGAACGAGTGGGAGTGGGAACCGCCCGAACTGGTGCTGACGGTGAAGTCGCTGCCGGACGCACCCGAAGCCCCCGCCAGTCGGCCGGTCAACGGATGGCCGTGCGCGTCGATGGAACCAGGCGCGGCACGGCCGGGGACCGGGTGCGAATGGCTGCCGCCCGACACCGACAGGGAACCGGCAGTGTGCGAGTGCGAACCCAGCGAATGGCTGTGGGAGCCGGCGCTGGAAGCCGACAGGTCGCCGGCCCCGTGTGTGTGCGAACCGGCGCTGCTCGTCGCCAACGAACCCGCCCCGTGGCTGTGGGACGGCAGGTTTGCGACCGCCAGGGTCGCCTCGGCGGAACCCTGCCTCGTCCCGACGCCGGCTCCGCTCTCCGCTCCCATCGGGAGCCGGCCGCGGAAGTCCGGCAGGTTGAACGTGGTGGACCCGTTGCCCGCCCCGAACGTGGTGCCGATCACCTCGAACAGCCGCGCATACTGCGTCCTCGACACCTCCCGCCCATCGCAGAGCAGCCAGCCTGCCGGCGCGGCGGCTCCGGCGTAGGGGAGAACCGTGCCAGTAGGCGGGTAGAAGCCCTCGGCGATCTTCGGCGGCGTGACCGCGCCGTCGGCGAGTTTCGGGGTTGTGACCGCCCCGTCGGCGAGCTTCGCCGTATCGACGGTCGCTTCTTCCAGCGAGGTGATGCGGAGCCGGTCAGCGTCGATCCGGTCATTCAGGTCCTGGATGTGCTGGGCGAGCGGCGCGGACCGCACCACCGAACCGGCCGGGTGCGTCAAACCTCCGGGCTGGGCCGAACCTCCGAGATACCGGCTTGCGACCGACGTGGCGCGAAACTGCGTGTCGGTGAACGCGCCGTCGAACAGGATGACCTCTCGCTGATTCGGATTGTCCGGTTCGATGACCAGGATCGCCGGCGACTGGAGCCCACCCGTCGACAGAACCTCTGCCACCAAGTCGGTGGGGCCGAGTTCTGTGGTCAACTCGGTCTCGAAAAAGTTGGCAACATGCGTTTTGCGATCAGCCATGCGCACCCCCAAACATCGGGACACCCCACATGTGAGTGCCGAAGCCAGCACCAGCCATTGCCGCCCGCGGCAGTTGCCTGCGTCCGCGCACCGTCACCAGGCAGTAGACGGTTGACGATCCCCGTAGCGCGGTTTGCAGGATCGGCGTCGACACCGACTCGACCTGGCCGTATATCTGTTCCTGTGGGCGGAACAACTCCAGCCGAACGTCCTGCCCTTCGATCCGCTTCAACGCCTCCCAGGTCCGATGCCCCAGCCCGTTCACCGTCCTCGGTTTCCGCCTCGGCAGTTCGAGCCGGTCGGACACGTTCACCGGCAACTGCACGATCAGCTCCTCGGGAGTGAGCAGACCGCGGAACGCCATCGACTTAACGACTGGGGTTCGGCCATCGGCCGCTCGCCGCAAAGTGACGCGGGACACCAACCACCGGCCGACCACCCCCTTCATCCGATGCTCCTTCTCCGTGCCGGGGTTGGCGAAGCTGGCCTTCATCACCATCCGCCACGTCGGGTGACGCGGGTTGGTCAGCGCCTCGAAGTCCGTCGACACGTCCACCAGCACCTCGCCCAAGCCGGCACGGTCGGTCAGCAGCCGGACACCGATCCACCGTTTCTCCGCAGCGGTGTAGAAGTCGGCGGCCGGGTTCACTAGCCACCCTTCATGCGCGTACGTGTCTTCCTCCCGGTACACGCCCGCGTCCGCGACCGTGATGACCTTCCGGTCCGCCACCATCACTAGGCCGTTCGGGTCGCCGCCGGCCGGCACGATCAGATCCCGCACCAGTCCGCCAGTGGCGAGCATGTACCGCCACAGGTGCGTTTCGTCGTCGTCCTCCCGAACGACGGTGAAGATCTCGTCCCGGTCGACCAGCATCCACCGAGGGCCGAAGCTGATCGGCGACGACGCATCACCCCACTCGCGCAACAACTGGCGGGACACCAACAGGCCGGCGGGGGACACGGCCGCTCGCCACAGCCGGCCGATGCTGCCGCCGGCAGGGTTCCGCTGTTCGGTGCCGACCAGGACGATCCCCTCATACGCGCCCATCCCCACCGGGGCCTCATCGACGAACTCGGACTCGCCGACCAACCGGAGAGACCCGTCCTCGCCGACCGCGAACGCGTACACGTAGCCGTCGTCGGCGGCGGCGAGGATATGCGATCCGCCGTCGACCACCGCCGTCCAGACCGAATCCGACCCGAGTGTGTGCAGGAGAACCGAATCGCCGCCATCCCGCGCCTCGTACAGCCGCCCGTCCGATGTCGCCGCGAGGATGCGCCGCTTCACCGCCCACACCCGGACGGCCTCAACGTCCGACCAATGCGACCACGTGCCGCCTACACGGCGATGAATCCCCGACGCCCCCAGCGCCGCGTACAGCACCGACCCGAGCCGACACAGATCCTCAACGTCGGCGGCCGGCTGGCTGGCGTGCGGGTCCTCCACCACCTCCGACGGCGAGCCCGTCGGGTTCTCGATCCGGATGACGGCCGTCCCCGCCGCGCAGAACAACGCCCCGTCCATCTCGGCGATCCGCCCCGACGCCGACCCCGACAGTCTGCCTACCGAATGCAGCAGCCGGATCGCCGCCGGCTCGCCCGGACGGGGAGGAGAAACGTCGATGTTGCGGGAATCCCAGAACCGGGAATAGTCCTCGGCCGTGCCGTCCCGACGGTGAGCCCGATCCAACCCGGAGCCGCCCGACCAGTTGTTGCGGGAGAACACCCGGCCGGATACCTGCGTCATGTCCTCCGGGTTCTCGTCGGTGGAGATCCTCGGCGGGGCGGGGTCCGCTGTCTCGATCTGCAACTGCCGGCCGGGACCTGCCGCCAGCCGCAGGTACAGCGTGTCGTTGTCGGACGGCCCGTACTGCAACATGGCGTCGTAGCCGAACGCCTGCGGGCGGGACCGGACGTTCTCTTTGGTAGGGACTGGCACGGCTCACCCCCTAGAGCATGCGATGCATCACTATCGACACGGGCGTGCGCGCCTGCACCGCACGTCGTAGCGGCTCCATGAGGAACTGCTGATACTGCAAGAGCCCGTTCCGCAGGTCGGTTCCCTGGCCGATCGTGAACCCCTCAACCTCAAGTGCGCGGGTGATGAACTCGGCGGTCAACCGGTCGATGTCCTCGTTGGCGACGACGTGAGCGACCGCGCCGACAGCGGCGACCTTCACCCACGACGGGTCCACGTTCAGACTCTCGAGCGTGTCCGCCTCAGACTGCGGCCGCTTCGTCCGCGCCCTGTACACGACGTAGCCGTGGCCGTAGCCGCCGCCCAGACCGAATTGCAGCGCCTTGCCGGACGGAACGTTCGGGTACGGCGACAGGAACTCCCAACTCGACGTATACGCCCATCCGCCGCCGACGCTCGACCGGACCTCGATGATTTCTTCACAGTCGGCCGGCAACTCGACGATCGCCGACGGGCTCGCCCAGAACTCGGTCGTCCGGATCGTCCACAGGTCCGGCCACAGGTTCTCGATCGCGTCCGCGAGCGCGTCGAACACCACCTGCCGGGGATAGTCCGGGGCGACCGTGACGATCGTGCCGGCGGGATGCGGCGACGCCTCGGTCCCGAACATTCCCCGCCGGACCGTCAGCGCGTCGATGGAGTCGGTGCTTGCGCCGTGGGCCGCTTCGACCAGCAGCAGCTCGGACCCGGCCTCAATCACCGCGCCGGGGCCGAGGAGATCCATTTCCTCCGGCGACAGCATCGACACGTCGACCGGCATGTGCTTCGTGGACGCGTCCATGCCGGAGCTGTTGATCGTGAATCGGGTCGGCTGTTCGTCGGGCGGCAGCAGATAGTCCCGGTAGATCCGGTCGATGATGTCGCCAACGGTCGTCACCGGCTACTCCTCCGCGGTGTCCTCGGCCTCCGCTTCGGCGTCGGCTCTGGCGCGGCTGCGCCGCTTCGACTGCTTTACCTCGCCCGCGTCGACGATCCGCACACCGTCTTCCAGGACTTGCAGCACCTTGCCGGGATGCAGTCCGAACGTGCCGCGCTTGCACGACACCTCGGTGTACGCGTCGAACGGGCCGTGCGTTTCGATGACCTTCGCCTCAGACACGGGAACACCTCTCGCTTTCTCGGCGGGCAGCGGAGAGGGGGAAGCCGGAACCCCCGCCGACTGGTCCCGGCTTCCCCTAGCCGCGAGTGTCAGCGGTCCATCAGTTGCGACCTGCGGAGCGCTTCCAGAAGCTCGTTGATCTTCTGGGCGATCTCCTCCGCCGTCGCCCCCGCCGGATCGGGAATGTTCTCGACGGCTTCGATGCGCTTACCTGTAGGCATCGCTCACTCTCCCGTGTCGAGACCCGTGATCTTGCCGTGGTACTGCTCCGGGCCGTACTCCAGACCCCACTCGCCGTAGAGCATGGAGCGGACCGACGCACCAGTCGCCGGCTTCGGCTCGAGGAACAGTTCCCCCTTGCCGGGGATCGGGGTCACCACAGGCCGCGGGAAAGCCATATCCGCGATCAGCAGGGTGTCGGCCGGCATGTGCCGGTTGTAAACAACACCCATGCGCCCGACCAGCGGGTTGATGATGACCTCGATGTTGATACCGCCGACATCACGGGATTCGGGCGCGAACCCGTACAGCTCGTTGATCCGCTGCACCTGGTAGGCGTTGCCGAAGATCACGGGCCGGAGGAACCGAGCCCGATTGCCGGCCATCTTGCGCAGCAGCGCGTCGATGTGCTCCTTCCCGAGGGTGTCGCCAGAGGCAACAACCTCGTTCGACGTGATCGCCGTCAGGATGCCACGGGTCTTACGCCCCGTAGTGTTGTCCGACGGGTTCTGGAAGGTGCCGGTGAGGAACGACACCTCCATGTCCTCGGAGCAGCGGTCCAACTTGAGCGCCTGCTGGAACTCAAGCTCGTTCGTGACCGGCTGCGGGCCGAGCCAGGGGGTAGCGTCGTCCGCCACCTGTTGGTACGTCGCGAGCTTCGTGTACGAGATATCAACCCCGTACTGGAAGATCTGCGTGACGTTGTGAACCTCGACACGGGTGCGTTCCTCGTACACCGGGTCGGCACCCTCAACGATCTCCGGCTGCGCCGGGGCCGGGTTGTCCACCACCTGCCAACTGAACACCTTCGAAGCCACCCTGCGCACGCCGTTGCGGGCCGCAAGGTTCTTGAAAGGCGTGTCCGCCGGGGTCAGGTTGAACAGCTCCCCGACGAAGTTGAGCAGATTGTAGGTGAGCGCCCGACCGGAAACAGTCGATGACATCGCGCTTTACCTCCTACATCACCAGTTCCCCGCCGGCTGCTGCATCTCGGCTAGCCGCTGCATCTTGAGCGCCATCGCCCGTCCCCAGTCGCCTTCGGCTTCCGCCTTGGCGATCTCGTCGTCGGTCGTAGCCGGCGGAGCCTCCGAGGTCGTGACCTGCCGCACCTGCTCCATCCGAGTAGCGGCCTCCACCTGCCTCGACTCGGTTTCGGTGAGAGCCACCTTCGGCTGGAACCCGAGTTCGTTGACGGCGAACTGCTTGATCTGCTCCGGGTCGGCTTCCACCTTCCCGGCCTCGATCGCGAACGTCAGCGACTTCCCCTCAGGAGCGTCCGGGTCGAACCCGGCCTGCCGCAGAACCTCACGCTGCTTGAGCGGCCGCAGTTGCTCGAGTTCGGCCAACGCCGCCTCATACTGCTGCCGCAGCTTGGCGAAGTTCAGTTCCTTGTCGGAAGGGCGCTGATCGTCGCCGCCATCCACCTGCTCGGTTGTCTCGTCGTAGATCCGTTCCTCGGTCATTGCCTTTCCTTCCCGCTCACGCCCTCCTGCGTTACGTGCGGTCGGGCGAGTCCGCACGACGGAGCCGCACCCAAAGACACACAAGAAGAAACCCGCGAGCGCGCGTGGGGTCGGCTCAAAAGGGCACGCTGCCGCTCAGGGTTGGACGGAGTGACGCACCATCACGGGTCGTCCTGCCGGGGGTGCGAGTCCCGGCACCCGTTGGAGGGTCTAACGCACACCCTGCCTAGGCGTTACTTACGAACGTACCTAAGTGTGCGCCAGTGTCAAGCCTCACCGAGCCCGTAGGCCGGTGAGGCGGAAGTCGTCGGCGGCGATGGAGCCGAGCCGTTCGGAGAACAGCGCGATCTCCGCGTCGAGTAGGCGGCGGACACGCCGCGCCTGCTCCGAATCGGCGAAGACCGCTAACTCGGCGAACTCTCCCAGGTCGAACGTGTCGTCGGGGTCGTAGTGTCGCCGAGCGAGAGTCTCAAGCGTCGGCAGCTCCGCTTCCGCCCGAGCGAAGAACCCGCGGGCTTCCTGCTGCGACAGGCCGGCGTCGGCGAGCCGTTCAGCGAACGACAAGTCGACATCGAAGCCGCGAGCGAGCCCTTCGCCGCCGACTTGGGCGACGGCGATCCGCCGCGCAAGGATCGCGTCGCCGATCTCCGGGTCGATCACCGAAGCGAAGATCGCCGCGTCGGACAGGTCGTACCCGTAGCGGGCGTAGAACTCCCGCACCTGGGGGATGTTGGCGACGATGCCCTCGTAGGCTGCGCCGAGCCGTTCCCGAAGTTCTAAGGGCGACACCTCCCCCTCGATCAGCGACACAAACCGTTTCTGGAACAGGTCGGGGTTCAGCCCGAAGTCGGACAGCAACGTCCGGTACGCCCGGATCGTCGACATGTACTCGGCTTCGGTCATGCGGAACGTGCCGTCCGGTCGGCGGTTGCCGGCGAAGTAGCGGTCGTACTGTGGCGACTGCCGCATCTGCGCCAATGCCACTTCCGTGTCGCCGGTTTCCGCCCACGCGTCGGCGAAGACCTTGAGCAGCGGTTCCGGCATCCACGGGAACAAGGTGCGGGCTCGTTCTAGCCAGTCGACCGGCTTCGGGTCCGGGTCGGTCTCCGGGTCGGGGGTCGGCTCCTCCGGCGTCGCCGGAGCCGGCTTGGTCGTCGATCCGCTCGATGTCGCCGGAGAGGGCGACCGCGACTGCTGCTCAGCGGCGAAGTCACGGACCCACGCCCGGATGTCGTGCAGCGACCGGCCACGCTTGACCTCCTGCACCAGCCGAGCGATCCGCTGCTGCTGGGTCTCTTTCGATGTGGCGATCGGGACGCCGTGCCGCTCGAAGATCCGCCGTATCACGTACGCGAGCGCGGAGTCGAACGACACGCCCTGCTCGTTCGCGATGAACTGGATCAGCGCGTCACGCATCTGCGCGAGCGTCCGCTGCCCGGTGTCCAGTTCGTTCGCGAGTCGCTGAGCTCGCGCCGCCGACGGGCGCGGCAGACTCAGCAGATCGAACAGGTCATAGACCGCATTGAGTGACCGTTGGCTAGCCACGATCCGCCTCCTACATCACCGCCTGATGGGACTGCTGCACTCCGCCACCGAACGCGGACGTTGCCGCCGTCATGACATCGTTGACGACGGTGCCGATGCCACGCCTCAGCCCCTCGGTGCGAAGGATCTGCTCCGCGGTGGCCAGGTCGTTGGTCCGGACAATCCGCATGAACAGCGGGTCGGTCTCGTCGGCGGTCTGCCCCCATATTTGCTGCACGACACCGCGCCACGGCGCGGCAATGTCCTCGTAGGTGAGGTTCGGGTTGTCGTACTCGGGGAACAGCGCCATCCGATGCTTGCGCAGCACGTCCTCGAGTTCCTGCTTCGCGTCAGGATCGTTCCGCAGCCGACCAGCCCACTCCGCGATGTGTTGGTCTGACCAGTTCGCCGCGTACGCGGGACCCAGCCAGCGTTGGATCATTTGCCGAACCTCGTCTTCGCGTTCGCGTGTGCGGTCGAGCCCTTCGGTCATGCCGCGCAGTTCCGGGTCGAGTTCGCCTTCGGCGTAGGGGTCGGCGAGCAACCGGATCTGCTGCGTCGCGTAAACCTCGGTCCACTTGCCCTGCGTCCAGTTGTCGGCGATCAGATTGATAAGGGCTTCGGACGCGTTGGCGACGCCGGCCGAACGGAGCAGGTCGGCGACTCGGAGCCGGTTGTCGCTGATCAGCCTCTCGGCCGTGGCCGGGTCCGAAGCGTTGAGCAGCAGCCAATCCCGTTCGGCCTGCGAGTGGGTGCGCCACCAATTGGTGGTTTTCAGTTCCCCCTCGGTGATCTCCCGGCCTTCCATCATCGCCGCCGCCCACAGCGCCAGGATCTCCGGGTCGGCCAGGTACGGCTTGATCGCGACTTCCTGCTCGTAGTGCTGCTTGAGCAGTTCCCACGGGTGCACACGCGTGTTCACCAGTTCGCGGGTGTCGCCGTGCCGTAGAACCCCGGTGGCGTAGAACTGGTCCCACGACTTGAACTTCCGGTCGATCTTGTTGGTGTCGATGCCGAGCGCCTGCCGTTCCTCAGACGACGACACGAACCATGCGAGAGGAACGGGCGGGTCGGTGAATGGCACGTACCACACCAGGAAGTGCCGGCCCTCAACCTCCCACACTTCCGCGCCGGGAGGAACCTGATGCAAGTCCTGTGGCATATCCGCCCCCTTCCGTTACACCACGGAGATAGTCGGGTCGCGGGGGATGCTGCGCCTCTGCGCCTCCGGCGACTGCGGCAGCCCCGGACCCTGCGGCGACCCGCCACCTCGACGTTGAGTGTCGGTGTTCACGAACACCGGCGACGTGGCTTTGCCGCCGCCGAAGAAGTTCTCGGCCACCCACCCGATGTCGACCGAAATGTGAACGTGGTCGTAGTGGTAGGGCGACTTCCAGCGGACGAACGACACCCACGGCTGCTGAACCGCCCAGTCGCGGATCGCGTCCAGCACGTGTTCCGGCCCGAAGATGTCCAGCGCCCCGGCGGACTGGTGATCGGAGTTCTTGGCCTGCCCGCCGCCGCCACCCGGCGGCCGGTAGTAGTTCTGCCCCGTCACCGTCGCTTCGGGGAACAACTGCTTGATCGTCGGGGCAATAACGTCCGCGACGAACTGCGCACGCGCCTTGTAGAGCGGGTTGTTCCGGTTCGCGTAGTTGTTCGGCGCTTGGCCGGTGCGGAACCAGTCGCCGCCCTTGCCGGCCCGCCCCTGCACGTTCGCCGGCGAACTGATCGCCGACTGCAACACCGACTCGGCGATCGAACCTTTCGGCGCGTTCGGGTCGGCGAGCCTGAACACCGTCGGGTCCAACAGCGTCGCCGGCGGCTCGAAGTTCAGGTCGTCCGGCAGGATGCCCTCGAACTCGGGGTCGATCTCCTGCCCGAGCGGACCGAGCAGATTCACGTTGGCGCGCATGCCGCCGGCGATCTGATCGGACAGCCGCTCATACAGCAGCCGCAGCATCGCCTCCAACTGCGACGGCCGCTGCTCCTGCGTGTCGGTGTCGTCCTGCTGCCCCGGCTGCGCCTGGGCGAGCATCATGCGACGGACCGCGTTCCCTGTGTCCCGTGTGACCATCTCAGCTCCCCATCATCGTCTGCAAGCTGCGGAGCGACTGGAACATGTGGGTCATGTTCTCCCGCACGTTGTCGATCTGCTCAAACCGCCGTTCCTCCGCTCCGAACCGCTCGTCGAACAGTTCGCCCAGCCGCGCGATCGGATCGACCTCCTGCGCCTGGATCGGCTCGTCGGAGCCGGATTCGGCCCGCGCCTCGGCTTCCTCAGCGATTTGCATCTGCACATCGAACGACGCCCGATACCAGCCGCCGAGAGCAGCCGTCAGTTCCGCCAACTCCTGCTCCGTCGGTTCCCTCCGAAGCCGCTGCCGGAACATGGACTTCACCTCCTGCGCGAGCGTCGCGTAGTCCGGCTGCACGTAGGTCTCAGCGATGATCTCGCTGGCCGTCTTCTTGTTCTCCTGGTCCTGCTGCAACTTGGCGTGCGCCTGCTCCATCCGCTGCAACGCGGACTCCCAGGTCATGCCCCAGAGGTTGGCGTAGCCCAGGACCGTCGTGTACGCCTTGATCGTTTGCGCGTCCCACACGCCGCTCCAGAAAGAACCTTCCTCCAGCAAGCCGGCGGCGATGAACGCCTCTTGCAGTTCGGGGATCTGCTCGGTCGGGACCGGAGCCACCAACGCGTCGTCGGCGTAGTACCGGGCAGGAACCTCAACCTGCGTCGTCCCAGCCCCACCGAACCTGGCGCGGTCCGCCGGATGCAATTCGACTTCGCGGACCGCCGTCCATCCACGCGGCAGACTGATCCCCGGTGGGCCGATCGGGTCGCCCAGCGCTTCGAGGATCGCCGCCTCCCACTCGGCGATCCTCTCGGCGGCAGCCACTTCGATGGGCTCGCCGAGTTCCTGGGCGAGCTTTTCGGTCCGAGCCCACTCGTCCTCGAGCTCGTCTTTCGTCAAGCCGGCCCGCCGGCCGGTGTCAAAGAACGCCTCCTTGAGCCGCCGATACTCGCCTTCGGCCCTGCGCCGCTCCCGTTTGAACTCGTCGGCGCGGGGGCCTTTGCCGCGACGCGGCTGCGCCCGTTGCAGCCGCGTGGCGAGTCGGCCGACTTCTTCGACGAACGCCTTGTCGAGCGGCAACAGTCTGCCTGATAGGCTCGCGGACGCCCGTACCGCACGGGCAGCGGCCGTGAGGTTATCTAGCGTTTCCTGCGACGCGACGCCCGCACGTGCGTTCATCAACCACGGCTGGGCCTTCTTGTGGGCCAAGTCCAACGCCCGCTCGAGCCACGGGCGTCCGTAGCCCGGTGCTCTACCAGGTAGCCGCTCGTACTTGAGGATCGTGATGACCTCGGTCAGTTCCTCCCACGAAATGTCGAAGATGGATTTCTTTTCGGCTTCCTCAACCCAGCGTTTCGCCTGCTCGACGGTCATCGCCATCAGCCACCCCCAAGGATCAGTTCGTCGTCGTCAGCCAACTCCCGCTCGAACACCTCAATCCACAGCCGCGCAAACGACGGATGTTCGGCGATGATCTCCGCGGCAGCGTCGCGGAGGAACATGCGGATCGGCATAGCCGCTTTCGCCGTCTGGTACCGCTTCACGTTCCCGCCGAGCCCCTGAACCATCTGCTGCGCCTTCTCCATCGCCTGGAGGTACTTGATCGCCCCCTGGCCGGCGTCGGTGCGTGCGATCCGCGGGTCGGTGACCGCGTTCTTGATTTCCTCGATCATCTGATCTACGGCCGGGCGCTGCTCCCGCACCCGGTCGGCGAGCCAACTGTCGAACCCCGGCCGGCGGCGAGCGATGTCCTTCCGGACCTCGGCGAGCCACAGCGACGTTTGCGGCCCTGGCCGAAGCGCCGCCACCCGCTTCGCCTGCTCATACTCAACCCGGCCGAGGAAGTCGTTGGCGAGAGCCAAGAACTCCCGCGGTGTGAACGGCTGGCGTGCGCCTGTCTCAAACGCCCGCAGGTACGCGTCGTAGTCGAACTCGCCGACCGCCGGCTCCGGAGCGAAGTACCCGACCGTCGTCGGGTAGCGGGTTTCAAGATCCGGGTTCGCCCGCAGCCATTCGTCGCCCTGCTTGGTGACCGGCCGTTCGACGATCTCCTGCGACTTCGGGATGATCGCCAACACATTGTCGACGCCGAACCGCTTCGTCCACTCGATGAACGCCGCGTTCCGGTCGCCGCCGTATTCCTCGTCGGTCATCCGCCGCAACTCGTCGGCGAGCAACTTCACCGGGACGAGGTTCCCCTCCACGTCGGCTGTCTCCCACGAGTACATGGGGCCAGTGGGGAGAATGAACTGCGCAATTCCCCGGATGAAATACAGCAGCCGGGATTTGGTGACCGCCTCCCGGTACAGGGCGTCGATGTCGTCGGGCGTGTCGATCTTGCGGCCGTCTCGGTGCAGCGCCCGCATCACGTCCATCACCGTGTTCGCGAACAGCCGATTCGACTCGGGGCTGTCAAACGCGGTCTGCACCTTCTTCAGCCACGCCGGAGTGGACGCGGAGATGATCTGATGCGACAGCCGATCCCCCTCAGCCTCGCCGAACGGCGACACCAGTTCGTGAAGGACCTGGAACTCCGGCTTGTGCGGGATGATGTTCTGCACCGGTATCTGCACGACTGGCCCGAACCCCGGCAGCACCGACGCCGACACGATGTTCAGGCCAGCAACCCGGCCAACCGGCCGCACCCGGCCCGTCCCCTCAACGCCGACCAGCTTCGTCAGCAGCCCGAAGTCCGGGTAGGTGAACACTTCCTCCCCGGTCTGCGGGTCGATGTGGAAAATCCCCGTCGACGGGTCTTGGTCGCCGCCGCGTGCGGCGTGGATGATCTGCTGCGTCCGCCTCAGCACGTGCGGGTTCTGATAGAGAATCCGCGTCCACGTTGTCAGGATCTCTTTCCACGCCTCACCGAACGGGAAAATCAACCGCAGTTGGTCGAACAGTTGCGACCGCTTCCCGAGGTCGTACAGCAGGTTCTTGGTTTCCTCGAGCGCGTACCCTTTCGCGAGCAGGTCCACGTCGTCGAGGGATGTGATCCGGTTCCCCGGCCCGCCACGCGCCGCCTTCTTGACCATCGAATCCAGCAGCTTCTTGGACACGCCAGCTTCCTTGGCGGCCCGGATCATCGCCTTCTGCGTCGCCTCGTCCGCGAAGCCGATCAACTCGTCGACACGCCGCCAGTAGAACTGCCGGAACGCCAGCGACCGAGACAGGTAGTTGGACGGCTTCGACATAATGGCACCGAACATCCACTCAAGCGCGTCATCGGCACGCTGGAGGAACTCGGCTCCCTTGTGCCGGAGCACAACCCGGTCCTCCATCGGCACGAACGCAGGAGCCGCGTAGTCGTACTTCTCCTCAAGCAGTTTGGCGAGTTTCCGTTCGGCCCCGAGCTTGCGGATGGATACTTCGTCCAACTGGCCTGTGGCGACGAGGTTCATCAAGTTCGAGTCGCCGCCGGTCAGCCGCTGCAACTGGTCAAAGAAGTTCTGCCGCAGGTAGTTGCGTGCAGCCTCGTCGTTGTGGAGCAAGACCTTGCCGAGATCGCCGCCGATCGCCGTCGCCAGTTCCTCCCGGTACTTTCGGCCGCCGCCCCGGAGGAACCATTCGGCCACGTCGTCGAAGTTGTTGCCGGAGGGCGTGAACCCGGCCGGCATCGTCTTGAGGTCAGCCTCCGACAGGCCGCGGGCGAAACGCCTCATCACGTGGTCGTGGTACAGGTGGACCAGCCGCTCAGCCCACCCCTGGTAGAACACTTCGGTTTCCTCCCGGCTCACCCGCACCCACTTGCCGGTGAGCAGTTGGCCCGGAAACCCTCGCCAGCCGGCCGAACCACGCGACATCGCCATAGCGAACTCGGCCATTTCCTCGGTGAACTCGACGCCGTGGACATCGGTGGCGTACTTGCCGGTGCCGGTCATCACGTCGTCGGTCTTCCCCAGCGCCTTACGCGCACGCGCGGCTCCGCGTCCTAGCAGGTCGCTGATGTCGTCCGCGGCGCTGGCGATCCGCTTCATCAGCGGCGACGACGGCTCCATAGCGACTATCGCGGAGATCGCCCGAATCGGATGCGACGCCAACGAGTCCAACCCGGACATGCCCATGCGGAACTGTTCCTCGCCGATCACCCGGAACGGGTAGGAGATCCGGCCGAGTTGCAGCCCCTTCCAGAACGACATCGCATAGTCGAGGAAGCCGATCGGACCCTTCCACAACCCCGAGTCGTACAGCTTCTGCAACCGCTTCACCATCGGCGTGAGCCGGCGGATCTCTCTCGGGTCGGGAAGCGGGATGCCGGTGGAGATCAGATCGGCGACGATCGCCGCGTGCGGGGAAGCGTCGATCTGCTTCCCGTCCACAAACACCCTCAGCGGCGCAAGCGCGTCCACCTCCCCGCCAATGTCGTCGGCCTGGAAGGACCGGTTCTTTTGAACCATGTCCTCCCACAACTTCGTGACTCGCCGAGCTCGCGACGGCGACAACCCCCACTCCTTCACCAGCACGCCTTCGGTGTGGGTCATAACGTCGCGGACGATCGCGTACATGGCGGTCGCGCCGCCTTCGGGAACCTCAGCCGCCATCCGCTCGATCGTTTTAGCGATGAAGTCCTGGTCGAGCTTGGCGTTGCGCATCCACTTCTCGAGGTCGTCCGCCGCCTGGTCGAGATTCCCCAGGTGCAGTTTCGTCCCCGGCATATCGTGGATGATCCGGAAGTTCCGTTCGGTGAGCGCCTTCCGGACCACCGCGCCGCCGCCGAACAGCTTGCCGTAGTCGCCGGCCAGCCGCCCCATCTGGCGGGACACGAACCCGGCGGTCGGCCTCTCCCGAATCACCGTGCCGAGCGTTTCGGCAAGGATCTCATGCACCTGCGTTTCGTCCGTCGCCCGAGCGAGCCGATGCGCCGTTTGCAGGTCGGCCCTCTTGATTACGTTCCAGATCTCAAGCGTGCTGTCCGTTTCCGCCAGCCACTTCTTGAACAACTGGCCCTGCTTGGAAGTCAGGAAGTGTTCGACAGCGCGCTGCGGATTCACGGTTTTCCGCAGCCCGTTGATAAGCCCGGTCGACTGGAACGTCTTGTGGGCGACTTTGGCGGTCTTGGCGGCTTTCCCAACCACCACCGTCGGGTCGAGGAGGTTCAGCGTGAAGTCGACCGCGCCGGAGAGGATGTTCCACGCCTGCGTGCCGGGTTCGACGAACTCGCGGGCGACCAGCCGACCCGGAGTGACGAAATGGCCGTCGATGGTCAACCGATGCTTGTCCCGTTCCCGACGGCCGTAGATCCCGCCGGTGAACCCCGGCTGCGCCATCGTCTCCGCGGTGTACGAACCGGGCAGGAACCCCTCACCCAAGTCGACTTCACGGCCGGCGAGCAGGTCACCGATCGCCAGCCGGAGCCCCGACGCCGCCGCCTTCTTGGTGTAGTTCTCGATGAAGCGGTCGATCCAACTGCCGCCGGAGGTCGCCGACGCCATACCCGCCGACGACAACAGGGCTTGCAGTTCCTCCATCGGGGCGTTCAGCACCGTCACGGCGGTGCGCACCACCCCTTTCACGGGTCGCCCGATCGTCTTGACAGCCGCCTCCCACCATGAGTCGGCGACATCCTCCATCGGCTCCGGCCGCAGATCCTCGGCGGCAAGCGCCGCCGCCTCCTGCACCCGCGGATCGTCCGCAGACAGGCCAGCCTGGAGCATCGCCTGCGACACTTCCGGGTCCATCCACGGGTACGCGTCCGCGTAAAGCTCGGCCTGGTCAAGCATCCTCTTGGTGACCAGGGCCGCCCTCGCGCGGCGCGCCCGCTGCCGATGCTGAACCTCGTCCAGCAGACGCGACTCCAGCTCGCTGTTGATC
>ERZ777003.2422-NODE-2422-length-21870-cov-15.243181_pt1 | contig 21870 bp, 6 predicted proteins | sample MGYA00374956_ERZ777003 | MGnify/ENA primary metagenome ERZ777003 (study PRJEB29302, sample SAMN06268252) | bioreactor metagenome | isolation source: Joint BioEnergy Institute, California, USA | place: USA:Joint BioEnergy Institute, California, USA | collected... | reverse complement strand
CTCAGCGGACACCCTCCTGGCGCGCCGGAAGCCACAGCTGGGCCCCCTCGCGCGGCGGCGCGGCGCTCACCGCCGCGGCCGTGGCCGGCGCCGCAGTGACCGTCGTGCGGGCGATGTTGTTGTACGGCTCGCCCGTGATCTCGTGCGTCTCCAGCACGCCGCCGTAGCTGCTGCCCGTGTTGGCCGAGTCCACCTGCACGTAGACAGGCGTGCCCACCTGCAGCTGGCCCAGGCGCGAGTACTGGGCGTGGTAGCTCGCATCGTTGAGCGTCAGCAGGATCTTGGCGCCCGGCGCCAGGTTCGCCGCACGCACCCCCCACGTCGCGCCCTGGCTCGACCGCCCGTCGTTCCAGATCTGGTTCGGCCCGGTCGGCACCGGGTCGGGCGCCACGTACAGGTCCACCCAGAACCCGCTCGTCACCGCGGCGGTGCCCTGGTTCCTGATGACGATCTGCACGCTATCCGGCGTCACCACCAGGCTGCTCACCACCAGGTCCGGCGCGTGGACGCTGGTGTCGTGCGTGACGTAGGGCATGAACACGCGGTGGGCGCTCGCCGTCGTCTCGACGTCGCTGGTGTTGTTCGCCAGCTCGAGGTCGAGGTAGTCGGACGACACGGTGGCGCTGCTGGTGAGCACGGCGCCGTCCGGCACGCTCGATGCGACGATCACGTCGAGCCGAACCACGACGCTCCCCCCGCTCGCGAGCGTGCCGAGCGCACACTCCACCGTCCCGCCTACCGCGGCGCAGCCGGCCGGTGCCGCGCCGAGGGACATGCCGGGCGCCAGGTCGACCACGAGGCGCGCGTTGCTCGCGGGCGATGGGCCGTGGTTGGTGACGGTGGCGGTGTACGCCATCGTCTCGCCCAGCAGCACCACCGGCCTGTCTGCCTCGAGCTGCACCGCGAGGTCGGCCACCGGCTCGAGCGCGGTCCTCGCCTCGGCGCTGTTGTTGGAGGCGAGCGGGTCGATCGTCCCAGCCGGCGCCATCACCTCGACGCGGCTGGTCAGAAGCCCGATCAGGTCCGGCTGGACTACCGCGCTGATGGTGAACGTCGCTGCGCTCCCGGCCTCTAGGTCGAGCGTCGTGCTCAGCGAGTCGCTCCCGCTCACCTCCGGGCAGCGCGCGCCGGCGGACGGGGCGCAGACCCAGGCGACGTTCTGCAGCCCGGGTGGCAGCGTTGCCCGGACGAGCGCCCCGACGACGTCGCTCGGCCCGGCGTTGCTGATGACGACCGTGTAGCTGATCGGGTTGCCTCCCCGCACCTCGACCGGCGCGCTGATGCTCACCGCTAGGTCGGACGTCGGCGCGAGGATCACCGTCGCCACCGAGGTGTTGTCGGACGTGTCGCTCTCGGCGACACCCGCGGGCGCCTCCACGCTGGCGCTGGTGGTGATGGTGCCGGTCGCGTCGCTGGGGATCTGCGCCGTGATGGTGAACGTCGCCACGCCGGTCGCCCGCAGGTCGACCTGCGTATCGAGCGTGTCCGTCCCGCTCGGCTGGGCGCAGCTCGAGCCGGCCGCCGCCTGGCATGTCCAGGCGATACCAGTCATCTCGGGCGGGAAGCTGGCCCGCACCGGCGCGCCGCTCACGGCGCTTGGGCCGGTGTTCGTCACCACGACCGTGTAGGTGAGCGTGGTGCCGGGCGCGACCCCCGGAGGCGCCGTGGTGCTGATGACGAGCTCGGCCGCCGGCTCGAGCGCCATCGTCACCTCGGCGCTGTTGTCGGACGTGTCGCTTTCAGCGACGCCCGCGGGCACCTCCACGCTAGCGCTGGTGGTGATGGTGCCGGTCGCGTCGCTGGGGATCTGCGCCGTGACGGTGAAGGTGGCCGTACCGCCGGCCCGCAGGTTGACCTGCGTGTCGAGATCGATGCCGCCGCTCGCCGGGCATGTCCCGGCCTGCGCCTGGCACTCCCAGCTGACCTGGCTCAGCTCGGGCGGGAAGCTGGCCCGCACCGGCGCGCCGCTCACGGCGCTCGGGCCGGTGTTCGTCACCACGACCGTGTAGGTGATCGGCAGGCCGGGCACGGCTGCCGAAGGCGCCGTGATGCTGATGGCCAGCTCGGCCGCCGGCTCGAGCGCCGTCGTCACCTCGGCGCTGTTGTCGGATGTGTCGCTCTCGATGACATCCTGCGGCGCGGTGACGCTGGCCTGGTTCGTCAGCGTCCCGGTCGCGTCGTCGGCGATCCGGGCGGTGATGGTGAAGGTGGCCGTGCCACCGGCCCGCAGGTCGACCTGCGTGTCGAGCGTGTCCGTTCCACTCTGCGCGCAGCTCGAGCCGGCTGTTGCCCGGCATGTCCAGGCGATGCCGATCAGCTCGGCCGGGAAGCTGTCGCGCACCGTCGCGCCGAGCGCGTCGCTCGGCCCGGTGTTCGTCACCGTCACCGTGTAGGTGATCGGCACGCCGGGCGCGGCGGTGGCCGGGCCGGCCTTGCTGATGCTCAGCTCGACGCGTGGCTCGAGCGTCGTCGTCACCTCGGCGCTGTTGTCGCTCGTATCCGGGTCGGTCGCACCGGCCGGGGCGGCGACGCTGGCGCGGTTGACCAGGCTGCCCCGCGCAGCGCCGTCGATCCGCGCGACGACGCTCACGGTCGCGGTGTGGCCGGCCTGCAGATCGACCGTCGTGTCGACCGAGCCGGTGCCGCTCGTGGCGTCGCAGCTCGAGCCGGCTGTTGTCTGGCAGGTCCAGCTGGCCTCGGTCAGCGCCACCGGCAGGGTGTCGGAGATCACGGCGCCTCGCGCGTCGCTCGGCCCGCTGTTCGTCACCACGATCGTGTAGCGGATCAGCTCGCCCGGCACGGCGCTGGCCTGATCGGCGGCCTTGCTGATCGTGAGGTTGGTCACGGCGACCGCATCCGCCGCGTCGCTAGCTGTGTTGTCCTCCTCCCTGTATTCAGTCTGGTCGGCCGTGATGCGCGCGGTGTTGGTGAACACGCCGGTGAACGACGGGTCGACGCGCACCGTCAGCGTGACGCTCCTGGTGGCGTACACGCCCAGGCTGCCGAGCGCGCACTCCACCGTCCCGCCGGCCGCCGCGCAGGTCGGTGCGCCCGGCTCGGCCGCGACGAACTGCACCTCGTCCGGCAGAGTGTCGGTGAGCGTCACGTTGGTCGCCTCCACCACGCCGCTGTTGGTCACCGTGAGCGTGTAGGTCAGCAGCTCACCGGCGGTCGCAACCGGCGGCGTGTGGGTCTTGCGGACCGCGAGATCGACCGTCTCGATGACCTCGACCTCGTACGGCCCGCTCAGGCGCGAGTTGCCGGCCAGGTCGACGGCCTCGACGGCCAGGAGGTAGCGGCCGCCGGCGAGCAGGCGCGGCGTGTAGCTCCAGGTGCCGTCGGCGTAGTCGGCGGCGGCGAAGGATGTACTGCTATCGGGCGCCTGGATGCGAACGTAGATCGCGGCCAGCCCGCCGCCGTCGCTGTACGTCCCGCTCAGCACCGGCGGCGACGCGGCGGCGGACTTGCTCACCGGCGCCAGCGCCCAGTAGTCGCCCAGCAGGACGCGGTCGAGCTGGTGCGTGAGCGTGATCAGCGGCGCGACGTCGTCCACGCGGTAGGTGACCAGCAGCGGCTCGACCGAGCGGTTGCCCACGCCGTCCACACCGTAGAGCGTCACGGTCGCAGTGATGCCGTCGCCGCTGCGGTCGATCACGAGCGGCGAGCGCCAGTCGCCCACCGGCGCGGTTCCGGGCGCGACGGCGATCGTCGAGCAGGCCTGCTCGCAGAGATCGGCCTGGCGCGCCTGGTTGTTGTCGCGCACCTCGCCGCGCAGGTCGAGCGTGCCCGGCCGGAAGAAGTCGGTCTGCAGCCGCAGGTCCACGTCTGCGTCGAGCGCGATCGTCGGCGCGGTCGCGTCGACCATGACGGTGACCGGCGGGCCCCAGTCGCTGCGGTTGCCCCAGCGGTCGGTCGCGCGGGCGCGCAGCTGGAAGCGCTGGTCGGTGTCGCCGGCGTCCCATTCGCAGGCCCACTGCCCGTCGTCGGGGGTCGCATCGGCGCAGGAGATCACCTGCGGCGCGCCCGCCGGCAGCGGCGTGACCTCCAGCTCCACCAGCGTCACGCCCGACGGGTCGCTTGCGGCGCCGAGCACCGTGTTGCGGCCGGGCGCCGCGTAGGCCGTGGGCGCGAGGATCTGCGGCGCGCCCGGCGGAGTGACGTCCACATCGTGCTGGACCCAGAACCACTCGAACGGGCCGTGCGTCCCGTCCGCGACGGTCACGTTCAGCTCGGCGGAGGCGCCCGGCGAACTGGTATCGATCGTCGCCGTGAACTGGGCCGACCCGGCCTGCCCCGGCGGCACATCGCCGATCGTCACGACCTGCTGGCCGCCCGCGACGCGCAGCGCGCCCCGCCCGGTGACGGTCAGGCGCACGTTCGGGGCGACCTCGGGGCCGCTGTTGACGTAGCTGAGCGTGTAGGTGACCACCGCGCCGTTCCCGAGCGGCGCCGCGTCGCGCAGGATCGGCAGCGGCTGGTCGATCACGCCGTCCAGGTCGGCGTCGATCGGCGTGCCCGGCGCGAGCATGTTCAGCAGGTCGCTCTCCAGGTAGCCGACCGAGACGCCGCCGGCGTCGTTGCTCAGGCTCACCTGAAGGTCGGCGTCGGTGAACTGGCCGGCGTTGGGGCGGATGCCAGCGCCGAGCGACGCCCACTCGTACTGCTGGGTCAGCGCGAACGACGTGATCGCGCTGGCCGAGGCGATCGGGTTGATCGCCCGCGCGCTGTTGAGCGGGTTCTTGTCCGGCGCGGCGGCCCACAGGCGCAGCGCGTCCTCCTCGGTGGCGAACGCGACCAGCCGCAGCTGCGCGCCCGCCGGGTTGCTCACCCCGATCCGGCTGAACGGAATGTAGAAGCTGCTCAGCGCGGGCACGGAGGATGCGTCGAAGCGGTAGTGCAGCGCTCCGCCTGGCACCGGCGTGGTGCTGGTCGCGAACGTCGCCGTAACCTCCCACGCGCTTCCGTTCCAGGCGTACAGCTGCGCCGTGCCGCTGTCTTCCACCCGGACCATATAGTCGGCCGCGAGCTGCTGGCCGTCCTGGCTCGGCAGCCTGATGGTCACCGGCGTGCCGTAGGGGTTGAAGGCCGTCTCGGCGCCGCCCGGCTGCGTGTCCAGGTAGATGTACAGGTCACCGTCGGTGTCCCAGCTGGCCCCGCTCCAGGCCAGCGCCAGCGCGTCGGCGTCCCAGCTGGCGTAGAAGCGCTGCGGCTCCTGCGCCGCGCCGCCCGCCGTCGCCACGCGGCTCACCTCACGGTCGGCGCCGATCTGCGACGCGCCGCTCTGCAGCCAGCCGCGGTAGGCCGGGTCGGCGATCAGGTCCGGCGTGGTCGGCGCGTCCACATAGATCGGGCCGAGCGTGTGCCAGCGCTGGTTGCCGCGCCCGTCGATCGCGACGACGTGGGCGTAGAGCACCTGCGCCTCGCCGACGACCTGGGTGTGGCTGCGCGCGTCGGGGCCGTAGCTCGCGAGCGACCCGAGGGGCGGCGTGGCGCTGCTGCTCCAGCCGGCGCGGTAGGCGGCGATGCCGCTGCCGTCGCTGCTCGCGCTCCAGTCGATCGTCAGCTGCGGCGCGGCGCTGTTCAGGGCGTCGCGCAGCGTCTCGCCCGGCGAGATCGGCGCCGTGGCGTTCAGACGGTTCAGGTAGCTCAGCGTGACCGTCACCGGCGCGGGCGGCCTGATGTCCACCGTGACGTCGCGGGTCGTCGTCGAGACCCGCCCGGCCTGGTCGGTCGCGCGGGCAGTGACGGGGTAGGTGGCGCCGTCCGGCTCGAAGCCGATCGGCCAGCTCAGCCGCCACCCGCAGCTCGTGCACTGCGCGCCGCCGAGCGAGGCGTCGGCGAACGCGCCGCCCTGCATCTGCACCTGCACCGAGCGGATGCCGGAGAAGTCGCTGGCGCTGCCGGTGATCTCGACCACGCCCACATCGGCCAGCAGGCTGCTGCGGGTGATCACATCCGAGGCGATGGCGACCGACGGCAGGTTGTAGTCGACGATCACCTCGATCGGGTGCAGCGTCGGCTGCACGCTGTCGTCGCGCGCCGTCAGGGTGGAAAGCAGCGTGTAGCGCCCTTCGCCCGGCGGCGTCCAGGTCAGGCTCCACGTGGCGCTCTCCAGCGGCGCGCCGCTCGACCAGTCCACCGTGCCGACCGGCGATCCGTTGGCGGTCAGGCTCAGCGACTTCAGCCCGTCGGTCGCCGTGGCGCTGCCGGAGATCGTCACCGGGCCGGACGTGGTGATCACCGCGCCGTCGCTGGGGCTGGTGATGGCCGAGGTCACCACCTTCCCGGTTGGCTCGACGGTGATCAGCACGGCGGCGGTGTCGCTGGCCCCGCGCCCGTCGGTGGCGGTGTAGACCAGCAGCTCCGTGCCGACGAAGCCGACCTCGGGCGTGTACACCAGCGTCGGGGCAGTGGCCTCGAGGATCCCCTCGGCCGGCAGGCCGGAGAGGGTGCCGCGTTTCGGCAGGATGTCAAAGCTGTAGCTCAGCGGCGTGTAGTTCGGGTCGCTGACGTCGAGCGTGAAGGTCGTGCTAATGTTCTGCGCCGTCCGCACCGTCTGGTCGTTCGCCTCGGGCGGGTAGTTGATGTCGAGCGCCACCGCCACGCTGTTCGGCGCGTCCGCGACCGCTTCGATCGAGGTGCCGTCCAGGTTGGCGCGCCAGATCTTGCCGTTGCCGGCGTCGGTGAAGTAGATCTTGTTGGCCGGGATGTCCAGCGCGATCCCCTGCGGCTGGAAGTTCGGGCCGAGCGGCGCCGGGCCGGGCACGAACAGCGGCTCGCTGTGGTCGTCCGGATTGTTCAAGGAGTCAAAGAGCACGTACGGCACCCGCCGAATCTGGTTGGACTTGGTGACGTAGTAGAAGACGCGGTTCTCAGCATCGAAGGCGATGTCGCGCGTGTACACCGTGTAGACGTTGGTGCCAGTCCCGCTCACTTCGGGCGGGCTGTCATCGCCGATGCGGATCTTAGTGGTGAAGGAGTTCAGCGGCTCAATGGTGTTGAAGGCGATCCCGAAACCGTAGCCATAGCCGCGGATATAGGTCCACCCGGTCGTCGGGTCGATTGCGACACCGGTGTTGCCGGTGACTGCAAAGCCGTTGTAGCCCGGCACCGGCGTTCCGTCTAGGTAGTAGGGGATTGGCTCGCCCTCGTCTAACTGCCACCAGACGAGCCCACGCAGTGTGTCGATCGCTAGTCGACCGGGCACGGTGTCCGTGGCCTTCACGTACGGACTCGACTGCGGGTTCGAGCCGTCCAGGTTGGCCCAGTGCAGGACCGGGTCGTTCGTGTCGTTCTGTTCGGTCCAGTAGATCTTCGCGTTGTTGATGTCGACGGCGATGCCCACCGGCATCCTGGTGTCGGCGATGATCGTGACTTCGTCGCTGTCCAGGTCGAGGCGGCGGATCTTGTCGCCGTCGGTCCAGTACAGGCCGCGCTCGTTCGGCGTCTGCGGAGGGGTGGCGCCGACCGTGGTCGAGCGCCCGTGTGTGTCATAGGCCGTGACGGTCGGCCAGACGGCCTTGTGGCCGGGCACGCTGCACTCGGAGTAGATCTGGTACAGCCGCTCGCTGCCGCTGAACCAATCGCCCCACCAGCTGGTGTCGTAGTAGTAGCGGTCGTCCGGCTCGATCGGGCAGGGCGAGAGGAAGCCCTGCTCGGTCAGGTTGAAGTCGGCGGCCCACACCCGGTAGATCGTGCGCGCGCTGCTGCCGACGCCCACGAACTCGACGTCGAAGCTGACCCGCGGCGCGGCCGTGTCGATCTCGCCGCGCCAGACGTTCCACGTGCTGCGGTCGTCGTTGACATTGTTCAGCACGTCGGTGCCGCGCAGGTCGATCTGGTAGATGCCCTCCATGTCGGCGGGCACCTGGTAGCTCCAGGTCGTGTCGAGCACGCCGCCGCCCGACTGCGCGAGCGCGGTGGGCAGCCAGTCGGCCTGCTGCAGCGCCACGCTGAATGTGGCGCGCGCCTCGTTCACGCCCTCCGTGTAGACCACCCGCAGCGTGTGCAGGCCGCTGGGCACGTGTACGTCGGCGCTGCTGGACGTGCCGTTGTCGAGCACCTGGTTGCCGTCGAGGAAGACCTGGATGCGGCCGTCGGCGTCGCGGCTGGTGCTGAAGCGGTAGGTGCCGGACACCCGGAAGACGGCGGAGCGGGTCCACTCCACGGCGAAGCCGTCGGCGTTGACGTTCGGGTGCGGCGCGCCGGCGCCCCAGTCGAAGTCGATCTGCGCGTCGGCGCGCACCAGGGCCGGCTGGGCGCTCAGCGTGGTGTTGTTGAAGTAGCGCGCGCGCCAGTTGCCGGGCGCCACGCCCATATCGGCCGGGTTGAAGGCGATGTCGAGCTGCTTGATGCCGCTGCGGACCCTGCCCGGCTCGGTCACCTCGCCGCGCAGGGTGATCGTGTCGGTGATCAGGGCGAGCGTCTGGGTCAGGACCATCGTGCCGCTCGCGCTGCGCTCGATGTTCGCGGGCGGGTTGGTCAGCGTCGCGGCCGGCGCCGCGTTGTCGATCTTGAGCGTCTGGGTCGTGTAGCTGGCCTGGTCGGTGATGTTGCCGACCTGGTCGATCGCGCGGACGGCGATCGTATAGGTGCCGTTCGGAATCGCGACCGGCCGGCCGTCCTCGTCGACCGGCGCGAGCTGGTAGTCGATGCTCCAGGTATTCCCGGTGATCGAGGCCGTCTGCCAGGAGCCGCCCGGCTGGAGCAGAACCTCGACCGACCGGACGCCGCTGCCGCTCCAGCCCCCGGGCAGCGACGGGTCGTCCACGGAGCCGCGCAGCGGCACGATCCAGTCCTGATCCGCATTCCGCGTGGCCACGATCGTCGGGGCGCCCTGCACGCGCGTGCTTCCGCTCCAGATGTTGCTGCCGTCCACGACTGGCGCCGTGCCGTCGACCAGGATCTGCCGCGTCGTGGCGCTGGTCTGAACGTTGCCGACGGCGTCGGTGGCGCGGGCCGAGATGGTGTGCACGCCCTCGGCTGCGGGCACGGTGAGGGCGTAGCTCCACTGCGATGTGCCGCTCGCCTCCTGCCACGCGCCGCCGTCGATGCTTACCTCAACCCTGGCGGCGTAGGAGGTCGAGTCGGTGGCTGTGCCGCCGATCACGACGACCGTGCCAGGCCTGAGTCTCTGGTAGACCTGCGGCGAGGTGATCGCCGAAGTCGGGGCGTTGTTATCGATGGCGACTGTGCTGGACGAGCGCAGCGTGAGCGTGCCGAGGGTGGTGGCGCGCGTCAGCGCGACCCGATTCAGGTGGATAGTGTTCTGGGCGTGCGGGTTGTCCCACGGCGCGACGTTGGCCGAGAGCGCGCAGGCGCTCGCGTCGCAGGCGAGCGACGTGCCGCGCGGCGAGGGGACGAGCGTCTGCCACTGCCCGCCGACGTTCGCCTGGTAGGTGAAGCTCTGCTGCGCTCCGCGCAGCGTGCCGCTCGGGTCGACCGACTGGTAGCGGGTGGCGAAGCTCGCGCCACTGCGCGCCAGCCAGGAGACCAGCCAGCCGCGGTTGAGATTGTCGCGCTCGACGCGCGGTGCCAGGAGCGCATCGGCGGTGCCCCGGCTGGCGATCGCGATCACTTCGGGCAGAACTGTCGCGCCGCGCACCATGCGGCCGCGCACGCCGGCCCCATCGCGGTAGACAACCAGATCCGTGCTGGGGAACGGTTCGTAGGCGACCCGCGGCGCCTCTTCGCTGGCGGCGGTCACGGCGACCGGCTGGGCGCTGCCCGCCACGTAGCTGCCCCCGAAGGTGATCTGCGCGGTCCAGATGTCGATGTCCCCCGGCGCGGCGTAGTTCTCCCACACCGCGCGGTACCCCCCTCCGCCGTAGGCCAGGTCGATGTTGGCGTCGGCCTTGTCGCCGCCGGGCGCGTGGTGGTCGAGACGCTGTGTCTCGCCGAGCGTGTAGCTCGGCCCGTCCAGCGTGCGCAGGTGCAGCTCGCCGGCGCTCTCCCAGCCGATCAGGAACCCGCCGGCCGAGGCGGCCACCGCCGGGCGCAGCTCATCGGCCGCGCCGCTGGCGATCACATAGCGCGTCGCGCTCGCGAGGCCCGGCCGGACCAGCGCCCCGACGACGTCGAAGCTGCTGCCGCGCCGCTCGGACCAGACGATCAGACACGCGCCGTCGGCGCCGCTGACCGGATCGACACAGGCGATGTCGGGCGGGTCGTTGGCCTTGGGCGCGCTGCCGTCGTCGAGCACGAGCGACTGGCCGGCTGCCGAGAGCGTGCCATCGCTGGCGTAGACGACGATCCGCCCGTCGGCCACCTCGGGGCTGTTCTCAGCGCCGCTCGCGCCCTGCAGCACGGCCTGCAGGTACGTCTGGCCCCACCGCGCAGCCGGCGCGGCGACGATCGCGGTGTGCCATGGCACGCCGGACGTGACCGGGCGCGCGGACACGGCGGGCTGCGCCCAGCTCCAGTTCGAGGCGATGCTGCTCTCGTAGGTCGAGGCGTCGACCCTGGCTGTGAGTATGCGCTGGCCCGTGGACGCCTCGGCGTCGACGGTCAGGGTGCTGGCATGCGCCGCCGACTCGTCCGGCAGGAGATCGAACGGCGCGCTAGTCCCGCCGCTGATCTGCCACACCGCCTCGTGCGTCTGCGTGCCGCGGACCCCGAGCGACAGCGCGGCGTCGAGCGTGTTGCGGACAGTCGAGGTGAAGACGAAGGTCTGCCCCGGCGCGACGAACCTGTCCGCGTCGCTGACCTCGCTGGAGACCGAGAGCGGCGCCTGGTTGATCACGCGCGGGTGGTAGGGGAACTGCACCGGGTCCCGCTCGTGCAGTTCCTTCTCCAGCGCATCGCTCATGCCGTCATCGTCAGTGTCGGGCTGGAGCGGGTTAGAGACGACCCGCGTCTGCTTGCCGGGGGCGTAGGTGAACAGCCAGCCGTTCACCTCCTCGAAATCGCTGAGCCCGTCGCCGTCGGTATCGGCGCTGGCGGGGTTGGTGCCGATGCGCACCTCCTCGTAGTCGCTGAGGCCGTCGCCGTCGGTGTCCTTCGAGGAGAGCGAGATCGGTGTGCCCTGGGCGCGCAGCTCCATCTCGACGCGGTCGGAGAGCCCGTCGCCGTCGGTATCCCATTTGGTATCGTCGGGGTCGTTGCCGCCAGCGCTCGCCGCGCGCAGCCCGTCGCCGTCGCCGTCGGGCGGCGCGGTGAGGCGCGGGTCCCAGTTGAAGGCCACGAAACCATCGAGCGAGGACGGGAACACGTCGACGGTCAGGCCCATGTCGCCGGCGGTGTTCGTCCCGCTGATCGTCTGCTCCTTGCAGGAGGACATCCAGCCGGTGCCCCAGCACTCCACCGCCGGGATCGCGTAGCCGGTGGTGAGTCGGGCGGCGAGCGGCCGGTTCAGCCCTGCCTGCAGCGTCACGCTCTGCTCGCTGGTGACATCCTGCTCGGCCGACGCGCGGTACAGCCGCGAGGAGCGATCCTCGGTGGCGCCCAACGCGTACCGGAGCGTGTAGTGGATCGTGCTGTAGCGCACGTCGAACCAGGAGCCGCGCATGCTGCCGCGGACGGGCGCCGTCATCGGCACCCCCGCGTCGCTCAGGCGGTAGACGAACGTGGTCGAGCGCAGGTTCGACTCGCTGAGGTAGTCGTTGGCGTGGTAGAGCACGCTGCCGGTGGTGCTGGTCGTGGGAAGCTCGTGCTCGATATTGGTGCGGACGCGGGCGCGCACCCGGGCGACGTTGCCATCGACTATGCCGCGGGCGGGATCGTCGAGCACGATGTTCAGGCTCTGCACCTGAACCATGGTGTCGTTGTCCTTGACCTTGAGCAGCGGCTGGTAGTCGTAGATCAGGTTGGCGATCATCTGGGTCAGCATGCTGTTGATGCCCCAGCAGCTGCCGCCGACGCCCAGCTTGCACAGCACCATCAGCACTGTGTCGACCACGCTGATCAGGCTGACCAGGATCATGCCCGCGACGGTCAGCGAGAGCGCGAAGAACAGGATCGCGACGAGCGTGCTCCCGATCGAGTTGGCGATCAGCAGGCTGGCCTGGATGCTGCCGGCCTCCACTGCGCCGGAGGTGATCTGGTAGATCACCACGCCCCAGATCACGCCGACCTGGATAAGCAGGCCGATCACCGCGGCCGCCGCAGAGGACTTGATCGCGCTCGACGCGCCGGTCATGATCTCGAAGAGGGCCGAAGACAGGCTGATCCCCTGCGCCGCCATCGACTTGGCGACCTGGAAGGCCGAGATGATCGGCTTGACCACCGTCAGGAAGCCCATCACCGCGCCGACGAGCACCGCAGCCGTGATCGCGAAGGCCGTCTTGACCCAGCCCTGGCCCTGCATGTGCCCCGCGAGCATGGTGATGCCCCAGGCCGCCAGCAGCACCACGCCCACCACGACCAGGCCGATCAGCAGCGAGCGGCCGAGGAACGCCTTGGTGCTGGTGGTCCAGCTGCTCCACTTCAGGAAGTTGTAGACCTTCGCCAGCGTCCCGGCCGCCGCGGCCTCTTTGGCGAACCCCGAGAGAAACTGGAAGAACCCTTTGAGGCCCTTCTCGGTGACGGTGCCGGCGTAGAGCGTCTGGAGCGCGGCGTTGGTGAGGTACTTGATCCCCGGCCTCAACCCGCTGCCGATGATCGTCGCAGCCAGCGGCTTGTCGGGCAGGACGCTGGCGGCCTTGAGGATCGTGTCGCCGATCTTGACGGTGCTGATCGCGCCGGAGTAGAGCGACAGGTAGTAGAGCTGGAAGAAGACCAGCTTGCCGGCCGCGGTCTCGGCGTCGCTCTCGCCGCTGTCGATCTCGTCGTCGAAGACAGAGGCGTAGCGCCGCTTGAGCTCGTCCCAGTAGTCCACGATCGGCGCGGACTCCCAGGCGCCGGCCGAGGTGTTGTAGCGGTAGGGCGCCCAGTTCAGCCCGGCGATGGTGTGCTGCTTGAGGCCGCCGTTGGCGCCGAAGTCGAGCGTGAGGCTGCTGCCCGACCAGCGGAACAGGCCGGGCTGGTCCTGCACGTCCATGTTGAGCGCGCGGAAGCGCTCCTCGCGCGCGAACATCACCGTCGGCGTCACAACCCCGGTGGTGGGGAAGTCGCGCAGCACCAGTTCGCGCGTGTCGCGGGTGGCGATGCCCATGAGCGCGGCGTCGATGTGCGGGTAGCTCTTGGTCTGGACGCGCAGGATGTTCTCGACGTTCCAGCGCTGCTCGTCGGAGATGCCGCTGTTCGTGGTGTGGTTGAAGCGCCGGGCGATCTCCGCCACCGACAGGTCGAGGGCGCCGTCGCCCTGGCAGACGCCGCTGGCCGTCTGGGTGTCGCAGTCGCGCCCGGCCAGGAAGGTGCGGTCGAGCCCGGTCGAGAGCCGCACGAGCGCGTCGTCGCTCTGGAGGTCCGGGTCGACGGCCGGGTCCTCGTGGATGAAGGCCACGTCGACGCCGTGGTCCTCGCGTACATTCAGGCCGGTGAGCGACCACGTGTCGTAGTAGGAGTGGATCACCTGCGGCTGGTTGTAGCCATCGCAGATGTACGACGTGCCGTTCACGCGGCAGTTCCGGTCGACCAGCGCCTGGACCATCCAGACCAGCCGGACCTGGTGCGGCGCGCCCCAGCCGGCGGCGTTGGGCTGGTAGAGCATCTTGCCGTAGAAGGCGACCTGCTCGCCGCTCTTGTCGTCGGCCACGAGCTGGAGCGGCACATAGGCCACGCGGCTGCTCGCGCTCTGCTGGCGCACCGAGATCGCGTAGTTGCCGTACAGCTCGGTGTCGACCATCTGCTGGCCCTCGATCGGCAGCGGGGGGATGGTGGCGCAGGCGAAGCGCGCCGTGGCATCGGGCGGCGGGGCGCCGGGCAGCCACACCGCGATCGAGTGGTTGCCGTCGGCCAGCGCGGCCAGGCTGTGACCAGCGAACGACCCGATCCCGTCTGTGTTGACTACGACGGTGCTGGTGAGCCGGCGCACGGGGAGCTCGCAGGGGCCCTCCAGCAGGTCGTAGAACTTCTGGTACGGCTTGTCCACGCCGGCGATGATCTGGAGGTTGCCGCCCTGCTGGGTCAGCGTGACCTGGCCGGTGATGCCGGAGGGCCCGCCGTAGGAGGTGCGCGCCTCCTGGCTGGTGGCCTCGGCGAGCGGGAGCGTCACGTGCGGGTTGGCCAGCGGGAGGTTGCTCGCGCTGCCGGGCATCTGGATCTCCAGCATCGGCACGAACTTGACATCGCCGTCGGCGTCGGCCGGGCGCGCGACGTCGGGCTGCACGTCGGCGAAGGTTCTGCCGTCCACATCCTGCACCTGGCCGCTGTCGTCGCGCGGCCAGTCGAACACGCTGAAGGCGTACCAGAGGTGCTTCGGGTCGGTGGGCCGCAGCTGGAACTCGACGTAGCTCAGCGTGCCGGGGGTCAGGTTGTCGATCGTCAGCGCGAGCGGGCTGCTCTGCGAGAAGACCGTGGCCTGCTTCTGGAACGGCGACAGGTCGAGCCGATCGGGCACACCGTCGCCATCGTTGTCGAGGTCGACGATGTCGGGCACGCCGTCGCCGTCGGTGTCGCGCTGCCACTCGCGCCCGTCGTCGATCGTGTCCTCGTTCGTGTCGGCGCGCAGCGGGTCGGTGTAGTAGCGCACGCCGTTGTGGAGGAAGCCGACGACCTCGTCGTAGTCGCTGATGCCGTCGCCGTCGGTGTCGCGGCCGTCGGGCACGCCGTCGCCGTCCTCGTCGGCGGTGGACGAGCTGGTGCCGAGCAGGCTCTCCTCGTAGTCGGTCAGCCCGTCGCCGTCGCTGTCCTCGGTGGACTGCGGCGAGAGCTGCTGCTGGAAGAGCTGGGCGTCGGCCACGAGCGGGTTGGTGCCGATGAAGCGCTCCTGCACGTCGCTCAGCCCATCGCGGTCGAGGTCGCGCCCGTCGTCGGCGCGGATGCTCTGGAGCGCCTCGGGGCCGCCGGGCTGCTGCGCCGCCGTCTCCGCGCGCAGGCCGTCCAGCGTGCGCATCATCTCGCTCTGCTGCTCGCGCTGCTGCTGCGCCTGCAGCTTCTCCTGCTGCTCGCGGGCGAAGGCGCGCGCCGGCTCGCCCCCGACGATCGGGGACGTAACGAGCACAGCGATCAGCACAGCGGCGAACACGCGGTACAGCGCCCGCGAGCGGATGTAGCGGACGAGCGCGTAGCAGATCAGCAGCACCGCCGCCATCAGCGTGGCCGAGCGCAGCGCCGGCGCGCCGGCCGATGTGATCGCGGCGAGCCCGCGGGCCGCATCGGCCGGGGCGCCCCCGGTGGCCGGCGCGCCGAAGCCGGAGAAGTCGACGGTGATGCTGGCGGTGATCTGCCGGTCGGGGAGCGGCGGGAACTGCAGCGTCAGGATCTGGCGCACCGGCAGCCCGTCGGCGCCGACCCACAGCTCGCCCTGGCCGGTCATGTTCTGGTACTGCTCGGAGGGCCTGAGCTGCACGCCGGCGGGCAGCTTGCCCTGCTCGCGCAGATACTGCTCGGTCTGCTCGAGCATCGCCTGGGCGAAGGCCGGCCCGTCGACGCGGAACGCGTAGCGCTCGAATGTCAGCCCGTTGCGCGTCTCGGCGCCGAGCGGCTCGATGTCGCGGGCGGCCGCCAGGAACGCCAGGAAGTCGCCGCTGGGCGCGAACGTGGCGCTGAAGTCGTTGATCTCCTGCCAGTCCTGCCCGCCCTGGCGCGCAAAGGCCCGCTCGCCCTCGACCTTGATCTCGACCGCGCCCTGCTCGCCGGCGACGCTGCCGCCGCTCTGCCAGAGCGTGAAGTGCAGCGATCGCTGCGGCAGGTTGGCCTGGCCTTCGAGCCGCAGGTGGTCCTGCCGGCTCTGCTGCCCGACGCTCGTGACGGTGGCGAGCGGCGCCGTGATCTGGGTGATGTCGGCGTTAAAGCGGTAGGAGCCGGCTTCGCGGGCTCTGCGCCAGGCGGCGCTGGGTCCAGACTCGGTGGCGGTGGTCAGCGGGGCGAGGGTGAGCAGCGCGCAGAAGAGCAGCGCGCCGATCGCGCCGAGGAGAGCGCGAGCGCGTACAGCGTGCATGGCTAGTCTCTGCAGTCAGGGCTAGGGCGGACGGCACAAACACGGCTAGACAGAAGCGAGCGTTACACACTTGGGTTGTTGTTTACATTTTTAGGATAGGCACAGATACGGCGCGGATCTATCGGCAAACGGCATCTTTTGATACTCAGATCGATTGCGCACCCGCAATCAGCGCGGGCGCGCCGGCGCAGCGGGTATAATGGCGGGCGGCTGCGCCCGAGCGCCGGTGTGCTGCGCGTGAGCAGCGGCATAGGACTGGCGCTCGGCCCCAGGTTAGGAAGAGCCACAGCCAGCACAGCCTCACGGCACGGCGCATCCTCCTGCTCCTGCCGGCGCCCCGCGCGGCTGAGCTCCGCCGCTCGGCTGCTGAAGGCGCCGGGGCCCAGCCATGCGTCCATCTACCATCGTACGAGCTTGAGGGCACAGAGATGTTACAGCTTGTCCGGCGTTTCCTGGCCTACTACCGGCCCTACAAAGGGCTGTTCCTGCTTGACTTCAGCTGCGCCGTGGTGGCGGCGGTGCTCGAGCTGAGCTTCCCGCTCTTCGTGAACTACGTGATCGACACCCTGCTGCCGAGCCTGAACTGGCCGCTGATCCTCGCCGCGTGCGCGGGGCTGCTGGTGGTCTACTGCCTGACGGCGGCGCTGCAGTTCATCGTGGCGTACTGGGGACACATGCTCGGGATCAATATCGAGACCGACATGCGGCGCCTCATGTTCAACCACCTGCAGAAGCTCTCGTTCCGCTTCTACGACAACCACAAGACCGGCCACCTGATGTCGCGGATCTCCACCGACCTGTGGGACATCGGCGAGGTGGCCCACCACGGCCCCGAGGACGTCTTCATCGCCGTGATGACGCTGGTGGCGGCCTTCGTGGTGATGCTCACCGTGCACGTGCCGCTCGCGGTGCTCACCTTCCTGGTGGTGCCGGGGATGATCTGGCTCGGCCTGCACTTCAACCGCAAGATGACGCAGGCCTTCCGCAACATGTACGTCGAGGTCGCGGAGTTCAACGCCCGGGTGGAGGACAACATCGGCGGGATCCGGGTGGTGCAGGCCTTCGCCAACGAGGAGCACGAGAAGCGGCTGTTCGCCCAGAACAACATGCGCTTCCGGCGGGCCAAGCTGCGCGCCTACAACATCATGGCCTGGAGCTCGTCGCTCAGCTACATCCTGATGCGCCTCGTCTCGCTGTTCGTGCTGCTCTGCGGGGCCTGGTTCATCTTCCGCGGCGAGCTGAGCACCGGCGAGTTCGTCGGCTTCATCCTGCTGACGAACATCCTCTTCCGGCCGATCGAGAAGATCAACGCGGTGATCGACACCTACCCCAAGGGCATCGCCGGCTTCAGGCGCTACCTCGAGGTGATGGACACCGAGCCGGAGGTGCAGGACGCGCCCGACGCGATCGAGGTGGAGCGGCTGCGCGGCGAGATCTGCTACCGGGACGTGACCTTCGGCTACGACCCGCAGCGCCCGGTGCTGAAGAACATCAACCTCACCATCCGCCCCGGCGAGACGGTGGCCTTCGTCGGGCCGTCCGGCGCCGGCAAGACGACGCTCTGCAGCCTGCTGCCGCGCTTCTACGACGTGGACAGCGGCCAGATCACGGTGGACGGCCACGACGTCCGCAGGCTGAAGCTAGCCTCGCTGCGGCGGCAGATCGGCATCGTGCAGCAGGACGTCTTCCTGTTCTACGGCACGATCCGCGAGAATATCGCCTACGGCAACCTGGAGGCGAGCGAGCCGGAGATCTGGGAGGCGGCGCGGCGCGCCCAGCTCGACACCTTCATCCAGTCGCTGCCGGACGGGCTGGACACGCTGATCGGCGAGCGGGGCGTGAAGCTCTCCGGCGGCCAGAAGCAGCGCCTGGCGATCGCCCGCATGTTCCTGAAGAACCCACCCATCCTGATCCTCGACGAGGCCACCTCGGCGCTCGACACCGAGACCGAGCAGGCGATCCAGCAGTCGCTGGCCGAGCTAGCCGAGGGGCGCACCACGCTGATCATCGCCCACCGGCTGGCGACGATCAAGAACGCCGACCGGATCGTGGTGGTGACCGAGGACGGCATCAGCGAGGAGGGCGCCCACCAGGAGCTGATCCACAGCGGCGGCATCTACAGCCGGCTGCACCAGGCGCAGTTCGGCGACTGGCGGGGCTGAGGTCCGGGCGGGAGCACGAAAGGAGCGACACATGTCACCTACACGGCGCCGCACGATCTGCTGGGCGCCGATCTGGAACAAGCGCCGGGAGGGCATCGGGCTGGAGCATCTGCTCCTGGCGGAGGGCGTGGCCGACAGCGTCGTCCTCGCCTTCGACGAGGAGCGCGGCCCGTTCCGGCTCACCTACCGCCTGACCTGGGACGAGGCGTGGCGGCTGCGCGATGCCGCGCTGGCGGTGGAGATGGAGGGCTTCTCCCGCTCGCTGCGCCTGCAGACCGACGGGCGGGGCCGCTGGCGAGACGGCGAGGGCCGGGCCATCGACGAGCTCGACGGCTGCGTGGATATCGATATCTGGCCGACGCCGTTCACCAACAGCTTCCCGATCCGCCGCGAGCCGCTGGCCGTGGGCGAGCGGCGGCAGTTCCGCATGGCCTGGGTCTCCGCGCCGGACCTGACGGTGCGCCCGCTGCCGCAGGCCTACACGCGGCTGTCCGACCGGCTCTACCGCTACGAGAGCCTCAGCGGCAGCGGCTTTCAGGCGGACCTGTCCGTGGACGAGGACGGCATCGTGCTGGACTACCCGGGCCTGTTCCGGCGGATACCAGGGGAGCAGTGAGCAGCGAGCCTCCGCTCCACATACAGGCGGCTGAGAGACATGTGCGCCTCTCAGCCGCCGGCCTCAGCGACGCCCGCTCTCCAGCGTGCCGGGCTGACGCTCGGCCTGGGCGAACGCACGCTCGCCGAGCGCGCGCAGGGTGTCGACGAGCTCGGCGGGCTTTCGCACTGTGAACGGGCAGTTGAGCAGGAGGAGCTGCGCCGCGATCCAGTCCAGCGGATCGTACCGACCGCGCAGCAGAACGCCCTCGGGAACCCGCTCGAGGATCGCCCACCCCGGCTGAAGCTGCCACGCCACCCGCTCCAGCGTCGTCTCGATCAGCACCTCGACCTCCCAGCCCCACGGCGCCATCGCCAGGCTCTGCGTTACGAACGTCAGGCTGTCGAACTGCGGCGGCCGCGTGAATGTCTCGGGGAGCACCTCCAGCGCATTGATCCGGTCCAGCCGGAACACCCGCATCGCCTGGCGCAGGTGGCACCACGCGGCGAGGTACCAGCGGCCCCAGTGGAAGACGAGGCCGTAGGGGTCCACCCGCCGCTCGGTCTCGGCGGCGCCCGACTGATACCTGAGTAGCACGCGCTCACCGCGTGTGATCGCCAGGCTGAGCCCCATCAGGGTGCTGCTGCTGGGATAGAAGGCGGCAGCCGGCGCGGGCGCGAAGGTGACGACATCGCGGACCGCCTGCAGCCGCTCCCGCAACGCCTCAGGGAGCACCCGCTCGAACTTCGCGAGCGCCCCCGCGGTGGCAGCCGGCTCCACACTCATCCCCTGGCGCTGCGCCAGGATCAGGCTGAGCGTGATCGCGAGCGCCTCGTCGTCGCTGAACATCAGCGGCGGCAGCTTGTAGCCCGGCCGAAGGCGGTAGCCGCCGTACGGCCCGCGCGTCGACTCGATCGGGATGCCGAGATCCTCGAGCATCGTGATGTAGCGCCGCACGGTGCGGCGGTCCACTTCCAGCTGCTCGGCGATCGCTGCGCCGCTGATGCCGGGCCGCGACTGCAGCATCTCCAGGATCGCGAGCACACGCGTCGTCGGGTGGTACATGGGCTGCTCCAGTGTGACACAGGTTGCGCGGCGGCACGGCCGCACACGCCGTAGGAATAGGGCGAATGATAACCGCTATCGCTGGTACGATGGATGCCGGCAGCGGCGTGGGCGCTCGGCACACGGCACTCGGCTGCCGGATCGCACAGGAGGAGGTGCCCCATGAACGCAGCTGCCTTTCGCCACTTCTACGACTACCACTTCGCCGAGAACCGCAAGCTGTGGGACCGCTACATCACCAAGCTCTCCTACGAGCAGTTCACGCAGCCGGCAGCCTACTCGCGCGGGTCTGTTCGCGACCAGATCCTCCATCTCATGAACACGGATGAGGGGTGGTTCAGCGAGCTGCGCGGCGCCGCGCCCGTGGAGCTGCCCCCCGCCGGGAACGGCGACGATCGCGACCGTATCCGCGCGCACTGGGACGGCGTCGAGCGGCGCATGCGCGAGTATCTCGCGGCGCTGCGGGACGACATGCTGTTCAGCACGCCGATCGAGGAGCCGGAGGAGGACAGGGGCCTCGTCGTCTGGCAGGTGCTGCTCCATGTAGCCAACCACGGCACAGATCATCGCGCACAGCTGCTCAGACAGCTCAGCGATCTGGGTGTCAAGACGAAGTCTCAGGACTACATCTTCTTCGTCTTCGAGAGCGCTGCGCAGGAGAAGCAGGCGACGAAGGATGAGCTGGTGGCGTGGCTGCGGGGCGGGCAGCGGCGCTGGGAGGCCCTGCTCGATCAGATCGGCCCGGCGCGCATGGAGCAGCCCGGCGTGAACGGCGACTGGTCTATGAGGGACATCGTCGCGCACCTGACCGGCTGGGAGCGCAGAGTCGTCGCCAGCCTGCAGGCCGCGCTGCGCGGCGAGCCGGAGCCGCCGCCCCCCTGGCCGGCGCATCTGGAGGCCGAGGACGACATCAACGCGTGGATCTACGAGGCCAACCGCGACCGCTCGGCGCGCGAGGTCCTCGCCGACGCCCGAAGTGTCTTTCAGCAGCTCCTCGCCACCGTCGAGAGCCTCCCCGACGGTGCCCGGATTGTGCGGATCGGACCGACGTTCTACCACGTGTGGGTGGGAGAAGAGCGCTTCCCCGCCGGCGAACTCTTCAACCACTTCCGCGATGACCACGAGGCAGACGTGCGGGCGTGGCTGGCGCGCGCCGAGCGCGAGTAGGTGTGGCGCGCCGGCCCTGCCCCCGCTTCACCCCGACGATCAGGGCTGGCGCCCGGCCCCGGCCGGCCCGTACCACAGCACGCCGCCGCGCGAGTCGCGCAGATAGCAGCGCTGCTCCTGTGGGCTCGACGCCTGCTGGCACTGGACCTCGGTCGTGTACGGCTGCTCCGGCGCCACCGCCCAGCCCAGCGCCTCCCGCAGCGACACCTGCGCCATCGCCGGGTCGGTGATGGCGATCTCGCCTCGCCACAGCGCGCCGAAGCCGCCGCTCGGCACCAGCCTGCCCGCCGGCGGCTCGCCGGCGACGGGCGGCGGCGTGCGCAGCGTGTATGGAGCGCGCTCGATCCAGTACCGCCCGGAGTCGTCCACGGCGATGAACAGGTCCGGCGCGCGCAGCCACAGCATCACGCCGCGCTCGAAGCGCTGAGAGGAGCCCGCGTGCGCGGTGGCGGGGCCCTGCGGGCACAGCTCGGGCGCCGGCTGTAGCTCTGCGTGGGAGCGCCACGAAGGGCTGAGCATGCTGCGTCCTCAGCCCTTCGGAGCGTCTTCACTCCGTATTCTCAGCGCTGCGCTGCTTGAAGGTTGGGGTCAACATCGCCGTTCGACCAGATCATGGGGAGTACCATAACCGGGTGCAGCACAGGCGGTTCCGGGGGATCGGGCGGATGGGGCTGATCCGGGGGATCAGGAGGATCGACGGGCTGCGGCGTCCGCACGAAGTCGGTGACGCTGTGGCTGACAGCCGGCGGGCCGGCGATGGAGGCGGTCACGACGACGCCGGTGAGGCCAGCGGCGGCGCCCGCCGGCACGGTCACGCTCACGGTGAAGGTGCAGCCCGCGTTCTGCACCAGGCTGCAGCTCGGCTGCGACGGGGCGGCGCTCCAGCCGGCAGGCGAGCCGAC
>ERZ777003.2421-NODE-2421-length-21872-cov-62.733831_pt1 | contig 21872 bp, 20 predicted proteins | sample MGYA00374956_ERZ777003 | MGnify/ENA primary metagenome ERZ777003 (study PRJEB29302, sample SAMN06268252) | bioreactor metagenome | isolation source: Joint BioEnergy Institute, California, USA | place: USA:Joint BioEnergy Institute, California, USA | collected... | reverse complement strand
CCCCCCGGCGCTCGCGGCGACCCGCGCCACCTTGATCTCGCACCGGTACGCCCCCGCAAGGTCCACGAACGACATCGCCGGCCTGGCGTGCAGCCCCAGGCGGTTGACGATCGTCACTCTGACGGTGCAGGTCTTGGACACGCGGGTGAGCCCGGTACGTGGACGTTGCGCTGCGCTGGACCTGGAGCCCCGCTACCCCGGGAGCTGCTGGCTGTCCGCCTCCTCCAGCAGCGTCCAGACCTCCTCGGTCGTCGCCGCCTGGCGGAGGAACCGCCGGAAGGTGTCCTTCCCCAGGTTCTTGAAGATCACCTCCATCGCCTGCAGGTGGTCCTCCGGACGGTCCTGCGGGCTCAGCAGCAGGAAGATCGAGTACACCGGCTGCTTGTCGAGGCTGTTGAAGTCCACCCCCGTCTGCGACAGCCCCACCGCCGCCGTCATCCGCGTGATCGCATGATGCTTCACGTGCGGCACGGCGATCCCCTTGCCGAACCCCGTCGAGCCGCGGCGCTCACGCTCCAGCACGCGCGCCACCAGCTCGTCGCGAAGCTCCAGCGGGGCCGCCCCCGTGGCGAGCACCGCGTCAACCAGCTCGCCGACGACGGCGTCTCGCTCGCTGGAGGCGAGCCGGGGCACGATCGCGCCTGGGACAATGATCTCGGTCAGTTTCATGGCTTGATTTCCGGATGGTCGTGGACCGTGGCGTCAAGGCTCAACGGTTGCCCGTCTTCAGACGCTCCTTGAAATCGGTCAGCTGCCGGGCCGCCTTCTCCACCGCCTGGTCGATGCACTTGTACAGATCGTCACCCCTCCCCCGCGCGATGAAGTCGTCGTGCTTCTCCACGTCCACCACCACCTCCACCTCGAACTCCCCGTGCTTCAGCTCCTCCAGGACCACCTGGATCCGCTGCGTCCCGTCGAAGAACCTCGTCAGCTTCGAGGCCTTCGTCTCCGCGTGCGCCCGGATGGCGTCCGTGATCTCCAGTTGCTTGCCGACGACGTCGATGCGCATGTGCCTTCCTTGCGATACCGGTTCAATCGTTCGATCCCCGGCGCCGTGCCGGCCCCCCTCCCCCGCCCGCCCCGCCCCCTTCCCGCCGCGGCCGCCGCGCCGGGATGTCCAGCTTAGCCGCTCCGCCCCCCCTCCGGCGCGGCCCCGCCCGAGTCAGACGCCGACTCCGCCGCCGGCAGCGGTGCCGCCCCGCCGGACGCCGGGCCCGCCCCCCGCCCCTCCAGCTGCGGCCCCACGCTCAGCACCCCGCCCGTCAGGACGAACCGGATCGCCTCGTCGATCGTGATCGGCGCATCCAGCGCCTCCTCCCGCCGGACGGTGATCGTGAATCCCGTAAACGGCGTCGGCGTCGAGGGCACGAACACCGTCAGCACGTCCCCCCGGGCCACGTCCGCCGCCCCCCGCAGCCCCGAGCCCGTCACGAACGCCAGCGTCCAGACCCCCTTCCGCGGGTACTCGATGAACACCACCCGCTTGAACGCCATCGACCGCTCGCCCAGCACCAGGTCCACCAGCTGCTTGACGTGCGGGTACACCTGCTTGAACACCGGGATCCGCGTCAGGAACCGCTCCACCTGCTCGTAGATCGACCGCCCGATCAGCCCCCCCAGCAGCAGCCCCGCCAGGTAGATCAGCACGATCGCCACCACCAGCCCGATGAACCGGAAGTACCAGTGGGCGTCCCAGAACCGCCGAAGCTCCTCCGCCCGCACCACCGCCCGCAGCTCGTTGTCCGGCCGCGCCGCCAGCGCCCTGGCCGCCGGCGTCGCCTGCGCCTCCAGCGCGGCCCGGAACTGCCGCACCTCCTCGTCCGTCACCTTGAACCACGCCGGAAGGTTCTGCTCCGGAACCATCCGCGGGATCGCCCACAGCACCCCCTGCCGCAGCGCCCGGTTGATCGGGTCCGCCACCTTCGCCTCGACGAACAGGTACGCCTGCACCAGCAGCCACAGCGTCAGCACCGACGGCAGCAGCACCGCCAGCCCGCGCAGGAAGAACCGCTTGAAGTCGCTGCTGAATGTGGGGCGTTCCTGAGCCATCTGCGTCGTCTACCCCGCTCCGACCGCCCCCGCCTCTCGGACGAGGGCGCGGGGGGCCGCCTCAGCCGCGAGGCCCGGCGGCGCGGACGGCCTCGGGCATGTCGAACTTCTTGTCGTTCTCCCGGAACAGCGCCGCCAGTTTCTTCGCCTGCGCGTCGTACGCCGCCGGATCCTTCCACGTGTTCCGCGGGTTGAGCACCTCCGCCGGAACCCCGGGCACCGCCTTCGGCACCGCCAGCCCGAAGACCGGGTCCGCCTCGAACTCCGCCTTCGCCAGCGACCCGTTCAGGATCGCCGTCACCATCGCTCGCGTGTACGCCAGCTTGAACCGCGACCCCACCCCGTACGGCCCACCCGTCCACCCCGTGTTCAGCAGCCACACGTTCGCCCCGTGCTTCGCCACCCGCTCCGCCAGCATGTCCGCGTACACCCGCGGCGGCCGCGGCAGGAACGGGCCGCCGAAGCACGCCGAGAAGTTCGGCTGCGGCTCCGTCACCCCCGCCTCCGTCCCCGCCAGCTTCGACGTGTACCCGTTGATGAAGTAGTACATCGCCTGCTCCGGCGTCAGCTTGCTCACCGGCGGCACCACCCCGAACGCGTCCGCCGTCAGGAAGATCACGTTCTTCGGGTGCCCCCCCACCGACGGGATCACCGCCCCGTCGATGTAGTCGATCGGGTACGTCGCCCGCGTGTTCTCCGTGTACCTGGCCGAGTCGTAGTCCGGAACCCGCGTCTGCGGGTCCACGTCCACGTTCTCCAGCACCGACCCGAACTTGATCGCGTTCCAGATCTGCGGCTCCCCCTCCTGCGACAGCTTGATGCACTTCGCGTAGCACCCGCCCTCGAAGTTGAACACCCCGCGGTCCGACCACCCGTGCTCGTCGTCGCCGATCAGCGCCCGGTTCGGGTCCGCCGACAGCGTCGTCTTCCCCGTCCCGCTGAGCCCGAAGAACAGCGCCACGTTCGACGCGTCCTTCTTGTCCACGTTCGCCGAGCAGTGCATCGGGAACACGCCCACCTCGGGCATGTCGAAGTTCATCGCGTAGAACAGGCTCTTCTTGATCTCCCCCGCGTACTCCGTCCCCAGGATCACCACCATCCGCCGCTCGAGGCTCTGGGCGATCAGGATCGGGCTCTTCACCCCCAGACGCGACTGCTCCTCCGCCGTCAGCCGCCGCCGCCCCGCGTTCAGCACCGTCCAGTCGTGCTTCCACACCGCACCGGGGCCCGCCGCCGGCGACCCCTGCGGGATGAACAGCGTCCGCGCGAACAGGATGTGCCACGCCTGCTCCGCCACCACCCGCACCCCCAGCCGGTGCGCCGGGTCCGCCCCCACGAACCCCTCGAACCCGAACAGCGCCTCCTGCGACGCCAGGTGCTCATTGGCGATCTGCACCGCCGCCTCGAACGCCTCCGGGCTCAGCGGCTGGTTCACCGACCCCCACCAGATCTTGTCGTGGATCCCCGGCGTGTCCTCGAGGTACTTGTCCTTCGGCGACCGGCCCGTCCGATCCCCCGTGCGGCACACCAGCGCGCCGTTCGACGCCAGCATCCCCTCCCCCCGTGCGAGGGCCAGCTCCACCAGCCTCGCCGGAGCAAGGTTCATCTGCACGCGGGAAAGGGACAACTTGCTATCCGCGATGGCGCCGGTCGACATGGCCGCTGACTCCTGGAGTTGCCCGCCCGGGTCGATGAAACGGGCCGGGCTACCACGATAGGCATTGCAGCCCCGATCGTCCGCTTGGACGGCCCGCCGACCGCCACGCCGGCCTCAGCCGGCCTCACCCGCCCCGCGCCGCGTTGACCGGGGCGCTCCCACGCCCGTATCGTTGGTTTCGGCTGCCGCTCGCGCGCGCCCCCGCGCAGGCGCCGTCCGGCACGCCGTGAATGGTGATCGTAGCTCAGTTGGTTAGAGCACGAGATTGTGATTCTCGGGGTCGCGGGTTCGAATCCCGTCGATCACCCTTCCCCCCTCCCCACCCTTGCCGGTCCGGCTCCCCCGCCGGACCGGCTTCTTCTTTGCCCGTTTGCCCGCCCTACCCCCCCACCTTCCTCAGCACCGCGGCATGAAACGGCCGCCCCTCCCGCCGATACTTGCGCTCGAAGTTCGTCCCCACCAGTTCCCCCTCCCGCGCCGACCCCGGCCGCTCGAACGGCAGCACCTCGAACAAGGGGGCCTCCCCCCCGCTCACCCCCGCGAACTCCCGCTGCATCCACTCCCAGTACCCGTCGTGGTCCGTCACCACGCGCAACTCCCCCCCCGGCCGCAGCACCCGCCAGCACTCCCGCAGGAACGGCCCCTGCACCGTCCGCCGCCGGTGATGCCGCGTCTTCGGCCACGGGTCCGGGAAGTACAGGTGCACCACGTCCACGATCCCGTCCGGCGCCCGCCACCGCACGAACTCCACCGCGTCCGCGTTCAGCAGCCGCACGTTCGACAGCCCGTGCCGGCGGATCCGGTCCGCGGCGTAGGCCGCGAACTCCCGCGCCCACTCGATCCCCAGGTAGTTCGTCCCCGGCTCCAGCGCCGCCTGCTGCACCAGGAACGTCCCCTTCCCCGACCCGATCTCGATCTCGAACCGCTGCCCCGGATTCGGGAACCAGGCGCGCGGATCCACCCGCCCGGCGTCGGGGTTGGTGATCACATCATCCGGGAGCGGCGGAAGCTCCCCGGGAGTGACGAAGACGCCGGTGGGATCGAGCTGACGGCCGCGGGCAAGTCCGAAGGACACGCCGGGAGTCTAGGGGCGCTGCGCCCGGCCGAGGGCCGAGGCACGCGTCCCCGCCCCGCTCCCGAAGCGCCCCGCCCGCCCGCGCCGGGCGTGCAAGAGCACGCTTAGGCCGCAGAAAACCCGGCTCATCTCCCGTCCTCTTCCCGGCCGGAGCCGCGAATAGAGTGATCCGATAACCCGGCGTGGTCGTATACATGGAGGACCGCTTTGCTGATTCCGCCTCGTGAGCCTCCCCCGGCGCGCCGATAAGACCAGTTGGCCGCCGGATCACCCAGCGAGAGTTCGTGCCCGACGGCCCGTTGCGGATGGCCCTTCGCGGATGGACGGATTGAGTTGAACGGTTGGGGAGGGGGCGGGCGGCGAGGAGAGGGCGAGGGGAGGGCGGGAGAGACGGGCACGTCCGAGCGCCGCCGGCCGGCGGCGCCCGCGCATTGATGCACAATCCGACGCCCGTGCGTCCGCCGCCCCCACGGAAGGGACCGGCGGCGCGGGCAGGGGAGCGGCGCCATGCGTGACGACCTCTCGCAGTTCCAGACCTCCGCGTTCACCCCCGGCGACGGCGCCCCCGGCGGCGCCCAGGGCGCCTCGGAGGTCCTCAGCCTCATCGAATCCCGGCTCGACCGACGGTCCTTCCGCCAGCACCACTGGGAGGGGACCTTCTTCGAGTACCTCGACATCGCCCTCCAGAACCCCGGCGTCGTCCGCAACGCCTACCAGCGCCTCTACGACGCCATCGTCTCCTTCGGCTTCGACAAGTACCGCCTCTTCAAGCGCGACGTCATCCGCTACCACTTCTTCAGCGACCCCATCGACAACGGCGCCGACGGCATCTTCGGCCTCGACTTCGCCCTCCAGCAGCTCGTGGACGTCTTCCGCTCCGCCGCCGAGGGCTACGGCACCGACAAGCGGATCCTCCTGCTCCACGGCCCCGTCGGCTCCAGCAAGAGCACCATCGCCCGCCTCCTCAAGAAGGGCCTGGAGCACTACAGCAAGACCGACGCCGGCGCCCTCTACTCCTTCAGCTGGCAGCTCGACGAGCACTGCGGCCCGGGCGCCAGGGACCACGCCTTCCCCTGCCCCATGCACGAGGAGCCCCTGCTGCTCGTCCCCAGGGAGGCCCGCGACGACCTCATGGCCACCCTCAACGAGCGCTACGCCCCCGTCCACCGCGCCGGCCGCCTCCGCCTCCACGGCGAACTCTGCCCCTTCTGCCGCAAGGTCTACTCCGAGCTGATGCGCCACTACGCCGGCGACTGGCGCCAGGCCATGGAGCACGTCAAGGTCCGCCGCATCATCCTCTCCGAGAAGGACCGCGTCGGCATCGGCACCTTCCAGCCCAAGGACGAGAAGAACCAGGACTCCACCGAACTCACCGGCGACATCAACTACCGCAAGATCGCCCAGTTCGGCTCCGACTCCGACCCCCGCGCCTTCAACTTCGACGGGGAACTCAACATCGCCAACCGCGGCATCTGCGAGTTCATCGAGGTCCTCAAGCTCGACGTCGCCTTCCTCTACGACCTCCTGGGCGCCAGCCAGGAGCACATGATCAAGCCCAAGAAGTTCGCCCAGACCCACATCGACGAGGTCATCCTCGGCCACACCAACGAGCCCGAGTACAAGCGCCTCCAGTCCAACGAGATGATGGAGGCCTTCCGCGACCGCACCATCAAGATCGACGTCCCCTACAACATCCGCCTCGACGACGAGATCAAGATCTACCAGAAGGACTTCGGCCCCGACCGCATCAAGAACATCCACATCGCCCCGCACACCCTCGAGGTCGCCGCCATGTGGGCCGTCCTCACCCGCCTCGAGGAGCCCAAGAAGGCCGGCCTGACCGTCCTCCAGAAGATGAAGCTCTACAACGGCAAGGCCATCCCCGGCTTCACCGAGGACTCCATCAAGGAACTCAAGGAGGAGGCCCCCCGCGAGGGCATGAGCGGCATCAGCCCCCGCTACATCCAGGACAAGATCTCCAACACCCTCGTCAGCCGCCAGGCCGTCGAGGACAAGGCCATCAACCCCTTCATGGTCCTCAACGAACTCGAGGCCGGCCTCGCCCACCACTCCCTCATCAGCGACGAGGACCTCAAGAAGCGCTACCGCGAACTCCTCAGCGTCGTCAAGGAGGAGTACGAGGACATCATCAAGGGCGAGGTCCAGCGCGCCATCAGCGCCGACGAGGACGCCATCCGCCGCCTGTGCGCCAACTACATCGAGAACGTCCGCGCCTACACCCAGAAGGAGCGCGTCAAGAACCGCTACACCGGCCGCGACGAGGAGCCCGACGAGCGCCTCATGCGCTCCATCGAGGAGAAGATCGACATCCCCGAGAGCCGCAAGGACGACTTCCGCCAGGAGATCATGAACTACATCGGCGCCCTCGCCCTCGACGGCAAGAAGTTCGAATACAACACCAACGCCCGCCTCTACCGCGCCCTGGAACTCAAACTCTTCGAGGACCAGCGCGACACCATCAAGCTCAAGAACCTCGTCTCCAGCGTCGTGGACGACGAGACCCAGCAGAAGATCGACATCGTCAAGCAGCGCCTCATCAAGAACTTCGGCTACAACGAGACCAGCGCCACCGACGTCCTCAACTACGTCGCCAGCATCTTCGCCCGCGGCGACGCCAAGAACAAGTAACCCCCTCCCCCCCTCCCCCCGTGGCACGGGCTTTGGGGGGGCAGCCCGTGCCCTCCTCTCTACCTGTGGCACGGGCTTCCAGCCCGTGTCTCCCTCTCTCCCGTGCCTCATTCCCTCCCACGCGCCAGTCCGGGTGCTACGGCCGAGCCCCCGCTCGGCCGTGCTCCTTTCCGCTCCACCTCCCTCTTCTTCCGCCCCCCCTCTCCCTGGGTGAGCGCTGGGGTGAGGGCTCCGTGGCCTCCCTCCCCCTCTACGTGGCTTTCCGCCTCCTCCTTCTACCAAACCCCACTGTCCTCGAACCCCCTCAGAGAAAGAAGCGTTCCTCTTCACCCCCACTCCAGAGTTACCGCCCCTTCCTTCCCCCCTCACCCACCCCATTCTTCGGCTAAACTTCAAGCCACGCCCCCCGATGGTGCTCCGCACGAACCCCGTACCATCGTCGGGCCGCGGCACGGCCGCGCTGGAGCCTCGAATGTCCACCCCCATCGTCACGCGCCGTCCCCCCATCGCCATCGAGATCCCCCCGGCGAAACTCGCCATCGACGGCGGAACCCCCGTCACCGATTCCGCCGTCCCCTTCATGTCCACCGCCCTCGCCGAGGAGGACATCCAGGCCGCCATCCGCGTCCTCCGCTCCGGCATGCTCCGCGCGTGGAAGAAGTGCGAAGAACTCGAGAACCGCTTCGCGGCCATGACCGGCGCCGTCCACGGCATGACCTGCGCCAACGGCACCTGCGCCCTCCAGCTCGCCTACGAGCCCCTCATCCAGCCCGGCGACGACGTCCTCGTCCCCGCCTGGTCCTACATCGCCACCGTCTCCATGGTCGTCGCCCGCGGCGGCAACCCCATCTTCGTGGACGCCGACCCCCACACCTACCAGATCGACCCCGCCGACGCCGCGCGCAAGGTCACCCCGCGCACCACCGCCATCGCCGCCACCCACCTCTACGGCTGCCCGGTGGACATCGACGCCATCCAGGCCCTCGCCGCGAAGCACAAACTCCGCGTCATCTACGACGCCGCCCAGGCCCACCTCGCCGAATACCGCGGCCAGGGCATCGGCGCCTTCGGCGACGCCGTCACCTACTCCTTCTACGCCACCAAGAACCTCGCCACCGGCGAGGGCGGCATGGTCACCTGCAACGACGACGACCTCGCCCGCCAGATCCGCCTCCTCCGCTCCCACGGCGAGACCGAGAAGTACCTCCACGAACAGGTCGGTTACAACTACCGCATGAACGACATCACCGGCGCCATCGGCTGCTCGCGCCTCGACCGCCTCGTCGCCGAGACCGCCCGCCGGCGCGAGGCCGCGGCACGCTACGACGCCATCCTCTCCGAGATCCCCGGCCTCAAGGCCCCCGGCACCACCCCCGGCGCCACCCCCGTCTACCACCTCTACGTCGTCCAGATGGACCCGCAGGCCTTCCGCGTCACCCGCGACCAGTTCACCAAGGCCCTCGCCGCCGAGGGCGTCCCCACCGCCGTCCACTACCCCCGCTCCCTCACCCGCCAGCCCGCCTTCAGCAAGTTCGTCAAGGACCACCCCCCCGTCGCCGACGCCCTCTCCCAGAAGGTCTTCGCCCTCCCCATGCACCACAACCTCACCGACGACCACTTCCGCATCGTCGCTGAGGCCCTCCACAAAGTCGCCGCCGCCTACCGCGCCTAACACCGCCACCCCACCCCCATCCACAACACCCCACCAGAGAACCCCCGCCCCCGGGGGTTCTTTTCATTCCACACTCCACACGGATCGAAAGGCGTACCGCAGAGACGCCACGCACAGAACGATGTGAAGTGAAGCGAAAGCAGGAACACAGAAGTCACAGAGGTCACGGAGAAAGACAGGGATCTGAGAAAGAAGAAACGGCCACCCATCAGCCAGGCGACATGACGATGGGGTCGCCCGGATCACCCGCGTGCGAGCGAAGACCCAAGGCCGACTCAACTTGCTTTCCCCTCTGCGACCTCTGCCTTCCCTCCCCCTTCTTCGCGCTCTTCGCGGTCTTCGCGTTTGAAACGCCCCGCCTCCCCGCGGCAGGCCCTCTCATCAAACGGCTACCACCCCCGGTCCCCATCCCCCCACCTCCACCACCACCAGTCCCAATCCCTCTCCCGCTCCCGCCGCGGCAGGAAGAACAGCACCGACCGCGCATCCCGCTCCAGGAACACCCGCCTCGTCCGCGTCACCGTCGGCCGCGCCCGCTCCGGCCACTGCGCCGTCGCCAGCAGCGGCCTCGCCCGCCGCACCGACAGGTCATCGTCCAGCCGCGCGTACTCCGGCCGCCGTGTCGGCTCGTCCCTTAGCAGCGCCACCGCCGTCCCCGCCGGCAGGAAGACCGCTTCCCACGACCTCCCCTGCCCCCCTCCTCCTTCCCCCCACGCCGCCTCCCGCGCCGGCACGCCCGAAGCGCACCCCGTCGCCAGCGCACCGATCACCGCCGCCGCCCCGACGGCGCACGCCGCCGGCATCAACCACACACGCATCGTGCTCGCGCGCCGCCGCATCTCACCCACAAAGGTACAGCCGATGCGCCCCCTCGCCACCCCATCCGCCGCGGCGGTCGCTCATCCCGCGGCCCACACGCCGGCCCGCTCAATCCACGCCCATATTCCCGGACCTCGCGTACAGCCGCATCACCTCCGGGCTCAGCACCAGTTCCCCCGCCGCCACCCGCCGCAGCGCCTCCATCAGCACCTCCGGCTCCTCGCACTTGGACAGGTACCCCGCCGCCCCCGCCTCCAGCGCGCGGTCGATGACCTCCTCGTGCACGTACCCGCTCAGCACGATCGCCCGCACGCCCGGGAATCGCTCCGACAACTCCCGCACCGCCTCGATCGGATCCTTCCCCGGCATGTTCATGTCCAGGAAGATCAGCGCCGCCCCCGTCCGCTCCACCTCCTCCACCAGCCGGTCCGCCGACGGCAGCGCCCCGGCGAACGGGAACTCCGGATGATCCCGCAACTTCCGCCGGATCGCCTCGCAGATGTAGTCGTTGTCATCCACGCACAGCACCGGGTGAGGCTTGGTCTCCATGGCCCTCGACCCTCCGATCCCCTTCCGCCCGGGCGTCGTCGCGCACGCCCGCCTCGCCGGCGTCGCCTCGCCGCGGCCCACCGCCGCGGCGACACACAGGCACGCCGGCCTCCGTCGCCTACCCGCCCCGCAGATCCTCCTCCTCTCGCCGCTCCTTCCCGCCTCGTCCGCTCGCCACAGCCCCGTGCGTCCTCACCACCGAAGCACCACCCCAGACCCGCTCCCGAGCGATCCCCCCGACCCCGGTCCCACGAGTGTCCATCCGTGTGAGATGCATCCCGGCCGCCACTCCGCGGCCGGAAACAACCGCGGCCGCATCCCCCGCGCCCCCACGCCTTTCCCGTACCGAGTTCCCCAAGCCCCGCCCCGGATCACACCAGGCGCCGCACCACTCAAGTTGGCCACTCGACCGAGCGGCCAACTGAATATCCATACGCCCGGTATGCCCGGACGTATCAATGAATTGTCCTTCATCCTGATGATCCCCCAAGCGTCCCCCACGCACGCCCCGCGGCCGCGTCCGCCACAGCCCCTCTCTCCACCGTCCCGCTCCCTCTTTCCAGATAGACTCCCCCCCCCCTTTCCCCCGCGCCATCAACGAAGCCCTCCGCCCCATATCCAACGTGGGAACCACCCGCCCTGCTCACCTCCACACCTCCCCCACCTCCCCCCTCCTCACCCGCTCACCCCCTCCACCTCCCTCACCTCAAACGGCAACACCGACATCTCCGCCTCCGGATTCCGCCGCACGAAATACCGCTCCGCCCACTCATCCCGCATCAGCACCATCAGCCGCCCCCACTTGTCCCTCGCCGCGATGCACCCATCGGGCGTCTCCGGCGTCCACCCGCCGTCCCCTTCCTCCACCGACGCCGGCGCCCCATCCTTGTGCCTCACCCACCTCGCCATCGTCCACGGCCCCGGCTCCAGCCGCGAGTCCGCCCCGTACTCCGCCTTCAGCCGGTACTCCACCACCTCGAACTGGAGCGGCCCCACCGCCGCCAGCAGCGGCGTCCCCTGCCGCGACGGCCCCAGGTCCAGCACCTGCACCACCCCCTCCTGCAGCAGCTGGTCCAGCCCCTGCCGGAACCGCTTGTAGTTCGACGGCGTCGGGTTGTGAATGAACGCGAAGCACTCGGGCGCGAAGATCGGGATCTCGTCGAACACCACCGACCGGTCCTCCGTCAGCGTGTCCCCGATCCCGAACAGGTCGTTCCCCACGATCCCGATGACGTCCCCCGCGTGCGCCTCGTCCACCGTCTCCCGGTCCTGCCCGAAGAGCTTCTGCGCGTTGGACAGCCGCACCTTCCGCCCGCTCGGGTGATGGATCACGGTCATCTCCCGCTCGAACGTCCCGCTGACGATCCGCACGAACGCGATCCGGTCCCGGTGCCGCGGGTCCATGTTCGCCTGGATCTTGAACACGAACCCGCTGAAGGTCTTCTCGCTCGGCAGCACCTCCCGCGGCCCGCTCCCCCCCACCCCCTTGAGCCCCACCGACCGCCGCGGCGTCGGCGGGCTCGAGTACCTCAGGAACGACTCCAGCAGCAACTGCACCCCGAAGTTGTTCATCGCGCTCCCGAAGAACACCGGCGTGATCTTCCCCGCCAGCACCCCCTCGCGGTCGAACTCCGCCCCCGCCCCCTCGAGCATCTCGACCTCCTCCCGCGCCGCCGCGTACACCGGCTCATCCAGCTTCGCCCGCAGCGCCGGGTCCTCGATCCCCATCACCGACACCGGCGCGACGTACTTCCCCGACGCCCCGCCCGGCGCCCGCTCGTACAGGTGCACCTTCCGCTCCAGCCGGTCGTACACCCCGCGGAAGTTCGGCCCCGTCCCCAGCGGCCAGTTCACCGGGAACGCCGCGATCCCCAGCACGCTCTCCAGTTCGTCCAGCAACTCCAGCGGCTCCCGCGTCGGCCGGTCCAGTTTGTTCATGAACGTGAAGATCGGCACCCCGCGACGCCGGCACACCTCGAACAACTTCCGCGTCTGCGGCTCGATCCCCTTCCCCGCGTCGATCACCATCACCGCCGAATCGACGGCCGTCAGCACCCGGTACGTGTCCTCCGAGAAGTCCTTGTGCCCCGGCGTGTCCAGCAGGTTCACCCGGTGCCCGTCGTAGTCGAACTGCAGCACCGTCGAACTGATGGAGATCCCGCGCTGCTTCTCCAGCTCCATCCAGTCCGACGCCGTCGCCCGCTGGTTCTTCCGCGCCGTCACCGACCCCGCCAGGTTCAGCGCGCCCCCGTACAGCAGCAGCTTCTCCGTCAGCGTCGTCTTCCCCGCGTCCGGGTGCGAGATGATCGCAAACGTCCGCCGCGGCATCTTCGCAGTGCTCGTCGCTGTCGCCATACGGGTACAACCTGTCGCGTGGCCGCCGGGGGACGGAAGCCCGCGGAATGAAGGAGATCGTGATCAATGAACCAGGATGCCGATCGGACCGGAACCCGCGCGCCGACCGCTCAGGCGGCCCGCCACCCGGCCGGCCGCAACGCCCCGAGTCTAGGCCCCCCCCTCCCCCCGGATGCCACGGCTGGGCGCTTGGGGGGGCCCGGCCGTGCTCTCTTGCTCTCCCCCTTCCTTCTTCTCTCCCCCTCCGGCCCCCTCTCCCCTGGGGGGGCGGGAGAGGGCAGGGGTGAGGGCTCCATGGCTTCCCTCCCCCCTCTCCCCATCTCCCCCTCTCAGCCGCAAAGCGGCGCCAGAAGATAGCCCACAGCGCAGCCGCGCTTCGCGGCGGAGCCCTGGGTCACCGGCCTCCCCTCGATCAGCACACATCCCAAAGCACACAGAGCCCCAGCAGGGCGACACTCCCTCCCATCCCACGCGCCTCAATCACATCTGACCGCCCCCAAAATCCTCACGCGCCCCCCTTCAACCTACATTGCCCCCTACTTCCCCCTCATCCCCGGACCAACACAATCTTGAATCTCAACGCACACCCCGACCCACCTGAACAACCTCTTCCTTACAATCAACCCCTCAGAACCCGCCCGCACCTCAAACTCCACGCCCCGTTACACTCGCCCGCCGCATGGACGACCCGATCGACATCTCCTTCGAACTCACGCGCGACGACTGGCTCTCCGCCACCCGCCTGATGTTCGACCTCAACCTCCCCGCCTACATCGCGATCGCCCGCGCCGCCCGCCGACGCCGGCTCCGCTCCATGCTCTTCTACGGCCCTCTCATCATCACCGTCGCATCGCTCTACATCGGCTCGCGCACCTCCACGAGGGGCATGTACGTGGAAGGTGCCATCGCCGGCTCCATCCTCGTCGGCCTCATGCTCATGTATTTCGGCAGCACCCGCCAGGACCTCGCCGGCTTCCGCCGCGCCGCCGAGCACCGGGCCCAGCACACCGAGTACGGCGACTTCATCGGCCCCCAGTCCCTCCGCGCCGACGCCGCCGGCATCACCCAGCGCACGCGCCACCGCGAGATGCGCCAGAACTGGACCGTTTTCGAATCAGTTACCGAAGTCGGCCCCTACCTCCTCCTCCACGGTTCGCTCGCGACGACGGTCGTCATCCCCCGCCGCGCCTTCCCCACCCCGCAGGCCGCCGACGACGCCGCCGCGGCACTTCGCCGCTGGCTCGACGCCGGCCGCGCCCCGCCTGCCGCACGCATCGCCGCCTACCTCGCCGACCGCGACCTCCCCTGCCCGACCTGCACCTACAACCTCCGCGGCATCAGCAGCGACCGATGCCCCGAGTGCGGCGCCCACCTCACCATCGAGGCCCTCCAGTCCCACGCCGCCTCGCAGCGCTCCACCGCCTGATCCCCTCTACCGCGGCCGCATCCAGTACCACACCCCCGGCACGTCCCCCCGGAACTCCTTCGCCGCCTCCAGGAAATCCTCGTCGCTCAGCGGGCACCCCGCCGGCCGGTCCGCGACCGTCCTCGCCCGCTCGCGGATCTCCTCGATCTCGTGCGACGGCCCGAACCTCGCACGCAGCAGCGACGACACACCCTTCGCCAGCGGCTCGTGCACCTCCACGATCACCTCCGCCCGCCGCAGCGCGGGCGCCCGCGCCGGGTCCAGCACCGCCCCCTCCCCCCCGTCGATGTCGCAGAACACCAGCGGCCGATGCGCCCCCTCCAGCGCCGACGACAGCGCCGCATCATCGCACCACCCGTGCACCTCCACCCGCCCCGGCCGGCCGTTCATCTCGTGGTTCCGCCGCAGCGCATGCACCGCCGGCGCCATCGTCTCGAACGCGATCACCCGCGTCCGCGGCAGCCGCCGCGCCAGCCCCACCACGTAGAACCCGTCGCTCGCCCCCACGTCCACCACCACGTCCGGCTCCGACGCGATCGCCGACTCCAGAGCCCCGTGCACCTCCATCTCGTACGTCCCGAGCAACTTCGCCATCATCGGGCACGCCATCGTCACGCTCGCCCTCGCCCGGAACCACAGCCTCATGCCCGCGAACGGCCCCTGCATCACCGCCCGCGGCTCCCCCGCCGCGGCGTACAGACGCTCCAGCCGCCGCCTCATCCCCCGCCGCCACCGGTTCGGGATCGACCCGATCACCGCCTCCGCCTGGAACGCCAGCGCCGGCGGCAGCACGTTGATCCCGCGCATCACCCCGCCTTTCACGAGCGACATGCGCACGCCCTCCGGCCGGACGAACGCCCGGCGCCCTTCCCACCCTTCCACGCCCGCCGCTCCCCGGCTCGTCGAGAGCGTACCCGCCGCCCCGCCCGCCGAGCGCACCGGCGCCGCCCCCCATCGATCTTCCAGGCCTTTCCCCAGTCGATCAGAAGACGTACCCGAGCAGCCAGTACAGGATCAAAAAGATGATGATCGTGCTCAGGCACCCCCCGCCCAGTTTCCACGCCCCCAGCCCCGCCAGTCCGCCGCGCAACAACTTGCTCATGAAGCCTGCCTCCCCGGGGCACGCGACCCCTCCCAGACTGCCCCTCAGCCATGAACCCCGCGTAAGCGCCGAGCGCAAAGCGCCGGCACACCCGCGCCTCCTCACCCATCCACCGCGGCCCCAACACGTTGCCCGAAGCGGCTTTCACCTGCCAGAAACGCAGCGACGCCGATGACCATGAGACCCAAAGAGGCAAGCGGAACCGGACCGAAGAGCACGACACAAAGAGGAAAAGACAGGAACACAGAGGTCACAGCGACGGAAGAAGGATCAGGCAGGGAAGCATGAGAAGCGCACGGCACAGGAACATCATGACGAGATATCACCCGCTTGCCCGAAGTCGTACAGAGACCCAAGACCACCCCAACGACCCACTCCCCTCTCTGTGATCTCTGTGATCTCTGTGATCTCTGTGACTGTCCGTGACCTCCGTGCTCCCGCCTTCCTCTCCCCGCGCTCCCCGATCGCCCCCCGCGTTCCTGCCTTCCTTCGATCCCTTCTTCGCGCTCTTCGCGTCCTTCGCGTTGAACCGTCTGACCGTGCTCACTCGCTCATCACCCGCGCGTACTCTTCTTCCGCCCGCTCCGCCATCCGCTCCATCGAGAACTCCCGCCGCGCATACTCCCGCGCCGACTCCCCCAGCCGCCGCCGCAGCCCCGGGTCGCTCAGCAGCATCCGGATCGCGTCCGTCAGCGCCCCGTCGTCCCCCGGCGGCACCAGCACCCCCGTCCGCCCGTCGAGCACCGCCTCGGCCGTGTCCCCGACATCCGTGGCCACCACCGCCAGCCCCGCCATCATCTGCTCCAGCAGGCTCAGGCTCAGCCCCTCGCTCCGCGAACTCTGCACCGCGATCGACGACCGCGCGAACAGCCCCGTCGTGTCCCCCAGCCACCCCGGCATCTCCACCACCCCCTCCAGCCCCAACTCCCTCACCAGCCCCACCGTCTCCGCAATGAACCACTCCATCTTCGGCGGCGCCGACCCCGCCAGCACCACCCGCAGCCGCCACCCCTCCTCCCGCAGCCTCGCCGCCGCCCGGATCAGCGCGTGGGGGTCCTTCGTCGGCACCATCCGCGCCGCCCACACGATCGTGGGAACATCCTCCTCACCATCTCGCCGCTCCCGCCACTCCGCCGGCGCCGCCGGCACCCCGTTGCGGAACACCTCCGGCGCCCGCCGCAGGTTCACCCGCTCCGCCAGCCGCTCCGCGATCTCCCGCGACGGCGCGTACACCCGGTCGCACTGCTTCAGCGCCCAGCGCATCAGCGCCAGCCTCCGCCCCCGCTCGTCCAGGATCTGCTCCGGCGAGTGCCACGTGAACAGCAGCCGCGGCCGCGGCCGCAGCCCCAGCGCCGCCGCCGCGCAGAACGGCAGCGACGCCTTCCCGTGCACGTGCAGCACCTCGATCCCCTCCTCGTGAACGAACCGCCGCAGCCGCAGCAGCGCCCCCGTCATCTCCGATCCCCCCATCCCCGCCCCGAGCTGCACCAGCCCAACCCCCTCCGGGATCTCGTCCGGCCCCAGCCCCGCCGACTTCAGCGCGATCGCGAACGACCGCTGCCCGCGCCCGGCCAGCCCCGACGCCAGGTTCAGCGCCAGCCGCTCCGCGCCCCCGCGCGTGAACGCGCCGATGACCTGCGCCGTCGTCATCACCCGCCCCCCCGCGGCCGCCCCTCGCGTCAACACCCCCTCCCCCCCGGCCGTACGGCCGGCGGCGACGTCCTGGCCCTGAGTCATGCTCATGGTCGCGCTCCCCTCACGCCAAGAACGCCCCCGCCCCTCCGCTCGCGTCTCACAACGTCACCGGCATCCGGCGGCCCCCCTCCACCGCCCCGATCCTCGTCCCCCGCTCCGCCTCGCGCTCCGACATCAGCCTCACCTCGATCCGCCCGTCCACCACGCGCGTGTCGAACCGCGGCTGCGGGTGCGTCGTCGGCCCGTGCACGATCCCCCCTGTCCGCAGGTCGTACACCGACTGGTGCCACGGGCACTGCACGCACCCGCCCTCGAACTTCCCCTGCTCCAGCGGCCCACCCGCGTGCGCGCACACCGCCCCGATCGCGAACACCTCCCCGTCCTCCCTGTACAGCAGCACCCCCTTCCCCTCCACCTCCACCCGCACCGGCGTCCGCTCGGGAAGGTCCGATTCCTCCATCACCGCCCGCCAGTGCCGCGCCGACTCCCCGAACTGCTCGCTGTGGTCCACCCCAACCTTGTGCCGGTACACCAGCCTCCCCCCCAGCCACGCCGACACCGCGGCCAATCCCAGCCCCGCCCACGACAGCGCCCGCCCCACGCCGCACGCCCCGCGCCGACGCTGCGCCAGCGACGCCGCGTTCAGCCCGAACACCGCCGCGTTGAGCACGCCGTGCACCGTCGCGTCCCGCGACGCCCGCTTGGGCGCCGTCGAATAGTCCGCCATCCCCGCCAGCGCCGTCGGCACCGCCGCGGCCGTCCCGATCCCCAGCAGCATGTCCCCCGCCCACGCCGCGCGCCGGTCCCCCGTCGCCGCCGCGATCACGTCGAACACGCCCGCCATCACCCACGCCTCGATCGTGATGTCCGTCAGCACCGGGTGCAGCGGGTGCCCCAGCCACGTCCCGTGCAGCGCATCCGCCACCTTCCGCGCCGGCTCGCCCCCCTTGAGGACCGCGCCGTGGAGCGCGTGCTGCACCTTGTGCCCCATGCGCCCGATCGTCTCCTCCCCAGGCATCTCCTCGACGATGCGCTCGAGTCCTGCTGCACGCACCATGGCCCGCCTCCTGCTTGCTCGTGTGCCCCCGCCCCCTCCGATGGTGCATCTTTCCGCCCACTCCCCGCTGACGAATGAAGCCGAGCGGCCGAGCCACCGGCCGCCCCGGTCTGTGTGGTACACTCTGATCGCATCACTTCGTCGCTCGGAACCGCCCACCACACTGGAGCCGCCGCATCATGAGACCCGCCGCCTCACTGCTCGCCGTCTCCGTCGCCGCCCTGCTCGCCGCCGCCGGCTGCGCCGGGCCCGCCGCCCCGGACGCAACCCTGCGCACCGTCCCCCCCGCCACCGAGGCCCAGCACGCGGCCCTGCTGGGGCGCATCAAGTCCCTCGCCGGCGAGTGGGAGATGGCCGACCAGGACGCCGCCCCCGGCGCTCCCCCCGCCGCGGTCTTCACCGTCTCGTCCAACGGGTCCGTCGTCCGCGAGATCATGTTCCCGGGCGCCGCGCACGAGATGACCAACGTCTACCACATGGACGGCCCGGACCTCGTCATGACCCACTACTGCGCGGTCGGCAACCAGCCCCGCCTGCGCGCCGTCGCCGGCGGGCCCCCGGACGAACTGCACTTCCACACCGACAGCGTCACCAACCTCCACGACCCGAACGACACGTACATGGGCCGCATGACGCTCCTCTTCCTGGACCAGGACCGCATCCGTCAGGTCTGGCGCTCCTACGCCGGCGGCAAACTGGTGGACGAGCCCACGGTCATCGACCTGCGCCGGCGCTCCGCCCCGCAGCGCTGAACGCCGAACACAGGGATCAACGGTCGCGTGAATCGATCGCTCGTTCCCCTGTGCGCTGTGCGCGGCATCGCGGTCCCTCATGGCGGACGTCGGGACCACCGCGCACAACGGGAGTGAGCCCGGTTCAGCAGTCGTTCCGACCTTGCCGCTTCCTTCAGCGATGCCGTCGCGGCGTCGCCGGCGTCACCTCCGGCTTCCCTTGATCGCCGCCGCGGCCTGCTTCGCCGCGCCGTCCCCGAAGATCTTCCGCGCGTAGTGCGTGATGATCTCCGGGTCCGGCACGCCCGCGTCCGGGCCGGTCGGCGCCGTCAGTTGCGGCTCCACATCCAGGTCCGGCGCCGGCGCCCCCTCCGGGGGGCCGTCCTTCACCTCGAGCGGCTGGGCGTCCTCGGGGTGCTCACCCTGCCAGATCTGGCTGAGCTGGCGGTAGTCGTTCGGACTGAAGCGGTACAGGATCCGGTGCAGCCCCTTGGCCTCGTGCTGCGCCGCCTCCGGGAAGCGCTTGTTGGAGATGTCCGGGATCGGCAGCAGTTTCCCGACCGGCACGCCCGAGAGTTTCTCCAGCGCCTTGGCGTACGCCACGATGTGCACGCCGCCGCGGACCAGCAGGAACCCCACCATCGCCCGCGCGGTCGGGTCGCTGACCATCTCGTACACGCGGATCTTGTTGGCCCTCGCCCCGCACTCGAGGAAGAAGTTATGCAGCAGGTCCAGTTTCAGGTTCCCGCTGGAGAAAACGTGCTGCCCCGTCCAGAAGTTCCCCTGCGAGTCGCCGCAGATCGCCTGCTGCCCGGTGGCGATGAAGTGGTACGAGTTGCGTGCGTTCGTCGCGTCCGCCATCGGCGCGGGGACGGGGTCCGCGTTGCGCTTCGTCGTCCCCGAGAGCAGCAGGTTCACGGTGTAGGACACCAGTTCCACGTGGCCGTATTCCTCGGCCGCGATGTTGGCGATGAGGTCGTAGAACGGCCGCATCTGCGACCGTCCGCGGAAGTTGAACGACTGGAACGTGTAGTTCATCAGCGTGGACATCTCGCCGAACTTCCCGCCCAGCAGTTCCTGCACGGCCGCCGCGCCGTTGGCCGACGGCCCGCTGGGCATCGGGAGTTCGCACATCAGCCGGTCGAGTTTGAGGATCATCGTCGCGCCCCTTTGTCCGGGCGGGCGGCGGCGCACGCCGCCGCCGCCGTCCGCGTTGGCGCAACGTACCCCCCGCGCGGACGCGCCGGATGAAGCCCACCCTCAGGCCGCGGCCCGGCGTCCGATCGCGCGTCCACTCACCTCCGTGTCAACCCCGGCGGCTCCCCTCGCTCTCCCGAGCCGCCAGCGGCCGGTCGCCCGGATCACTCCGGCACGTCGCGGACCAGGTGGTACTGCCGGTACCGCTCCGCGATCGGGATCCAGGTCAGCCGGTCCTTCTTCACCTTGTACTGGTGCGGGCGGAGCAGGTGCGCCATGTGGCCGGGCGCCTGCCTGGTGCTGGGCGTGAGCGTCAGGATGTCCCCCTCCAGTTTCCACGTCCCCTCGATCGTGTCGTGGTAGCGCCCGAAGACGATCACGAACTTCCCGTCGCTGGTGATCGTGTACCGCTCCCGCCGCGACATCTCGGCGGTCACGGCGTGCATCGACCCCTCCTCCAGTTGCCGGTCCGTGTACCCGGTCCCCGCCTGCTGGTCCACGGTCAGCGCGCGGTTGAACATCACGTCGCGCATCGACGAGTACTCGATGATCCACTTCCCGAGGACGTCGCGTTCGGTGATCTCGATCGCCTTCGGCGCCGGCGACTCCGTCGTCACCTGCAGGCCCACCGCGCCGGTCTGCGCGGGCAGCGGCCGCGGGGGCGGCGGCGTGCCGTCGTCGCACGCGGCGACGAACAGACTCGTCCCGCCCACACCCAGGATGACAGCAACAGCGCAGCGCAGACGGACGGACAAGGAGTTCCTCGGACGCATCGCGACGGTTCCGGACAGTGGAAATAACGAGACAGAAGACCCAACGGGCGACGCAAGCAGAATACCGCCAGCCCCCATCCCTTGCAAGGGGCCTGTGCGGCATCTCCGCCCCCCCCCAAAAAGCAGGGAAGTACCGAGCAGCGAGATGCCACCGCCGCCACGACCTTGTGGCCAGAGGGGCCGCCGCGGATCGACCGCTCCCCCCGCCCCCCCCACTCCCCACGCCAGAGCCGCGACCGCCGCCGCGGCGGAGAGAACGGTGCGTGCGCAACCTGAACCGATAGCCTGCACCAGCGCCGGCGTCGGCGCGGAGCGGGCCGTGGAGGGATGTCATCAGTCTCGGGAGTCCTGCGATCCAGACGTGGGCCGGCAGATTCCACGGGAAACCTCACGGATAGCCCATCCCCCGAAGTGGGCGATCGGCGGTGACTGTGGGGTGCGAGGCTACGGCTCACGTCCGGCAGCGCCGCTCGTCGGTGCTCGAACGGCGAAGCAGTAGGCCCAGGCAATGAGGACGGCCTGGAGGGGGACGCGCAGGAGCAGGTAGACCGGTCCCCACGCGTGACCTCCGAAGGGGGCTCGGGTCACGGCACCGTAGATGTTGAACGGGAGGAGGCCGATCAGCATGGCGATGATGAAGAGACCGACGGGCCGGGCCAGGCGGGGGATGAGCAGGGCCGCCGCGGCGGCGATCTCGATGACGCCGGTGATGTAGATGATCGGGACCCGGTACTGGACGGCCGGGGGAATCAGCGTCGCCATCTCTCGCGGCACGATGAAGTGGCCGGCGCCGGTGAAGAAGAAGACCAGGGCCAGGCCGATGCGGCCGCGGAGACCCGGGGCGAGGCGCAGCGGCGGGAAGGCGGCGAGGATGAAATAGGGAAGGACGAGGAGGGCGAGGATGATGAGCAGGGTGGCCATCGCCTGAGAGGGTACGTGCTGGCGCTCAGCGGTGCCGCGGGGACTCAGGAGCGTGGCGGACCTGCTCAGCCTCGATCATGTGGCCCCCCGGGGGGGACGGTCGTCAGGGGGCGTGGGGGAGTTTGGCGTTGCGGGCGTGGCGCGG
>ERZ777003.2419-NODE-2419-length-21891-cov-13.677047_pt1 | contig 21891 bp, 13 predicted proteins | sample MGYA00374956_ERZ777003 | MGnify/ENA primary metagenome ERZ777003 (study PRJEB29302, sample SAMN06268252) | bioreactor metagenome | isolation source: Joint BioEnergy Institute, California, USA | place: USA:Joint BioEnergy Institute, California, USA | collected... | reverse complement strand
GAGCGGCTGAGAGAACAGGACTTCCGGGGAGGCTTCGCCTCCCCAAACCCCACCGCGCCGCAGAGCGGCTGAGAGAACAGGACTTTCGGGGAGGGTTTGCCTCCCCAAACCCCACCGTGCCGCAGAGCGGCTGAGGAAGAGAGCTTCCGAAAGGCGTTGCTTCCTCAAACCCCAGCGCGCTGCAGAGCGGCTGAGAGAACAGGACTCCGGGGAGGCTTCGCCTCCCCAAACCCCTCGCGCTGCAGAGCGGCGGAGGAAGAGACTCCGCGAGGCGACGCTTCCCCAAACCCCACCGTGCCGCAGAGCGGCGGAGGAAGAGACTCCGCGAGGCGACGCTTCCTCAAACCCCAGCGCGCCGCAGAGCGGCGGAGGAAGAGACTCCGCGAGGCGACGCTTCCTCAAGCCCCTCGCGCTGCAGAGTGGCTGAGAAGACAAGACTCCGGGGAGGCTTCGCCTCCCCAAACCCCACCGCGCCGCAGAGCGGCTGAGAGAACAGGACTTCGGGGAGGCCTCGCCTCCCAAACCCCTCGGGGGTGCGGGGGCGATGCCACCGCGTCACTCCTGAGGCGTGAGATCCTGCTCGACCACCAGGCAGATCGCGTGCCAGGCGGCGATGTGCGCCTGCTGGATGAGCGCGGTGTCCTCAGACGGGGCGTAGAAGCAGAGGTCCGCCAGGTCGCGCAGGCGGCCGCCGCGCTGCCCGGTGAAGCCGATCGTGCGGGCGCCGCACTCGTGCGCGGCGACCAGGCCGTTGAGCACGTCGGGCGAGTTGCCGCTAGTGCTGATCCCGACCGCGACGTCGCCGGGGCGCGCCAGCGCCTGGACCTGCCGCGCGAAGACGCGGTCGAAGTGGTAGTCGTTGCCGATCGCCGTGAGGATCGAGGTGTCGGTCGTCAGCGCGATCGCGGGGAGCGCCGGGCGCTCGAGCTTGAAGCGGCTGACGAACTCGGCGGCGACGTGCTGGGCGTCGGCGGCGCTCCCGCCGTTGCCGAAGAGCAGCAGCTTCCCGCCGGCGCGCAGGGCGTCGCTGATCGCGTCGGCGATGCGCGCGATCGCCGGCGCCTGCTCGTCCAGCAGCCTGGCCTGCAGCTCGAGGCTGGCCTGCAGCCAGCCGCGGACGCGCTCGGCCGATGTGCCCTGTGGGTGTGTCACTGTTTCCTGCCTCCGCTACGCCGCGCTATTGTACCACCGGCGCGCCGCCGCTGATCGCGTAGAGCGTGCCGCTGTCGGTGGCGACGTACAGCCGGTCGGCGGCCATCGCGCCGCCGATAATCGCGCCGCCGCCCTGCAGCTCCATCCGCCACACGGCCTGCCTCGCGCTCGGCGCGTAGGCGCCGCACTGCAGCTTGCCGGCGCGCAGGCTGCCGCACACGTACAGCGTGGAGTCGTCGCCCGCGCCCACCACTCTGCTGCGCCGCTCGGGGAAGAACATGTTGCCCGCCAGCACGCCGTCCGGCCCGATCCAGATCAGGCGCGTGTCGGAGACCGGCGAGCTGTAGAGCATCCAGATCACCCGCCCGCGGGTCGCGCCGGCGTCCGCCGGGAAGAACGTGGCGGCGCGCGCGGCGTCCCACGAGATCTCGCGCAGCGCCGTCGCCTGGCCCTCCTCCGTGCGCCACTCCAGGGCGACGTGGCCGAAGCGGTAGTAGGTGCCGCCGTCGGCGCCGACGAAGTAGGTCGGGTCGCTCCACTCGGCCTCGTCGCCGCCGAGGGCGAAGGGCTGGCGCCGGCCGTCCGCCGCGCTGACGGCCATGTCCTTGAGGAACACCAGGTCGCCGGCCGGGCTGAGGCGCGGCGCCACCTCCAGGTAGGCGTCGGCGGAGTCCGAGACCCAGCGCGAGGTGCCGTCCGGGTTGACCGCCTGCACGCGGTCCACGAGGGTGTAGTAGATCGTCCCGTCGGCGCCGACGATCGGGCTGGAGGTGCCCTCGCGGCGGGCGGTGCTCTCGAAGCGCCAGCGCAGCTCGCCGCCCGGGGTGTAGGCCGAGAGCCCGGCGGCGGCGTCGGCCACGTAGATCGTGCCGTCGGGGCCGATCGCCGGGCTGCCGAAGGCCGGCGCGGGCAGCTCCTGCCGCCAGCGCACCTCGCCGCCGGCGTCGAGCGCGTAGACCGCGCCGCCCCTGGTCGCGATGTACACGCTGCCGTCGGCGCCGACGACCGGGCCGCCGCTGAACCCGCTGTCGTCCTTGAAGGTCCACGCGAGCGCCGGTGCGGCGCCGCCCGTCCAGCGCGCGCCGAGCGTCCCCGAGGCGTCGCCGCGCTCGGCCGGCCAAAGGTGCCCGCCCGGCGCCGGGGCGGGAGTCGCCGCCGGGGGGAGCGCGGCCACCGCGGCGCTGGTGGCGCCGCGCAGCCACAGGCCGCCGGCGATGACCAGCACGGCGAGCAGGGAGGCGCTGGCCAGCGTGCGCCGCGCGGCGGGGTTGAGCGCCAGGTGGATGAGGCCGCGCTCCAGTGGGAGCAGCCCGCGTCCGAGAAGCGTCGGCCGCGGGCTGGGCTGGCCGGCGCGGCGGCGGAGCCCCTCGCCGAGCATGTTGAAGCCCAGGATCGCCACGAAGATCGTCGCGCCGACGATCACCATCGGCCGCGGGTCGAGGACGCGGTCGAGCGAGGTGGCGAGCATCTGGCCGAGCTCAGGATACTCGGTGGCGCGCTGGGCGACCGGGATGGCGTCGCCGTCCATCACCACCCACACGCCGCCGCCGATGTAGTAGCCGAGGAACCCGAGCGCGACCGACAGCATGAGCGTGCCGCTGATCTCCAGCGCCAGCAGCGTCCCGACCAGCGGCGTGACGTGGCGCAGCACGTGGCGCACGAGCGCGTAGCCCTCCGGCGCGCCGAGGGCGAAGGCCGCCTGCGTGAAGGGCTGGCGCCGGACCAGCCGCGTCACCTCGCTCACGATGCGCGCGGTCTCCGCCCAGCCGGTCAGCGCCATGCCGACGATGAAGGCCGGCAGCCCGCGTTCGATGCCGATCACCGCGATCGCGGCCAGGGCGACGATCAAAGTCGGGACGGCCAGCGCGGCCGAGATCAGCGACTCGAGCGCGCGCTTGGCCCACCCGGTGGCCCACCCGGCGCCCATGCCGATCGCGATGCCGGCGACGAGCCGCACCGCCGCGACCGAGACGACCATGATCATCGTCGGCTGGACGGCCCAGATCAGCCGGCTGAGCAGGTCGCGCCCGAAGCGGTCGGAGCCAAGCGGGAAGCCGGGGGTCAGGGGCGGGAACGGCGGGCCGATCGGGCCGTCCGCGGTTCGGACGACGGCGACGCGCTCGAGCGGGTTGCGCGGCGCGACCCACGGCCCGGCGATCGCCAGGAAGGCGAACAGCGCCAGGATGGCTACGCCGATCAGCAGAGGTAGGTTGCGGCTCGGCCGCACGGCCTGAGAGGCCTCGGCACGCGGTCTCGATGTCATTGCTGCGCTCTCGTTGTGGGCTGCGCCCCGGCACCTTCTCGAAGAGGTGGAGGGCGAAGCCCGCCACGCTCACATTTCCTAACTCCGCCAGCGTGAAGGGTGAGCGGCGCGCGAACGGCGCCGCAGGTGAAGGCCCCTTCCATCACGGTACGCGTCTCCACAGCTCGATCTCTCGCCCGTAGCGAGTGGTGGCCGCGATCAGCTCGTAGCGGCCGCGGAGCGCCCCGGGCCCGCCGAAGTAGTCGTCCCAGATACGCGGGATGTAGGTCGGCCGGCGGACATCCAGCACGTAGGCCGGGTCGCGCTTCTCGTGGCCCGCAGCCCCTTCGCCGGCGTCGGGCACCGAGACGCGCGCGATGTGCCGCTCGGTGAGCCCGAGCAGGTCCACGACCGTGCGCTCGGAGTAGAAGGCGATCGCCCCGGCTCCCAGCGCCGCCACGCTCTCGTCCGGCCCGGCGTTGTCGCGCAGCCACCACCCGATCTCGGCCCACAGCCACAGGCTCTCGTCGTTGCCGGCCAGCACGTTGTCGTAGCGCTCGCTGCGGGTCAGCGCGTAGCCGCTGTAGGCCACGAGCAGCACCGCGAGCGCGGCCGGCGCGGCGCCGCGCAGCACCCGGCGCTCGGACGCCCAGGCGAACACGCGCGCCAGCCCGCGGGCCATCAGCAGCGCCAGCCAGGGCACGATCGGCACCAGGAAGCGGTGGCCTGGGAAGTGGTCGCCGCCGACTGCGACGACGTAGGCCGCGTAGGCGCCGCTCTGCGCGAGCATGTAGGCCGGCCACTGCGACCACCAGCGGGAGGTGGGTCCGCCAGCCGCCCGCCCCTCCGCTTCGGCGAAGCCCCGGCTATCGGCCGACGGCGCCCGGCGGCCGGCAAGCGCGGCGAGCGCCAGGAGCAGCAGCGGCCCGCCGAAGTCCAGCGCGAAGCTCCCCAGGTAGGTCAGGCCGCGCAGCCACACCCGCGGCCCGCCGCCGGTCTTGGCGTAGAACGTGTTCGGCAGCAGGTCGCCGTAGTAGCTGTAGCGCCAGAGGAAGAACGGCAGCACCACGGCGGCGTACGGCAGCGCGAGCCGGAGCAGCTCACCGTACCGGCGGCGCTCGAGCAGCGCGGCGTGGAGCAGCGTCAGCCCGAAGATCAGCGCGCCCTCCGGCCGGGTGAGCGTCGCCAGCCCCAGGAGCGCGCCCGCCCAGGCCGCGCCCTTTCGCATCATGTACGCGCCGGTCCCCAGCAGCGCCAGCAGCGCGAACAGGCCGGTCTCCAGGCCGCCGCCGCGCGCGGTGTACACCAGCAGGCTCTGGCTCGTGGCGACGAGCAGCGCCGCGGCGAGCGCCCAGGCCGGGCCGAGCAGCCCGCGCCCGACCGCGTAGGTCGCCAGGATGAGCGCCAGCGCCAGGACGACGCCGGCCAGGTAGGTGGCCACGACGATATCCGCGCCGGCCGCCAGGGCCAGGGCCGCGAGCATCGTCCACAGGAAGTTGGTGTACCCCTCGACGCGCTCGCCGACGTTGTAGACCAGCCCGTTGCCAGCCACCAGGTTCTGCGCGTAGCGGAACGAGATGAAGGCGTCGTCCGAGAGCCAGCTCGGCCAGATGGCGCCGCTGAACGCCGCCAGCCCGCACAGCAGCCCGAGCCCGAGCCGCGCGGCCGTCTCGCGGGCGAGCACCGCGGCGAGCGCCGCCCCGCCGAGCGCCAGCCAGGCCATCCACTCGACGCGCAGCGGCGCCGGCTGCGCCCGCCACGCCAGGGATATCAGCCCGAGGCCGGCCGCGCCCGCCACCAGGAGCGCCGCGCCGGCCGACGCGCCCCGCAGCCGGAGGGCCAGCAGCAGGGCGCCCGGGCCGATCCCGAGCGTCAGCAGCGCGGGCCAGTTGACGAACGGCGCAGGGCGGAGCGCGGCGTGGGTGACGATCACGCCCAGCGGGCGCGGGTGCTCCGGCGGCCGGAACGGCTCGGTCTGCAGGCCGAGCCGCAGCTCGGGCCCCGCGGGCGCCGGCGGGAGCGCCAGCCGGTAGACGCGGAACTGCTCGGTCGGCGTGACCACCGCGAGCGGGCGCTCGTTCGCCAGCAGGGTCAGCGGCTGCGGGCCGGCCGGGTTCTCAGCGCGCAGGCGCACCTCCGCCAGGTATGATGGCGCCGCGCGGTAGGCGTACGGCATCTGCACGAAGGCGTAGCCGCTCGTCCAGCGGTACGGCGAGCCGTCCAGGCCGTACTCCACGACGTAGAAGCCGACCTTGTTCGTCGCGCGGCCATCGGTCACCGATGTCACGCCGGCGTCGTAGACCGGCCGGCGGTCGAGGATCAGCAGCGCCGCCCCGAGGCACACGGCCACGAGGACGAGCAGGGCCAGCAGCGTCGGACGCGGGACGTTGAGCGAGACGCGTCGAGCGCTGCTTCCTGAGGATGGGGCCTGCACAGCTTTTACTGCCGCCGCTGGTGTCTTCATCGTTGCTGTCGCCCTCCCTGCCGGGAGGCGTGGAGGGAATGTTTCTCCACATTCCTCTGAGTTGCCTCCCTCGCAAGCCGGGAGGCGTGAAGGGCCGCAGGCCCTCCACGAAACGTTAGCGCGCGGTGTGCAGCGCCACCGAGAACACCCGCACGCTGATCGGCTCGCTGCGGCCGGGGGCGGCTGACGCGTCCGCCATCAGGGTGAGCAGCTGCTCCCCCGGCTCGAGCATAAAGCGCACGACCCGCCCGCGCGGCTGGTCGGGCGGCACGGGCACCTCGCCGAGCGCGGCCCCGTTGAGCTCCAGGCGCAGCGCGCGCTCGCGCTCGAAGGCCGCTGCGGAGATCGCCAGCTCCGCCGGCACCGCGTGGTCGTAGGGATTATACAGCCGGATCTCGGCGCGCTCGCCCATCCAGCGCCAGCGGTGGTCCGCGCCCTCCTGCCGCTCCAGCGGCTGCCACCCGGCGCCGAGGAAGGCCAGCGGCGCCGCCTCCCAGCTGCGCGGCACGGCGTAGGCCTCGAGGTCGTCGTCGGCGACGAGCGGCGGCCCGACCTCCAGCTCGCGCAGCAGCTGGCGCACCTGCGCGAAGTACTGCGCCTTGCCCAGCCCGAAGCGGCCGGGGTCGCGCTGCGCCGTCAGGTCGAGCGTCACGTAGCGGATGCGGTACGCCGCGAGCGCGCGCCGCCCGAGCTCCGGCCAGCCGGGCCGCACGATGTCATCGCTCGTGGCCCGGCCCTGCTCCAGCTCGCGCACCCCCGGCGTGTAGCGCGGGAAGTCGTAGCGCGGCGGGCGGGCCACGTACCCGCCGAGGATCGGCCAGCCGTGGGTCATCTGCGGCGTCAGGGTGTCGCTGCGGTTGATGTTCAGCAGCATCGGCAGCGCCATAAGCGCCCCGTCTGGCTCCGGGAGCGCTGCGTAGAACGGGTGGACGTTGCGCCGCACCGGCGTGAGCGGCCCGGCCCAGCCGTCCACCGCCAGGATGAGGGCGACGGCCAGGCCGGCGACCGCCCAGGCGAGCCGCCCCTCCCGCCTCCCCGCTTCCCCTGCGCGCTGGAGCGCGGACAGGAGCCGCGCGAAGCCGTGCGCGGCGAGGATGGCGAGCACCAGGATCGCGAACGCCACCATGTGGTTCGGCCGCTGGCCGGCGCGGATTCCCGGCAGGTCCTGGACCAGCGCGAACGGCAGCGGCACGCCGGTCTCCGCCCCGGCCACCCGCAGCGCCGGCCCCATCGCCAGCAGAAGCGTCGCGCCGAGCAGCAGCCACCAGCGCCAGACCCGGCCGCCGAGGCGCGGCGCGCTTTCTTCCGGCAGCCGCTCGCCCGCGGCCGGCAGGAGCGAGGCGAGCGCGAGCGCCAGCCCGACCCACCCGAGCGACACGTTCCAGATGATCGCGTCCGGGTAGCGCTGCTCGCGCCAGGCCCGCACCGCCTCGCCCCACAGCGGGTGGCGCGGGTTCGGCAGGAAGAAGTCCAGCAGGTCGGCCGAGCGCTCGGCGATCACCGAGCGCATGTCCATCAGCGCCTGGTCGCCGCCGGCCAGCCCGCTCAGGCGCGGCGCGAGGACGGCCAGCCAGATCGCGACCGGCGCCAGGCCCCACAGCAGCGTCCGCAGGCTGAGCGCGAGCGGCCCGGCGCGAAGCGTCCCCGCGGCGCCCTGCGCCCCGCGCGGCGCGAGCGAGAGCGCCCACAGCCCCGCCGCACAGCCGGTGTACATCAGCGCGAACAGGCCGTAGTACCAGCTTCCCAGGCTGAGCCAGAGCAGCAGCCCGCCGCTCAGGAGCGCCGTACGCCACGAGGGCCGCTCGAGCAGCAGATAGAGCGCGAAGGCGTAGCACGGGATCCACTGCACCGAGAGCAGCGGCAGGTTCCCCTCGGCCACCTTGTCGATGTGGTACGGCGAGAGGGCGAACACCGCGCCGGCGACCAGCGCGGCCGGGACGCTGCCGGTGACCCGCCGGGCGAAGAGGAACGTCGCGTAGCCGCCGACGATGTAGCTGAGCAGGGTCGCGAGGTTGTAGGCCGCGAGCGGGCCGAGCGCGAGGGTGAGCGGGGCCAGCGGCGCGCCCTGCGCGAAGCCGAGCGTCAGCCAGAACAGGTCCACGCCGTGCGGGTAGTAGAGCAGGTCGGTGAAGAACGGCAGCCGGCCGCTGCTGAGCGCCCTGGCGTTCCACCACAGGTGCCAGGCGTCCTGGTAGGCGTCGACCGCGCCCACCTCGCCGACGATGCCCCAGCCGATGGTGGCGGCCACCGGCCAGGTGGCCAGGGCCGCGAGCAGCGTGTAGGCCGCGAGCGCGGCCAGATGGAGGCGGAGGCGGCGCACGGGGCGGGCCGCTGTCAGGCGCTGCGCGCGATGATCCACACGCCGACCATAATGAACGCCAGCCCGACCATGCGCAGCGGCGAGAAGACCTCGCCGAGGAACAGCACGCCCATCAGCACTGCCATGACGTAGGCCAGGCTGACCATCGGGTAGACGACGCCGACCGGCTGCTGCGAGAGCACGTACATCCAGAGCACGACGCTCACGACGTAGCACGCCAGCCCGCCGATCACCTGCGGCGCGAAGAACACCCCCACGATCGCGCGCAGGTCGCCGGAGGATAGCACCTCGGCGAAGCCGACGCCGCGCACGCCCAGGCGCAGGAAGATCTGCGCCGCGGCATTGAGCGTGACGCTGACGATGATCGCGGCCCAGTCCCGCAGGGGGATGGCGGTGCCGAACAGCGCCTCGGCCATCAGCCTCTCCCAACCTCGGCCGGCTGCGGCTCCTTCTCGAGCGCCAGCATGACGTACAGCGGGTCGCTGCGGTCCAGCCGCTCCTCGAGCGGGTGGACGAGCAGCGCCAGCAGCCAGTCCTTCAGCACGAACTTGCGCCAGAAGCGCGTCAGGCGGGTCTCGTGGTAGCGGCCGTTCAGCAGGCTGCGCCCGAAGGCCGCCCGCTGCGTCACCCGCGCGCCGGCTGGCGCGATGTACACCCGCTCAATGTCATCGTCGGTGTAGAAGCGGAAGAATGACCCGGCCTTGCCCTCCTGCACGAAGGCGTTGCGCCCGACGCGGCGGAAGTTCCGGATGCCCTCGAAGAACGACGTGCGCTCGCCGCTGGTGTACGGCAGCGTCAGCACCGCCAGCCCTCCGTCCGCCAGCGTGCGCGCGATCTCCTGCCCGACGGCCACGTCGTCGGGGATGTGCTCGAGCGAGGAGACGGCGCTGATGCGCCGCAGCGAGCCGTCGCGGAACGGCAGCCGGGTGGCGTCGGCGACGATCGGGATCAGCCGCCCGTCGCCGGGCCGCGCGGTGGCGCGGCGCTTGCGCTGCTGCCAGCGCACTCGCTCGGCCTCCAGCTCGACGATCACCACGTCGACGCCCTCTTTGGCGAGCATGTGCGGGTAGGACGAGGTGCCCGAGCCGATGTCCACCACCAGGTCGCCGCGCCGCACGTCGAGGGCGCGCGTGGCCCACGGGTACTCGATCAGGCGCCACAGGCTGAAGTCGTTGACGGTCTCCCACAGGATCTTCCAGCCGTTGAGGGCGACCTCGTAGGCGATGCAGCGCCAGGCGGGGAGCGTGATGCGGTTGTTGGTGTTTGACACGTTCGTGATATCTGGTGCTGGGCTTGTCATCCGGAGCTCACGGCGGCGAGCGGCTTTCGGCTGCGTCGGTGCAGCGCGCGGTGCGAACCAGCCGGCTACCGCACGGCCACTCGCTCGAACGAGATGCTGATCAGCTCCGCGCCACGGCCGGGCCGGGGGTCCGCTGGAGCGTCTAAGTATACCACATGGGTCCCCGGCTCCAGCAGGAGGTGCAGCGTGCGCCGCATCGCCGCGCGGCTGACCTCGAGCGTCACCGGCGGGCCGTCGTCCAGCCGCACGGCCAGCGGGCGGGCGCGCTCGAAGCTCTCCATCTGCAGCTCCAGCCGCACGGCCCGCGGCGCGTCGAAGGGGTTGACCAGGTACAGCTCGGCGGACTCGCCCATCCAGCGCCAGACCCGCTCGGCGTCGCGCTCGGGCCCGTACCACCCGGCGCCGAGGTACGCCAGCGGCCGCGGGGCGTCGACCGGCGGCACGGGGTAGATCTCCAGCCGCTCGTCGGCGTAGATCGGCTCCAGCCCGAGCTCGGCGGCCAGCTCCCGCAGCGGCGCGTAGCTCTGCTTCATCGCGTCGGGGTGGTAGAGCACGTAGCGGATCCCGTAGTGCGCGAGCGACTCGCGCGCCAGCTCGGGCCAGCCCGGCTCAAGGATGTCCGGGTCGTCGCGGCGCCCGTAGCGCAGCTCGCGGACGCCGGGGGCGTAGCGGCCGAGCGGGTAGGGCGGCTCGCGGCCGATGAACCCGCCGACGATCGGCCAGCCGTGGGCCGTCTGGTACCACAGGTTCTCGCTGCGCGAGACGTTCAGGTTGACCGGGATCGGCAGCAGGGCCCCGCCGTCGGGGGCCGGCAGGTGCGCGTAGCCGGCGGGGATCGGCCGCTCGACGATCGGCAGCGGCCCCGCGTAGCCGTCGATGATCAGGGCCAGCAGGATCGCGGCGCCGCTCCACGCCCACGGGCGCCCGGGGCGGCGCGCGATCAGGCGCCTGAGCCCGCCCGCGGCGAGCAGCGCCACCAGCAGGATGCTGAGGATCACGAAGTGGTTCGGGCGGTGGCTGGAGCGGATGCCGGGCAGGCCGGCCAGCAGCGCGTAGGGCAGCGGCACGCCCGTCTCGTGGCCCAGCACCCGCAGCTCCTCGCCCATCGCCAGCAGGAGAGTCGCGCCGAGCAGCAGCCACCAGCGCCAGGCCCGCCCGCCGACGGCCCCCTCCTGGCTGTCTGCGCTGAGCGCGCGGCGGTCGGCGGCCAGCGGGACGAGCGAGACGAGCGCGAGCGCCAGCGCCACGAGCCCGACCGAGACGTTCCACAGGAAGGCCGTGGGGTGGATGCTCTGGTAGAAGTCCGAGATGGCGGCGCCCCACAGCGGGTGCAGCGGGCTCGGCAGGAAGAACGCCACCAGGTCGGCCGAGCTGTGCTCGTTGAACGCCCGCGCGTCGCCCAGCAGCCGGTCGCCGGTGAGCGCCAGCGAGTAGAGCCTGGGCGCCATGATCGCCAGCCAGACCGCGAGCGGCGCCAGGCCCCACAGGAAGGTGGGGATGTGGAACGCCAGGCGCGACAGGCGAACCGTGGAGCGCCGGGAGCCGGGTGCGGCGCCCGAGAGCGCCCAGACCGCCGCGGCCATCCCGGTGTAGACCAGGCAGAACAGGCCGTAGTACCAGGTGCCCAGCCCGACCCACAGCAGCAGCAGGCCGCTGAGCAGCGCCAGCCACGGGCGCGGCCGCTCCAGCAGCGCGTGCAGCGCCAGCAGGTAGAGCGGCACCCACTGGATCGAGGCGACCTCCAGCTGGGCGTCCACCACCTTCTGCATGTGGAAGGGCGCGAGGGCGTAGATCGCGCCGCCGGCGAGCGCCGCCGGGTCATTCGGGACGAAGCGCCGCACGAACAGGAACGCGGTGTAGCCGCCCAGCACGAAGCTGGCCAGGATCAGCAGGTTGTAGGCCGGGAGCGGCCCGAGCGCCAGCGTGACGGGCAGCGCGATCAGGCCCTGCGGCAGGCTCAGCGTCTGCCAGAACAGGTCGAGCCCCTGCGGGTGGAACAGCAGCGGCGTGAAGAACGGGTCGCGCAGCTGCGTCACCGCCTGCGCCGTCCACCAGATGTTCCAGATGCCCAGGAAGCCGTCCACCGCGCCGAACTGGTTGCCGGCGATGCCGCGCGTGAGCCGCAGCGGCATCGGGAAGGTGACGGCCAGCGCCAGCAGGGCGTAGACGCCGAGGGCCAGGGCGTGCACGCCCCACCTCCGCCGAGGCCGGGTGCCGGCGGGCGCAGCTTCGTCTGGCTGCCCCGCGTCTGCGATATGGCTGTGGTGGATCAGGCTCATGGAGATGCCCGTGGCAGCCGGTAGATCCGCGTGTCGCCGTGGGTGAACGCCAGCTCCAGCAGCTCGTCGAACTTGGCCGGCGCCTGCGCACCGTACACGGCGCGCTCAACAGGCCCGACGAGCACGTAGTCTACCGCATACTGCTCGAGCAGCCGCAGCGTCTCGTCGCGGTCCTCCGACGTGTACATGCGCCCGATGTCGCGCTCGCGCGCGGCGATCTCGCGCAGCCAGGCCGCCGAACCGGCCCGCCACAGGCGCTGGTGGCCCTCCGACCGCCCGAGCAGCGTCGGGACGCCGCTCGCCGCCGCCGCGCGCCCGATCTCGTCCGGGACGCACTCGCACCACGCCGTCAGAACCGTCTCATCGACGCCGGCGTTCGCGTGCAGCCACGCGACGGCCGCGGCCTCGCCGGGCGACTTGCGCGCCAGGAACGCCAGGCCGTCGACCTCGCGCGCCGGCGACCCCCAGGGCTTGCCGCGCCGCAGCGTCTCGACCGGGTAGACCAGCGCGCCGGCGAGGAGCAGGGTAAAGGGTAACACGAAGCACGCAATGCGCAGGGCGCGAGAGTGTAAAGGATTATCAGCCGCCGCTGCCCGCCGCGCCCCGCTCCCCGCGCCCCGAAGCGTGGCCCAGAGCGCGTAGGCCGCCAGCGTGCCCCACAGCACCCATGCCTGGAAGTAGAGCTTGAACACCGTGATGTAGCGGCTCATGAACCCTTCGAGCTGGTCGCGCACGTACACGCTGTCCGCGGCGAGCACCAGCAGCCCGCCGACCGCCGTGCCCCACAGCGCGAGCGCCCGCGCCGGCCGGTGCGCGTTGCGCCACGCCAGCAGCGCCAGCCACAGCGCCAGCGGCAGCAGCGCCAGCAGCGGGAAGCCGAGCGCCTGGCCGATCAGCAGGGTGAGGAGCACGGCCGCCCAGGCGATCGCCCGGGAAGAGAGCCTCCGGCGACGGGCGGCGCCCTGCCCTTCCCGCGCCTCAGGAAGGGGCTCCAGCCGGGAGGCGACGGCGAGCGCGAGCAGCGGCAGCAGGAACAGCCCGAACATCGCCACGAAGACGTGCAGGCGGGTGTGGTCGGGGGCCGGCCCCAGCACGCGCCCCAGCGCCTCCAGCACCGGCACGCCCTGCCACGGCGCCGGCCCCTCCGTTCCGCCGAACGGCGAGCGGTAGCTCGCCACGAACGGGCCCACGGCCGCGAGCATCGCCACGCCCAGCCCGAGCGCCGACTGGACGAAGTGCGGCAGCCACCAGAGCCGCTGCCGGACGGCGGAGATTGCCCCCGCGGGCGCATCGTGCTGCACCAGTACGGCCGGCAGCCGTTCGCCCGCCACCCGCCCGTAGAGCAGCGCCAGCGCGCCGAAGAAGAGCAGCCACCATCCGGGCACATCCCAGGCGTTCACCGCGTACAGGCTGCCGAGCACGGCGCTGGTGAGCGCGAGCTCCAGCCAGCCGCGCGGCGTGAGGAGGTAGACCGGCAGCGTCGGCCGCGCGAGCGTCGCTAGCGCCAGCGCCAGCACGAGCAGGCCGTGCGGCAGCGCCAGCAGGTGCGCGTGCAGGTCGCCCAGGTAGAAGCTGAAGAACGGGAACTCGGTGATCGCCTGCCGCCGCTCGACGCCCTCCGCGGTCGGGATGTCGTCCATCACGATGCGCGACGGCCCGTACCAGTCGAAGGTCTGCTCGGCGGCCGGCGTCCACCCCTGGAGAACGCCGAAGTCGGGCGCGGGCGGCGTCGGCCGGCTCAGCGTGATCTCCCTGGCCCCGCTGAGCCGCTGCACGAGCGCCTCGGCGAGCTGCCCGCCGTCCAGCACCCGCACCTGCGACCCGCCGAGGATCAGCTGCAGCGCGCCCATCTGGTTGCCCGCCAGCAGCACCAGCACGACGCCGAGCAGCGCCGGCAGCGCGCACCGCGCGCGAAGCCGCGGGCCGTCCAGCGCGCACAGCGTCGCGACCACGCCGGCCACCATGAGCGCCGTCAGCCCGAAGATCGTCGCCACGCCGAGGTTGAACGCCTCGCCCGCGGTGACGCCGGCGAGCTTGGCGATCGCCGCGATCTGCACGTAGCCGAGGTAGTAGTAGTTCACCGGCTCCCCGGCGAACCACACGTCCGCCGGAGGGTACGTGGGGTCGCGCAGCGCCCCCTGCAGCAGCGCCAGGTCCATCGGCTTCTCGGTGCCGGTGAGCGCCGGCCCGACGGCGCCGTTCCAGCGCAGCCAGAGGCCGAAGAAGAACGCCAGCGCGAACAGCGCCTCCGCGGCCAGCAGCTCGCGCCAGCGCCGCCGCAGGAGCTCGGCGACGTCGCGCAGCCCGGGGCCGCGCAGCGCCCACGCGCCTCCGCCGGCCACCGCGGCCAGCGCGATGCAGACCGACAGCGCGCCGAAGGGCAGGAGCCCGGCGACCGAGAGCAGCCAGCTCAGCCAGCCGGCGAGCACCAGCCCGGTGGCGCGCGCGAAGAGCAGCCCGCGCAGCGGCAGGTTTCTGAACAGGAACGCCGCCGCCGGGACCGCGGCCGCGCCCACCAGAAGCTGCGCGAGCAGCCAGCGCAGCACCGCCGGGTCGCCGAGCGCCGCCTGCAGGTCGAGCAGGAGCGGCACGGCGGCGAGCGGCCGCGCGACGAGCAGCGCCGGGGCGGCGACGGCGGCAGCGACCGCCAGCGCCCGCGCCGCCCACGGCGGGGCGCCCGCGGCCTCGAGGCACACGGCGAGCAGCGCTGGCAGCAGCGCGAGCGCGAGGAGCAGCGGCGCGGGCGGCAGGCGCGGGATCGGGGCGAGCGGCCGCAGCTCGGCCGACGCGATCGCCATCCCGAGCGGCCGCGCCTCGACCGGCTGCTCCGGGGCCGCGGCGGCGATGCGGACCGGCAGCAGCATGCCGCCCGCAGCGTCGGCGGGGAGCAGGATGCGGTAGCTGCGCATCTCCAGCCGGTCGGTGGGCGGCAGATCGAGCGCCTGGCGCCCGCCCAAGTCGAGCGTCACACGCGTGCCGTCCGGCGCGGGCGCGCCGCGCAGCACGAGCACAGCCGGGGTCGTGTACGCCGGCAGCGACAGGGCGGCGTCGCGGGTGCTCCACCGGAACGCGCCGCTCGGGCCGGCCTCGGGCGCGTAGAAGCCCCTCAGAACGTCGCGGTGGTGCTCGCGCGGGACGTCGAGCACCACCCGGTCGCTGCGCTGCCAGACAAGGATCGCCGCCAGCAGCGGGATCAGCCAGACGACGTGGCGCAGGGTGTGCGGCACAGGCGTGCGAAGTCTCATCGGGCTCCAGTATAGCGCCTTTCGGGACGTCCGCGGCGCGGGGCAGCGGAAAGCGAAAATTCCGCACGGCGAAGCCCTCCCCGGCCCCACCGCCGCACAGCGCCGTTCATCGGGTACAATAGCGCGCTGGAATGTGTCGTGCTCAATAGCGCTGAGGTGCTCATCCCGTGCGCTCCGTCCTGTACCGTATCGCGCTCGTGCCGATCGCCGTGGTGCTCGCGCACTTCTTCGGCTTCGCGTTCGCGCACACCGCCGTGCCGCTCCAGGCGGCGCGCAACCCGCTGTACGCCAGCGGCTCCGAGCAGCAGCCGCTGCTGGCGGCCTACGCGGACTACGCGGCGCAGGCCCTGCGGCTGGAGCTCGGCCCGCTCCCCGGCCGCGAGGTGCCCCTCGGCGCCGCGCTGGCCGAGGCGGCGGTCAACAGCCTCGGGCTGGTTGCCATCGCGCTCGTGCTGAGCATCGTGGTCGGCGCCGGGCTGGCGCTGCGCGGCGTGGCCACCGACCCGCCGCGCGTCGCGCCCTGGCTCACCGTCACCACCGCGCTCGGCCTCGCGATGCCGGGCGTGTTCCTCGGCAGCCTGCTGATCTCGGCGATGTTCGTCTACCTGCTCTGGGGCGGCAGGCCGCCCCCGCCGCTGCCGATCCAGGGCTTCGGCTGGGACGCCCACCTCGTGCTGCCGGTGATTGTGCTCGCCGCCCGCCCGACGGTGCAGATCGCGCAGGTGACGGCCGGGCTGCTGGTGGACGAGCTCGGCAAGCCCTACGTCATGGCCGCCCGCAGCCGCGGCGTTCCCTGGCGGCGGGTGGTGCGCCGGCACGTGCTGCGCAACGTGGCGGCCCCGGCGGTGCAGGCCGTCGCAGGGTCGCTCAGGCTGCTGGTCGCCGAGCTGATCGTCGTCGAGCGGCTGTTCGCCTGGCCCGGCCTCGGCAGCATGATCGCCGCCGCGTTCATTCCGGCGCGCGTCTCGACCGCGCCTGAGGCGGCGCTGTTCCTGTACCCGCCGGTGGTCGGGGCGGCGCTGGCGCTGCTGGCGCTGCTCTTCGTGATCGTCGATGGTCTAGCGTCGGTCAGCGCGCGCGCCGCTGACCCGCGGCTGCGCGCGGGGTAGCATGAAGAGCATCCTCTACTTCATCCCGCGCTACGACCCGCAGCTGATGGGCAACCGTATCCACGCCGAGGTGATCCGCCACTGGCGCGCGCGCGGCGTGGACGCCGAGGTGATCTCGCTCGACGCCCGCGCCCCGCGGCTGGTCACCGAGGAGCACGAGGGCATCGTCGCTCACCGGCTGCCGGTCGGCGCGGGCCTGCCGCTGAAGGCCGCCAACCGCGCCCTGGACGCGCTGCTCCACTACCCGTACCTAGCGGGCGCGCTCTACCACTACCGCCGGTTCATCGCGGCGCGGCGCTACGACCTCGTGCACATCGAGACCGCCTTCCCGCTCGGCCTGGTCGCGACGCTCGCGGGCCGCGATCACCCGCCGCTGGCGGTGACGCTGCCGGGCGCGGACATCATGGCCGAGCCGGAGTTCGACTACGGCTACGGCCGCTTCGCCGCCGTCCGCTCGCTGCTGCCGCTGGTCTTCCGCCGCGCCGCGGTGCTGCGCGCCGACTCGCCGCAGATCCGGTCGCTCGCCGTGCGGCTCGGGGCGCAGCCCGACAAGGTGACGGCCATCCCGTACAACATCACCGAGGACAGCTACCCGCCGCCCGGCCTCGCGCTGGCCGAGCTGCGCGCCCGCAGCCGCGCCGAGGTGGCCGCGCGCCACGGGCTGGACCCGGCGCGCCCGATCGTCGTCAGCCTCAACCGGCTGCACCCCTTCAAGGGCATCGCCTACCTCGTCGAGGCCGTCCCGCACGTCGAGCAGGCCGGCGCTCGCCCGCAGGTGCTGATCGTCGGGCCGAACCGCACCACCCCGCGCTTCGGCGACTACGGCGCCTTCGTCCGCCGCCGCGCCGAGGAGCTGGGCGTGGCCGAATCGGTCATCTTCACCGGCGGCGTCCCGCACGACCAGACGCTCGGCTACCTGGCTGCCGCCGACGCCGTCGTCGTCCCGTCGGTGGCCGAGTCCTTCAGCCGCGTAGTGGTGGAGGCCGCCGCCGCGGGCACGCCGGCGGTCGTCACCCGCACCACCGGCGTGAGCGACTACGTGGCCGAGGCGGGCTGCGGCCTGGTGGTGGAGCCGCGCAGCGGCGAGGCGATCGGCGCGGCGCTCGCGCGGCTGCTGCGGGACGGGGAGCTGTGGCGCGGCCTCGCGAGCCGCTGCCCGGAGTTCGCCGGCCAGTTCAGGTCCGAGAAGATCGCCGCGGAGCTGCTCGATCTCTATCGCCGGTCGATACCGAGCGCAACGTGACCCACGAGGCACGCTGACGTGATCTGCTACGTCGCCTACCCCAACAGCCCAGATCTCAAGTCCGCCAACGCGCTGCAGACGTACCAGACGCTGCGCGAGCTGCGGCGGCTGGCGCCCGACACCCTGGCGATCGTCCCGCGCATGCGCCGCGGCCCAAGCGCCTTCGACGAGGTCGGCGCGGTGCACCTGCCGCGCATCGGCATCGGCCGGCTCTCGCGGATCTACCGCTCGACGCTCTGGTACTACGCGGAGCGCACCGCCTTCGCCTGGATGGTGGTCGCCTACCTGCTCTGGCGCATCCTGGCGCGCGGCGAGCGCTACCCGGTGGTCTACGTCCGCGAGGTAATCCTGGCGTTCTGGCTCTGCCTGCTGCTGCCGCGCCTCACCGGCGCGCGGGTGATCTACGAGGTCCACGACCTCGAGTCGCGCAACCCGTCGCGGGCGAAGGAGCGCTGGGCGCGGCCGCTGCTGCACCTGCTCGACCGCATCGTGCTCACCCGCCCGGCCGCCCTCGCGTCGCTCACCGCCGCGTTCCGCGAGCAGCTCGTGCGCGACGGCCTGCGCGACGCGCGTGAGGTCGCGGTGCTGCCCGACGCCTACGACGCGGCGCGCTACGCGCCCCAGGATCGCGATGCGGCCCGCGCGGCGCTGGGCCTGCCGCCCGAGGCGACGATCGTGGTCTACGCCGGGCTCACCTTCAGCTACCGCGGCCTCGACCTGCTGCTCGACGCGCTGGCGGCGGCGGCCCGCGAGCGCCCGGACCTGCGCGCCGTGCTGGTCGGCGGCCGCGAGCAGGAGCGGGCGGCGCTCGCGGCGCAGGCCGAGCGGCTCGGCATTGCGGCGCGGGTGACCTTCGCCGGCTCCCAGCCGCCCGAGCGCATCCCGGCCTTCCTGGCCGCCGCCGATATCCTGGCCGTGCCGGACACCGTGACCGACGTCACCGCCTCACCGCTCAAGCTCTTCGAGTACATGGCCATGGCGCGCGCCGTGGTCTGCCCGGACCTCCCGGCCCTGCGCGAGATCACCGCGGGCGACGGCGCGCTGCACGTGCCGCGCGGCGACCGGCGGGCGCTGGCGGATGCGCTGGTGCGCCTCGCCGCGGCCCCGGCGCTGCGCGAGGATCTCGGGCGGCGCGCCGCCGAGCGGGTCCGCGAGCACACCTACGCCCGCCGCGCCGCGCGCCTGCAGGCGCTCTGCAGGGCGGTGGCGGAGGCCCCGGCGCTCAGCGACATCGATATCGCGGCGGTGTAGACGTGGTACAATCCGGGCGCTCTCGAGCCGAGCGTGACATAAAAAGAGGCGTCGTTCGCCAGACGCCTCGCTGAAACCCTGAAGAGAACTGCCGAGGCCCACGTGCTCCTCGACCGCCAGATCCAGCGAATCCTGCGCGCCGTCGGCGACAACATCCCGCCCGACGGCAAGCGCGACTACTTCCGCCTGCACCGGCACCGCTTCCACATGCTGCTGGCGGCTATCCCCGTCGACGCGGGGAGCCGGGTGCTGGAGATCGGCGTGAACCCCGGCCTCTTCACCGAGGCCCTCGTGCGCGCCGGCTACCGCGTCAGCGGCACCGACCTGTTCCCCGAGCACCGCGCCGACCTGTGGCGCCGGCTGGGCGTCGAGGTGCGCCGCTGGAACATCGACAGCGAGCCAGCGCCGTACCCGCCCGAGTCGTTCGACCTGATCTTCTTCTCCGAGGTGATCGAGCACCTGGCGAACCCGCCGGTGGATGCGCTGGCGACGATCGGGGATCTGCTCGTGCCCGGCGGCTACCTCATCCTCACCACGCCCAACCAGTTCTACCTCAAGAGCCGCCTGCGGACCCTCGGCGACATCGTGCTGCTACGGCCCTTCGAGCACGACGACGAATTCGAGCGCTGGGCCGCGCTGAAGGACGAGGCGCGCTACTACACCCACAGCCGGCTGTACACCATGCGCCAGCTGGTGTGGATGCTCGAGCGCGCCGGGCTGGCCGTCGAGCGCAAGGTCTACGGCGACGCCTGGGAGCGCGTCGGGCTGGAGCCGGAGCGGCTACTGCGCGCCCCGCACCGCTGGCTCGTGAAGGCCGCGCTGTGGGGCGCGACCCGCGCGCTGGCGCCGGCGCGCTCCATGCTCCTGGTTGTGGCCCGCAAGCCCCTCGTGACAGAGTGACGGCGCGCGGACCGCGACAGACCGCGCCGGAGCCGTGTCGTAGGAAGCCACGAACGCATGACGCGCCAACGTAACCGGTACGTGCAATCGCTCCTTCTGCCCACGTTCGGCTACCTTGCGCTCACGCTCGCGGTGTTCGCCCCGGTGCTCCCACGGCTGGCTGGCGCCCTGCCCGGCGGCCCGGTGGCGCAGGTCGACGCCTGGCAGAACGTCTGGAACCTGTGGTGGGTCCAGCGGGCGCTGGCCGGGCTCGAGAGCCCGTTCTACACCACGCTCCTCTACCACCCGCACGGCACCGGGCTATACCTCCAGACCCTCAACGCCAGCAACGGGCTGCTCGCCCTTCCGGTGACGGCGCTGTTCGGCCCGGTGGCCGGCTACAACGCCGCGCTGCTGGCCGCCTTCGTCCTGTGCGGCCTCGGCGCCTACCTGCTGGCGCTCCGCGTCAGCGGAAGCCGCCTGGCGGCGTTCGTCGGCGGCGCGATCTTCGCCTTCTCGCCGTTTCATCTGACGAAGGCCTGGGACGGCCAGCTCGAGCAGGTCGCCCTCCAGTGGTGCGCCTTCTACGCCCTCTTCCTGCTGCGGGCGGCCGAGGATCTGCGCCGGCGCGACGCGCTGCTGGCCGGGCTGTTCCTGGCGCTGATCGGCTACACGAGCTGGTACTACCTGCTCTTCTTCGCCGTCTACACGGCGCTGTTCGCGCTGATCTGGCTGGCCGCCGCCCGCTCGTGGCCCGCCCGGCGCGCTGTCGCCGCGCAGCTGATCCTGGCGGGGGCCATCGGCGCGCTGCTGCTGCTGCCGATCCTCGCCCCGGCGCTGCGCGATGTCGCCGGTGGCGCCGGGGCGACGGCCGCCGCCGAGCCTCTCGGCGACGAGCGGCTCGCAGACGAGGGGGCGGGCGACGAAGGGCTCGATCTGGTCAAGATCCACTCCGCGAACCTGTACGACTTCTTCCTGCCGAGCGGGCTGCACCCGCTGTGGGGCGAGGCGGTCGAACGCCTCGTGCGGGGGTGGCACCCCTACATCGCCGCCTGGAACGTCTCGCTCGGGTACACGGCGATCGCGCTGGCGTGTCTGGCGTTTCTCCCGGTGCGCCGCGCGGCGGACCCCGATGAGGCGCCACATCGGGCGGAGACGGGCTGGCGGTGGGGGGCGATCGGGCTGGCGGCGCTGGCCCTGGCGCTCGGCCCGGAGCTGCAGGTCGGGGCGCTCCGCACGGGCGTGCCGCTGCCCTACGCGCTGCTGTCCGGCCTGCCGGGCGTGGATATCGCGCGCCGCCCGAGCCACTTCGTGGTGATCACGGTGCTGATGCTGGCGCCGCTCGCCGCGCTCGGGCTGCGCGGGCTGCTGGCGCGCCTCCCCGCCCGCCGGCGCCCGCTGCTCGTGGGGCTGGTGGCCGCGCTGCTCGCCGCCGAGTACCTCCCGCCGGCCTGGCCGCTGCTGCGCTCCGAGCCGCACCCGTACTACTGGCAGCTTCGCGGCGCGGAGGGCGCGCTCGCCGACCTGCCGCCGCGCCAGGAGTCGCCCGCCTCGCTCGAGGCCCAGCTGGTCCACCAGCGGCCGATCCTCGGCGGCTTCGTCTCGCGCCTGCCGGTCTACACCTTCGCCGACGAGGCGCCGGGCGTGCGCCAGCTGTGGCGCGGCGCGCCCGACGAGAGCCCGCTGCTCGCCGCCGGCCCGGACGACGCGCTCGTCGCGCTGAACACCTACGCGATCCGGCACGTCGTCGTCCACTGGGACGCCCTGACGGAGCGCCGGCGCCGCGCGATGCAGGCGGCGCTGAACCAGGTGCTGCCGGGCGTCGCCCCGGTCTACGCCGACGGGCGGCTCAGCGCCTACCGCGTGCCGGACGCGCCGGTGCGCCCGTTCGCGTACTTCGGCGGCGGCTGGAACGAGCGCGAGCGCGACGGCGAGCGGCACTGGCGCTGGATGCGCGCCGAGGGCGAGATCGTTTTGGTCAACCCGACCGAGGCGCCGCAGGCGGTGGCGCTCGAGCTGGCGGCGCAGGCGTTCGCGCGGCCGCGCGATGTGCGCATCGCGCTCGACGGCGTTGATCTCGGGGTGTGGCGCGTCGGCGTCGAGACCACCCCGCGTGCGCTCAGGCTGCTCCTGGTCCCCGGCGAGCACCGCCTGGTCCTCCGGGCGCCCGCCGAGCGCGCGCCGGGGGACGCGCGCCCGCTGAGCATCGTGCTGGTGGGTGCGGCGCTTCGAGCGGAAGCTCAGGGGCGCTGAGCCTCAAGTAGAGATAGCATCAAGTAGCAGTTTGTGCTTGGAAGCATACGCCTTCTGATAAAGCTTGAACTTTAGCCCTCCTTGGCGGACAGGAGATGTCAACTGTTCTGGAAGCATGTCAGCCAGTGGAGGTTCTCATGAGCAGCCAACCGAC
>ERZ777003.2417-NODE-2417-length-21907-cov-11.577796_pt1 | contig 21907 bp, 18 predicted proteins | sample MGYA00374956_ERZ777003 | MGnify/ENA primary metagenome ERZ777003 (study PRJEB29302, sample SAMN06268252) | bioreactor metagenome | isolation source: Joint BioEnergy Institute, California, USA | place: USA:Joint BioEnergy Institute, California, USA | collected... | reverse complement strand
GTCTCTTCGTCTCTCAGTCCCTTCGCCTGTTCCTCGCCCCCTTCGTTACTCGCCCGAATAACCGGTCCGCTGAATCAGACCCTACCTCATCGCCTTTGCGATCTTTGTAGTCTTTGAGATCTTTGCGCCAGACCCCTTCGCGAGCTTCGCGCATTCGCGGCCCGCACCGAGATCAAACCTCAAGACGCGTGAAGAACCGGATCGGTCCCGTGCCGTCGGTGTCGTAGTCCGCGTCGATGCGGTAGAGCGTCCGCCCAGCCAGCGAGCGAAGGCGGAGGTCGTCGGCATTGACCTCGACGACACGCAGCTTCGCCGGCGGCGGATCGAGCGTGACCTTCAGGCTGTCCAGCCGAAGGCTCGCGCCATCGATAGCCGGCTTGGCCACCGACCACAGCACATGCCGCACCGCCGGCAGCGCGACGGCTGGGCAGTCGATCACATCCTCGATGACGATCGCATCCCCCTCCGCCGACAGCCCGCGCGTCCACCGCCGCAGGCCCGCGCCCGACGGATAGGCGCTGGTCAGATCCAGCAGATACCGCGGCGACTGATCATCGATCTGCCGTTCCAGCACCGTACCGGCAGCATCGCTACCGGCGCGCTGCTCCTGACCATTGATGAGCGGGCAGCAGTGGCCGCGGCTGGACGCGGGCAGATAGGTGTATCGCCGCGAGCCGAAGAAATCGGCTGCGTAATACGGCGCCCCCAGATCCGGGATGATCACCTGCGAATCGACCGCCGCGATGAAATGCCCCAGGTCGTTGTGATTGTGCCGCTCGGCGTTGGTTCCGCCGCCGATGGCAACCGTCAGCCGGCCACGGCGAACGATCAGCACCTGCTGATCCGGCAGTTCACGCACAGCCGGCGGCACGTACGACGACGCACGGCTGAGCAACGCATCGCCGCGGCACCGCGTTTCGATCTCGCGCAGTGCCGACAAAATCCCCAGCCGGTGCGTCTGGCCGCTCGTCCGCACCCAATGCCACAGAAACCGATCGCCCGTCAGCTCCGCCAGCCACGGCACAAAGTGAACCGACGCTCGCGCCCACATGTCGGCGTCGTTGGCTGAGTAGAAGCAATGGTCAAACAGGTAGACCCTGCCCGGATACCCTGCCACCTGCGCCAGCCGCTCGGCTCCAATGCGATCCCGCACCTCCTCGGCTGGCAGACGCATCAGCCCCAGGCATGCCATGCCGACGCCGTAGGACCAATAGCCGATCCCCTCGTCGCACTCCCCAGCCGGCGTGAAGGCCTCATCGAAGAAGATGCGCAACAGTCGCAGCGCCCGCTCACGCGCCTCCGGTCGGGGATGTCCCAGCCGCGCCAGGGCTTCGCACGCCACGAGGATCACCCCGGCGCAAACACCCGTCCAGTTGTTGCGCCCCGGGCTTGGCTCTTCCTTGGCCCAGCCGGGCAGGTCGGGACCCTGCACGAAGGGCGTCAGCACGCGCCGGTCGATCTCAGCGATGATGCTTTGCTGCAGCGTGCCGGAGACGGAGTTGATCCACGGCTGGAGCACCTCCAGCGTCTCGGCCATCCCCGCTGCCGTCTCGCAGGCGATGAGGTCGAGCTGCGGCGATCCGGCTGCGGGCAGGTCCATCTTCGGCAGATGGGCCGACAGCACCCAGGTCGGCATGTTGAGCAGCGCCCAAAGCCAGTCGAGCAGCCGGTCGTCCGGGTCGGCTGGGTCCATCCCCCGCAGGCAGCGGTTGAGTGTCAGCGAAGCCAGTTGCTGCCGCAGGCGGCCCCACGCGAAGTCGACGCGATTGCGGTCGTTGAAGCGCCGGGCAGCCAGGTAATCGCTGGCCTGCGGCAGGGTCGGCGCTGGCGGGATCTGGTCCAGGCCGTCGGTCATCGCAGCCAGCAACTTGTCCAAGGCGGGGTTACTGCGGATCGCTTGCCAGTATTCGCGATCAGTCAATGGATGAGGAGCAAACGGCTGGAGGAGCGGGGAGGTGCCCATATGGGCTGGCATTGTACTGCTGGAGGAAGCCGACACCACTTAACACGGCCCATGACAGGGGCGATTCGCCCCAGGGCACACTTTCGCAAAATTGACACGCGCCAGCGGCACTTCTATACTCCGCGCTCTTCGCACGCGGCGTGAGAATTCCCACGAGTTGCTGAGGATTGGCGACGACGCGGCCGACAGCGCCGGCGCCGCCCCGGCATGGTCATCCCGCCCGAATGCGAGTACGTGGCGCGATAGATTTTCCCTTTACCGTTGCAGGAGCAATCAGATGACGACGACGACGCGGAAATCCGCGAAAAAGTCCAGCAAGTCCGCCGGCAAAGCCGGTTCCCGAAAGATCAAGCGCGTCTACTTCTTCGGCAATGGCAAGGCCGAAGGCCGAGCCGACCAGAAGGAACTGCTCGGCGGAAAGGGTGCCAACCTCGCCGACATGACCAGCGCCGGCCTGCCGGTGCCTCCCGGTTTCACCATCACCACCGAAACCTGCGCCGAATACTACGCCAACCGCCAGAAGCTGCCGGCTGGCCTGATGGACGAAGTTCGCCAGAACCTGGCCAAGGTCGAGAGGGCCACGGGCAAGAAGTTCGGCGATCCCCGCAACCCCCTGCTGCTGTCGGTCCGCTCGGGCGCCAAGGTCTCGATGCCCGGCATGATGGACACGGTTCTCAACCTCGGCCTGACCGACGAAGTCACCGAGGGCCTGGCGAAGATCAGCGGCAATCCGCGTTTCGCCTATGACAGCTATCGCCGCTTCATCAACATGTTCGGCGACGTCGTGATGGGCGTCGAGCACGAGCATTTCGAGCACGAGCTCAGCGAAGTGAAGAAGGCCCGCGGCGTCACGCAGGACACCGAGCTGACGGCTGAGGATCTGAAGGAAGTCGTCGAGCGTTACAAGGCCGTCTATGAGAAGCACGTCGGTTCCAAGTGGCCGCAGGACCCGATGAAGCAGCTCGAGCAGTCGATCGAAGCCGTCTTCAAGAGCTGGAACACCCCGCGTGCCATCCGCTATCGCCAGCTCAACGACATCCGCGGCCTGGCCGGCACGGCTGTCAACTGCCAGACGATGGTCTTCGGCAACATGGGTGACGACAGCGCCACGGGCGTGGCCTTTACCCGCAACCCCTCCACCGGCGAGAACAAGTTCTACGGCGAGTACCTGGTCAATGCCCAGGGCGAAGACGTCGTCGCCGGTATCCGCACGCCCATCCCCTGCGAGCGCATGGGCGAGTGGAGCAAGAAGAGCTGGAAGGAACTGCAGAACATCAAGCACGTCCTCGAGAAGCGCTACAAGGACGTCCAGGACTTCGAGTTCACCATCGAGCGCGGCAAGCTGTACATGCTGCAGACCCGCAACGGCAAGCGCACCGCCGCCGCGGCTGTGAAGATCGCCGTCGACATGGTGAAGGAGAAGCTGATCGACGAGAAGACCGCGATTCTCCGCGTGGATCCGGCCAGCCTCGATCAGCTCCTGCACCCGACCTTCGACCCCAAGGCGCCCAAGAAGGTGCTGTGTACGGGCCTGCCGGCTTCGCCGGGCGCGGCCGTCGGCAAGCTGGCCTTCACGGCTGACGAAGCCGAGGAGCGCGTCAAGAACGGCGAGAAGGTCATTCTCGTCCGCCGCGAGACCGAACCGGCTGACATCGGCGGCATGCACGTGTCCGAAGGCATCCTCACGAGCACGGGCGGCATGACGTCGCACGCAGCCGTGGTCGCCCGCGGCATGGGCGCCCCCTGCGTCGCCGGCGCCGGCGCCCTGCATATCGATGCCAAGAACCGCCGCCTGACGGTCAACGGCAAGACCTTCGGTCCGGATGATTGGCTTTCGCTCGACGGCTCGACCGGCGAAGTGATGGAAGGCCAGGTCCCGACCGTCGAGCCCGAGCTGAGCGGTCCGTTCGCCACGATCATGAAGTGGGCCGACAAGTACCGCACGCTGAAGGTCCGCACCAACGCCGACACGCCGCACGACGCGGAAGTCGCCCGCGGCTTCGGCGCTGAGGGCATCGGTCTGTGCCGTACCGAGCACATGTTCTTCGACCCGCAGCGCATCCACCATGTGCGCGAAATGATCCTCGCGACCAACACCGAGGATCGTAAGAAGGCCGTCGCCAAGCTCCTGCCCTACCAGCGCCAGGACTTCATCGGCATCTTCAAGGCGATGAAGGGCCTGCCGGTGACGATCCGCCTGCTGGATCCGCCGCTGCATGAGTTCCTGCCGCATTCGGAGAAGGACCAGGCCGCGCTGGCCAAGGACCTCGGCCTGACGCTCGAGCAGGTGCAGGCTCGCGTGGCACAGCTCCATGAGATGAACCCGATGCTCGGCCACCGCGGCTGCCGCCTGGCTGTGACCTATCCCGAGATCCTCGAGATGCAGGTCCAGGCGATTATCGAAGCCGCGATCGCCTGCAAGAAGCAGAAGATCAACGTCGTGCCCGAGATCATGATCCCGCTGGTCGGCACGGTGAAGGAACTGTCGTTCCTCAAGAAGTTCCTGACCGAGACGGCTGAGCGCGTGCAGAAGGAGAACAAGACCAAGGTCCAGTACCTGGTCGGCACGATGATCGAGGTGCCGCGTGCGGCCCTGACGGCTGACGAGATCGCCAAGGAAGCCCAGTTCTTCAGCTTCGGCACCAACGACCTGACGCAGATGACGTTCGGCTTCAGCCGCGACGACGTCAACACCTTCCTGTCCGACTACCTGAACAAGGAGATCCTGGAGCGCGATCCGTTCCAGAGCCTCGATCAGGACGGTGTCGGCCAGTTGGTGCGCATCGCCGTCGAGAAGGGCCGCCAGACCCGCCCGGACATCAAGCTGGGCATCTGCGGTGAGCACGGCGGCGATCCGCGTTCGGTCCACTTCTGCCATCAGGTGGGCCTGAACTACGTGAGCTGCTCGCCGTTCCGCGTGCCGATCGCGCGTCTGGCTGCAGCCCACGCCGCGATCAACAGCGGCACCGCCGGCGCGAAGAAGGCCAAGACGGCCAAGAAGGCGAAGAAGCGGTAAGCTTCGCTGGCAGTGAAATCAACAGGCGTGGTCGGTCAAACGACCACGCCTTTTTTTTCGTTTTGTTATTTGTTATTTGTTATTTGTTACTTGATGTTGCGCGTAGGGCAGGCTAGCTGCCTGCCGCGTCTGCCGCGCTTGCCCTGGCAGGCAATAGCCTGCCCTAAGCGCAACATCAAAACACCAAGCACCAATCATCTGCGTTCATCCGCGTTCATCTGCGGTTTGCAACGATCCATCTCTTCGCCGACCTTCTGCCATCGCGGTTCGGGTTCGCAGCAGCATGGGGTGTCGTTCCACAGCGGTGTGTCGTCGTGGATGGTGCGGATCTCCCCCGCTTTCGGGCTGGGGCGGATGGGAGGATTATCTGTGCCGGGGTGGTGTGTGCGCATGATTGGGCTCTCCATCCTGATGGTAGGCGCGCTTCGCAGCGAATGCTGGCGAGCCGATCGATTGCGGCGGTATGATGCGCTCCCATGAGCTCGATCACCGATCGCCCCACTTCGCCCGTCAACCGCCTGCACGTCGCCCTGCTGCTGTCAGCCGCGGTGGTGCTCGTATGGTCGGGGATCGCGCCGAGAGATCGCTTCACCTGGCTGATGGAGACCCTGCCAGCCATGGTTGGTGGCGCCATCCTCATTGCCACCTACCGTCGATTCCGCTTCACTACCATCACCTACGTGCTGGCGTGGTTCTTCGCCCTGATCCTGATGATCGGCGGACACTGGACGTACGCTGAAGTGCCGATCGGCAACTGGGCGCGCGACGCCTTCAACCTCTCGCGCAACCATTACGACCGGTTCGGCCATTTCTTCCAGGGCGTGATCCCCGCCATGTTTGCGCGGGAGCTGCTGCTGCGGACCTCGCCGATGCAGCGGGGCAAATGGCTGTTTTTCACGTGCGTGTCGATGGCCCTGGCGATCAGCGCAGCCTACGAGCTGTTCGAGTGGCAGTACGCCGTCATGACCGGCGGCGAACAGGCGGACAACCTGCTGGGCAGCCAGGGAGACATCTGGGACGCTCAGAAGGACATGGGCTTGGCGCTGCTGGGCGGCGCGCTGTCGATCCTGTTGCTCGGCCGCGTGCAGGATCGCCAGATGCCTGCAGCCATCGCGGCATCGGCTGGTCGAAAGGTGTGACCGGCCTCCTCCAGGGGCACAGAGCAATGTGACCCGTAAACGCCAAGAAGCGCATCCGGAGACGGGGTGCATCGCCATGCCCCCTACAGCTCAGATCGAGATCATTCGCCCGGCAGACCCAGCACACGCCGATACTGCCGCATCACCGGCTCCCACGTATACCGCTCGGCAACGTCGCGCAGCCCCTGCTCGGTCAGCCGCCGCCGCAGATCGGCATCCTCAGCCAGGCGCACAATCGCCCCCGCCAGGGCCTCGGGATCGCCCACAGGCACGAGCAACCCATTTTGCTCATGCCGCACGACATCCCGGATCCCCGGTGCATCGGTCGCCACGACCGGCACACCCGCAGCCATCGCCTCGATCAGCACCAGTCCGAACCCCTCGGCTTCGGAGGGCAGCACCAGCAGATCGGCATCAGCCAATGCCTGCGGCGCCGGCGTCGTGCCGCGCAGCTCGACAATTCCCCGCAGCCCGAGCTGATCGATCTGCTCGCGCAGCTCGTATCGCAGCTCGCCGTCGCCGTAGATGCTCAGCCGCATCGTTCCGTCCAGCCGCTGCATCGCCTGCAGCAGATCGCCGATCCGCTTGACCGGGTCCAGCCGGCCGATGAAGGCGATCTCGCGCACGCGATCTCGCTCGGCTCGCGGCTGGCGGAAGGCCTCGACGTCGATGGCATTGGGAATGACGATGAGCTTCTCGCGCGGCACGCACGATCGCTGCTCAGCCGCGGCGGCGACGCTTGGCGTCGGCACGACCACCGCCTCGGCGGCTTGATGCACGATCGCGTGCAGCCACCAGTGCCAGCGCGGCCGCGGCTGGGTGGTCTGAATTGACTGGATCAGCCGCAGGTCACGCACGATGCGCGATGCCATGGCTGCCACCGCGTTGGCATGGATCAGGAAACTGAAGATCGTATCGATCCGCTGCTGGCGGATCAGCCGTACCAGCCGCGCGACGACAACCGGCAGGTCGTACACGTCATCGGCATCCAGCGCCGTGACCGGCACCCCGCCGGCCTGGATCTGATCGGCGACAGGCCCCCACGGCGCCAGGCAGGCTACATGTACCTCCACGCCGCCCCCGCGCGACAGGCGCAACGCCAGCTCGCGCACGACCGTCGGCGTACCACCCACCTGCAAATCCGTGATCAGCAGCAGAATGCGTCGCATGGACTGCTCACAGTGTAAGCAGTTGGCGGTCTGCGGTCAGCAGTCCGCTGCGATGAGTTGGCAGTTGGCCGTTCGAAACAACAAAACAACCAAACGCAAAACCCGCTCAGGCTGTTGGTAGGGCACGCTCTTGCGTGCCGGAACCTCCCGTCTTCGTCCGACGCCCCGCGTCAGGTTGCAGCGGATGACAGGTGACCAGGGACCAATGACATCCCCTCGATCCGAGATCCACAATCAGGGGCCGTTTCCCGACCCCTCATCGCGAGTCCCCAAACAAGAATCCCGACCGCCGGGGCGATCGGGATTCTTTTCATATGAGCATCACGCCGGGGTTACGGCTTGCGCTTCCAGACGTAGGTGGCGTCGGGCATTTCCCAGCTCCGCTCGCCGGCGATGACCTTGATCGCGCCGGTCTGCGCCGCCTCGAAGCCCAGGCGGTCACCCTGCTCGAGGTTCACCGTCAGCTTCGGGGTATTGTCGAAGGTGGAATACAGCGCGTAGGTGCCCGTGATGGGGGCTTCCAGCAGCAGGGGCGACTTGCCCTTCTCGTACTTCACCACAGGCTGGCCCGACGTGAAGTTCGAGCAACCAGCCAAACCCAATGCCAGCACGGCAACCGCCGCGATAAGCGTTCGTAGCATAAGACCGCTCCTTTCCTGTAACGCTACATGCGGCATGACCATCATGCCGCGAGTCGCGTATTTTAACGCGAGCCCAGCCGATGTGTCATCGTTGCTTCTGTTGCCCTTCCCGACGAACATACGCACCCGTAGAAGGAGGCTTTGTTTGGAAGCTGCGCTGCGCAACCGCCTGACATACGGCCCGATCATGTTGGTAGCCCTGGGGCTGCTGCTTTGGCTGGACCATGCCTTTGAACAATGGACGCGCTCCTGGGCGATGCGCACATTCGAGATCGATCACGGCATTGGCGGCTTCGGTCTGCTGATCCTGCTGGTGGTCGTCTTGCCGCTGGCGGTGGTTGAGCTCGCTCGGCTTTTCACAGCCGAGAATGTGCGCCCCTACCGCTTCATCGCCGGCACAGCCTGCGCGGCGCTGGTGGTGCATGCGTTTCTCACGCAGTTCCCGGCATTCAAGCAGATCGCAGCATCGGCCCTGGCGTTCATCATCGTCTTCGTCATGCTCTTTGCGGCGCTGCGGCGGGCTTTGGAGCGGCAGACCAGCGACGCGATCGTGCGGATGGCCGGGACGGTGCTCGCGACGCTCTACCTGGGCGGGCTGGCGTGGTTCCTGGTGGCGATCCGCGTGAAACAGTCGGATCACTTCTCGGGGCACACGCTCAAGCTGCTGTTTGTCCTGCTCGTGGTGAAGTTCACCGACATCGGGGCCTATTTCGGTGGGCGGGCGTTCGGGAGGCACAAGCTGATCCCGTGGCTGTCGCCGGGCAAGACCTGGGAGGGGCTGATCTGCGGCCTGCTGACGGCGGGAGCAGTGGGCGCGGCGATGGCGCCGTTCATCTCCGAAAGCCGACCGGGCGTGACCGGGCTGGAATGGCATTCAGCCGTGATTTTCGGGATTATCCTCGGCGGCATCGGTCAGCTTGGCGACCTGCTGGAAAGCCTCATGAAGCGCGACGCGGATGTGAAAGACTCCGGTTCATCGATTCCCGGCTTCGGCGGGATCCTCGACGTCATCGACTCGCCGCTGGTGGCGTCGCCTTTCGCCTATCTTCTGTTCAGCCTGTTGTGAGGGTCGCACGTTGACGGCCACCGCGGACGGTGGATGTCAACGCGCCACGCGGTAATCCCCCCTTCGTCGCTCTCTCTGCCCCTCCGCCTCTTCGCGCGAGACATCAGCCCGCGATCGCCGCGGCTGTGCGCTTCATGGCGGGCAGGAGGTGTGACAGGTTGCGCTTGCGGATGTCGTGCGTGAGGGCCAGCGCCGCGTAGGCGGGCTCGCCGATGGGAACAGCCACGCTCGCCTGCCGCGGGCGGCGCTGCTGCACGACGCAGGCATAGCCGTCCTCGCGCACCAGCCGGAGGTCGCGCAGCAGATCGTCGATCTGCTCATAGCCGACGATCGGCCGGCTGGCGAAAAGCTCCCGCACCTGCTGCTCCGCCATGGCGGCCAGAAGCACCATGCCAATGCTCGACTGCGTAGCCGGGTATAACCCGTGCGCCCCCACCGCCGATGCCAGCGGCTCGCCGGGCTTGGCGTGGAACAGGTAACAGACCTGGTCCTGCCACAGCACGCCCAGCGCCACGCCATGCCTGTCACGTGGCAGCATCTCGACCGCCGCCATCGCCCGCGTGAATAGCCCCGAGGCGTAGATCGCCTGCACCGACAGTACATGCATCGCCGGCCCGGCGGTGTAACGGCGATCGGCTGTCTGGTGGGCCATGCCCACAGCCGCAAGAGTCCGCAGCAGGCGGTTGACGCGCATGGGGTTCCAGCCGAGCCGGCGGGCCAGCTCGCGGCTCCCGATCGGCTCGCGGCTGACCGCCAGTGCCGACAGCACCGCCAGCCCGTCGATCAGGCTGCGGTTCGGCTGGGCGGGCAGCAGCGACGGCCGCTCGAGGGTCGGGGCTTGCTTGCGGGACATATGTAACTATCATAGTTACACCGGTCGCCACGGTAAAGGCTCTGGAGAGGCAGACGCATGATTGTCCCCCCCCCCGCCCCCAGCCGTCAGCTCAAGCGCGAGCAGCTTCACTGCGACCTGGCCGTCATCGGCGGCGGTCTGGCTGGCACATGCTGCGCGATCACCGCCGCACGCCAGGGCCTGCGCGTCGTCCTCGTGCAGGATCGGCCCGTGCTCGGGGGCAACGCCTCCAGCGAAGTGCGACTCTGGACGTTGGGCGCAACCGCCCATATGGGCAACAACAACCGCTGGGCGCGCGAAACCGGCGTCATCGACGAGATCCTCGTCGAGAACATGTGGCGCAACCCCGAGGGCAATGCCCTGATCTTCGACACAATCCTGCTGGAGACGGTCACGGCTGAGCCCAACATCACGCTGCTGCTGAACACGGCTGCGTATGAGGTAAGCAAGTCCGACGAAAAGACCATCAGCGGCGTGCGCGCGTTCTGCTCGCAGAACTCGACGCAGTACGACATCACCGCGCCGCTGTTTGCCGACGCCAGCGGCGACGGGATCGTCGGGTTTCTGGCCGGCGCGGCATTTCGCATGGGGGCCGAATCGGCGGACGAATTCGGCGAGAAGTTCGCCCCGTCGCGCGAGTACGGCGAGTTGCTGGGGCATTCGATGTACTTCTACACGCGCGACACCGGCCGCCCGGTGAAGTTCATCCCGCCGGCGTTCGCGTTGCGCGACGTCGAAGGTAAGATCCCGCGCTTCCGCTCGTTCAACACGAAGGACCACGGCTGCCGGTTGTGGTGGATCGAATGGGGCGGCCGGCTGGACACGGTTCACGACACCGAGACGATCAAGTGGGAGCTGTGGAAGGTCGTCTACGGCGTGTGGGATTACCTGAAGAACTCCGGCAAGTTCCCCGATGCCGAGAACCTGACGCTGGAATGGGTCAGTCACATCCCCGGCAAGCGTGAAAGCCGCCGCTTCGAGGGCGACTATATCCTCACGCAGCAGGACGTGATCGAGGGACGCCGGCATCCGGATGACATCGGCCACGGCGGCTGGGGCGTCGATCTGCATCCAGCCGACGGCGTGTTCAGCGAGTATCCCGGCTGCACGCACTGGCAGGCCAAGAGCATCTATCCCATCCCCTATCGCTGTCTGTACAGCCGCAACATCGACAACCTGTTCATCATCGGGCGCATCGCCAGCTCGTCGCACGTCGCCTTCGGCACGACGCGCGTGATGGCGACATGCTCCGTCGGCGGGCAGGCCGTCGCCGTCGCGGCGCGCCTGTGCCGCGAGCAGAACTTGCTGCCGCGCGATCTGTCGATTTCGCCGCGGATCGAGCAGTTGCAGCAGGAACTGCTCAAAACCGGCCAGTACATCCCGCATGTGCGCCTGCAGGATCCAGCCGATCTGGCTCGCAGCGCGACTATCACCGCCAGCAGCGAGCTGCGCATCGGGCGGCTTGCCCCGTCGGACCAGGTCGCCCCCCTGCCGCTGGCCGAGCGATCGGCTGGACAGATGCTGCCCGTCTCGCCCGGGGCCATGCCGCAGGTCACGGTCTATCTCGACATCGATCAGCCAACCGTCCTGCAGGCTGAGCTGCGTGTCAGCAGCCGCCCGTCCGGCCACACGCCCGACACAACCCTCGCCACGCGCGAGCTGCGGCTCGATCCCGGCCAAGCCGTCCCCGTCACGCTCGCCTTCGACGCGACGATCGACCAGCCGCGATACGCGTGGGTCTGCCTCATGCGCAACGAGCACATCCGCGTGCGGCGGACGGATCTGCGCATCACCGGCGTGCTGGCTGTGAAACATGGGCACAGCCAGCATCCGACTGGGGACATCGGCATCGACGCTTTCGAGTTCTGGACGCCGTGGCGCCGGCCGGACGGGCAGAACTTTGCAATCGACGTCGCGCCGCCGATCGTCTGCTTCGGCCCGGACAATGTCACCAACGGCGTCACGCGCCCGGTCAACCAGCCCAATGCATGGGTGGCGGATCCCGCCGATCCCACACCGACGCTTACGCTCGCGTGGGATCGCGCGCAATCCATCCGCCGCATCGTGCTGACGTTCGATGTCGACCTGGATCATCCGATGGAATCGGTGCTGATGGGCCACCCCGAGCGGGCAATGCCCTTCTGCGTGAAGCGCTATCGCGTCTGCGACGCAGCCGGCAATGTGCTGGCGGCGTGCGACGACAACCATCAGCGGATCAACGAGATCAAGTTGCCCGAGCCGGCCGTGACCGACCGGCTGGTCATCCAGCTTCTTGAAACCCACGGCCGCGCGCCGGCCAGCTTGTTTGAGGTTCGATGCTATGCCTGAGCACAAGAGCACCTGTCAGCGTCATGAGATTCACGCCGATCTGCTGGTCGCCGGCGGCGGGATGGCTGGCGTATGCGCCGCGATCGCAGCCGCGCGCGAGGGAGCCAAGGTCGTGCTCGTGCAGGACCGCAGCGTGCTGGGCGGCAATGCCTCCAGCGAGATCCGCATGCACATCTGCGGCGCGGACTGTCACGGCTCGAAAAAAGGCTGGCGCGAATCCGGCATCATCGAGGAGCTGCGGCTTGAAGATGCCGTGCGCAACCCCGATCGCTGCTTCCCGCTGTGGGACGTGATCCTGTATGAGAAGGTCACGGCTGAGCCGAACATCACACTCCTGCTCGATACCGACGTCGTCGGGGTCGAAGCCGAGTATGACGATCAGTTGCCTCCCCTGCCGCCGCGGACCAATCGGCTCTATCAGTTCTCCGGCCCGCGCGGACGTATCCGCTCCGCCCGCGCGGTGCGCGAGCTCAGCGAGGATGAGTTCATCATCCATGCGAAGTTCTTCGCCGACTGCACCGGCGATGGCCGGCTGGGCATGGAAGCACGCGCCGACTTCCGCATCGGTCGGGAATCGCGCGACATGCACGGCGAGTCGCTGGCGCAGGAGACCGACGACATCCAGACCCTCGGCAGCAGCATCCTGATCACCTCGCGCAAGACGGATCACCCTGTCCCGTTCGTGCCGCCGCCGTGGGCGCGCAAGTTTGACCCGGACAATATTGGCGTCGGCCGGACGATCCGAAGCTGGGAGTACGGCTTCTGGTGGATCGAATGGGGCGGGAATCTCGACACGATCAAGGACAATCACACCATCATCCGCCGCGAGCTGTACGCGATCGCCCTGGGCCTGTGGGATGCGATCAAGAACAGCGGCAAATTCCCCGAGTCAGCCAACTGGGCGCTGGACTGGATCGGCGCGATTCCCGGCAAGCGCGAAAGCCGCCGCTTCATCGGCGAACACATACTCACACAGCAGGACGTGCTGACACCGGCGCGCTTTGAGGATGAGGTTGCCTACGGCGGCTGGGCGATCGATCTGCATCCCCCGTTGGGCCTGGATGCGAAAGACGAACCGCCCTTCACGCCGACGGGGTTTGACCATGTTTACCCCCTGCCCCTGCGGTGCCTCTACTCGCGCAACATCGAGAATCTCTTCTTCGCCGGCAGGAACATCAGCGCAACGCATGTGGCCTTCGCGTCGACGCGCGTGATGGCAACCTGCGCCATTGCCGGCGAAGCGGTCGGCCATGCAGCCGCTTACTGCGCGCGCGAGGGGCTGACGCCGTCACAGCTCGTGCGCGACCGCACGCATCTGGGGCGCTACCAGCAGCAGATGCTCCGCCACGACGTGACGCTTCTGCACACCCGGTCCCAGCCGAGCCTGGCGTCCTCCGCACGCGTGACAGCCAGCAGCAGTGACGAGCACTTCCCCGCGACGAATGTGCTGGACGGCGTCACACGCGACGAGCTGCACGTCGGCAGCGGAGAGCTCGTTCGCAGCCATGCCTGGCGCAGCGGGCCGATGGTCGCCAACCAGCCGCAGTGGATCGAGCTGACGTGGGACGCGCCCGTCAACGCCTCGGAGATCCACTTCTGGTTTGACACCGGCTTCCAGCGGCAACTGACGCTGTCAGCCAACGACAGCACGAACCGAACCGTCATCCGCGGCCCCCAGCCGGAGACGGTGCGCGACTATCAGATCCTCCTCGACGGCCAGGAGGTCGTCAGCGTCAGCGGCAACTACCAGCGGAAGCGCGTCCATCGGCTGGATGCGCCGCGAAAGGTCAGCCGCCTGCGGCTGGTCATCAATGCCACCAATGGCGCACCAGAAGCGCGCCTTTTCGGCATCGCGGTCTATTGATTGGTGTCGAAACGGCCGTTCCCCCCCGGAGAGGCCCGTCGTAGCACGCCCGCGTGCGCGGTGCTCACGTTACCGGTCGCCTGCGCGACGCTGGCGGACGTTGGGATGCGCCCACACCTGCGTGCGGCCGCGTGGAGAGATGTAGACCTGTTCGTAGCCGTGCTCTCTCAGCGACTCGAACGTCGCCGCGACGCGCGGATGCTTCCGCTGATCGTCCTGAAGCCCATACATCAGCACGTAATCCACCTGCACGCGGCCGCCGGTGAAAGCCTGATACGCCCTGAGGTCGACGCCCGGCGGTTCGCCGTCGAGATACTTCAGCACTTTGCGGGGGTTGACGTCGGGATCGAACCGGATCGGGAAGTGCGTTGTCGCGCCCTCGTAGTTGCCCAGGTTCACGACCTGCCCCAGCGCGCCCAGATAGCCGCCGGCATAGGACATGGGCGACACCTTGTAGGAAATCCAGTTCCCCTCGTCATCCACGCCATGCGGCATGAACGGCAGCGGGATGACGGTGCTGCCGGGCTCGATCACGGCCAGCGGCGCAACGTACTCTTCCAGCTCGCGGTTAAAGGCTGCGTACGTCCGCGCGTGCATCCCCGCCAGCAGCAGCGTCGCGCCGACGCCGACGATGCACGCCGCCTGTTTCAGTCGCGGCTGCGGGCGATTCGTCGCAAACCAGAGCATCGCGGCGAAGAAGGTGTACAGCTCCAGCCGCGGCGGGATCCACAGGGCCCGGTCCAGGCGGCTGTTCTTGGCGAAGTACAGGCACACTACCAACAGCAAGAAGATCAGCCAGCCGCCGCCGGCGGCTTCCGCCCAGTCGCGCCGGGCAATGTGCAGGATCCAGGCTCCGATGGCGGCAAACGTCACCACCACCGCCAGCGACACCAGCAGCTCCAGCCGGTCGTACGACGCCATTGTCGCCCCAAACGCCAGCCGTCGCAGCAGGTCCAGCCGCGTGTAGAACACCACATCCCCCTGCCCCTGATCGCCCGCCATCGACTCCTGATCGAGATACGGCAAGGCCAACAGCGCCGCCGGCAGAAACGCCGCGATCGGCAGCAGCCGCCGCATCCACGGCTTGAGGTCCTGCCCCTCCCGCCAGCGGATGAGGCAGTCCCACCCCGTCACAACGACCACCGCCATCCCCGCCAGGATCAGCGGCAGCATGTGGGCGGCGTAGACCAGCAGCGTCAGCACCGCCATCACCAACGCGTGCAGACCGTTAAATGTCTCGCGCCGTCTCAGCCAGTATCCCAGCAGGAACAGCGATAGCGCCAGCGACAGGCAGAAGTTGTAGAACCCCGCGTGAAACAGGTAGTTGAACGTGAACGGCAATGCCAGCAGCGCTACCCATCCGCTTTCCCGGTCGATTCCCCTGGCGGCATAGAGCACCCCCAGCGGCAGCAGGATGACATACAGGCTGAGGACGATCTTCTCAGCCACCAGCGGTGGGAGCCCCAGCATCAGCACCGCCATCAGCAGATGCCCGAGCTGGTTGGGCAGCGGCTCGAGGCGGACATCGTAGTACCGTTCATATTGGGCGGCGTCGCCCCGAAGATGGGCGCTGATGATCGCAGCCGAATCCACATGCGCCGGGCCGTCCTGCGACGCGAAGAAGCGAAAGCTCCAGATCGTCGCCAGGTGCAGCAGCACGACGGCGCCGATCACCACGCCGACGCGGTCGATGCTCAGGCGACGGGTTTCCCTCGCTGGCTTCAGCCGAGCGTTAGCCAGGAACATGAACGGCTCACTCCCCTGATGGCCCTCAACGAAAGCGGCGTATCGCCCCCTGCGCCACGGTGTGGCGAGGCTCGAGCTCAATCTCGTACAGCCGTCATGCGTAGCGACGGCTGAAGTGCGCTCGCTGTTGGCCATGACACCTCACGCGCCGTGAACGTTGGTTGCAAAATACGCTAGCGCCCGCTATTTGTCTGGTATGGCCAGACTCAAGGCACCGCAGCGGCGGGAGCAGTTGATCGAGGTGGCGACGCGCCTGTTTGCCGAACGCGGCTATGAAGCCACCACAACTGCCGCCATCGCTGAAGCCGCCGGAGTTACTGAGCCAATCCTCTATCGCCACTTCTCCGGCAAGCAGGAACTTTTCGTCGCGATCGTCCGCCGGATGAGCGAGCAGACGCTCACGCAGTGGCGTGCGCTGATCGAAGGCACCACCGATCCGGCGGAGCAGATCCGCACGATCGCCCGGGAGTTTCCCGCCCAGATGCGGCGGCTGGAGGACGCCTATCACGTCCTGCACGGCGCCCTGGCGATCAGCAACGACCGGAAGGTGCTCGCCTGTCTGCGCGAACACTACATCGGCATCCACGCGTTTTTTGTGACGATTATTCGCGACGGCCAGGCCAGCGGCCAGTTCCGCGCGGATCTCGACCCCAATGTGACGGCGTGGCACTTTATCTATACAGGTATCGGCTATGCGATGACATCGCTGAATCTCCCCCCCTTCGACGGAGCCGATATCGAGGCCCTGATCGGGTCAGTTTTGGGCCCCCTGCTGCGGTAAAGCCCCCTCCCCCCTCTGGAGGGGCAAATGGCAATTTGCCCTTTTTACGACAGTTATCCAGACGTTGGGCTGCCCCCGCCCGTACCCGGTCCGCCAAGGCGGCCCCCACAAATACTCCTCCCGCCCGAGCTGCGCTTCGTCTCCTGGTCCCTACCCTGCCCCTTCGTCGCTCACCCTATGCACACGTCCCCTGGGGCTGCCCCTTTGTCGTCGGGATCGTGCCTGTCTCCATGAGGCGCTTGAAGCGGCGGAGATCCTCTCGGATCGTCTGCTCGGGGGCTTCGTTGAAGATGCTCGCGAACCACTTGCCGAAGACGCCGCCCGGCGGGATGTAGTCGATGACGACGCGCACCTCCGTCCCCCTGCCGCCGGGAGCCGGGATGAACCGTACGCTGCCGCTGTTGTCGACCTGGGCGCCTTCGACGCTGCGCCAGGCGATCAGCTCATTGGGGATGTCATTGATGACCTCGGCATCCCACTCGACGTCGATGTTGCCCGGGCCGGAGACGACCCAGCGGGAACGCTTGTCGTCGATCTGCCGAACTTCCTTCACATGGCGCGTGAACGTCGGCACGTTCTCGAACTGCCGCCAGAAGCGGTATAGCTCCTCAGCCGGCTTGTCGATCATGAAGGATTGTTCGACATGGATGCCGCGGTCGTAGTAGGCCTCGGGCTCGGCGGGATCGGAGGTATCGCGCCCCACAGCTGCACACAGGGGGCAATGCCCGCTGACGCCGCGATAGACGAGCATTCCGCCCAGCCCGGCCATCACCAGCCCGCCGAGGCTGCCGCGTGTCAGCCCCAGCAGTGTCATCACGCCGCCGGCGATGGTGGAGACCCGTCGCTCGGCGTGGCTGACGTTAACCCAATGCGCCGGCTGGGCCTCCGGCCGATCTCCGGCTTGCTGTTGTTGCTGAACGGCGGTCATGTGAATCTCCTTTCGGGCTGCGACACACTGTCACGCCGCGACAACGGATCGACCGCCTGTCGCGGATGTGGCGCGTGCTGTGCAAGTCTGCAACCGCAATGCCACGCCGGCCCGGCGCTACCGTGCCAGCCGGCCCAGCATCGCAATCCCCCGCCGCATGGCCGATCCATTGCATGCCTCTGCCGCTTCCGGGGTTTGCGTTTTTCGCCAGCCGCCGTATTTTTTTGCCCGACAGGAGGTTGCCATCGCCGCACGCACTCGAAAATCCCGTTCTCCCGCGAACAACGCCGTCCGGCAGTTCGCCGTCGCAGCCGCTCGACTGGCTGCCGACCGCCGCTGCCAGCGCGTCGTCGTCCTCGATGTCCGCGGGCTGTCCCCGGTGACCGACTATTTCATCATCGCCACCGGCACCAGCCCCCGGCAGATGCGCACCGTCTGCGAGGAGGTCATGGAGCTGGCCCAGCAGATGAAGCAGTCGACCCTCTCCGACTCGGGCCTCGACGGCGACACCTGGATGCTGGTCGACTTCGTCGATGTGATGTTCCACCTGTTCAGCGAACAGGCGCGCGACTACTACGACCTGGAGGGCCTGTGGGGCGACGCCAAGGCGGTCAACTGGGAAGAAGAAGCGCCCCCATCCGACCAGGCCGCCGCCAAGAAGGGCTGAGCATGATCCGTGGGATCGGGTTCATCGTCGCGAGTGGAATCCTGGCGGCTGCGGCGGTCGCCGAGACCGACGCGCCCGCGACCCAGCCGGACACCCCCGCCGCAACCCAGCCGGCCCCCGCTACGACGCAGGCGGACGCCCCCGCGCCGCTGATCGGCCAGTGGCAGGTGCATGTCGTTCCTACGGAAGCAGCCGCAGCCGCCGGCGCGCGGGCGGCTGATCATCTGCTGACCTTCGACGACCAGCGGCTGAAGGTCCACGGGCCGCTGGGCAGCCTCTTCGGCTCGACATTGTACGAGTTCCGCACGCCCGATTTCCGAGCCGTCTTCGATCGTGAAGATGCCGGAAATGCGCTGTGGGTCGGCGAGCTCATGTCCGATGGCACACTCCGCGGCATGATCCACTGGACCCGGCGGGATGGATCGATCCAGATCTATCTGTTCACGGGGCATAGGACGGACGACGGCAGGCAGCGATAGATAGTCTGCAGTCGGCGGTCGGCAGTCTGCAGTCAGGGGTCGGTAGTCGGCAGTGCCGTGTAGGTACGGCACGCTATTGCGTGCCGCGAAGCGCTAAGTTCCCCCCACCAACCAGGTAGGGCACGCTGATGCGTGCCGCGAAGCTCCAGGCTCCAACCACCAAGTTCCAAAGAAGCTCCAACTCTCAAACGACAAACTTCATAAAGTCCGCAATCCGCCATCACACCATCAAGCCCGACCGCTCGGCCACAGAGTCCAGGCCCTCCAGTAATTCGGCGTCCGCCGTGCTCCACCACAACTGCCCGTGGTGATGCACCGTGCAGATGACCGGCCTGCCCGGGAAAGCCATCGAGAAATCGCTGCCGCGCAGATTCTCCAGCAGTTGCACGAGCATCTGTTCGAAGGCGCCGGCTTCGTCCATCGTGAACGCGATGGCGGACCCGTCTGCTCGCGGTTCGAGCGTCGCCGCATCCACACCAAGCCGCCCCAGCAGATCCCCCAGCCACGGCTGCGAGCCGAACTGAAGTTCATACGCCCAGTGGCTTTTCGGCATCAGCCACACCTCGCCTTGCAGCAGTCGCTGCCACGCCTGTACCGCAAGCCGCGTCAGATGCGCCACATACGGCTCAGCCACTCGGCGCGCCAGCACGCGGGCTTCAGGCCGGATGCTCGGATCCTCTTCGCCGATCCATCCGCGATGATGCGCAGCCATGCGCAAGTCGAATCCGAACGCCCCACTGTTGTGATACAGGCACTGCAGGTGCACAGCCTGCATGTCCTGGACGACGCGGTCATAGTCGACGATCTGCGGCATGGTGATGAATGCGGGCGATCACGGATGCGCCGCGCTCAGCGGCTGGGACGCGCCGGCTGAAGGGACAGGCGCATCGCGGCCGTTCAAGCCAATCCGGTCCTGCACGATGTACAGCGGCCGCTGCTTGATCTCCTCATAGATCCGCCCGATGTACTCGCCCAGGATGCCGATGGAGATGAGCTGCACCCCGCCGAGGAACAGCACGCAAAGGATCGTCGTCGTAAACCCGCTGCCAGCTTCCTTGCCGTAGGTGAAGAACGTGACGAAGTAGTACATCGCCAGCAGGAAGGTAATCCCGCTGATGAGGAACCCCGTGTAGCTGACCCAGCGCAGCGGCTTGTAGCTGAAGCTGATCATGCCGTCCATGGCATAGCGGATCAGCCGGCGCATGGTCTGCTTGGGCTTGCCGGCGGCCCGGTCGCACCGGTCGTACTGGACGGTGGTCGTGCGGAAGCCCAGCCATCCGCGCAGGCCGGGGATGAACCTGTTCCGCTCCGGCAGCTTGTTGAACTCGTCCACCACTCGCCGGTCCATCAAGCCGAAGATGCCCGCGTCCGGCCCGGTCGGCAGATCGCTCATCCGCCGGAACAGCGGATAGAAAAGCCGAAACCCGATCCCCCGCAGGTTGTGATCCTGCCGGCTGACACGTTCACCGAGCACAACCTGGAACCCTTCGCGCCATCGGGCGACCATCTGCGGGATGACCTCCGGCGGATCCTGCAGATCGCCGTCGATGAGGATGACACAGTCGCCGCTGGCGTGATGCACCCCCGCCGTCACCGCCGGCTGATGGCCGAAATTGCGCGACAGGCTGATCGTCTTCAGGCGCGGATCCTCCAGGTTGAACTGTCGGAGGATCTCCAACGAACGGTCGCGGCTGCCGTCGTTGACGAAGATCACCTCCCAGGAGTCGCCGGTCTGATCCAGCGCCGCGGTCAGCCGCTGGCGCAGCGCCGGCAAGTTCTCCTGCTCATTGAAGATGGGAACAACAACGGAAATCATCGGCGGTCATCATATCGCAAATGGGGTGGTTTTTAGCGTCTGGTGTTCTGGTGTTTGGGGGATGGGGCTCAGGCGGCGTGTTTTTTCCTTAGGAAGTCTCGCCATCGGCGCAGAGGCGCGCCTATTGTGCCTGAAGGGGATCTTCCGCCTCTCACCGTGGGGCAAGACAATGGCTGACAGAAGAATCATCGCGGTACTGGGTTCGACCGGCGCGCAGGGTGGCGGGCTGTGCCGGGCGATTTTGGCAGACCCGGCTGGCGGCTTTGCCTGCCGGGCGGTTACACGCGATCCGGGCAAGGACGCCGCCCAACGCCTGCAATCCCAGGGGGCCCAGGTCGTCCAAGCCGATCTGGATGATGTCGAGAGCCTGAAGCAGGCCTTCGCCGGCGCGCATGGCGTCTACGCCGTGACCAACTTCTGGGAGCACTCCTCCGCCGCGAAGGAGAAGGCGCAGGCGAAGCACATCGTCGAAGCCGCCGCGGCTGCCGGTGTGAGGCATGTCATCTGGTCCACGCTGGAAGACATCCGCAAGATGATGCCCGCCGACGACACGCGCATGCCGATGCTGCAGGGCCATTACCGCGTGCCGCATTTCGACGCGAAGGCTGAAGCCAACGCATACTTCTCGGATTTGCCCGTCACGTACCTGATCACGTCGTTCTACTGGGACAACCTGTACAAGCTGGGCCTCGCCCCGAAGAAAGGAGCCGACGGCCAGCTCGCCTGGACGTTCCCCATGGGCGACAGCAAACTGGCCGGCATCGCGACCGAGGACATCGGCAAGACCGCCTACGGCATCTTCAAGGCCGGCCAGCCATATATCGGCAGGACGGTCGGCATCCTCGGCGAAGCCCTGACGATCGACGAGATGGGCAGGACGCTCTCGCGCGTCCTGGGCGTCGGCCCGATCCAGTACAACGCCGTCGACGCGGACACCTTCCGCAGTTTCGGCTTCCCCGGAGCCGACGAGACGGGCAACATGTTCCAGGCCTATCGCGATTTCGCCGCCCAGTTCCTGGCCAACCGCGACCTCACCGAAACGCACAAGCTCAACCCCTCATTGCAGACGTTCGAACAGTTCGTCGCCAACCACGCCGACAGCATCCGTGCCGCGATGGGTGTCTAGGGTTGTCGACGAAACTCTGCCGGAGCTGATGGCCCACCGTCTCCGGCAACGAAGCACGCGCACGCCCCCTACCATCGCGGGCACATTGCCATGTGCCCCTACGGGAGGAACACCGGTGGTACTCTCGTCCGGGCATTTTCATGGCTGCCGCGTTGAGGCGGGTGTCTTAAGCTCGGATGCATGGCTGAGACGACGCGTGTGACGTATCGCAATCCTGTCTGGCCGGAGTATTTCGCCGATCCGTTTGTGTTGCGCGTGGGCGATGTGTACTACGCTTACGGCACGGCGCCGGCGGATGAGCGGGGATGGCAGTTTCCGGTTCTGC
>ERZ777003.2415-NODE-2415-length-21929-cov-7.755920_pt1 | contig 21929 bp, 34 predicted proteins | sample MGYA00374956_ERZ777003 | MGnify/ENA primary metagenome ERZ777003 (study PRJEB29302, sample SAMN06268252) | bioreactor metagenome | isolation source: Joint BioEnergy Institute, California, USA | place: USA:Joint BioEnergy Institute, California, USA | collected... | reverse complement strand
AAATCGATAAATATTCTAGGAGTTTCAATGCCAACATATACCTTCCGCAACAAAAACACCAATGAGGAATGGACTACAATTATGTCCCTTTCGGAAAGGGAACAGTTCCTCAAGGAAAATCCCCACATCGAACAACTCATCACCCAAGCACCCGGACTGATCGATATTTGGCACACTGGGCGCATTAAGCCAACGTCTGCCACCAATGAAGTGTTGAAGAGGATCAAGAAGAACAACTATGGCTCGAAGATCAATACGGGGAATCTAACAGAAGTCTAGAACGAAAGGAAAGTAGCTTGCTCAAAGTATCTTCCGATGGTACGCATCTAGAGCATGTATTTGACGAAACTTCTACTCCCAAGACAAAGAAAAAAAGACGAGGCAAGAACAATAACAATAACAACAACAATCTTGAACTAAGGTCCATTCAACCAATCACTGAAAATCAACGGAAAGTCTTTGAGCACTACAAAAATGACATGAATTTGGTGTTACACGGTTCGGCTGGTACAGGTAAAACTTTTGTGGCTCTGTATCTGGCACTGAAAGAAGTATTAGACCCCTCCAACGAGAAGAACCGTGTCTACATTATTCGTTCGGCGACTCAGTCAAAAGACATGGGTTTTATGCCGGGCAACCTCAAGCAAAAAATGGCAGAATATGAGAATCCATATCGCTCTGCATGTCGTGAATTGTTTGGGCGCGGCGACGCATACGACATCCTGAAGCAAAAAGGAATCATCGAATTCTGCTCCACATCCTTCCTTCGCGGCGAGACGTTCGCTGATGCTGTCGTCATCGTCGATGAAATCCAGAACGCGGAATTTCGAGAAATCCATACGGTTATGACGCGCATCGGCGATAATTCCCGAATCATCCTCAGCGGAGACATCAAGCAAAACGACCTCTACAAAAAGAACGAAGTATCCGGATTGCCGAAGGCATTCGAATTGATCCGGAGAATGGACGATTGTTTTGCTGTCGTCGAATTCACTATTGACGACATTGTTCGATCCGGGCTCGTCAAGAGATGGTGCGAGGAGCTTGACAAGGCAAGCTAACGTCCCTACAATCACAACGACATACTAGACAGAAAGCGCAATCGAAAGGTTGCGCTTTGTCGTGAGGGATAATGCCCACCAAGGATCAAACCATGACCAGCAACAAGCTTCAACGTTGGTACGAAGTCGTAGACGACACCGCCTACATTTACGACGCTCCGTATCCGAAGGACAGCATGAGTGTTAGTGTTGTGCCGGTCGCGGACATCGCCTATTATCGCACAAGGTTCAACCTGTCCAAAATCTGGACAAACTGTGGCGAGGAATGAAAATGTTTGTCTTAGACTCTGTGGACATGGTTGGACCATTTTTCGTCCAGCATCCGACTGATATCGTTAATGTTTTGTGTCGATTCCGGGAATATTCGGAAAAGACCGACATAACTACGTTCGAGGATTTTCGCGACCCAAATAAGACCATCGAAGTTTTGTGGCCGAAAAACCGTTTTTCGAAGCGGTCGTTCAAGAATGACGCTGTTCCCGGTGAAGTATTCATCATATGCATTGAGCGCACCGAATCCGGGGCATACAAGACTTCAGGGGAATTCTACAGATTCCGCGATTTGAGATGGTATTGGATCGGATTACGATGATCACAATCGAAACAATTGATCGAGTCAATACGTTTTTCAAGCATCGGAAATATGATGAATGCTTCTCCGTTGGCGTATTGTGTCGATATGTCAAACGTTCTTCTACCACCGGCGCGTTTATTTTTCGAGATTATCACGACGAAAACAGCAGGGTTGAGGTGTTTTACCACAATCCAGCAAACGATTGGGTTGCCCGATACCTGAAAGAAGGGGATGCAGTCATCATTCGGGTACAACAAGACCCGAATGGCAAACTGATTGGCTATAACGGATACTTCAATATCGACAAGATGATGTGGGTATTCTGCGATGGATAAATTTTCTGTTCCGGATGGAGATATGGGTACGGCTGGTTGCATATCTCGTCGTACCACGAGAAGCCTCGTATGGCTGAAAGAAAATCAAGAAGTCGCATGGGTTCACATCAAGGTCGTAGGGGCCGACTCGTTGACATTTACGTTTACGGGACGAGATGTTTTTGGAAATGTTGGAAAATTTGCGGTGGTCGAAGACGAAGCGACGAGGAACTATAGGTTCTGTTCGGCTCTGGAAACGCGCGTCGAAAATGGGCGAAACACTTGCTTTATTTTTCGTCTGGTGTATAGTCCGCAGATGGACATGTTTGCCGTACTGACGCCATACCTTTACGATATGGAACGGCGGTTTTGGATCAAAACAAACGGATTGACACGGTGACCTGACCTATGGTTATGACGAGATTTTGTAAATCCTCATATATCGATGATGTGTATGATGCTATCGGTGTCCCTGGGTGCGTCACTGATGTGTGCATCGACAGTCTCGCAGTCGTAGAAAAGACTCGCACTGTAGCATGGGTACCGGTGAAATTCATTGAATGCGTCTCGATAATTGACGACTACGTCAAAGACGCATACTGTCACCGCATGGATTTGTTGGTGGGGAAGGACATTCATGGCGATGAATACGGATTTGTCGCGGTCGATGATGCCGATGCAGGGAACATAGCGTCTGGGCTACTGACCCGGATCAATAAATCCCTGAACACGTGTTTCATTGTTCGAATCGCACCTGTCGAATGCGTTCAACCATTTGGGGAACACATCGGTAGGGAAGTCAAGGTGTTCGCGATCCTTCCGGACCGTTTTTTCGACATGGAGCGCAAGGCGTGGGTTGAATTTGAAAATTTTGAATGATAAAGAACCCGGTTTGACCGGGTTCTTTTTTGTTGACATTGGCATTTTCGTGTGGGAAAGTCATGTGCTATGAAAGAGATTGACAAGCTTGAAAAATATACCGGCAAGCCGGGAACATTTTCTCGCAATCAAGTGAGGAATCTTCGCGATTTTCTGCGCGACCCCCGTCTTGTCGCATGGATTCCATTGAAAGTCGAGCAGGTATGGTTAGACAAGGAAACCATGCTGTTGGTTCTTAAGGTTTCCGATATTGGCGGCCATATCGACGTAATCGACACGTTTGATGTCCTTTTCAATGACCCGAAAAGGTCTGTAAACATTAGGCACGAGTTATTCGTCGAAATGTTTCAGTGGATGCGCAATCAAGGGACCGACTGTTTCATTTTCCAGTGTAGATTCGACGTGAATCGCAGTATGTGTACGCTAACAACCGAATATGCATACGACATGCATCATCGACACTGGGTTAATTTCTGAACGAGGATGGTGTGTCACTAGACCTAGACATCGCAGTCGAGATTGACTCGCCAGCTATTGATGAGTTGGTCAAGATAATCGAGGAAAGGACTCCCGCCAGTTCTCCACTGCCACACGTTGACCGTTGGCAGGCCAAGACATTCGCGGCGATTCAACGTTTGCCGAATTACGTGCGGGCATGGATTCCCGTCCGTGTTGAATATTGTTGCGTGCTCAATGAAATAGAGGCGGTGATGTTCTGTGCCGATCAAAAAGGATATACTGGAACCATTCAATCCTCGCCACCTTCTAGTCGAGGGCTATTTGAAGTCCTCACGAATGTAGGTCCGATAAGCAATCGACATTTCATTTTTTGTGTCTATCACGACTGTAACGGAGAATTGTTCATCAAAGGGGACTGTGTCTACGACATGCAAGAGAAGAAGTGGCTTGTTCCGTCCGTGCCGAATCCGTAGGAGTATTGATGTATACTTTTCCAGAATTGCCTAGGACAGAAACAGAAAACGGCAGGTTTTATCAACTCCCTAGTGGTAGGTGGGTTCCGTCCGTTACGACAGTCACCGGTTCCATTAAAAAGGACGCCGTCGCGAAATGGCGGGAACGGGTTGGAGAGGAGGAAGCCAAACGGGTTCTGAATCGTGCATCCGTGCGAGGAAGCCAGTTTCACGAATTGTGTGAGCAGTACCTGATAAATAGGGAAGTGCGTCATTTCCCGGACTCTATCATCAAGGAAACGTTCATACGATTCAGACCATTTCTAGATCAAATCGGGGAACTCATCGCAGTAGAGCAGACCCTGTATTCGGAGAGATTGCGCATCGCGGGGAGGACCGATTGCATTGCCTATTTTGAGGGCGAGCCCCATGTGATCGACTTCAAGACTTCCCGGACCGCCAAGCAGGAATATATGATCGAGAACTACTTTTTGCAGTGTTGCGCATATTCCACCATGATGTATGAAATGACAGGGCTAAAGATTTCTAATTTCGTTGTCGCAGTCATATCCGACGACATGCCCCAGCCACAACTATTTCGAGGTAAATGTTTCAAATATCTCAACCGTCTCATCGAAGTAAGAAAACAATTCCCTGATTGGAGCACAAATGAAGAATAATCTAAGATGGTGGTTTTGGACGTGCCTAACCCTTCTTACCATCGCAATCTCAGCGTATTTCGGATTCTTTTCCGTCCTTTATGCCAGTGACGTTACCTTTATCGGGTTCTCGATTATTCTGGTGTATGTCATCTGTACTGGCTACATTTCCGCGTCATTGTATCGACGTGTCGCAATCAATTTCGATAACCTTGAATATATTGCGGATTCAATGGAAAAGATGGGCATGATTGGAACCGTGGTGGGCCTCATTCTGTCGTTTTCAACGTTCTTTTCCCACCTTGACCTGTCATCCGTCGAGACGGTTAAGGAAATCATTGGAACTGTTGCAGTCGGCATCTCAACGGCCCTTTACACGACGCTCATTGGTATGGTATCATCCTTCTTTTTGAAAACACAATTAACCTTGTTGGGACACGGTAATGAGCAAGAGACGTGATACACTGTCCGTTGGCTTTGTCGATATGGTGTTCAATATCGCGTTTGGCTTCATTGTCTTGTTTGTGTTGGCGTTTATCCTCATTTCCCTGAAAAAGACCGAGGATAGCGGCAAGGTAACGCCAAAGGCCGAATTCATGCTGGAAATGGTGTGGAATAGCGACTCGGACGATGATATCGACATCCACGTCAAAGACCCGCTAGGGACTGTGGTAAATTTCCGCACACGCCAGTCCGGCATCATGTATCTAGACAAGGATGATTTGGGACATCGATCCGATACCATCCAAATGCCGGATGGTTCGACGAAAATTATTCCCGTCAACAAAGAAGTGGTGACGATTCGCGGGGTAATGCCGGGGAGGTATGTCGTCAATGTCCATTTCTACGGAAAGAAAACCGAAGGCGATTATGTCAATGACGTGATGGTGACCCTCATCAAACTCAACCCATACTCGAATGTCGTCACGGTTAATCGGGTACTGGACGAGCCCGGACAGGAACTCACTGCATTCTCGTTTGTGCTGGACGATAAGGGGAATGTGACTGACGTTAATGTCCACGACGAAGAGAAGTTAATCCGATGATTTATCTAGCCACCGGCCTAATATTGCTCACTATTGGGTTCAACCTCTGGACACTGATTGAACTTGCTCAATCGAAGAGGAGCAAGAAGTCTCTGTTCTTCATCATTCCCGTTGCTTTATTCCTTGCCATTTCATCTGTGTTCATTATTAACGAATATGTCGGCTATCCGACCGATAGCCTGTCGAAACTTGAACGTAAGGAATGGCGGCTGATTGCCCACCATATTGACTTCGAGCGGAAGGTGGTCTATATTCTCGTCATACACGCCGAGGAAAGCGAGCCAAGGCTGTATAAAATCACAACAAATTTCGACGAAAACAAGGATGCTGTTCAGAAAGCACAAAAGGCAGCGCAGAAGGGAATGCCGGTTCGTGGGAAGATGTCTCGCTCACGCGAAGGCGACACGGAAAACAAGGGCGACCTGATTTTCTATACCCTTCCGCCGTCTGCCGTCATGCCGAAGGACAATCCGTAATCGGAGTGTGAAATGCTAGGTGTTCGAAAGGTTGCAAAGTTCGCTTCAGACGAAGCTACGAAACTGGATCGGCATTTGAATTATCTGTCCAACAACAAAATGGCGTTTTCTGTGTCATGCTATCGCAATCACGAGGGGAAATTTCATTTCATCGTCGTGTGGTGGGATAATACGGTGGCGTGATGCTTGATCCAGAAGTCATTCTTTTCGACCGTATCACATCGAAATGGAAGGGAATTCCGGCGAAGTATATCCCTGTAGCGTTTTGCGAAGATCGACGAGGCCATGGTACTGCGTCCACGCGGAAGAAAACGCCGATGAGACGTAAGTATGACTATATCCTGAAACTCGTCTCCAAACGTCCCGGCGACAAGGAACTCCATGACTTCGAAGAATATTATGCAAGATCATTTCGCGGTAGGCGGACCATCGTTCGCGTTGTGGTCTATCGTCTTTATCGCGACTTGCTAGTCGGTGTCGATGAGTATAACGGCATAACTGTCATCGTGAAGAATATGTCGGAAGTCGAAGGCGCATCGAATTTGCAGGTAGGAGATGAAGTTGTCTTGACCGGTCGCGCCATGCGCTATAGCAAGACTTATGCCGGTTTCGGGTTCGTTCTGAAGCAATGTGAGGTTGAATATGTCATTGACAAGCGATGATGTGAAAAAGACCTTAAACACGACGCTCAAGGGGTTTGTGGGTTGTGACCCGGAAGTCATCGACGATACGGCATTTGGTTCGGCTATTATCGCTGGCTCGTTTTTGCGAAATTTTGTCCACAATCAAGTGGCCATGGGTGACATCGACATCTTCTTGTCTGATCCTAAGGTTGGACTGTTCGACGACTACGGAGATCAACCCACAAAATTGGCTTGTGACATCAAAAAGGTCATTAACGATCATCTCTTGCCAACGCCCGACACTTCTATTGATGTTAAAAACCTCGTGAAGAGTTTGGAACAGTATAACATTATCGGTACTAACAACGCCCTGACCTTTTCGACAGAAGATTTCGATAATTTTTTCGGTAACTGGATCAAGTTTCCCGACGATATCCTCAAGAAAGTTAAGAAAATTCAGGTTGTGTTCTGCCCTCCAACGAACGGAACAGATGCGGGCAAGCACGGAATAACGAGGAAGTTTGACTTTCTCCATGCCATGCCATATTATGATTTGGCAGAAGGTGTCTGGTACTCTAACGAACGCCTCAACGAAATCATCGCAAAAGACCGCCTCATTTTTAACCCGACTATCAAACTCGTGACGGGAAAAAATGTCGAGCGGTATTGGAAATTCATTGAACGGGGAATGGTCCCGGACAATGAAACTAGAAAAAGATTGAACCCATGGACGAAATAACGGTACTAAGCAAAGAAAAATTCAGTTTGGAGGTTCAAGAATTTGTTGCCAAGTGCAATTCGTCGTACATCGACGCGGTTCTTGAACTGTGTCAGAGAAAGGAACTCGATTTTGAAATTTTGACAAGCCTTTTGTCACGGCAGATAATTGAGAAAATCGAGGCCGAAGCAGTCGAATTGAACCTGATCAAAAAGGACGAGGTTTCCCTGTTCTGATGTTGTCTGCATTGCGTCTGAAGCAACTTTTCGTGGCGTTGCGTCTTCATTTCACGTCTGATTATGATTATTTCCGCTACAACGGAAAGACGAACATTCAGGAAGTGAAGCCAAACGAATTGGCATACAAGACATTGGCGGCTCGACTCGTGAACGAAGAGCGAGCCATGAAGTTTATCTTGGCTAATTTTGTCAAATCCTTTGCCGAAAATTCTCGCATTGATAGTTGGATCGGCAACTACAAGAGCCGGGAAGCATTTGACGCGATTTATGACTACGACGATGAGTTTGCCCGTGTCTCATACGCGCTGACACAACTAAAAAACGAGCACGGCATCAAAAACCTACTTGACAAGGATTCGAATCTCATATACAAGTTATATCTTCGCAAGAAGGTTAGTCTCGTTCATCTGTGTGTCGTGTATCGCGCCTTGCGACTTGATCGTTATTGGGATTGGTCAAAAGACCCTCTGATGAATGAGACCGGTAAGTTCTTTCAGAAGCTATCGCCCTTCCTTCCCATCGATGACAGGAAGATTAGGGAAATTCTTCTGGGGAACGCTAAATAATGAGCCCTTAGTCGGCAGTACAACAGAAAACTCATAGAAACTACGGAAAACACATGGTATCTCTATCTGATCTCAAGAAAAACAAGCAATCTCGTCTAGAAAAACTCGTAAAGCAAGCAAAGAACGTTAGTGGAAAGAAGTTCACAAAAGAGGAAGATTCTCGATTTTGGTATCCAGCAGTTGATAAGGCTGGTAACGGTCGTGCAATCATCCGGTTCCTTCCTGCACCGAAGGTTGACGGCGAAGATGGGACGGCATTTGTTCGTTACTTCTCCCATGCCTTCCAAGGCCCCACTGGCAAGTGGTATATCAACAACTCACTAACAACCCTCGGACTTCCCGATCCCGTTTCGGAATATAATAACTATCTCTGGAACGAGGTTGGTACGGAAGACGCCAAGGAACAGGCCCGCAAGCAGAAGCGATCAACGAATTTCGTATCGAATATCCTCGTAATCAAAGACCCGGCAAATCCAGAAAATGAGGGTAAGGTATTCCTTTACCGTTACGGCCCCAAGATTTGGTCAAAAATCGAGGCGCAGCTATCGCCAGACGAAGGACTCGGTGAAGCGCCCTGCGATGTTTTCGATTTCTGGGATGGAAAGAACTTCCGGCTCGTGATCAAGAACGTTGCTGGGTATCGTAACTACGACGATTCTGTCTTTTTGGACAGCACGCCGATTTCCGACGACGAACAGGAAATTGAGCGCATCTGGGAGCAGGAATATTCTCTACAAGAATTCCTAGACCCGGCCAACTTCAAGTCATACGAACAACTCAAGCAGGAGCTTAATCGGGTTCTTGACGTGGGTGTCGTATCCGATCTCAAGGCAGCGCCAGCGCAAAAGGCAAAGCCAGTCGTCGAAGATGAAGGTGTTATCGACGCGAAGTCCAATGCGCCAAAGAAGGCGATTGATGCTGCCGTTGCGGACGACTTTGATGACGACTTCGATCTAGAAAAAATTCTGGAAGATATCGAATGAAAAAAGGGGAGCGAAACGCTCCCCTTTTTTAATAGTATAGATTGGTTGAAGTATCGACCGGATTCGGACGACTCGTAATTGTATTGTTGACTGGCGAATTGACCACGGTATTCGTTGAGTTGTTAATGTTCATTAGCTGCAATTGCTCAGCCCGACGCCGCAATGCTTCCTCAAACTGCTTTTGTTGCAATGTCGTCCTCAGTCCAACCGTCCGTGATTGCGCACTGGGATATAGTGCATTGTTCCGGAATCCATCGGCGGCAAAAACATCCTCTATCCGCTGCACGGCAAGGGGAACTTGTTTCGGAGGCTGTGGTGCCACCGTCACCTTCTTTTCCTCGCTGCCCCAATTCAGCCAACTCCAAAAATAGTTGATTTTCTCGTCAATCCATTTGAATTTGGCTTCGATGGACTCCATAATCGACTTGAATTTGTCGGCAATTCCATCCATGAATGACTTGATGTAGGAGTTTTCCCACCAATTGTTAATGTATTCGACGAATGCGTCTTTGTATTCGTTCACTTTCTTTTCAAGGTCAATGAAGAATCCATCGATGAATTCCGAGAAATTGCGATATTGATCACCAAACCATCCCCACAAAGTCTTTGGACCATTGACAAGTTCATCGGTATACTCTGCCAATAGTGTCTTGTCGCGCTCGATATTCGCTTGGATTTTCTCTATCGAGCCCTTGACATCGTCGATTTTCTGTTTCGTCGCTTCGATGAGTTGCTTGTCGCCTCGCGCCATGGCATCACGCAGAACCTCATTGAGGCGCAGCAATTCCGCATTCTTCTCGTTGAATTCCTTCTGTTTTTCGTCTAGGTGTGCTTGTGTCTGATCAATACGCGAACGAAGGTCTGCCTCATCAATCAAGCTGAAGCCGAGGAAGAATTCCGCGCCGCGACGAACCGCAGTTCCGGCATCGTCGAGCCACTGGGCAATCTTCTCCGGTCCGAGATGGTTGAATAAGAGGCCGAGGCCGCCGCCGATGATGGCACCGGCAATAACACCGATAGGCCCACCAATCAAACCGATACCGGCACCAATACCAGCCCCCTTCAAGACATTTTCCATCTTCCCCTTGAAATCATTCGTTGTCCCAGCCAACGCACCGGCAAGGCCCGCAGACACTTCGGACGTATTGAAGGCTTCCTTTTTGATGGCAGTTTCTAGGTAATCGGTGACTGATTGATAAATTCCCGCCGCCATAGCGATGAGGGGAAACCTCTTGACAACCGTTCCGATGACACGATTGAATAGTGTGGTGACGGCCCCATATACCATACCATGGAGTCGCATGAGTTGGGCACCTGTCCAGCCAATTGCGAACGACTCGGGAGCCATGAGAATTCGTAGAATCGAGAATGCCTTGTCGCGGAAAGTTCCGACAAAATCGATGGTGTTTCCACCGCCCTTGAACCCGAATTGAAATTTGTCCGCAAACCCATCAATGAATTTGCGCAGGAAAATCATCATGTCGCGACGACTTTCGCGGCGTTCCTCGTGGGCGCGGGAGTCTTCCCGATCCTGCCTTTCTTGGTTCGATTGGAGGACCGAGTAAATTTTTTCGAGGAGCGGGACTTGATCATTTCTCGAAATGTTGCGGATGTCGGTCGCGACTTCGAGGATTTGTTCGATCTTCTCGTTGCTGATTGGTTGGTTCACCAAGTCAGCAAACGATGTTGTCGCGATATTATCGACGAGCGATGCAGTTTTTTCGATGGTTTGTCGCAGTGGTTCGACGGTGTCGGCAACCGGCTTCAGTACATCCTTCATGGTCATCGTGTAGTCGCGAACATCCTTCGCGACTTCGCTCAGCAATTCGGCATCGCCAGTCTGGATTCCTTGGGCGATGTAGCTTCCGAGCTTCTGTCTGGCGAATTCTGCCTTCGAGATATCGACGAATTTCCGGAACCATGACGCATTCGAATTCTGAATTTCTTGGATTTGTTTATCCAAGAAATGGCGCGCCGCTTCGATTTGTAAGATGTCTTGTTCCACCTTCGAGACGGGAGGCAACCTGATTTTAGCGTTCATCGTCGTATGCTCCGCCTTGTCTGTTTTGATTCGTCATGGTATTGATAGGATTTAAACGCGGGCGAGGCTGGTATGGATTATTGCCATAATGAGGCGCTGACTGGCCTCCGCCTTTCCCAAAATACGGGAGTATGGTGACGCCCATGTACGTAATGATGATTGACGACAGCGTACCGTAGAACCACGCGATAATGACTTCGTAGTGGTTCACGTTTTGGGCAGGGACGTAAAAGAAGATCAGCATGGTAGCGGCAATCATAGAGAAGAACGACAGCCACGCCATGCGGCGACGGTTCCGGAACCGCACCTTGTTTACCAGTGGATCGGGCAAGTGACCTCCCGAAGACTGTTCCGGCTCGCTGCCATGGAACATGTCGTGCAATTCTTCTCGTATAATCTGGCGTAGGCGATTTTCGTCTACGCCACCGCTATCCCGATTTGAGTGCATCTTTTTCCAGTTGCCTCTTGTTTTCTATATCTGCAATCGTCAAGTCAATGTACAAATCCCTCTCGAACGGCAAAAGATTTTCAAGTTCTGTTAGGCTATATCCGAATTCATGCTTAAGCATATGACTAACCACGTAATAGTTCGACAAACTATTGTGGCACATCAAAAGGTAAAAAAATCGGATAGACCCTTCAATTGATAATCAAACGTCTTGCCGCACTTCTCGCACGTCGCCGTCACATCAATCTGGTGATATGGCGTCGTCTCGAAAAATTTGAAAATTTTCTCCATGTGGGTTTTGTCGAGGCCCTCAAGCCATTCGACACGCTCTTTCTCGCTCACGTCCTTCATGTCGTAAACTGTCTCGGAGTCATAGACTTTCTCGATACAGTCTGCGATTAGCTTGTACGTCCTATCGACCTTTGAACCTTCTCCGGATTCTTCCATCATCATCGTCATTTTCGGATACTTCATGACGACGCCGATTTCGTCTGTCAACTGAATCTTGTTCGTGTGGGAAGAATCGCGAATGACCTTGACATCGTTGAGGTTGTAGGTTGCCTTGACCTGCTTGGGACATGCCGGTTCCGAGCAATCCTGATTCGGCTTCATGTACATTTCGATGACTTCGCCCACCGAACATTTTCTCAACAGAAAGAACATGTGCTCGATGTCCGTCGAAGGCAGTTCTTCGATGTCGATTCCTTCGGTGAGGATACAATTGTTGATAATCTGGATGATTGCTCGACGAATGTTATTGTCGTCGTTCGATTCCAATGCCATTAGAAGAATCTTTTCTTCCTTGGCCAAGAACGGACGATACGTTATCTTCTTTCCCGTTAGCGGTAATGTCGTCTCAAATGTTGGTGTCTGAATTTTTGGAAGCATGTTATTCCTTGTCTACGTAATAACGATAGGCGAATGTGACGGGAAGTTTTGCGATTTCCGCGCCATTCTGCCAGTTTAGAGAAACATTTCCGATGTTGATTGGATATGCCTCTACTAGCTCTGTTTCCTTGACGACTTCCCCTGTTTCAGCGTAATTGCGAATGAGGAGGCCGCCAATATACTCTTTATAATAACCAATCTCGAACATATTCTGCGATACTTCGCCGGTTCTGTAGTTTCCGGTTATCTTGTCAATCCACGTCTCGAAGAAAATCTTCTCCCGATAGTCTTCACTTAAGATGAACGACAAGGTAACCTCATTGACGGATGAACCGTAGGCAATCTTTGTCGGAAGTCCGTAGATGATCGAGTCGTAGGTGAGGACGTTGCGTCCGGGCAAGTCGGTTGCCTCACAACGATAGGTCAAGTCGTACAGTTCGCCCATATCAGTAGACATGGTGCGCGGAGGCGTGACGATAACGTCGAATAGCGCCGTTTTCGCGAAATTCCCCTCGTTTAAGGTGGCGATAAAATCAGCGATGTTGAACATTACCGCGCCTTCCTTCTAGAATCCTTCCAGACAGCCGAGGCAGAATACTTGCGGAAATTCTTCCCGGTCTTGTCGTAGGAGTCGAATGTCTGAAGCGGGAGCATTGCCACAATGTGCCATTCGTCTGGATCAATTTCGATGAAACGAGATCGGACATGGCCATGTAGATATCGCTTGATGCAAGGAGCCGCCAGTTTGGATTTTGAGAATGAACTAATGATCCCGTAGCTGATTTCCAGTTTCTTCCTTGATGGAATTCTCGCGTTGTTTTCCAACTTGAACAAGGCGTCAAGCAATTCCGCCCGCGACTTGTAGTCGAGGTAATGGAGGTTGAGGCCAAGAAAACCATCTCTGTCCGCGTCGATGACGAAAATGCACGGGAACCGGTCAAAATACGGAAGTTCGAACTTGTATTTCGGATCATAGAAATACGTGTACATCCGGCCAAAGCGAATGGTTTTCGTGAATTTCTGTCCCTTCTCGCGAACGAACGAGGACGGAGAATAACGCATGTTGCGCACGCGCCGAGCCAGCCAATCCAGCGATTCCCGGTTCTTTTGCAGAATGCGACCCGTCCGGAACGCTTCATTGATGATGTTTTGAATGGTCTTGATCATTTGTTACCACTTTGTAGAGATTTCTTTCTCACCGACGACAATAAATTGTATTCCCTTTTCACTGAAATACTTCTCTGCCGCCGCCCATTTCGCCTGATTAATCGCATATTCCACACATTCCATTAAGTATCTCTTCTTATTCTTGCCTTGTTTCGGTGGAAACTTCTTTGAGTTTGGCTTGATTTCGATTGCGAATACTTTCCCGTCAATCGTCTCAACCATCAAGTCAACAAAATATCTGTGACGTTTTCCATCGACCGGGGAAATATACGGAATGTATATCTCTTCGCTCATCCACCTCTTGATATTGGGGTTCGAATCAAAATAGTTCATGTAACGTAATTCCAGTCCGCTTCTGGCGACGATGTTATTGACGTCACCGACATACTTTTCCGGATGCTTTGGACGGAAAATTCGAGGCTCGACGTTTTTGTATAAATTTACCATTACCGCCCTAAATACTATGAACCCCTAATATTTAGCTGCAACATGGCGACGACAGACGTAATTTCCCCACAAGTACCAAGCGAGCAAGGTAAATTCGGCAATTTGCGATATCCGAGTGACCACGACGCCACGTCCGGTAACTGGATCGTCATCACCGAATATGAATACCATCGCGTAACAGCGAACGAGTCGGCAACTCCCAAGCGCACCGGCAATTCCGTCACGTTGCCGATCCCGACAAACCTAGAAACTTTCTATGCCGCTGACTGGGATACGCTAGAACTCGGTGCTTTGGGTTCTATGACATCTGATCGTATCACGAATCTAGGAATGAAGGCAGCAACGGAAGGCATTGGTGCAGTTGCCCAATCGATTCGCGACTCCGTCATGGAAGCCTACAATGCGGGAAGCGTCGGTGACACGAGCAAACGGTATCTGACGGCCCTCATGCTTGACTCTGCCGATTCGGTCGGTGTCGGTGGGAAAATTCTTAATACGCTAGGACGCGCACGCAACCCTTTCGTGTCGGCGCAATTTCGTTCGATCCAATTCCGCACTTTTGACTTCAATTACAGTTTCATTTCAAAGTCATTCGAAGAATCTCAATTGTTGCATCGCATTATCACGTCGCTAAAAGCTGGCATGCATCCGGAATATGACGAATCGATGATGAATGCGTTGTTTAAGTATCCGAATTTGTTCAAGATTGAATTTAGTCATCCCCAATACCTGTTCAATATAGGGTTCTGTACGCTTAACCAAGTATCAGTCAATTACCATGCCCAAGGCAATCCGATTTACCACGCCAAAGATGGAATGAAGATTCCGGCACATATCCAGTTTTCATTGCGATTTACCGAAATCGAAATCAACACGCGCAAGCAGATTCTTGAGGACGGACGGTAATGGCAGTCTTTTTCAACGACTTCCCCATCATCGATTACGACATCAACGGCAAAGGCGATACGGTCCAAGCAACCGACATTTTTCGCCGGTTCCGTCCGATTCAGGAATTGATGAACAACATTACCATCTACTATACCTATGATGTGATGGACGGCGAAAGGCCAGATATTGTGTCTTATAAATTTTACAAGACAGTTGACTATGACTGGATTATCCTCATGTTCAATAAAATGAGGGATCGATATTTCGACTGGCCGATGTCATATCGCGAATTCACCGACTTCATCAAAAAGAAGTATGGTTCGATTCAGAATGCAATGCAGACAGTCCATGAATATCGCATGATTTTGCAACCGCACCAAGTCTTGAATGACGGCACAGTAGTTCAAGAACGATCATTGATCGTTGATGCAACCACGTACTATTCACTTCCGGCCCACGAAAGAAAGATCGTGTATGCCTATGACTATTATAATGAATTGAACGAGAAACGAAGAACCATCAAGATTCCGAACGAAATTTACCTCGGCCAAATCTTACAGGAAAAAGAGAACATCTTGAATGGCTAGTGTTTCTTTCGACGAATACAATCCCGGTACGGTTCAACTCGAAGAAATTACCTTAAAGAGTCTGATCAACGACAAGGAACTTGATATCAGGACGATTGTCCTTGAGACAAACGTGTTCGAGTCCTTGTCGAAGCCGTTCGTGACAGCCGAGTTTGTAATTGAGGATTCGTTGTCCCTCATTTCACAGTTTCCCATTGTGGGACAAGAAACCATTCGCGTCAAGTTTAAGACGCCGCCGAAGTCATATTTGAAAAAAATCGAACAGGAATTTCGCGTCTACTCGATTCAAGAATTGCAGCAGACGAAGGAACGAACGGTTGTTTATGTCGTCAAGGCCATTGCGCCGGAAGCGATCAACGATGCGAAGACAACGGTCCGCCGCAGCTACGCCGACATGTTGATTTCGGAAATGGCCAAGAAGGTGTTCGATGACTACCTGAAGGTCGATAAGGAATTGGAAGTCACCGAGACGGAAACGACGAGGACATTCGCCATTCCGAATCTTACCCCCGCCAATACCTTGCGTTTCTTTGCGCGGGAAGCAAAACATCCGGCATTTGTTCCGTCAAACTACATCTTTTTTCAGAATAATGATGGATTTTACTTCAAAACGATAGAAGAACTTCTGTCGAAGAAGCCGATGGACAAGTTTTATACCACGGCAAAGAACATTAGCCAGACGGCAGACGACAACACCTCAAGTCGGAATGCGGCACAGAAGCAGACGAAGCCTTTCGAGTTTCGCAAAATTTCCGACATTCGATTCATTCGCGTATTCGACAATCTATTGATGATGAAGAAGGGCGGATTCGCCAACAAGCTATTCTACATCAATCCAGTCATGTCCACATTCAATGAATCGAAGTTTGACTACAATAATGACTTGAGGAACATGAATGTCACGACGCGCGGGAAGATGGGCCGGTTCCTCACAGAGAATGCCGATTTACTTAACGGTGACGGGATGAATCATCAAATTTACTTGTCAACGAACATGGGCATTCAAGGCCCACCAGAATTCATCGACCGGAAGCCGGAATTTATCCATTATGTTGCCGGTTCCGTTGCATTACTGGATAACGTTGTCTGTAACGTGACGATTCCCGGAGACTCGGACCGTCGCGCCGGGGACGTGATTATTTTGGAACTTCCCGAATATTCGGCGACCGATGACCTCATCGACAAAACCCATCGACTGCTTTCCGGCACATACTTGGTGACATCGGTTCGACACATCATCAATCAGGAAAAGAATTACTCGTGCGTTATGCAGTGCATCAAGAACGCATACGAGCAAGACCCGGACGACATTAAATGACGATGACCCCCGACGACATCCAATTCCACGATTTTTTCGGAAAAAAGGACTTCGAGATTGCTTTCGGTGTTGTGGAGGATAACAACGACCCTCTGACACTTGGCAGGGTTAAGGTCCGTTGGTTTGGCTACCATACCGAAGATCGGGATGCCCTTCCCACAAAAGACTTGCCGTGGGCAACCGTAATCCAACCGACAACGAGCGCATCGATTTCTGGTATTGGTTGGTCGCCTAATGGACTCGAACGCGGCACATGGGTTTTCGGATTTTTCGCGGACGGCAGATGGGCGCAAGAACAATATGTCCTAGGGACTCTGCCGACAATTCATAAACCGGCAAACCCGGCAGAATTTGGCGGCACTGGCGATGGTTATCGAAATACGAATGACATGTATTCCGGTATCGGCGGAACCGGACCGTACCACGGGAATCCGACAACGACGCCAGACGCGACAACGACTTTGCCAAACACTCCGGGTTCTGGTGGTGCAATCGTCGATGATGGTTCCTACCTGACCCACGCGAATGCTTCAAACTGGCCATTGCAATTCTACAAACCTACCGCCTCGGCTGGCAACAACGGCCTCGCGTGCAAGGACGGTTCCATGCGCATTCACTATGCGACTGCCCTCGCCTTGGAAAATTTGACTCGCGATTTCGGAAAAGGCGCGTTCATCATCAACTCTGCCTATCGATCCCCGAAATACAACAGCCGTGTTGGCGGTGCGAAATATTCGCAGCACGTCGAAGGGCGGGCTTTTGATATCTCAAGGGCTTCTATTGGCGGTCAACAGGAAATTGTACGATTCCTACAACTTGCCGTCAAGCACGGATTTGTCGGGTTCGGTCTGTACAATTCTTTCATCCACATCGACACGGGTTCCGGGAGATATTGGCCGAAAAACGCACCGGCATGGTTCGAACGGGCACTGGTGAGTGCCGGATGGTACAAGGGAAAGCCGGGATTGAGCGGCGTGAAAAGCGTTCCGGGAGTAACCAATACCCCGGCAGATAATTCATCTGGCAATACTCCCCTCGATCCAAACAATATCAAGACGAACGAAGACGCGGCAAAGTTTGCAAGAGATTACCTCAAACAAAAGGGATATAATGACGTTCAAATTGCCGGTATTCTTGGATCGTTCCAGCAAGAATCGCGACTAAACCCCAATGCCGTCAACAAGATAGGCGCTTTCGGCATTGCGCAATGGCTAGGGCCTCGCCGGGATGCTCTTAATCAATTCGCGGCTTCTCGCGGCGAATCCCCTAATAATTTGAAAACGCAGCTAGATTTTTTTGATTATGAAATGCGCACGTCCGAAAAGAGTGCCGGTGCGATGCTTCGGAATGCGACTACGGTGGATCAAGCAGTCACAGCAATGAACTATTATGAGCGATTTTCTGGTTATAAGTACGGAAGAAACGGAAGAGAAACTGGCCGTCGCTACGAATACGCAGAACGATTCTACTCTGGTTGGGGCGGCGATCCGACGAAACTTCAGGGGTTTCAAGACCCGACAAACTCCCTACCGTACAACGATTATAAGGGCGCACCGTCTACCCACACGGCAGCACGCGGACTCAATGGGAATCTCAACCAACCGACTGCCATTCGAGACGATTCCCGTCGATTCAGCGGTATTCCGATTGCCGGTGACACGGGAACTTTCGGTGAACCCGAATCCGCATTCAATCCGCAGTACCCATACAACAAAACGTTCTCGACGAAGTCGGGACATTTGATGGAATTCGATGACACGCCGGAATCGGAACGCATCAATATATCCCATCGATCCGGCTCGAAATATGAGATGACGGCGAAGGGAACCGTAGTGCAACGCACCATGGGAAATTATTACGGCATGGTGCAGAACAATTCCTTCAACGGAATTCTAGGTGAATACTATCTGACGGCGCGAAACGACATCAAAATGCGTACCACGGCAGACATGATCATGCACGCGGATGGTTCCATCGAATTTCTCGGGAAAAATGACTTCACCCTGACCATTAGCGGAAAGGCCGATATTGGCGTTGCAGAAACACTGCAAATCAAGGCAAAGAGACTCATCATCGAAGCCGACGAAATCGACATCTATTCCAAGGGTGAAATGAACATTCAAGCGGAAGGTGCGTTAAATATCAAGGCAAAAAGTATCGTCCAGAACGCCGAAGAAGGCTTCGATGCAAAGGCCAAGGAAGTCAAGATGCAGGCTTCCGGTGATATGAGTCTGAAAGCGACGAAAATCTATGCCGATGACGAAATCCGACTGGCGGAAGGTGGCTCGAAAGATGCCGCGACCGCTAAGGACGCCAAGTCAACCGACATCGGAGAAATTTCGCCACGAGCAAAGATTGAGCGAGTGCCTGAAGCACAACCAAATCCCGATTCCTATAATACAATGGAAGATGGATATAGTCAATATAGCGCGTAGGTAAGAGGATATGAGCATAGATATCAATAACCCAAAGTTTGGGGAAATTTTTGATGACCCGTCCGATCCAGAAGCCCATATGGAACCTGCGCATTCTGGTGTTCTTACTTTTGTTAAAGGTTATGAGCATCCTCTTTTTACTGCTAATGGTGCTGTTAACCTTATTAATACTGCCATTGGGCTTTCTAATACTTCTGAACAGAAACGGAAAGTGGCAAATATTCCTACGCAAGTATTTCGAGACATCGCTAGGGCTGCTCGTTCGAGTCGGATTAGTTATGACCTTCTGTTATTTGTTGCTGACTGGGAGCGCGGATTAGATACACGTCAATCGGCAGATGACGTGAAGGATTTGGCGAAGAAACTCTATGGATATGTAAATGACCTTCGTTCTTCATTGGGGCGCGATCCTCTGTATGGTGAAATTTTCATGGCACATGTCCTGAAGTCTGCCGACAAGGTAAAGCAATTTATGGATTTGGCGGAACAGAAGCCGAACGAAGATGTCGCAAACACGGGAAGTTCGAAGCCGGACATTACCGACAAGAAAATGCGAAACGGCAAAGCGATTAAGCGAACAAATCGAGAATTTTACGATTATTTTCTGCGCCGCATCCCAAATGGTCGCAGATCATTCACGGAAATTCTCGGAAAGGAAAAGTGATGCCATTGGTTGCGGTTCTGGGTGACCCAAACACACACGGTAGCGGCGGGCTGGATGCATCAAACAATTCCGGAAAATTTTTCGTGAATGGGCGCAAGGTTGTGTACCTTGGTTCAACAGCACAGCCGGATGACTTGTGCATTCCCTTGGGAGGTGCCCACTGCGCACCATCCGCAACAAGCGCCTCATCGAAAGTTTTTTCAGAAGGCATCGCGGTCCATCGCCACGGGGATTCCCGCGCGTGTGGCGCAACGACTGTAGTCACCAATCAATCGAAGGTTTACGTAGGGGCATGACGGAAATCAATCAAAATACGGTAATCGATACCGGACTGCAACTATCGAAAAACTTTCTCATTGATCACTTGTCTACCGGTGCCTATCATCCGGTGGTGGGTAAATGGCTGCCCACGTTCACTGCGAAGTTAATTCCGCAACAATACAACCATATCTTCACGCCCGGTCAAGTCCCCCTCTGGCAAATTGCCAGAAATTTGCAGATTGGCGCGGATGGAATCATGGAAAACTTGCTGGCAGGTTTCGGCGGTGACTTGCGCATCAAAGCCGGATTCTTGAACAATTTGCCGGTAGGGACGGCGCTAAACGAAATCAAACACCTGACGGGACTTTCATTTGACATTCAAATCGAGTCATTTTCCGACAACATCTACCACGCTGCCAAAGAAATTCAGAAATTGGCTGGCATGGCGTCAAGCATCGACCTGATTTACGGAAATTCTTCTTGGGCGCACATCGAGTTTGACCCGAAACGGATATTGAATCCCTTGTCAGGCACGGCAGAACCGATCATCCGCACGGTTGACTCCATCACTGGTGTGGTCGAACAAGGAATCACGAGCATTAAAGGATTTTTCTAATGTCCGACATTTCCTCAATGAAGCCAATCAAGGACGTGGTTTTCCGGGACATTGACATCCGGTTTGAGCCACATCCGGTGACGCGGCAATTGCTCATCAAAAAGAATGCCGAGGCCGTCAAGCAGGCGGTGAAAAATCTCGTATTAACCAATCGCTACGAGAAACTATTCCGTCCAGACATTTACGGTGGGGTGACGGAACTTCTTTTCGAGAATGTCGATGAAGCGACCTTGATTCTGCTACGTCAGCAGATCGAAGACGTGATTACGTATCATGAACCACGGGCGAAGCTCGAAAAAGTCAATGTCCGTGAGGACTTCGACCGCAATGGGTTCATTGTTGACGTGATTTTCTCGATCCGCAACGTCAAGGAGCCGTTTACGGTATCGGCTTTCTTCGAACGTATTCGGTGAACTGCCGCGCCCTAAAGGAACGGGGGCTTCTGGCCAACGTCACTAAATACAAGAAAACATAAGTTGCGCCAATGCCTGCAAACAATCAACTTCGCGTCACCGAACTCAATTTCCAGAATATCAAGGATAACCTAAAGACGTTCCTGCGGTCAAGGCCAGAATTGACGGACCTTGACTTTGAGGGTTCAACGCTCAACTATCTCCTCGATATTCTGGCATATAATACCTATTATAATGCATTCCTTGCGAACATGCAAGCGAATGAAATGTATCTCGATAGCGCGACACTACGGCAAAGCGTCGTGTCCATCGCCAAGCATCTAAAGTACATTCCGCGTTCGGCAAAGGCTGCAACTGCCCGAATCAGCCTCGTCTTCAACCAATCTGACTTCCCCGACGAAATCATCATTCCAGCCGGAACGCGATTCCGCGCGTCCGTCGATGGCATCAACTACGAATTCCAGACGCTTCAGCAATACTCGGTGACGAACGAGGATGGGCTTTACCAAAAATCCATCTCGATCCACGAAGGAATCATGCTGACTTATTCGTATACGTATGATTCCTATGGGCCGAAGTTTTTTGAAATTCCGGAAGAGAACGTCGATATCTCGACACTGAAGGTGCGTGTTCGCCAGTCTGCTGGTTCGACGACCGTTCAAGAGTTTGTTCGATCCGATACGATTCTGACCATCGGCGCGAACGAT
>ERZ777003.2414-NODE-2414-length-21939-cov-5.950557_pt1 | contig 21939 bp, 29 predicted proteins | sample MGYA00374956_ERZ777003 | MGnify/ENA primary metagenome ERZ777003 (study PRJEB29302, sample SAMN06268252) | bioreactor metagenome | isolation source: Joint BioEnergy Institute, California, USA | place: USA:Joint BioEnergy Institute, California, USA | collected... | reverse complement strand
TGTCGAGTGGACTCGGCAGAGGCGATTGCCTCTGCCTCTGCTCGCGACTCGGCGGTAGCAATGACTGCCCCGAGACGCGTCATCTCGGGGTCAAGGATCGGTCTAATCTCGTACCTCATACTCCACCTCCTGACAGCAACGAGGCGGCTTCGTCTTCACGGACGTAGATAGCGACGTAATAAAATTCCTCGCTGTCTACGGGTACTACGTCTTCCGAATCCATACCAGCATCTGCAGCACTGGGAAGATCGCTAATGTCCCAACCTTGCTCGGCCAGGGACTGCAGCGCATCCTCGTACGCGGCTGCCTCGCTGTCACCACAACCGAGTACTGCGTCGTCCCACGTCGTCCCGACTATGCCCGCACCACAGACGTAGTCGGGATGATCGAGCCCCAAGGACTTGATCCTGTACTCGTATATCTTCATAGTCACCTCCCGACCGGCGGATTCCCGCCGGTTTCGTCCCGGTCTCATCAGGGGAGGTCCGGGATGATGTCGCTATCCGTCACCGCACCCACTCTCGACTGCGCACGATCCATGTCGCGACAACGCGCTGGTCGTCATCTACGATCTCGACGCATGGTTCCGCCGTACTGGTGGGAGTGAATACCGCCTCGACATACTGCTCTGCGCGAGCGAGCGAACGCCATCGGTGCTGCTCGACCTCGCCGGTCCGAGGTAGTCTTATCGCGTAGGGCATCTCTCCTCCTCCTCCTCGGCTCTGACGCGTCGGACGATGGCCCGAAGCGCCGTTATTTTCTCTGCCGCACCAGGAATCGCCTCGGAACACATGGACAACTTGATGTCGTCCAGGTCCGTCAGGTCGCCGTTTTCCACTAACCGACGAGTGGTGGGGAATGGATCGAGCTTCCGGCGGACTTGGTCCGCCGTATAGTTCAACAAGAATCTCGCCTCATGGCCCCACCCGCGCCCCAAGAGAGCATAGATTTCTTCCACTGCTCTCAGTGGGAGACGTTTCTTTTTCATCGAGACACCTCCACCCACTCCAGAAGGGATGCCGGGTCGGCCAGATCATCACGAGATACTCGATCCGAGTCGAGTAGCTCGCCCAGAGTCGTGTAGTCTTCCTCGTCGCGTCTCCGTGCCAGGAGGCTGCGCAGCACCTCTCCGCGCAGCGTGTTGTCGTTCCAGGCGTCGGCTTCCTCGGCGGTCATCATGACCACGAGCCAACCGTCACCGATTTGGTATGGGTATCTCATGATTCACCTCCCGACCGCCGGCGAAGCGGCGGTTTCGTCCCGGGCTCATCAGGGGAGGTCCGGGATGTGTCAATCCTCCCAATCGCCGGGCATGACCCACTGATCGCCGGCGAGACGGCGGACCTCGTAACCGCAGAGGTACCGCCCTTCCTGTCCTGGTGGTGGCCAGTCCATGGCTTCTACGGCCTGCTCGGCACCCTCACGTGTCGCATGGCGAGAGACGGCGCGCACGACGCCGGATGCGACCCAGCAGCAGGCCCATTCGCCCTCCGGATCGGCGTCCGGCGGATCTGGTGGACGGAGCCGAGCGTAGGAGCGAAGCTGACCGCCAGCTCCACATGTCTCGGTTACGATCTCGACCTCGGGGCATCGGGCGCAGTGCACTTCGCCGTCGTCGTCTACGACGTACTCGGCGCAATCTTCGCAGACCGGTACGTCGCAGTCATCTGTCGTTGTGGCGATTTCGCCACATCCGCATGCCGTGCAGCCGCAACGATGCCCGCGAACTCGGACTATGACGCAATAGCGGCGCCCCTCCGGCGCTACATTCTCGCCGTCGAGCCATGCATCGACAGCGTTGGGCATGCCGGCGATGTCCCACCCAAACAGCGACAGAGAGTCCAGCGCGTCCTGATACGCGCCGGCCTCCGTGTCCCCTACTCCGATGGCCGCATCGTCCCAGGTGGCTGAGGCGCTGAGGCTGAATCCACCAATACGCGCGCGCGTCGGTCCGAGACTGGCGATGTCATAGACTGATATGAGCATCGTTCCCTCCATACGCTACGACCGTGACCCTGGGTTTGGTCGGAATTTGGCTTACTTCGGCAATCAGCTGCCGAATCGCCGGATGATCGGGGCGGTCGAGCCCATGTACGGCTATCCCGGTCGGTACGTAATCGCACACGGGATCACAACCTGACGTCTCGAAGACTACGGTCGGTCGCCCATCTTTGGCAACGCGTCGCACTCTAACGAGTTTGCTAACTACTCCTGAGACGCCGTGTTGCCGCAACACACGCTGGCATACCTGTTCTGCTTCCTTCTCCGCGTCAGGACAGCGGACCAACAGGATGCTATCGTGTTCGCTCGCTACATAAATTGCCAGGGCGTCAGGATTCTCTCTGAAGACCCGGCGTAGGTCCGGTACACCACGGAAAGAATAATGTTTTTGGCACATATTTCACCTCCCAACCAATCCCGCCCTGAGGGTGGGACTGGCTCGAAAGTCCCGGCTACGCCGGGATCGTCACGCGGCGTGGGCGCCGCTCTGCAGGAGTACCATACTGGTACCCCAGAGCCGCACCTTTCGCCCAGGTCCATAGATCGTCCTGGGAGATCGCGCGACCAAACGCTGTCTCCAGAGCTGACTGCAGTTGCTCTGCAGTCATGCCGTGGATGGTAACAAGCGTCTCTACGTCGTAGAGATCGCCTTTCGAGATCCGATGGCGGTCGTAATAGGTCTCGACCGTACGCGGTCTCGGTATCGATCGCCGCTCGATGTAACGATCGCGGCCGAAGTAGACTCGTTCGATCGTTAGGCGGGTATAGTCCCCGCCGTTCGACCAATACTTGGGAATCTGGTGCGTCATCGAGACACCTCCACCCACTCCCGCCGCCGCACGTCCCACTCTGCGACCACGCGCATGTGATCGCGCGTGATCTCGACCAACTGGACGAATGGCTGCCGAGTATACCCGGGAGCGTACGCTCGCTCGATGTACTGCTCTGCTCGCGCGCGCGAACGCCATCGGCGCTTGCTGATCTCGGACCAGGGGGTGCCTGGATATTTTAGGGTGTACATTGTGCCTCCTCGCTTGCTTTCTATTCTAATTATACGTCTCATGAGAGTGAGACGCAAGAGAAAATCATTGCTCCGCTTCCTCCCTGGTCTTCTTAAGCAAGAACTCGATGATGGCCGAGGCATCCTTGATCGTGATGACTCGGCGGCCGGCCTTCGAGGCGCTGATTCCAAGCGCATCGGCGACCGCGTACCGGAGAGCCGAATACCCGGCTCGGCTGGCGAGCCTGCACGCAAACGCGTGCTGCTTCGGCGTGCCCACTTGGGCACAAAATCTCTCATCTATCATGTGTCACCTCCCGACTGGCGGGAATCCGCCAGAATGCACTTTGTATCCCGGAGGACAGACTACATCCACCCTCGCCGCCTGACGTGCCACGTCAGGCCGGGCAACGATCAGTTGCCCCAACTTGGGAGCTGGCAGGTCCTCGACCGTCCAGGCTACCCGCCCGCTGGGAGGTAGGACCACCTCCCAGACGTCATTCAGTTTCAGAGAAACCCCAATCGGGGTGAGGTTGAGTACGCTAATCATTGAATTTCCTCCCAACAAAGCCCACTCCGACTGAGTGGGCTTTGCTCGAAGGAGAGGCCTACTCGGCCTCCTCCTCTTCGGCGGTGGGTTCCCCACCGATGGCGTATTCCCATCGGCAGGGACCCTCGTACAGGGTCCCGACGTCTGGGATGACCCAGACGCCAGGGCCCTTTCCGACTTCGGGCCCCCGGTACTCCGCGAGACCGCGCTTTACGGCCTCTCGGAGAACAGACCAAGCGTGGAACGCCGCGCGCTCAGAGCGCGGCTTGGCCCCGGGATAATCCGGGACCTGGGTCAGCCTTTCTATGACCCGCCCAACCTCGACATAGAGCTGGGCGTTAGATATTTCTGTTAGTGCTTCCGATGCCGTGCGTCTCATACTTCGCATCTTACTTCTCAGCGAGCGCCGATGCAAGAATTTTTTGCATGAATTGTTTTTATGGAGCCATAAGCAGGATTAATGGGTGCTAAACGGCTGAAAATGTGTAAGATAGATGTGGTGTCGAAACATCCACAAGTCGATCTGCCTGCACACGTCCAGGCTGCTGTAGGCGTCGAGAGGCCGAGAAAATCGCCATCGGAGCTGATCCGCGTCACGCCCCCGGCTCGCGTCAGGCGCCGGCTGGAGGTGCCAGTGCCTCGTAAACCCAACGTGCGCAAGATCATAGAGGCGGCGCGTCTGAGCTGGGCGGGGCGTACGGATCGTGAGATTGGCGAGGCGCTCGGAGTGTCGAGGGAGACTGTCGCAGATTGGCGGAGCACGCCTGAGTGGGCGTCGGCGATCGAGCGGCAGCGCCGGGCGGCGCTATCGGTCGCAGTCGAGTATGCCATCGCTGACCGGCGTCAGCGGCTTGGAGCGCTGCAGGATCGATGGGAGCGGCTCCGGTCGATCATCTCCGAGCGGGCTGAGTACTACCGCCGGCGCGCGGAGGCTGGCGAGGCGCTGGAGCCGGGTGCGACGTCCGGATTGCTACTCAGCACGATGAGGCGTAGTAGCGGCGGCAAGCGGGGCGGCCGGGCGGTGGAGGAGTATCGGCTGGATGTAGCACTGCTCAGAGAGCTGCGCGAGCTGGAGCGTCAGGCTGCCATCGAGTCCGGCGACTGGGCGGCTGGTGATGCCAGGGAGCGTGAGCAGAGCGGTACGCAGGCGGCAGTGACGCTGGTAGATCTCCTGGCTGTGTATCACCGGGCGGTGCTCGGCCGGGCGCCGGAGGCGGAGGCGGAGGCCGGGCGGATGCTGGCGGATGCCGACACGTACGACGTTCCGCCGGCCGGAGGCGGAGCTGGAGCTGGCTGCGCTGGCGCCGGAGCTGGCGGAGCCGGAGCCGGAGGCGGCGGGTTCCGAGGCGCTGGAGGTGGGTTTGCCGGCGGCGGAGGCGCCGGCGGCGAGGACGGCAACCGGGGCGGAGGCGGAGGTGGAGGCGGATGCTGGCAGTAGCACTGCCACTGGAGGCCGGGGACGTCCTGACCGGCGCCGGCAGGGCAGGCAGGGCAGGCAGGGCAGGCAGCCTGGAGGAGGCAGGCGGCGTCCCGACCGGAGCCGGGGTCCTGGTTGCCGGCGGGGGTAGCGGGCGCGGTAGCGGGCGCGGCAGGCAGGGTGCGGGTGCGGCTGGTGGTGCGGCTGGTGGTGCGGCTGGTGCGGTTGGGAGGCGGCGGGCGGAGGAGCCTGGTGAGCTATTCCGGGCTCATCTGGACTGGGTGCGTGGTGTAGCGTACCGGGCGGTCCGGAGGCTACCGGCGACGGTGGACATCGACGATGCGCTGCAGGTGGCACGCATCGAGCTATGGCGTCTCGCGCACACGTATCGGGCGGATTACTCGCGGGCGGGGTATGCGCAGCCTGTGCCGTTCCGGGGGTATGCGCGGCCGAGGATCTACTGGGCTGTGCTGATGGCGTATCGGCACCGGGCGTTTCGCGATGCGTCGAATGAGCCGCTGGTAGATGCGGCTGCGGAGGATCGGGCGGAGGAGGCAGCGCGGTTAAGTGAGGCGGCGCGGTTGCTGGCGGCGGCGCTAGAGGGCCTGCCGGAGCTGGAGCGGCGGGTGGTGCGGCTGTACTACTCCGGGCGGACGTTGGCGCAGGCAGGGGCGGAGCTAGGGGTTTCGCTGTTCACGGCATGTATGGCGCACCAGCGGGCGTTAGGGGCCTTGCGGGTGCGGCTGGAGGCCATGGGGATACGAGGAGTAGATGACGTGCTATGACGGATGCCGACCGGTTGCTAGCGAACTGGACGCCGGACCAGATTGCGCGGCACATTCGCGAGGAATTCGAGGATCACGAGCGGTTTTGCGCGAAGTTTCAGATCCGGGACAAGCGGGGCGTTCCGGTGAGGTTCCGGATGTCGCCGGCGGGACGGAAGATTCTGGCGCGGGCATACGAGCAGCGGCGGAAGGGGAAGCCGGTGCGGATTATGGTGCTGAAGCCGAGGCAGGCGTATTGTTCGGCGACGCTGGCTACGGAGATATTCAAGCGGACGGCGTTTTTGCCGGGCCAGCAGGCGCTGGTATTCGGGCATACGTACGACGCGGCGAGGAACATCTGGGGGTATATCGATCAGTATCAGGCGACGTACAACCCAGGGGAGAGCTTGATCCGGCCAATGGAGTTGACGCGGCGGCGGAAGGACGAATATCTGGAGTGGGGCGGGTCGTCGTGGGTGGATATCGCGAGCGCGGAGAATGTGCAGACTGGACGTTCATACAGCTTGCGGCATCTGTTGCTGTCGGAATCGGCGTTCTGGCGGGATGCGGCGACGCTGCGGACGGGTCTGCTTCAGTGCGTGCCGAACGATGCGGACACGTGCATTTTCGATGAGAGCACGGCGAACGGGGCGAGCGGGGCGTTTTTCGAGCGCTGGAATCAGATCACGTCTCCCGACTATCGCGGGGACTGGGAGGCGGTGTTTTTTGGGGCGCACGAGCATCCGGAGTATCAGAGGCCGCTCGATGTTTCGGTTGCGGCGTTTTATCGCTCGCTGACGCGAGAAGAGCGGGATCTGATTGAGCGCTACGGGCTGACGTATGAACAGATCAATTGGCGGCGTTGGTGCATTGCGAATTCGTGTGATGGCAGCGTAGCGCGGTTTAAGCAGGAGTATCCGTATTCGGCTGAGGAGGCGTTTCTGGCTTCCGGGCGGCCGAGGTTCGACTTAGTGAGTTTAGGGAAGATGCCAGTGATTCCGGAACCTTCCAGGGGTGAGATTGAGCGGGTGCGGGTGGGGACTGGATACGGGATTCAGTTCTTATCGCGCACGGACGGGCGCGGGCCGTTGAGCATTTTCCGGAAGCCGGAGCGGGGGCATCACTACATCATCGGGTGCGACCCGGCGGAGGGTATCGACATTCAGGAGGGGCGCGGGGATGCGGACCCGGATTACTCGGTGGCATCGGTCGTGGATGTCTATTCCGGGGAGCAGGTGGCGTGCTATCACGAGCGGCTGGAGCCGGATGCGTTTGCCGATGTCGTTGCGGCGATAGGCGAGTGGTATAACTGGGCGTTCCTCGTGCCGGAGGTGAACAGCGTGGGGCTCGCGTTCGTTCAGGGGCTTCTGTATCGCCAGTATCCGACGCATCTCATCTATCAGCGGGACTACAGCGGCCACGGAAAGACGCCGATGCTTCAGGAACTGGGGTGGAAGGAGACGGTAGCTACGCGGCAGCTACTCATCAGCACGCACGACCGGGCGTTAATGCAGGGAGCGATTCGGCTTCATTGTCCGATCTGCGTGAGGGAGCATCGGACGTTTGTGATTAAGCCGAGCGGGCGGGCGGAGCATTCCGACGGGTGCCATGATGATGCGGTATTTGCGAATGCGCTGGTTTCGGTTGGGCTTGAGACGGCGATACGGCTGTTTGACCGGATGCAGGAGCAGCGCAAGCGGGCGCTGGTACGAGGGGATTACGAGGACGAGGACGAGGATAACCCGGCGCCGCGAAGTTTCCGCTATCGCAAGCGATGGAGTTAGTGATATGATTATGTCAGCCCTTTGCTTGCTGACACGCCGAAGGCTTCGACACCTCCCGAAGCCTTCGGCTCTCCTGCTAAGCGATTCACGCCGAGGGGGCAATTCCCGATTGTGGTAAGGCTCAACTCGGAGTACCTAGACAAGCTCTCCCATCAGATCGACCAGGATACCCGCGCCGCCATGGCGGACCACAGGCAGCGGATGCTGCGCTTCAAGCGGTATTACCAGCTATGGCGGGCGCGGACCGAACCGCCGAGGCCGGGCGAGGAGGAGAAGAGTAACTTTGTCGTTCCCATGGTCCAGTGGCAGGTGTTTGCCAAATGGGCGCGGGAAGTCAACCTGTTACTCGGCGATGATACCGAGATCATTGCTAAGCCTGTAGGTCCGACCGATCAGAAGATCGTGCACAAGGTGGGCCGCTATATGACTTGGCGAATCTTCAACAGCATGAAGATCGTCAACGATTTGGCGGTTTTCATCTTCCGCAAGATCCTCTTTGGCAGAAGCATCGCCTATGCCCCTTGGGTGAGGGAAACATACATCGCCCGCGAGAACGGCCAGGACGTCGAGCGGGTCTGGTATGAAGGCCCCGGCTTCGTTCCGCTATGGCCCGATGAGTTCATAGTGCCAGCCGAACAAGTCCGCTGCCTGCACGATTTCTCATGGGTGGTGCGGAAATATCGCGCAACCCCACAACAGATCAAAGAAGGCACGCGAGACGGGCGTTATGATGCCGGACTAGTACGTAAGTACTGGGACGAAATTAAGGGGTATGCAGAGGGATCGATTTCGCAGCATGACTCGGAGGGGGATGAGATTCAGCGGGACCGGGATGAGTATGAGGGGGTGCTGTATGAGGGAGGGCTTTCGACGAAAGGGACGATTCAGATTTACGAGTGGTATGGGACTTGTGAGGTAGGAGGGGAGGAGCATGAGCTGGTATGCCGGTTCAGTCCGGAGCTGCATCGGATTCTTGGCTACCAGGATCTGAGAGACCTCTATCCGCTGAGTCGCCGGCGGCGTCCGTTTGTGGAGAGCGCGCTCATTCAGGATGGATCTTACTGGTGTGCGGGCTTCGGGGAGCTGTTAGAGGCGACCGAGCGCGAGCTGACGGTCAATCATAACCTGTTTACCGAGGCGGGACAGTTCACGGTTGGTCCGATTGTGTTCTTTCGGCCTGCGGCTGGCTTCAATCCGAAATCGTTTCAGTGGGAGCCGGGCACTGCGATTCCCACGGAAGACCCGGCGAGCGTCAGGCCACTTCAAATTAACTTCGATCCGCAGTATTCGATCCTCAAAGAGCAGGTTTGTCTGAGCATTGCAGAGCGAATTACCGGGATTTCCGACCAGACGCTAGGGCGAGCGTTGGATCGTCCGACGGCGCCGAGGACGGCAACGGGGCAGATTGCGCTGCTTGAGGAGGGGAATATCCGTGTTTCGCTCGATCTGACCTTTCTCCGTGAAGATATGGCGTGCCTGCTTGACCACATTTGGATGCTGGAGCAGCAGTTAGCGCCTCCGAACGTCTGGTTTCGGGTGACTGAGGAGGAAGCGGGCGGATTGTTCGAATCTTCGAGCGGCGGCGCGTTCATGACGAGCGAAGAACGCGGGGGACGGTACGATTTTGATATCCGGTTTGCGACGAGCGCCTATGGCCGCGAGGCAGAAAGACAGCGGCAACTGGCACTGTACCAGCTCGATCTGCAGAATCCGCTGATTGCCAGCAATCCGCGCGCCATGTGGCTGATTACAAACAAGATTCACAAGGCCATGGGCGATGACAATTTCGCCGATATCATCCCTGAACCGCCGGATCTTGACCAGCCGAAGAACCCCAATCAGGAATGGGCGGCGATTCTCCAGGGGGAGGACGTCATGGTGCATCCGATGGACTATGATGAGCTCCACTTGCTCCGCCATCAGCGGCAGATTGAGGAGGAGCAGCAGGCTCCGAGCCCCGACTGGCAGGCTATTGACCGCATGATTGGTCACATCCTTGAGCATCAGAAGCAGCAGCAGCAGAAAAAACTGATGCAGGCCATGGCGCAGCAGCTTGCGGGACGCATGGCAGACCTTGCCGCTCAGGCGCCATTGCTAGGACAGGCCCTGTTCCCGCAGCCGCAGGCGCCCGGAGCGGCGCCAGCGGAGGAAGGCCGCGAGGAGAGCAGTCCGGTGGATCGTATGCGTGGCCGATTGCCGATCACGGCGCCAGAAAGGCCCGTTAGCCAATGAGCGAGCAGGAACTGGACCATCTCGACGAGGCCGAAATTGAGCATTTCGTTGAATCCCGCGCTTGGCGCATCCTCTACCAGCGGCTGAGGCAGTGCGAGCAGGACAAACTGAAGCAGTTGCGCAGCGATCTCGATCCTATCGAAACTGCGAAAGTCCGGGGATTTCTCGCAGGACTCGACTTTGCCATGCATCTGCCCGAGTACTTGATGGCGGAATTGAGGGGGAAATGATAGCGCCTGCCATTCAGCCACGCCTTCAGTGCCACTATTGCAGCCGGTTTCAACCGCGGTATCGCGTCCTTCAGACGTCTGCGGGAGGCGTGCGGGTCTGTGACCGCTGCCTCGACTGGCACTATAAGGCCGTCCGCGCGCTTGGCCAGGGAGCGCCTCCGCCAGGATGTCAGGAATGCGGAATTACGTTCCGCGAACTAAGCCAACGCACACCTGACGGCAATACCAGGATGAGTGTGATCGTGAAAGACGGGATTTATCAGATTTTGTGTCCGCCCTGCGCGGATGCCTACATCCGCAAACGGACCGATCTGTTTAAGGGTACGCCTTTCGCGCACTCTCAGAAATTGTGAGGTTCAATGCGAGAGTTTGAAGCAGAACTTGAACCCCAGGAAGTGACGACAGAAGAGCCGTCCGCCGGGGAGAAAGGTGGGGAAACCCCCAGGAAGGAGAAGGAAAGCAATGCTGAACTCAAAGAACTTCGGGAGCTTCGCAAACAGTTCGAAGCCGTCCGGAAAGAACTCCAGGAAGTCCGGGAAAGTGAAAAGTACTGGGCAGAACAAGTCCGCCGCCAAGAGCAAGGGCAGCGCGAGCAAGAAGAGCCGGATGAAGTCGAGCAACTGCTGAAGTCGCTTGATGAGCCTGCCGAGGATGATCCTGCGGCAGTCCTTGATGAGCTGGCGCAGTCCGGGATCAAGGCGCTGGCGAAGCGCGGGGTGCTGACCAAGAAGGAAGCAGCATCCCTCATGAAGACCATCGCGGAGAAGGTTGCCCAGAAGGTGGCTGTCAGCGTGGTCCAGCGCGAGCGTCAGGCCATGAGTCTTGATGCTCAGGTGCTTTCCCAGTATCCGGATCTCGCCAATCAGGACAGCCCGCTCTATCAGGAGACTGCGGCCATCCTCAGGCAGAGGGTGAAGCTGAACCCGAAGGCGGCGAAAGATCCCACTGCCCTGCTATCCGCAGCCGAAACCGCTTCCCTGCGGCTCAAGCTGAAGGAACTGGAGGAGCAGCGGCAGTCCGCCAAGCGCGAGCGGCGTCGGACGATCGACTATGAGGACTACGAGGAGACGGGTTACGACGAGGATGAACGCCTCCGGCGAGTCCGGGCGCAAGCCCCCGAGCGTGGCCGCCGCGTCTCCGCTTTCGATGAGGGTGGGGACGAGGATGAACCTCTACCGCCGACCGTGCGGCGCATGCTCGAAGGGCTGAAGATCAGCGAGGAAGATTACCGGCGTAGTAAGGAGCAAATGAAGAGGGCACGATGAAGCAATCCAAGAAAGTGATGACATCCGGTGTCGGAGAATCGAAGCCGTTCATTGCTTCTGAAGAAGACCGGGAGCGCCTGAACCCGGATATCGAGCGGATCAAAGACTGCCACGTGAACGGTATCCGGATCGGCGATTTACCTGAAGAGCAGCAGGCTATGGTTCTCGCGATTCTGCCCTACGAACGGACCGATGAGGGCATCGCGGAAGCACAGGCTGGCAAGAGTCAGGTACGGGTGAGCGTCACGGATGACGAGCTTTCGAAGTCCTTCCGGCGCCGTGCCGAATTCCGGGCTACGGAACTGGAGCCTTGGGAGGCCCCCGACCCGATGAAGGAGCTGGCGGAGGCGTATGTGCGCCCCGGCTTCAAAGCGAAGTTCTTAAGTCCAAGTGTCTGCGATGTCGCAGGCACGCGCGGTTATGAGATCGTCCGCAATGAAAAGGGCGACCCTGTGAGGCTTGGCCGCCTCATGCTGGCCGAAATGCCAGAAGAAAAGGCCGAACGCAGAAACCGCCACTATCAGGAGATGGCTAACTCGCGACTGCAGGAAGTCTACAACCCGCAGCGCAGCGAGGGCAACCTGAAGGGTGAGGCGTTATTGGTGAACCACGGACGCGCGGTAATTGAAAGTCGCGACATGGAGTTGCGCGAAGATCCGCCATCCCCATAACCGGGAGACCCCGCCCCGGCCCTGAGTGTTCACAGTAAAAAGGGGGGAAATGTTAATGAGAAGGAGTTATCAATTATGGCCAATTTCGACAACCCCCACGGCCTGCAGCCGCTAATGCGTACGCTGTCCGGCGGGGTTCCGATGGTTGAGGAGTACATTAAGGCGTCTGGCACGGCCTACCCGATTTATCAGTGGGATGCCGTGGCCCTGGACAGCAATTTCCGGCTGATTTCCAGTACGGGAATTACTCCGGGTTCGACGCTCTACAGTGGCGTAAGCTTGAACTATGGCGCCGCTTCCACACAGACCAGGCATCTTGTGATGACCAGCGCGGACGCGATCTACCAGTGTCAGGACAATAATGACACGAACGGGATTGCGGAGACCGATCTGGGGCTCAACGCGAATCTTGAGCTGAACGCGGGCAACGCTCTCACGAAAATCTCGGGTCACGAGATTGACGAGAGCACGATCAACACGACGGCGACGCTCGACGTGAAGTTGCTCGGCCTGCTTAAGACTCCGGACAACGAGTTCGGATCGTGGTGCCGCGTGGAAATTATGTTCAACAAGCACCGCATGAATCCGGGAGTGGCCGGAGTCTAGGAGGAATGAGCGATGGCGATCATTCGCGGGAATTACACTGATTTCTTCTTTGAGGAAGCGCTTCCGGCGCTCAATGCCGTGCTTTGGCAGAACTTTCGGCAGAAGCCGATGCTGTACTCGCGGCTGTTCAAGATCGAGAACAGCAACCGCAGCATCGAGCAGTTCACGACGGTTTCCGGCGTCGGTCTGCTCACGGAGATTTCCGAAACCGGTGAGGTGCGTCTGGATCAACCCGTGCAAGGGTATCATTCCACCTTCGTTCACCGGAAGTATGGTCTGGGTATCGAGCACTCGAAAGAACTGTTCGATGACGACCGTTGGGGAATCATCCGCGAGGCGACGGCGGAGCTGGGCAAGTCTGCCAATGAGACCATTGAAATTGACGCCGCCTCGACGTTCAATAACGCCTTTTCGGTGTCTCATCCTGGCCCGGATGGCGTACCGCTGTGTGCGTCGAATCATCCGCTGTGGAAGTCCGGCGGCGTTCAGTCCAACGTGCTGAGTGTTCCGGCTGACCTCGATGTGACTTCGCTGGAACTGGCCCTGACGGACTGGGAGACGATGCGCAAGGCGAACGGACATCAGGTGAGCCTTCCCACGCCGCGGCTTCTCGTGGCGCCGGCGAATCGCTGGAACGCCCATGAAATCCTCAAGGGCACCATGCGGTCCGACACGGCGAACAACACGATCAATGCCTTCCGTTACGGCGAGCACGGACCGATTTCCGACATCCTCGTGTGGTCGAAACTGACCGACCCAGATGCGTGGTTTCTCGTGGCTCCGCCGGAGGATACCGGCCTGCTCTGGATCTGGCGCAAGAGGCCCTATAACAAGGGCTTCTGGGATGAACGCAAGGAAGCGGGCGGTCAGATTGTCCGCTACCGCAAGGCGCACGGCTGGACTCACTTCTGGGGTGTATACGGGAGCCCCGGAGCCTGAGAACAGACCGGATCGGGCGCCCAGCCTGCCCGGCTCGCGGCGCCCTGTCCAGAGACTAGGAGGAGAGCATGCCGAACAGACCGACACGTTTTAAAAACGTGCTTGCGGATAACGTTCATGCGGACGGAAACGCCTTCCGTACGTGGAACGTCCAGACGATCAACAACAACCAGAACGTCACTCTCGCTGCGTGGCGCCTGCTCGGCGGTTTTATCTTGCGCGGCACGGCTGGCGCGAGCCGCACAGATACCATCGCCAGCGCTGCCGAAATCGTTGCCGAAATTGAGAAGACGGGGATCAAGCCGAAGGTTGGGCTTGGCTTCGAATTCGTGATCCGCAACACGGCGGGCGCGGCGGAAAACATCACGCTGCAAGGCGGGACGGGAGTCACAATCGTGGGTCCGGCGACGATCAGTCAGGGACAGGTAGGCCGGTTCCTGGCCGTGATCTCTGCCATGACTCCCACGGTTACGGTGTACACGCTCGGGATTTCCTAGGAGGCGTATGGGCGCGGTTTTTAACGAAATCACGGCCCGGATTGCCTCCGGGCAATCCCTTTCCGGGGTAGTCATGTGCGGCTCGGGTATTCCGGTGGCGGTCGAGATGCCTTCGCAGTGGACTGCCGCGAGTCTCACCTTCCAGGGTTCGGTCGATGGCTCGAACTTTTACGACATCGCCGACACCAACGGGATTTATGAGCTGAACGTAGGCGCGAATCAGCATGTCGCGATGGATGCGGCATTCTTTGCGGGCGTCCGGTTTCTCAAGGTCCGGAGCGGCACGCCTACCACCCCGGTGGCGCAAGGCGCCGATCGCGATATCCGGATCATTGCCAGGAAAGAACCAAGACGCTGATGGGGTTCTCTCGCCAGAAGCTTGGGCCTGCCCTCGGGTGGCTCTGGTATCTGATTTCTCGCGGACAGAGTTTTCTACCGGCGTGGTACGTGGATTCAGAAGCCGGGAATGACAACAATTCCGGAACCAGTCCCTCCACTCCCTTCCAGACGCTTGCCAAGGTGCAAAGCGTCCTCCAGGACGGGGATAAGGTCCGGCTCAAGCGCGGCTCCCACTGGCGAGAGACGCTGACCCTCACCAAAGAAGGCGTAGATATCAACGCCTATGGCAGTGGCCCGCTGCCGCTCATTGACTGCTCCGACGTGATTCCTGCCGCGAGCTGGACCCTCACCGCGGGCAAAACCAAGGTCTATCAGGCATCAGTTCCAATCGAGACGCCGAACACCGGCGCAACCTTCCTTAATGTCTGGGAAGATGATGCCTACCTCGTGCGGGTCGCGAGCGTCGATGAATGCGAGGCGACTCCGGGCAGCTATTATCCTTCGACGGAATCGGAGAGCCCGATTACGCTCTACATCCATCCGACGGGCTCGACCAACCCGGCGACGAATGGGCGGCGGTATGAGTACAGCCGGAGGAAGCACGCGATTCAGACCTCCAATAACTGCACAGTTGCGAACGTGCGGACCCGCCGGAATCTCGACAGCTACGGCTCCCTCTATATCGCTCCGAACAACGTGATCACGGACTGCGTTGCCGAGGACGGCGGAATCCATAACCTCCTGGTGACGCCTCCGGGTAGGCTTGTGCGGGTGACGGCTAAGAACTGCTACGCAGGTTCAAATCCGCTCATCATGTTCGTGCACTTCCTTCCCGTGGCCAATGGGGAGCCGGTGGAGTACATCGGTTGCCGGGCGGAGAACAATCAGGTTTTACCGTTTTCTACCGGATTCGGAGGTCATCGTGGCACGTCCGGAGAACTCGGGACTGCGACCTATACGGATTGCAGCGCGAGCAATCTCAGCTCGGCCTTCACGCCGCAGCAGGGCGATGCGGTGTTTGAGCGTCCGGTCCTCGAAAATGTCACGTGGGGATTCAGCCCGTCCGGCGGTCAGACGTATGCCATCACTGGAGCCTCAGGCACGGTCACCGACCGGTTTGTGAGTATCGTTTCGGGCTCCGGTTCGGTCGTGGTGGTGGAGGACTCCCAGATCAATGCCAGCATGAGCAGCGGGCTCGGGTTCGTGTGCACGGTGGCCGGGAACTCGATTATCTGCCGCGATTCGGAGATTAACGCGCGCAGTGCGCTTCTCATGTCGCAGGCCGGAACGGCTCAGATGCTCCGGAATACGATCAATGCCGGAGCCATCTATGTCTATAGCATCGTGTCCGGCGTGAACCTGGAGAGCGATCACAACAATTTCACCGGGATCACGCTGTTCACTATTGACGGTCAGAGTAAGACGATTGACGAGTACCGCTCAATCACTGGCCAGGATCAAAACAGCCTTCCTCCCCCAGATCCAGGCTCCTCCGATTTACCGACACAGAATCTGGTGAACCTCATCAGTTTCGGGATTAATCCGACCGAGGCCTCCGGGGAGTGGTACTCGCCGAAGCGCAACCTACTGGTTCAATCGGAGAACCTGACTGATAGCAGTTGGGCGAAAGTTGGAGCTGGAACCGGAACCGCCCCGACAGTAACCGCAGGTCAGCCGGATCCAGACGGGGGAAATTCGGCTTTTCGGATTGTGATGAATCGTGGAGCGGGGGAGGCATCCTCGGATGCTTCTATCATCCGAGAGCAGGCGATTATTCCGGTTATAACGGATCTATGCGCCAGCATGTGGGTCCGTTCGTTTGATGGATCTTCGTCCTATGCAGTTGCCTTGACGCCAAATCCGGGAAATCTGCCATTCCCTGTAGTTACAGTTACCGGCGAGTGGCAGGAACTGAGCACTTCGGGTGTTGGGAACGGGTATGAGATCTCATTGAGAGGAGGACAAGGCACTTCTCAAACAGCGGATATCTTGGTGTGGCATCCGCAACTAACTGCCGGATCGAGCCCGATTCCCTATGAAAAAACGACCTTAAATCAAACGATGTGGGATTGGTCGCCGAACGCCGCGCACGGAACGAGGGGTAATGCCGGAACCCCGGATAGCTTTGATCCCCGGTTTTTGTTGGTGGGGGGCAAGATCTCAGGGCTTGAGTTCGTCACGGATGATCAGGTTATTACATCGAACCTTTCCGGCGTATCGATGTCGGGCGATTGGACAGCGTATGTGGTCGGCAAGTTCAACGGATCTTCGGGTTACGTGTGGTCGATGGCGGCTACATCAGTGTCAGCTTATCAAGGGATTTTTTACTCAGGCGGCTTAAAAATAGTTAGCCGCAACGGCGCCGCGCAACAGATCTCTTCGACTGCCCTTGCTGTCCCGGCTAACAATTATGTGGCGTTAGCCTTAGTGTCGAGCGGCGGAACTATTACTTTGAAGCGCCTCGATACTGGAGCCACGGTGACTATAGCGAATCAAAACCCGGCGGGAACGCCGAGGTTAGGGTTTGGGATACTTGCTATCTCGTCGCCTGGATCCGCGGCAGATGCGCTATCGCTGGTTTATACGGCGCTGTACGCCGCGGCGCATGAGGATGCTGTGCAAAACACCGTGTACGACATCCTGAAGCAGCGGGCGCTTTCCGAGCGGGCAGTGTCCGTCCTCTAAGCAGGCCGGACCCTGGAGCAATTCCCTAGTGTGACCTGGGGAGAAATCCAGCTAATCCTGAGCAAAACCTGGAGCGAGCGAGGCGGGCGCCCGGATCTCGACTTCCTCAACGTTTGGATCAATTCCGCCTATGCCGACCTGCTCAATTACCGCGAGTGGACGGGGCTGGCAGCGCAAGGCACGATCCAGACGAAAGCGCTGTACCAGACAGGAACCGTCAACGTAACGCATGGCAGCGCAGCCGTTACCGGCGTCGGAACCTCCTGGTCTTCTGCTTTCAATGGCTATCGCTTCCGCACGGCGCCGCGGTCGGAGTCCTACACGTTCACGGTCGTGAACGCTACGAGTGGAACCCTGGACCGGCCCTATGAGGGGGAGACGGCTACGGAGCTAGGCTACAGGCTCTATCAGAACATCTATCCGAAGCCTTCGGGAGCCAAGTACATTCGGCAGATTCTCAATCCCCTAGGCAGGCAACTAGCCCGGTGGGACCGTGCGCAGATTGACCTGACCGACGGCGCCCGTCTCGTGACGTCTCCGGAGCCTTCCGCCTGGGCGATGCTGGACCTGAATTTCGTGGAGGTGTGGCCTGTACCTGAGCAGTCTATCGGGCTCACGGTCTTCTACGAGCAGGAGCCGCAGATGTTCACGGGGCTCAACACGGAAGACAGCCCGGTGGCGTGGATTCCGGGGGAGCTGGTGCTGATGAAGGCCAAGGCGAAGCTGTTACGGTTTCTCGGCGACTACCCCGGCGCGGCTGCTGAGGAACTGGCCGCCGACCGAATGCTGAGTTCCGTTTCCGCCGTGGAGACGCAACGCGAGGCGCCGGTGGCGCTCCGCATGGCGAGCCGGTTTACGCGGCATCGCCTTCAGAGGTGGCAGGGATGAACACCGATCAACTCGTGGCGAACATCCTGACGCGCGTGGGAGAAGATCCGGCGAGCCCTACTTACTACACTGCCGAGGAGGCGCTTGCAGCGCTCAATCAGGCGCAGCGCGTTTTCTCATTTCTCACGCTGTGCCTGGAGAAAACGGCTACGCTGCCGCTTGCCGCGAACACGTCGTTCTACAACATGCTGGCGACGTTCACGGATTGGATTGCGCCACTGCGGATTAGTGTGAATGGCATCCGGGTTTCCCGTTCGACTTATACGCAGCTTGCGGCTGGCAATCCCTCCTGGAGGGCGGCGGCGGGAACTCCGGTGAGGTATGCCATGGTGGGCGCTTCCCTGCTTGCGATCACGCCGCGGCCGTCGGCCGGAGGTACCAATCTGACGGTTACCTTCGCGCGGATGCCGGCGAAGTTGACCGGAGGCGCAGGGGAGAGCCCGGAGGTGCCGGAGGAGGTGCATCCGGCGCTAGAGGACTATAGCGTGGTCCGGCTTCGGGTGAAGGAAGGAGGCTCGGAGTTACGCGAGGCCCTTCCGCTCCTAGGCCGGTTCTTTGGCGTGGTGGGACGGGTGAGCAAGTACGTGCGGGAACGTTCGCAGTCTGCAAGGTACGACACGGCGCCGCAGGAATTCACCGACGAGTGGAAGCAGAAGGTGATCGAGGAGTTCTATGGACGTTTCCGTGCCGCTGTCTGACCTATTGCCAGCACTTCATGCAACGTCGTTCGGCTCCCTTCCGTTCTGGACGGAGGCGGAGCTGTACGCCTATGCGGATGAAGGGCTGAAGCGTCTGGCGAGACAGGCGCAGGCATTCCCTGTCACGGGCAGCGTAAGCGTGACTGCCGGAACGCGCGTCTATACACTGCCATCGCGGACGGTATCGGTGGCAGGCGTGGCGTTCAATAGCGCGGAACTGAAACCGGCTGGCGCCGCTCATCTTGAGGCCCGCTCCGCAACCTGGGAGAGCGATAGCGGAACCCCATCGCACTACACGCTTGATCTGGTAGGGCTCAAGCAGGTGGCGCTATGGCCCGTACCGGACGCCGGGGGGACGTTGAACGTTGTGGTGCAGGAGTACCCGGCTCCGGTTACGAGCAGCAGCCCGACGGTTACGGCGCCTGGGTTTGTGGAGGACTGGATTTACTTTACGGCGCTTGCGGATGCCCGGAGGAAGGAAGGGGAGGGGCAGATGCAAGACATTGCGGAGTTTGCGGATGCGATGGCTGGCCTGTTACTGTCCGCGGCCCAAGCGTACTACGGGGAGGCGCAGTAATGGCGGAACGTGAGGTGAAGCAGATCCTTCCCGGTGGCATCAACCTGCATCTGCCGGTGGATGCCGGCGAGGAGAATCTGACGCTGGTCCTGGAGAACTGGCGTGCGGATGCCTGGGGCAAGCTGCGGTCTCGGTTCGGGCATGGACCGGCTGTCTATACCGCCGGATCGCGGATTCACAGTATTTCCTACGCCTCCCAAGTCGGCTATCACCTCGGCGCGGGGACGGTGGTGCAGCGCGGCAATAGCGTGATAGGGACGGGGCTCGATGGCCGCCCGATTTCGCCGGTGGCGTTCGGCGGATTCGTGTGGATCATGAATCAGGCGAGCGGCAAGCAGCTCAAGGATAACGGGACCACGGTTTCCGTCTGGTTGCCCGCGGCGCCGACGCATGGCCCGACGGCTACCGCGGGAGGCCCTGGGAATCTCACGGGGGATCTGACGTATTACGTCACGTTCTCCACTGACGACGATCACGAAACCAATCCCTACCCGGTGGGCGCTTTCGTAGGGGTGAGCAGTCAGCAGGTGGAGCTGACCAATATCCCGATTGGTGGGGCAGGTGTGACCAAGCGGCATATCTACCGCATTGGTGGATCGCTGGAGAACGCCTATCGTGTTGCGACGATCCATGACAACGTCACGACCACCCACACCGATAATCTCCCCGATACGGATGCCATCGTGGCAGGGATCATCCTGGAGCCAGATCACGATCCGCCTCCGCAGGCCGCGGGACTGGCAGGCCCGTACAACAGCCGCCTGATTGCCTACGACATTGTAGGCTACCCGAATCGTCTGGCATGGACGAAAGTCAATCGGCCCTGGTATTTCCCCGCGTCGAACTATACTCCTGTAGGCGACAGTGGGGAGCGAATCCTGGCCGTTACGCTCAAGAGTAACCAGCTATGGATCTACAAGGAGCGGTCTATCTGGCGGATGGTTGGGGACTTCGAGGACTTTCAGGGCGAAATCGAATCGACCTATTCCGTGGTAGGACTCGCGGCGCCGAAAGGCGTGGCGTCCTACGGCGCGGTCGATTTCATCGTGACGACGGCGGGGATCTATCGGTTCAACGGAGATACCGCTGTGGAGGTGTCCCAGGATATCCGCCCGATCTTCCTCGGCGAGACGGTTTCGTTTGGTTCAGGCGCGGTCCTGCCGGGGATTGATCTGGCGAATATCTCCAAGTGTTGCCTTGCGATCTACCGTAACCAGCTCTGGTTTTCCTATCCGCGCGTGGGGCAGAGCGTGAACACCAACACGGCGGTCTATGACATAGCAAGCGGGCGATGGTTTCAGGACCGGCGCGGTTTCGATGCGCTATATTGGGACGGCGCTAAGCTCTGGGGTGGCATCAGCAACGGAATGCATGCGCTGGAAGAAGGCACGACGGATAACGGGCAGCCGATTCCGTGCGTGTTTCACTCGCGCTATTGGCACCTCGGCGCTCCGGATAATCCGAAGCATTTCGTGGAGCTGGTGGTGGAGCACAACACCGGTGGCCAGAATGTCACGGTGAAGCTGTTCTACAACAACGGCGCCATTGAGGAACCGCTTGCGACGATCAACAGCACGCAGTGGACCCGGAGCATCATCCCGCTAGGCGGGGGCAACGGGACCAATGCGTTCAATGCGGCGCTGGTGTTGGATGGCAATTTCCTCACGCAGGTGGAGATTTACCGCATGGCCCTGGTTTATCACGTGCAGCCGCGGCAGACGCGGTCCGTGCTGACCGAGGCATTCGATTTCAATTTCCCGTACCTCAAGGAAGCCGACGAGGTGGAAATCGACGCCGCGATCAACGATTCGCTGACCGTGAAAATCTGGTCCGACGGGACGGGCGGGGACGTGGTGGTAGTGGAGAACCGGACCGTTCCTTACTCTCCCGGAGCAGGGCGCCGGGTGTATCAGGTGCCATTCCTTCAGCGCAGATATGGCCGGATCTGGCGGATTCAATTGCAAAGTAATCAACCGTTTCAAGTGTGGGAGGCCCGTTTGCACATGCGCATTGTTCCCGTGCAGGTAGCAGGGTCTCAGGCATGGATTACCCCGGAGGTTTCACCCAATGGCCTTTAATAAAGTCTGGCAATTCAAAGAAATCACGATTGTTCATGAGACGACTGGCGCAGCCGGGACGCTCACGTTTTCAACCGACCTCCCGACGGGAGTTATGGCCGTGAGGACGACAAAGAACCTCGCGACGACGACCGGGCGCCAGGACGTGACGGAACCGCTCGATGGCATTGAAGGCCGGATGTTTCAGGTGAAGGTGCAGCCCGGAGCGGGAGGTATCACGCGGCTGTTCTCTGGCAGTGTGAAGGCCCGCCCGATTGGCGTGTACCTGGACGGCGCCAAGGGCGACATCTGGGAGTCTCAGCCGCGGAGTCTTGGCTAGATGCACGTTGGGCTGTTCCGCGAGATCGAGGTAGAGATCGAGGTAGCGGCGGACGCCACAGCCGCGGTGGAGTTTCTGACCGACCTTCCCGGCGATCAGTTAGAGGTCCGCAGCACGCGGACCTTCAGCGCGGCCGCGAGGCGTGTCTACACCTATCGCCTGCCAGGGACAACCATCGGCAGGCTGTACCAGCTACGCGTGACAGCGCAGGATGGCGCCGTGCGGCTCTATCGCGCGCGCGTGCTGGCACGCATGAGTGGCACGCCTCAGTCTGATTGGACATGGATTGACTTGCCCGTGATCCCGACTCCCGAGGACTGGCTGACGATTCCGCTGCCGATTCCGCCGACTCCGGAGGACTGGGCGACCATCCAGTTACCGATTGAGCCGACTCCAGAG
>ERZ777003.2409-NODE-2409-length-22008-cov-6.580057_pt1 | contig 22008 bp, 21 predicted proteins | sample MGYA00374956_ERZ777003 | MGnify/ENA primary metagenome ERZ777003 (study PRJEB29302, sample SAMN06268252) | bioreactor metagenome | isolation source: Joint BioEnergy Institute, California, USA | place: USA:Joint BioEnergy Institute, California, USA | collected... | reverse complement strand
CCGATCGCGACGCTGCCCGCCGCGGCGCCGCCGATGAGCGCGCCGCCGATCCCGATGGCGGCGAGGATCAGCGTCGCCGGGTGGCGGATCAGGCGCCTGAAGTGAAGGCCGCGAGTGTCGTTCGCGTCCTCGGGGACCCGCGCGAGCTCGGGGGGGACCTCGATCTGGTCGTGGTCGGGCATCCCCGGAGGGGGCACGCTCTCGCTGGGATCGACCGGAGCGGCCTGCTCGACCTCCCCCTCTGCGCCCACCCCGAGCTGTTCGTCGCCGGTCACGCAGCGCAGCCTACCCGGCCATAAGGGCGTGTCTCCTCCTCCCGCTGCAACGTGGGTTGCACCCCGAGGCACCCCGAGGACCCCCTCGGTCACGCACGAAAACCGCTCTGCCAAGCGGGATCAGGCTCGAGATCGGGCTTGGGGACGTCGTTTCCGTCCGACGGTGTGGGTCACATGTGTGCCGCGTTGTGTTGCAAAGTGGGGCGTCGTGGGCTAGCGTGGGTGCCACGAGTTGACCAGGGACCGGGGTGGTGAGGCTCCTCCCACCTCACCACTCCGGTCCAGATTTCCTCCCACGACCCCCCCGAGGCCCATGGCTTTTCGCGGTCAGTACGAGCACAGCCTCGACTCCAAAGACCGACTGACGATTCCGGCGCGTTTCCGCGCCGCGCTTTCGGAGGGTGTCGTTCTCGTTGCCGGCCTCGACCCCTGCGTCGAGCTCTACACGCCGCAGGGTTATGAAGAGTTTTCCCAGCGCTTCCTCGCCCAGCTGAACCCGCTTTCGAAGCGGGGCCGGATGATGTCCAGGCGCTTCAACGCGCTCGCCTCGGACGAGACGCTGGACTCCGCCGGCCGCGTGCGGATCGCGCGCCACCTGATCGAGCACGCCGGCCTCGAGGGCCCCTGCATGGTCATCGGGAACGCGGACCGGCTCGAGATCTGGAACCCCGAGCGCTGGGCCGAGCACTACGCCGACGTCGACGCCCAGGCCGAGCAGATGGCCGAGGAGCTTGCCGCCGAGGCGGGTGACTGAGCGCCGATGGCCACACTGATTCAAATGCCCAAGCCCACCGAGCACATCCCGGTCCTCGCCCCGGAGCTCGTCGCGCTCGCCGACCCGCAGCCGGGCGAGGTCGCCGTCGACTGCACCTTCGGCGGGGGCGGCCACGCGCGCCTGATCGCCGACCGGCTCGGCCCGACCGGTCTGCTCGTGTGCGTGGACCGCGATCCGGCGGCGGCGGCGCGCTACGAGGAGCTCGCGCCCGAGCTGCCGTGCGAGACCCGGTTCGTCCGCGGCAACTTCGCCGACGCGCTCGCGCGGCTCGCCGAGGAGGGCACGCGGGCCGACCTCGTCTACATGGACCTGGGTGTCTCCTCGATGCAGCTCGACGTCGCCGAGCGCGGCTTCTCCTACGCCTACGACGCGCCGCTCGACATGCGGATGGACCCCGATCAGGAGACCTCGGCGATGGACGTCGTCAACGAGTGGCCCGAGGACCGGCTGGCCCAGATCCTGCGCGAGTACGGGGAGGAGCGCCACGCGCGCCGGATCGCCCGGGAGATCGTCCGCCGCCGCCCGCTTTCCACGAGCGGCGAACTGGTCGAGGCGATCCGCGCCGCGGTCCCGCCCGGCTACCGCTTCGGCTCGAGCCATCCAGCCAAGCGCAGCTTCCAGGCCATCCGCATCGCGGTGAACGGTGAGCTCGACGCGCTCGACCGCGCGCTCCCGCTCGCGTGGTCGCTCCTGCGCCGCGGCGGGCGCCTGGCGGCGATTTCCTTCCACTCGCTCGAGGACCGACGGGTGAAGCGATTCCTCGCCGATCGCGCCAGGGGCTGCATCTGCCCGCCCGAGGTGCCCGTGTGCGTGTGCGGCCATGAGCCCGAGGCCGAGTTGCTCAGCCGCCGCGCCGTGAAGCCGTCCGAAGCCGAAGCCGAGCGCAACCCGCGCTCGCGCTCGGCTCGCCTGCGCTGCGCGCGCAAGCTCGTCGACGCAGGAAGCGACCCCGTCGAGGCCGAATCCCGGTAGCGCAAGATGGCCGCAACAGCGACAGCCCCCGCGCGCACCCACCGCGCCCGCACGCGCCCGGCGCCCCGCCCGGCTCCGCGGCTCGTGCCCGTGGTCGGCCACACGGCCGTCGCCGTCGGCGGGCTCGCCGACTCCGGGTTCATGGTCCGGATCACCCGCGGGCGCTTGTGGATCGGCGTGCTCGCCTGCCTGCTCACGGGAATCGTCGGCCTGAACGTCTTCGCGCTCAGCTTCAGCGCGCGCTCGAGCGAGGCCGCGCGCCAAGCCGAGACGCTCGAGCAGCGCAACTCCGCGCTGCGCGCCCAGCTCGCCAAGCAGCTCACGACCGAGGAACAGCGCGTCGCCGCCACGCGGCTCGGCCTGCTCACCCCGGCCCCGGGCGACATCGCCTACCTCAAGCCGAGCGCCGACGACGCCGCCACCGCGGCGCAGCGCCTGCGAAGCGGCGAGCTCACCACGGCCGACGGCGCCCCGGCGGTCGCGACCCCGGTCGCCACCGAGCCCGTCGAGGGGGCCGCGACGACCGAGACCGCCGCCACCGATCAGGCGGCGGCCGCTCCGGAGACGACGGCGGAGGCCACGACCGCACCCGCGACGACCGAGACCGCCACGCCGGCGACCGACGCAGCGGCGGGCGGCGTAGCGATCCCGTGACCCTGATCGAGCGCCGCGTCGGGCTCCTCTTCGCCACGTTCGTCGCGCTGCTCCTCGTCGTCCTCGTCCGCGCCGTCTGGGTGCAGGGCGTACAGGGCAACTCGCTCGCCGAGCAGGCGAAGGGCCAGCAGACCGAGACCGTCGTCATCCCCGGCTCGCGCGGGCGCATCCTCGACCGCGAAGGGCGCGAGCTGGCCGTCTCCGAGGACGCGGCGACCGTGTTCGCAACGCCATATCAAGTGAAGAACCCGCAGAAGACCGCCCGGGTCCTCGCGCGGATCCTCGATGCGAACGAGGCCGAGATCCTCGAGCGCCTCACCGAGGACTCCGGCTTCTCCTACATCAACCGCAAGGTCTCGATGGAGGTCGCCAACGAGATCACGGCCGCGAACCTCGAGGGCATCGGCTTGATGCCCGACAGCCGCCGCATCTACCCGCAGGGCGAGCTCGCGGGCCAGGTGATCGGCACGATCGGCACCGAGAACCAGGGGCTGAGCGGCCTCGAGGCCGGCAAGGACGAGGTGCTCCACGGCACCGATGGCGAGCGCGAGGTCGTCCGCGACGCGCTCGGCGAGGAGCTCGAGCGCGACACCCTCTCGGCCGCGGAGGCCGGCAAGGACCTGAAGCTCACGCTCGACGCGAACATCCAGGCGCACGTAGAGGACGTGCTCGCCGGGCTGGGTGAGACCTACCAGCCCAACGGGGCCACCGCGATCGTCATGGACCCGCGCGACTCGGAGATCCTGGCGATGGCGAACTGGCCCGGCATCGACCCGAGCGATCCGGGGTCGATCAAGGACCCGAACTTGCTCGGCAACCTGGCGACCGGCTTCACCTACGAGCCGGGCTCCACCTTCAAGGCGATCACCGTCGCCGGCGCGCTCGAGGACGGCGTCGTCACCCCGAACACGATGTTCGAGCTGCCCCCGACCCTGCAGATCGCCGACCGCACGATCGAGGAGGCGCACGAGCGCGGGCCGGTCTCGCTGTCCGTCGCCGACATCCTCGCCCAGTCCTCGAACGTCGGCGCGGTGAAGATCGGCCTGGCGCTCAACGACTCGGCGGGCGATCCGATCTTCGGCGACCGCTTCGACTACTGGGTCCGCCAGTTCGGCTTCGGCAAGCCGACCGGCGTCGGCTTCCCGGGGGAGGAGCAGGGGATCCTGATCTCGCCCGAGGACTACTCGGGCTCCACGATGGGCAACCTGCCGATCGGCCAGGGCCTCGCGGTCACCCCGATGCAGATGGCGGCCGCGTACGCCGCGATCGCCTCCGACGGCGTCCTGCGCACGCCGCGCCTGATCCTCGAGGAGGGCGGCGACCCGGTCGAGCCCGGCCCCGAGCACCGCGTGATCAGCCCCGAGAACGCGGCGAAGGTCCGCAAGATGCTCGAGGGGGTGCTCGGCCCGGGCGGCACCGCCGAGGAGGTCCAGGTCGAGGGCTACACGCTCGCGGGCAAGACCGGTACGGCGGAGAAGGTCGATCCGGAGACCGGGACCTACTCCGAGACCGAGTACGTCGCCTCGTTCGTCGGCTTCGCCCCGGCGAAGAAGCCGCAGCTCCTGGTGGCGATCGTGGTCGATTATCCGAAGGGCGATTACTACGGCGGCTCGGTCGCTGCTCCGGCTTTCGGGGAGATCGCGAACTTCGCCCTGCCCTACCTGGGTATCCCGCCCTCCTGACCGGCTCCTAGAATCGGGCCCGATGGAGCCGATGGCCCTTCGGGAGCTGCTCGCGGGCGCTGACGTCGACGAGATCGTCGGCGATGCCGAGACCGAGGTCGCGAGGCTCGCCTACGACAGCCGCGCCGTCGAGCCCGGCACGCTCTTCTTCGCCTACCCGGGCCAGACCGTCGACGGCCATGCCTACGCGCAGGCCGCGGTCGACGCGGGCGCCGCGGCGATCGTCTGCGAGCGCCGGCTCGAGCTCGACCCGCCCGTTCCGCAGGCGATCGTGGCCGACGGGCGCGCGGCGATGGCCCACGCCGCCGTGCGCTTCTACGACGACCCGACCGCCGAACTGCGCGTGGTCGGCGTCACCGGGACGAACGGCAAGACCACCACGGCCTTCCTCGTGCGCCAGATCCTCGAGCACGCCGGGGTCCAGACGGGCCTGCTCGGCACGGTCAAGCGGGTCGTCGGCGGGATGGAGGAGGAGGTCGCCCGGACGACGCCGGAGGCCATCGACCTCCAGGCGACGTTCCGGCGCATGGTCGAGGCCGGCGACCGCGCGTGCGCGATGGAGGTCTCCTCGCACGCGCTGACGCTGCGCCGCGCCGACGGGATTCGCTTCGCGGTGGCGGCCTTCACCAACCTCACCCAGGACCACCTCGACTTCCACGTGGACATGGAGGACTACTTCCAGGCGAAGCGCCGCCTCTTCCTCGAGAGCCGCAGCGAGCGCGCGGTCGTCAACGCCGACGACCCCTACGGCGAGCGGCTGATCGCGGAGTTCGACCCGATCACCTACTCGGCCGCCGGGCGCGAGGACGCCGACTACCGTGCGGTGGACCCCTCGTTCGACGCCACCGGCGCCCGCTTCCACCTGATCGCCCCCGGCGGTGAGGCGGACGTGAACCTGCCGCTGCCGGGCCGCTTCAACGTCGCCAACGCCCTCTGCGCGCTGGCGAGCACGGTCGCGCTCGGGATCGACCAGGCCACGGCGCTCGAGGCACTCGCGCACGCCGAGCGCGTCCCGGGGCGGTTCGAGCCGGTCGAGGAGGGGCAGCCATTCGCCGTGATCGTCGACTACGCCCACACTCCGGACTCGCTCGAGAACGTGCTCGAGTCGGCGCGGCCGCTGACCGAGGGCAGCCTCATCTGCGTGTTCGGCTGCGGCGGCGACCGCGACCGCGAGAAGCGGCCGCTCATGGGCGAGATCGCGGGCCGGCTCTCCGACGCGGCCGTCGTGACCTCGGACAATCCCCGCAACGAGGATCCCGCCTCGATCATCGACGAGATCCTCGAGGGGATGGGCGAGGCGCGGGCGCGCGTGGAGGTGGAGGTCGACCGGCGGGCGGCGATCGCGAAGGCGATCGAGATCGCGCGGCCGGGCGACACCGTCGTGATCGCAGGGAAGGGACACGAGCAGGGACAGGAATTCGAGCGCGGGCGCAAGCTGCCGTTCGACGACCGCGAGGTCGCCCGCGACGAGCTGAAGCGACTCGGCGCGCCCGCGTGATCGAGCTCGCGGCCGAGCGGATCGCAGACGCGATCGGCGGGGAGATCGCGAGGGAGGGCGACGCAGGACGCCCGGACCGCGCCGCGATCGACTCCCGCCAGATCCAGCCGGGGGACCTGTTCTTCGGCCTGCGCGGCACCCGCGTCGACGGCGGCGAGCACGCGGCCGGAGCGCTGGCGGCGGGGGCTTGGGGCGCGGTCGTCGATCGCGCGCGGGCCGCCGAGCTCGCGCGCGGGGACGCCGGCTGGGTCTTCGGCGTGGACGACCCGCTGGCGGCGCTGCAGCAGCTCGCGACGGCATGGCGGCGCGAGCTCGGCTGCCCGGTTGTCGGCATCACCGGCTCGACCGGAAAGACCTCGGTCAAGGACATCACCCGCGCGCTTCTGCCCATGCGCGCCCACGCGAGCCGGGAGAACATGAACACGGAGATCGGGCTTCCCTTGACGATCCTCGACGCCGGGCCGGAGACCGAGGTGCTCGTGCTCGAGATGGCGATGCGCGGCCGCGGGCAGATCGCGGAGCTCTGCGGGATCGCCGAGCCGAACGTGGGCGCGATCACCAACATCGGCCCGGTCCACCTCGAGCTGCTCGGGACGATCGAGGCGGTCGCCGAGGCCAAGGCGGAGATCCTCGCCGGCCTCGCTCCGGACGGCCGCGCGGTCATCCCCGAGGACGAGGAGGCGCTCGAGCCGCATCTCGACGACGCCCTGACCACGATCACCTTCGGCCCGGGCGGCGAGGTGTTCGCCCGCGAGTGGCGGCTGGGGCCGGGCGGGATCGAGGCGGAGATCGCGACCCCGCACGGCGAGGCCTCGTTCGCGTTCCCGTTCACGGAGCGCCACAACCTCACGAACGCCCTGTGCGCGGTCGCGATCGGCGTCGCGCTCGACGTGCCGGTGGCCGAAATGGCACGTCATGCGGCGGACATATCCTTCTCGCGCCTGCGGGGTGAGGTGATCTCGCTCCCGGGTGAATCCGTGCTCGTCAACGACTGCTACAACGCAAATCCCGTCTCGATGAAGGCCGCGCTCGAGCACCTCGGAACGCTCGAGGCATCCGGCCGCCGCATCGCCGTGCTCGGCGGGATGGCCGAACTGGGCCCGGACGGTCCGGGCTACCACCGCGAGGCGGGGGCCCAAGCGCGCGCCGCAGGAGTCGACGTCCTCGTCGGCGTCGGCGACCTGGCCAGGGACTACGCCCCGGACGAGTGGGCGCCCGACCCGCTCGCCGCCGTCGACGTTGTCGAGCCGCTCCTGGGCAGGGGTGATGCCGTTCTCGTCAAGGGCTCGCGCTCGGTCGGCCTCGAGGCGTTCACCGACGCGCTGCTCGCGCGGCTGGGGGAGCGGTCCTGATCCCGCCGGCCCAGATCAGCGACGTCGCGTCCGAGGCGATCGACCGCGGCGAGGTGCTCATCGCCGGCATGGCGGCGATGCTGATCACGATCTTCCTCGGCCCGAAGTTCATCGAGTACCTGCGGGTCAAGGAGTTCGGCCAGCAGATCCGCGAGGAGGGGCCCGAGGGCCACCACCAGAAGGCGGGGACGCCGACGATGGGCGGCCTCTTGATCTTCGTCGGGGTCGCGATCCCGTACCTCGTGCTCTCCGACCGCGACACGGCGAGCCTCGCCGTCTTCGGCGTCGCGATCGGGTGCGCGGCGCTGGGCTTCGCCGACGATGTCATCAAGATCACCAAGCGCCGTTCGCTCGGCCTGTCTGCCCGCTACAAGCTGCTCGGGCAGATCGGGCTCGCGCTCGCGCTCTGGTGGGTGGCCTACGACGAGGTCGGCCTCGAGCCTTCGCTCCAGTCGCGGATCTTCGACACGGAGATCGAGCTCGGCGCCGTCCTCTACCTGGTCTTCATCTACCTCGTGGTCGCCGGGGCCTCGAACGCCGTCAACCTGACCGACGGGCTGGACGGCCTGGCCGCCGGCTCCTGCGCCGTCGTCCTGCTCGCCTACACGGCGATCTCGATCGCCTCGGGCCACGAGGGCCTCGCGATCCTCTCGGCCTGCCTCGTCGGCGCCTCCGTGGGCTTCCTGTGGTTCAACGCGTTCCCCGCGTCGATCTTCATGGGCGACACGGGCTCACTCGGGCTCGGCGGCGCGATCGGGGCGATGGCGGTGATGAGCCAGACGGAGCTCCTGCTCGTGATCCTCGGCGGGATCTTCGTGATCGAGGCGCTCTCGGTCGCGATCCAGGTGATCAGCTTCAAGATGTTCCGCCGCCGGGTGCTGCTGATGGCGCCGGTCCACCATCACTTCGAGCTGATGGCCTGGTCGGAGACCAAGATCATGCTCCGCTTCTGGATCGTCGCGGCGGTCTGCGCCGGGATCGGGTTCGTGCTCTACCAGAACTCGATCAGCTAGCCGCCTCGGCGAGCTCGCGCTCCCGCTCGCAGAACTGCACCACGGACTCGCGCATGCGCTTGCGCCCGAGTAGTAGCGACCAGAACCATGACATGAAGCCGCGCACGTACAGCCGATGCGTGATCTCGGCCATGCCGCCGCCGAGCGACTCGACGCGGTGCTCGTGGCCGAAGCGCGCGCCCGGCAGCCGCGACTCGTCGACGAACAGGCGCCCGGGCTCGATCGCGACGATCTCGAACTGCATCTTGCCGCCGCGGCGGAACTTCACCCGGATGCGCTCGCCCTCGGCGAACTCCCCCTCGAGCTCCCCGTACTCGAGCTGCTCGTTCCACTCGGGCCACCTGGCCGGGTCCTCCCACAGCTCCCAGACGGCCGCGGGGGAGGCCTTCGTGCGCTCGCTGTGGGAGGCCTCGAACACCCCGCGAATCTAGTACAGCCGCCCGGCAGCGAAACTACCCCGGATGCCAGCCCCCGCGAAACCCCGCCCGCCGCTGCCCGAGGGACCCTTCCTCGTGGTCGGCCTGGCCCGTTCGGGCGAGGCCGCGGCCTCGCTGCTCGCCGGGCGCGGGGAGCAGGTGATCGGGGTCGACTCCGCCGAGCCGCCCGCCGCGAAGCGCCTCGCCGACGCGGGCATCGACGTCCACACGGGCGCGGACGGCGCCGGACTGGTTGCGCGGGCCCGCTGCGTGGTGAAGAGCCCCGGGGTGCCGCAGCAAGCGCCGGCGGTCGCGGCCGCCCGCGACGCCGGGATCCCCGTGATCGGCGAGCTCGAGCTGGCTTGGCGCCTTCTGCCCAACCGCTTTTGCGCGGTGACCGGGACCAACGGCAAGACCACAGTGACCGAGCTCCTCGGCCACATCTGGCGCACGGCCGGCGAGCCGGTGGCAGTCGCCGGGAACGTCGGCACCCCGCTCGCCTCGCTCGTCGGGGAGGTCGATCCGCGGGCGATGATCGTCTGCGAGGCATCGAGCTTCCAGCTCGAGGACACGGTGGCGTTCGCTCCGGAGTGCGGGGTCCTGTTGAACGTCGCCCCGGACCACCTCGACCGCCACGGCGACCTCGACGCCTACCTCGCCGCGAAGCTCCTGTTGTTCGCGAACCAGGGCTCGGACGACGTCGCGGTCGTGAACGGCGCGGACCCCGCGATCGCCGCCGCCGAGCTGCCGGGCGCGGGGAGGAGGGTGGACTTCGCCGGGCGCCTCGGGGAGTACGAGACCTCGCTGCTCGGCCCGCACAACGCCGAGAACGCCGCGGCCGCCGCCACCGCCGCAGCCGAGCTGGGCATCCCGGAGGAGGCGATTCGCAAGGCGCTCGCGAGCTTCGCCGGGGTCCCGCACCGGCTCGAGCGTGTCGCCGAGGTCGATGGGGTCCTCTACGTAAACGACTCGAAGGCGACGAACGTGGCCGCCGCCGACGCGGCCCTGCGCTCGTTCGACGGCGGGATCCACGCGATCCTGGGCGGCTCGCTCAAGGGCGGCGGATTCGCCGACCTCGCGGGCCCGGTCGCCGAGCGCTGCGTCGCGTGCTACCTGCTCGGTCCCGCGGCGGACCCCCTCGAGCGCGACCTTGCGCCCGCCTGGGAGGCCGGGGTGGCCCGCGAGCGGCCCGCCGACATGGCCGCGGCGGTAGCCGCTGCGGCGGCGCGCGCCAAGCCGGGCGAGGTCGTCCTGCTGGCCCCGGCGTGCGCCAGCTTCGACGCCTACCGCGACTACGAGGAGCGCGGCGAGCACTTCCGCTCGCTGGTGAGGGAAATCGCGGAATGATTTAGGCGCCCGAGCGCGAAGAGGGATTTGATGAGCCCTCGCTCGAGCACAAGGCGCGGAAATCCCCCGCTGGAGTACTCGCTCCTGCTGACGGCGACGCTCTGCCTGCTCGCCTTCGGCGTCGTGATGGTCTTCAGCGCCTCGTCGACGACGTCGCTGCTCGGGGAGTCCGGCGACGGCGCGTACTACCTCAAGCGCACACTGGTCTTCGGGGTCGTGGGGCTCATCGTCATGCGCCTTCTGGCGGTGAACGGAGTGAAGATCATGCGTCCGCTCACCGGGCTCCTGCTCGCCGTCTCCTTCGGCCTGTGCATGGCGGTGCTCGTGCCCGGGATCGGCATGGAGGTGAACGGCTCGCGCGCGTGGATCGGCGCCGGCCCGATCCAGATCCAGCCGTCCGAGCTGATGAAGCTCGCACTCATCCTCTACGGCGCCCACCTGCTGGCCACCCGCACGAAGATGCTCAAGGGCGGCATCGGGCCGCTCATGCCGCTGCTCTCCGTCGCCGGCGCGAGCCTCGCCCTCGTCGTGATCGGCGACCTCGGCACCGCGCTCGTGACCGCGCTCGCGATCGGCGCGCTGCTCGTCGCCGCCGGGGCGCGCATGCGCGATCTGGCGCTTCTCGCCGCCGGGATCGGCGCCGTGGCCCTGATCGCGGTGATGGCCGAGCCCTACCGGGTGTCGCGCATCACGACCTTCCTCGATCCCTCCGGCGACCCCGGGGGCGCCGGGTTCCAGCTCATCCAGGCGAAGATCGCCCTCGGCTCCGGCGGCCTCTTCGGGACCGGGCTCGGCGAGAGCCTGCAGAAGGCCTTCTACCTGCCCGAAGCCCACACGGACATGATCGCCGCGGTCATCGGCGAGGAGCTCGGGCTGATGGGCATCACCGCGCTCGTCGGCCTCTACGGGATGTTCGGCTACGCGGGCCTGCGGATCGCCCAGAACGCGCGCGACCGCTACACGAAGCTGCTCGCCGCCGGGCTGACCTCGATGGTGCTCGTGCAGGCCCTCGTGAACCTGCTCGCGGTGTTCGGCCTCGCGCCGCTCACGGGCGTGCCGCTGCCGTTCGTCTCCTACGGCAATGCGAGCATGCTGGTGATGCTCGCGGGCGTCGGGCTGCTCCTGAACATCTCCGCCGCTCCGCGCAATGCGAGACTCCGCGTCGTCCATGGCAGCAAGAGCCGGAGCAAGGCCCAGAGTCGTCGTAGCCGCGGGGGGCACAGCCGGGCACGTGGTGCCGGCGCTCGCGGTCGCCGACGCGCTGCGGGCTGAAGGCGCCGAGGTCTCGTTCGTCGGCACCCGTGACCGGGCCGAGGCCGAGCTCGTCCCGGCGGCCGGCTACGAGCTCGACTTCCTCGAGGTCGCGCCGCTCGTCGGGCGCAGCCCGATCGGGGCCGCCCGCTCCGCCGCGATCGCCGCGAAGGCGGTCCGCGCGGCACGCCGGCTCCTGCGCGAGCGCGGGGCCGACGCGGTCCTCGGCGGCGGCGGCTACGTCGCCGGGCCCGTGGGGCTCGCAGCCTCGCGGCTCGGCCTCCCGCTCGTGATCACCGAGGCCGACCGCCACCTCGGCCTCACCAACCGCCTGCTCGCCCGCCGGGCGAGGCGGGTCTGCCTCGCCTTCCCGATCCCGGGGCGCGCCGGCGAGCGCTACATCGTCACCGGGCGCCCGGTGCCCGCCGATGTCGGCCACGCGGACCGCGCGGGCGCGAGGGAGCGGTTCGGGATCGCCGCCGGCGACCGCTGCCTGCTCGTCTTCGGCGGCAGCCAGGGTGCGCGGTCGATCAACCTCGCCGCGGTCGAGGCCTTCGGCTCCGATCCCGATCGCGGCTTCCACGTCCTCCACATCTCGGGCCGCCGCGACCACGCGGAGGTGCGCGAGCTGCTCGGCGCGGCCGTGAGCCGGTACACGCTCATCGACTACGAGCCCGGCCTTGCCGACGCGCTCGCCGCCGCCGACCTGGTCCTGGCCCGCTCGGGCGGCTCGATCTTCGAGATCGCCGCCGCCGGTCGCCCGGCGGTGCTCGTCCCCTATCCGCACGCCGCCGGCGATCACCAGCGCGGCAACGCCACCTGGATGGCGGAGGCGGGCGCGGCGATCGTGATCGAGGACGCCGACCTCGACGCCGCGCGCCTGCGCGAGCTCTGCACCGAGCTGCTCTCCGACGACTCCCGCTTGGCGGAGATGGCCGCGGCCTCGGCCTCGCTCGCGCGCCCGGACGCGGCGCAGCGCGTCGCCGCCGAAGTACTTGCCACGCTTGATTCCTGAGCCCATGGAAGGACGCGAGCTTCACTTCATCGCCATCGGCGGCGCCGGCATGAGCGGCCTGGCGCTCGTGAGCCACCGGCTCGGGGCGCGGGTGACCGGGTCCGACCGCGCGCGCAGCACCTACTTCGAGCGCGTGCTCGCCGCCGGCATCGACGCCTACGAGGGCCACGACCCCGACCGCGTCCCGCCCGGCGCCGACGTCGTCGTCTCGACCGCGATCGCCGACGACAACCCGGAGCTCGTCCGCGCCCGCGAGCGCGGCCAGCGCGTCATCCATCGCGGCGACCTGCTCGCCGAGCTGTGCGGGCGCGGGCGCCTGATCGCGGTCGCGGGAACGCACGGCAAGACGACGACGGCCGGGATGCTCGTGCACGCCCTGCGCGCGCTCGGCGCGCAGCCCGGGTTCTTCCTCGGCGGCGAGCTGCCCGGCGCCGGCGAGGACGGCGGGCCCGCGAACGCAGGGTGGGGCGGGGGCGAGTGGATCGTCGCCGAGGCCGACGAGTCGGACGGGAGCTTCCTCGAGCTCGCCCCGGAGGTCGCGGCGATCACCAACGTGGAGCTCGACCATCACTCCCGCTGGCGCTCGTTGGCGGAGCTCCGCGACGCCTTCCGGCGCTTCGCCGCGAGCGCGCAGGCGCTCGCCCTCCACGCAGACCCCGGCCTCGACGGCCTGGTCCCGGAGGGGATCGGCGAGCGCGTGGTCCGCTTCGACGGCGAGCGGCCCGGGCCGGCGCTGCGGCTCGCGGTCCCGGGGCGGCACAACGCCGCCAACGCCCGCGCCGCCCTCGCCGCGCTCGAGCTCGCGGGGTTCGACACGGAGCGGGCGGCGGAGGCGCTCGCGAGCTTCCCCGGGATGCTCCGCCGCCAGGAGCGCAAGGGCCGCACGGCCCGGGGCGCCGAGGTCTACGACGACTACGCCCACCACCCGACCGAGGTCGAGGCGACGCTCGCCGCGCTGCGCGAGCTCTCGCCCCGCCGCCTCGTCGCGATCTTCCAGCCTCATCTCTACTCGCGCACCAAGGCGCTCGGCGGTCGCTTCGGCGCCGCCCTGGCCGCCGCGGACGCGGTCGGGGTGCTCGACATCTACCCGGCGCGCGAGGAGCCGGTCGGAGAGCTCGCGGGGGTGAGCGGGCTCAGCGTCGCCCAGGCCGCGGCTGAGCACGCGGGCGGCAAGCCCGTGTGGTGGCTGCGCGACCTCGACACCGCCGCCGAGGTCCTGCCGGCGAGGCTCCGCGAGGGCGACCTCGTGGTGACGATCGGCGCCGGCGACGTGTTCAGGCTGGCCGAGAGGCTGGTGGAGGCATGACCCTGCCCGAGGGCATCGAGCGCGACTACCCGCTTGCGCGCTTGACGACGGTGCGCGCGGGCGGCGCCGCGGAGTTCTTCGCCCGGCCCGAGTCGAGCGACGAGGTCGTCGAGCTGCTCGCGTGGGCGCGGGCCGAGGGCCATCCCGTCGAGGTCGTCGGCTCCGGTTCGAACCTCCTGGTCGCCGATGCCGGGGTGCCCGGCCTCGTCCTCAAGCTCGCCGGCGAGCTCACGGAGCTCGAGCGCGACGGCGAGCGCGTTCTCTGCGGCGGCGGCGTCCGCCTGCCGTCAGCGACGGCGAAGATCGCGAACTGGGGGCTCACCGGGCTCGAGTTCGGGATCAACATCCCCGGCACGGTCGGCGGGGCCGTGCGGATGAACGCCAACGCCTACGGCGGCGAGCTCGCCCGGGTGCTGGAGTGGGTTGAGGTCTGCACCGCCGACGGTGCCGGCCGCCGGGCGCCGGAGGAACTCGGCTTCGAGTACCGCCGCTCGAACCTGACCCCGGGTGAGGTCGTCACCCGCGCCTCGTTCCAGCTCGCGCCCGCCGACCCCGCGGAGGTCAAGGCGACGCTCGCCGAGATGCGCGGCAAGCGCCGCGAGGCGCAGCCCTCCGGGATAAAGACCTTCGGCTCGACCTTCAAGAACCCCGACGACCCGCGCGCGGAGGGCCGTACCGCCGGCCAGCTCCTTGAGGCCGCCGGATGTCGCGGGCTCAGGGTCGGGGGCGCCCGCCTCTCCCCGAAGCACGCCAACTTCGTCGAGAACACCGGCGAGGCGACCACCGCCGACGTCCTCGCCCTGATGGCCGCCGGCCGCCGCGCCGTCCACGAGCGCTTCGGCGTCGTCCTCGAGCCCGAGGTGCAGATCCTGGGCCCGGTCGAGTGGCCCGACGACTGGGAGCTCGAGGCGAACTGAAAGGAGTGGCCAGGGCCGGGGCGAAGTAGCTTCGGATGGCCCGCTCAAGACCATCGACCGCAGCAGGCAGGCGGCGCGCGAGCAGCCGCCCCTCCGCGCGCGCTCACGCCAACCCCGCGCCCAAGCCGCGGCGCGCGAGCGCGCCGCGCAAGCCGACGACGCGCCGGGCGGCCGCGCCGCCGCGCAAGCCGCCGAAGAAGCGCCCGGCCCGCGCCGGCGCCCCGCGCAAGGCCACCCGCCCGCGGGCGCGCGCGGCGCGCAAGGCCACCCGCCCCCAGAGCTCGGGGATCACCTGGCCGCAGCGCCTCGTCCTGATCGCGTCGGCGGCCCTCGTGCTCACCGGCGCCTACTTCTTCTGGCTACGCGACTCCTCCCTCGTCGCGATCAACGACGTCGAGGTGGTGGGGGTGACCACGGACCGCGACGCGATCGTCGCCGAGCTCACGCGTGTGGGGGAGAGCATGACCACGCTTCACACCGACTCCGAGAAGATCGAGAAGGCGGCCGCGGCCTTCCCGACGATCGAGTCGGTGAAGGTCGACCCGAACTTCCCCCACGGCCTGCGGATCGAGGTCAAGGAGCGTCCCCCGGTCGTGGTCGCGAACGCGGGCGGCGAGCGGATCGGGGTCGCCGCGGACGGCACCCTGCTGCGGGGCGTCGACGTGCCCAAGAAGGGGCTTCCCGAGCTCAAGCTCGACCGCCTGCCCGCGGGCCCGGCGCTCACCGGGGACGACCGCGACCAGGCGGTGATCGCCGGCGCGGCTCCGCCGGAGCTCAAGCCGCTGATCGAGGGCGTCTCCAAGACCGACGAGCACGGCGTCGAGATCATCCTCCGCGGGGACATCCCGGCCTACTTCGGGGGCGCCGGCGCGGCCGAGGCGAAGTGGGCGGCTGCCGCCGCCGTGCTCGCCGATCCGAACCTCGACTACGCCCGCTGCGTCGACGTGCGGGTGGCCGCGAGGCCCGCGGTCTGCCAGGACGGGCCCGTGAACATGCCGTCGGGCACGGATACGACCGACCCTCAAGCATAGGTTTAGGGTTGAGAGGTTAGGTAAACTCTCGACTCGTAGTCGAGACTTCTGAGCCTGCACGATCCCGTGCGCGGCAGGGGCGGCGTGATTGACACCGAAGGGTGGATGCCCTACCGTCACGCTCACGTCTAGGCTGCAAAGAGCGGAAAACGCTCAACTATGGCTTCAGCCTCGGACGGCAAAGCGCACAGGTCAACTCGAAAGAACAGGGCGCCTTAGAACATGGTCGAGTCCTCCTATCTCGCGGTCATCAAGGTCGTCGGGGCCGGCGGCGGCGGCACCAATGCCGTTTCGCGCATGGTCGACGCCGGCCTCAAGGGGGTCGAGTTCATCGCCATCAACACGGACGTGCAGGCGCTGCAGTCGTGCGAGGCGGACATCAAGCTCGCTGCCGGCCACCAGCTCACGCACGGCCTCGGTGCCGGCGCGAACCCAGAGATCGGGGCCGGCGCGGCGGCCGAGTCGCGTGACGACATCAAGGAGGCGCTGAAGGGCGCCGACATGGTCTTCGTCACCGCGGGCGAGGGCGGCGGTACCGGTACCGGCGCCGCCCCGGTGATCGCCGAGATCGCGAAGGAGGAGATCGGCGCGCTCACGGTCGGGGTCGTCACCAAGCCCTTCGAGTTCGAGGGCAACCGGCGCATGCAGCAGGCGCTCGAGGGCATCGACAAGCTGCGCGCCAACGTCGACACGCTGATCATCGTCCCGAACCAGAAGCTGCTCGAGGTCGTCGAGCGCCGCACCTCCGTCCAGGAGGCGTTCCGGATGGCCGACGACATCCTGCGCCAGGGCGTCCAGGGCATCACCGACCTGATCACGACCCCCGGCCAGATCAACCTCGACTTCGCCGACGTCCGCACGGTCATGGCCGACGCCGGCTCGGCGATGATGGGCATCGGCACCGCGAGCGGCGAGAACCGCGCGCTCGAGGCCGCGAAGATGGCCATCTCCTCGCCGCTGATGGAGGAGTCGATCGATGGTGCGACCGGGATGCTCCTCAACTTCACCGGCTCCGAGGACCTCAACCTCTTCGAGGTCAACGAGGCCGCGCAGCTCGTCGTCGACACGGCCGACAAGGGCGCGAACATCATCTTCGGCACCGTCATCGATCCGTCGCTGGGCGACGAGGTCAGGGTGACGGTGATCGCGACCGGGTTCGAGGGCCGCGAGACGCTCGCGCGCCGCCCGATCCAGGTCCGCGAGCGCGGGCGCCGGCGCCAGGTCGGCGGTCTGGGCGACCGCGAGCGCCGTGAGCTCACGGTCTCCGAGGACGACATCGACGTCCCGCCGTTCCTCCGCGAGGGCTGATCCCGCCCCCGGACCGCAACTCGCCGCCCTCGGGGTGGTTCGTACCCGACGAGGTGGCAAGGCGGATGAAGCGAGCGACGCGCCCGTCGCCGGCGCTGATCATTGCGCTGTGCGCGCTGGTGCTCGCGACCACGGGGGCGGCCGTCGCGCTGCCGGGCAAGGGCAAGGTCCGCGGCAAGGACATCCGCCGCAACGCCGTCGTCTCCAAGCACGTCAAGGACAAGTCGCTCAAGGGGCGCGACCTGCGCGACGAGACCATCACCTCGAAGCAGGTGGCCGATGACGGCCTCGACCCGTCGCGGATCAGGTCGTTCGCGATCGCCGACGACTCGCTCGTGCGCGTGAGTGCCTACGGCGCCCCGGGTGAGGGTGCGGCGCGCGCCGCGGCGCCGGAGATCGAGCTCTACCGCGAGGGGCCGCTGACGATCTACGCCAAGTGCTTCCGCGACGGCAGCGAGGGCGACGTCCACGGCGAGGTCTTCGTCTTCTCGCGCCAGGCGGGCGCGCTCCTCGCCGGCGAGGACGGCCTGCCGGGCCGGCCGGGCTCGACCCTGCTCGGACCCGGCACGCCCGAGGCGAGCCGCCAGCTTCACGCCGAACAGGTCGAAAACGACAACGAGGCGTTGTTTGCCACGAGCACGGGCGCCGTGGCCGGCCCCGAGGGGACGTATTTCCAGATCACGACCGCGATCGGGGTGAAGCAGGGCACCCTGCCCGGCGGCAACGGCGCCTACGGGGACGGCAACGCCTGTCTGTTCGGGGCGACGATCACGAGCTGAGACAACGGATGAACCGGAAACAAAGGAAGGAGTCAGTGATGAGAAAGCTCAAGCTGCGGCGCCCGTCGGCGGCGCTCATCGTTGCGCTCGTCGCGCTCGTCGCCGCCATGTCCGGCGCGGCGATCGCGCTGCCGGGGAAGAACTCGGTTGACCGCAACGACATCCAGAAGGGCGCCGTGAAGACGAAGGCGATCGCGAACGGCGCGGTCACGAAGAAGAAGATCGCCCGCGGCGCGGTCGCTTCGAAGCAGATCAAGGGCAAGTCGATCAAGGGCAACCGCCTGCGCGACAAGGCGATCCGCGCGAAGCAGATCGACGACGAGACGATCACCTCGGCCCAGGTCGCCAAGGACGGGCTCAACAGCTCGAACATCGCCGACGTGAAGGTGGTCGGCCCGATCCGGGTGACCGCGACGGAGGGCCCGGACCTGGCGACGGCCCGCGCCAACGCCCCCGCGACGGAGCTCTACAAGAAGGGCCAGATCACGATCGAGGCGAAGTGCCTGCGCGACACGGGCACCCCGGAGACCGTCGGTGAGATCTACGTGAAGACCTCCGCGAACGGGGCGATCTTCAACGGCTCGCAGGATGACCTCCAGGGCGGCCCTGCGGCCGGCGATTTCCTCAATACGGACACACCCGAGGACGATCGCCAGCTCGACACCCAGAGCGCGGACGCGGTCGGCCCCGCCTCCTACAACGAGGGCGAGTTCACGATCACGAGCGCCGACGGCCAGACCCAGCTGATCGGCCAGACGTCGATCGGCGTCAAGGAGGGGAATCTGGCGGGCGGCAACGGCGTCTACGGCGCCGGCAACGTCTGCCTCTTCGGCCTGCAGGTCACGGGCTGACGAGCGAAACAAAGGGCGCGCCCGGGCTCGTAGAGCCGGGGCGCGCCCGTGAACCAGGAGAGAGACCATGAGAAAGCTCAAGCTGCGGCGCCCGTCGGCGGCGCTCATCGTTGCGCTCGTCGCGCTCGTCGCCGCCATGTCCGGCGCGGCGATCGCGCTGCCGGGGAAGAACTCGGTTGACCGCAACGACATCCAGAAGGGCGCCGTGAAGACGAAGGCGATCGCGAACGGCGCGGTCACGAAGAAGAAGATCGCCCGCGGCGCGGTCGCTTCGAAGCAGATCAAGGGCAAGTCGATCAAGGGCAACCGCCTGCGCGACAAGGCGATCCGCGCGAAGCAGATCGACGACGAGACGATCACCTCGGCCCAGGTCGCCAAGGACGGGCTCAACAGCTCGAACATCGCCGACTACAAGTCGACCGGGATGGTTCGCCTGACGGCTACCGAAGGGCCGAACGCCGACGCGGCGCGTGAGGCGGCGCCGGAAACCGTGCTCGTCCAGAAGGGCGACCTCACGGTCTACGCCAAGTGCTTCCGCGACAACGGCGCGAACGAGGTGAAGGGGGCCATGTACATCCGCACGGCCACTCCGGGTGCGATCCTGGATGCCAGCTCGAACGGCCTGCCCGGCGGATCGGCTGCTTCCGAGTTCCTCAACCCGGACACGCCGGAGGTCGACCGCGAGATCGACAACATCGACGCGAATCCGGACGACGCCGAGTTCAGCCAGGGCGATGACGACGCATTCCGCGCTTTCGCCCCCGACGGCACAGCGCTGGTCGGGCTGGCCTCGATCGCGGTGAAGCAAGGCAACGTTGCCGTCAACAACGGCGTCTACGGCGCCGGCGACGTGTGCCTGTTCTCGCTCCAGCTCCTCGGCTGAGCCAAGGAGGGGCAGCGGGTACTAGCCTGAGCGCCGTGGAGTCCACCACGGCGCTCAGGCACACCCCGCTGTTCGACCGGCACGTCACGGCCGGGGCCAAGCTGGTCCCGTTCGCGGGCTGGGAGATGCCGGTCCAGTACGAGGGGGTGAAGGAGGAGCACCTCGCGGTGCGCGCGTCCTGCGGCGTCTTCGACGTCTCGCACATGGGCGAGATCCAGACCGAGGGCCCTGGTGCCCAGGCGCTGCTGCAGCGGCTGCTCTCCAACGACGTCTCCAAGCTCGACGTCGGCGATGCCCAGTACTCCGTCCTCTGCAAGGAGGGCGGCGGCATCCTCGACGACCTCTTCACCTACAGGCTCGGCGAGGACAGCTACCTCACCGTCACCAACGCCGCCAACCACGAGAAGGACCTCGCCTGGTTCGAGCGCCACGCGGCCGATTTCGAGTGCACGGTCGGTGACCGGCTCGAGTCCTGGGCGATGCTGGCCGTGCAGGGCCCGGACGCGCGCGGCATCGTCGCCGGGCTCGCGGAGGCGGAGCTGCCCCCGCGGATGCGCGCCGAGCGGGTCCCGCTCGCCGGCGACCTCGACGGCGTGACCGCCTTGGTCTGCGGCACGGGCTACACGGGCGAGGACGGGGTGGAGATCCTGGTCGAGCCCGGGGCGGCGGAGAGGCTGTGGGACGCGCTGGTCGCCGCCGGCGCCGTTCCCGCCGGGCTCGCGGCCCGCGACACGCTGCGCACCGAGGTGTGCTTCCACCTCTACGGCAACGACATGGACGAGTCGCGCAACCCGATCGAGGCCGGGCTCGGCTGGTGCTGCAAGGAGGACACGGGCTTCATCGGCGCCGAGGCCGTTGCCAAGGCCCGGTCCGAGGGCACCGCGGAGAAGCTCGTCCCGTTCGCCTTCACCGGCCCCGGGATCCCGCGCCAGGGCAACCAGGTCCTGGTCGGCGGCGAGCCCGCGGGCGAGGTCACCAGCGGCACCTTCTCGCCGTCGCTCGAGAAGGGCATCGGGATGGCCTACGTCCGCGCCGACGCCGCCGAGCCGGGCACCGAGATCGAGGTGGACGTACGGGGCAAGCGTCGTGCGGCCCGCATAGAGTCCAGACCCCTCTACGACCCGACGAAGAAGGAGAGCTGAGCTTGGCCGCCGAGAGCTATCCCGAGGATCTCAAGTACCACCCCGAGCACGACTGGGCCCGGATCGAGGGCGATCAGGCCACGTTCGGGATCACCTGGTACGCGCAGGACGCGCTCGGCGAGGTCGTGTTCTTCGAGCCGCCCGAGGTGGGCGCCACCATCTCGAAGGACTCCGCATACGCCGAGGTCGAGTCGGTCAAGGCCGTCTCCGACGTCTACGCGCCGCTCTCCGGCGAGGTCACCGAGGTCAACGAGGCGCTTGCCGACAACCCGGAGCGGATCAACGAGGATCCCTACGGCGAGGGGTGGCTGGTCAAGGTGAAGCTCTCGGATCCCTCCGAGGCCGACCAGCTCCTCGACGTCGACGCCTACAAGAACCTGCTTGGCTCGGACTCCTGATGGATCGCTTCCGCCAGATAGCTCGCGACGCCGGCCCCGTCGGAGCCGCCCTGATCGTGTGCATCCTCCTCGTGGTCGGGGGCGGCGTGTGGCTCATCACCCGCGACAGCGACGACGACCCGCAGCCCGTCTCGGCGGTGACCACGACGACGCCGGCCGAGACCACGACGACCGATGCCGTCACGGAGCCGGAGGAGACGGACGAGCCCGACGGGTCGGCGGCGAAGGGCGACCGGGCCAAGAAGCCGAACGGCAACGGCGGTGGGAGAGGCGACTCGCAGCCCGACGACGGGGGCAGCGTCTCGAAGCCCTCGCGCGGGGATGGCGACAAGGGCTCCTCGCAGACCCCGACAGCCCCCTCGAGCACGCAGACCACCGGGCCGGTGAGGGAGCAGATCGAGCAGGCGCTCGAGCAGCTCGGCGTCGATCCCGACGAGCTCCCGCCCGGGCTCATCCCGGACGAGTACAAGCCCCGGTAGCCTCAAACCGGTGAGCCGCTACACCTCCGCCACGGACGCCGACCGTGCGGCGATGCTCGCCGAGATCGGCGTCGACTCGATCGAGGACCTGTTCGCCGACATCCCGGCGGACCTGCGCCTGGACCGGCCGCTCGAGCTGCCCGACGGCCTCTCGGAGACCGAGGTAGTCGACGAGCTCTCCGCGCTCGCCGCGCGCAACGCGGACGCGACTCGCGAGGTCTGCTTCATCGGCGCGGGCATGTACGACCACTACTCGCCGGCGATCGTCGACACGCTGCAGTCGCGCTCGGAGTTCCTGACGCCGTACACGCCGTACCAGCCCGAGGTCTCGCAGGGCGGCCTGCAGGTCATGTTCGAGTTCCAGACCGCGATCTCGGAGCTCACCGGGCTGCCCATCGCGAACGCTTCGATGTACGAGGGGCCGTCGTCGGTCGCGTCAGCCGCCTATCTGGCGCTTGGGGCGGCGAAGGGCCGGAAGAAGTTCGTCGTCTCGCGCGGCCTGCACCCGCACTCCCGGGCGACGCTCGAGACCTATTCGCGCGGCTTCGGCACCGAGGTGGTCGAGGTCGGGCTCGCGGACGGCGTGACGAGCGCGGAGGAGCTCGCCGCCGCCCTCGGCGAGGACGTCGCGGCGGTCTTCGTCCAGAACCCGAACTTCCTCGGC
>ERZ777003.2407-NODE-2407-length-22027-cov-5.940970_pt1 | contig 22027 bp, 22 predicted proteins | sample MGYA00374956_ERZ777003 | MGnify/ENA primary metagenome ERZ777003 (study PRJEB29302, sample SAMN06268252) | bioreactor metagenome | isolation source: Joint BioEnergy Institute, California, USA | place: USA:Joint BioEnergy Institute, California, USA | collected... | reverse complement strand
CCCCGACCCCAGGCGCACAAGCGCCGACCGACACCCAGCAATGCCCGTTGGCCACGCATCGTGCTCGACATGCTACTGTTGCCCCATGTCGAGTTCGCTACCGGCCCCAACCGTGGTAAAGCCGGCAGAATGGCGATGTACGTCGAGATAGTCGACCAGTAGCGGCGTGTTGCTCAACGAGGCGGAAGTAAACCTGCCTTCCGACGCCTGCGCGCTGGCCTGCAACGAACGCGTCGTGGGTGCGATGAGAGGTTGCGCCATCCAGGTAACGGCGACGACCGCCGCCACCAGCGCCACGCCCGGCACTGCGTACCGGCCGATGAAACGCATCGCCGTACGACGTCGAGGAGCCACGATGGGAGGCTCGGTCTCGAGCGCGGCTGCGAGCCGCCGATTGAACGTCGGCGATACGGAGATGGCGAGCTCTTCGGAGCGCAGCACGTCGCCGATGAAGTGATAAGTAGCCCATTGAGCGCGCACAGTGTCGGACCGCAACAGCTCTGCCGGGAGGTCGGCTTCGTTATCCATGAAAGCCGAAAGCAATTCCGCGACCCTCACGTGGTCGTCTGCTTGAGCTTCGTTCTGCGTAGGCACTGCACTCATGACCTGGCTCCTTGCCCGTTCACAGCTCGCACTCGGGCTGGCATTCACACGTTCGAACAAGCAACACTGCCATATGGTTCACCAGCGTCGGTCGTCGCCTACGTCCAGCAAGGGCCGCAGACGCCTGGCGATCGCCTCGCGCGCACGAAATATGCGCGAACGAACCGTACCTATGGGACAGTTCATGGTCTCGGCGATCTCTTCGTAGCTGAGGCCTTCAATTTCGCGCAGAACGATGGCAGTGCGTAACTCCTCCGGCAGCTCTTCAATGGCGCGGTTTACTGTTTCTGCAATTTCCCGACTCGCGAACGCTGCTTCCGGAGTATCGATATCGCTTAGGTTGTCGGTTTCGTTAAAAGTTTCACCGTCTTCGTTTTCGAGCATGGGCCCGCCCGATGGCCTACGGCGTTCGGCCGCAAGATGGTTCTTGGCCGTATTGACCGCGATGCGATACAACCAGGTGTAGAAAGCGCTATCGCCCCGAAAATTGGGCAGCGCGCGGTAGGCCTTGATGAACGCTTCCTGCGCCACATCCTCGATTTCGGAAGGATCGTGGATGAAGCGCGAAAGCAGGCGCATGATCCGGCGCTGATACTTGAGGATGAGAAGGTTGAACGCAGCCTTGTCGCCCCTTTGTACCCGCTCGACCAGAGCGATATCGGCATCTTGCTGGCTCATGCGCGGGCACCTTGCTGCATGCGCCATTGCACGGCAACACACAGGCTTCGCCATACGCTGGGCGCAACGCTGCCGGCCCAGATGGTGCAGCGCACACGCCGGGAGCGCTGACTGGCGGCAGACGTGATGACCCCGGACACGGTTATCCAGCGAATGCCGGGGCCAGTATGGATGGCATCGGGCCAGACGGCGTACCAACGACCGTCAGGCGCCTGCCAGCGCCACCATCCGCGGGTATCGACCTGAATCTGCCGGGGCGAGCGAGGCCGCCACCAGGCCGGTCGCACCACGCCACTAACCGCCAAGCGTGATCCCGGCATGCGTGCTGCCTCGAGTGATTACACCCGGCGCACCAACAAGGTTCCGTTGGTACCGCCGAAACCAAACGAGTTCGACAAGGCGTTCTCGATGCGGAGCTCGCGTGCGGAGTTGGCGCAGTAATCGAGATCGCATTCCGGGTCTTGATTGAAAATGTTGATGGTCGGCGGAGAAACCTGGTGATACACGGCCAGGGTAGTGAAGACCGCCTCGACACCACCCGCGGCACCCAGCAGGTGCCCGGTCATGGACTTGGTGGAATTCACGACGAGCTTGTAGGCGTGATCGCCGAAGGCAAGTTTGATGGCCTCGGTTTCGTTCTTGTCGCCCAGTGGGGTGCACGTGCCGTGAGCGTTGATGTATTGCACCTCGTCGGGGTTGACGCCACCATTACGCAGTGCGTTGAGCATCCCGCGACGGGGGCCGTCACGATCGGGCGCGGTAATGTGATAGGCGTCGGAGCTCATGCCGTAGCCTGCCAGCTCGCCATAGATGCGGGCGCCACGCGCCTTCGCATGTTCATATTCTTCAAGCACCAGGACACCCGCGCCTTCGCCCAGCACGAAGCCGTCCCGATCGCGATCCCAAGGGCGCGAGGCGGTCTTGGGGTCGTCGTTGCGCGTGGACAGGGCGCGCATGGCTGCGAAACCGCCAATGCCCAGCGGAGACACGGTGGATTCAGCGCCGCCGGCGAGCATGATGTCGGCGTCGCCGTATTCGATCAGACGTGCTGCATCGCCAATGCAGTGCAACCCCGTGGTACAGGCCGACACGACTGAATAGCTTGGCCCCTTGAGCCCGAACATGATCGACAGCTGGCCCGAGATCATGTTGATGAGTGAACTGGGCACGAAGAACGGAGAGATGCGGCGCGGGCCCCGCTCGATCAGTTCCTGATGGGTTTCTTCGATGCGCGGCAAGCCACCGATACCCGACCCGACGATGACACCGATGCGATCGGCATTGGCTTCGGTAACTTCAAGGCCGCTATCCTTCCAGGCCTGAACACCGGCAGCAATGCCATAGTGAATGAACGTGTCGAGCTGCCGTGCCTCCTTGGCGGGAATATATTGCGTGATGTCGAAGTTGCGGACTTCGCCGGCAATATGGCACGAAAAGGGGCTCGAATCGAAACGGGTGATGGTGTCGATTCCGGAACGGCCGTTCACGAGATTGTCCCATGCGGTGGAAGTATCATTGCCAACCGGAGAGACGATCCCCAAACCGGTGATCACGACGCGTCGTTTCACGGAAGACTCCTGCTGATGAGTGGCGACATGCGGAAGCCAACAAGGCGGCAACTCACCGCCCTTGCTTCATGCGGGACGATGCAGACCCCTGCCGAGACGTCTGCACCGCGAGACGAAACAGGTGCGGCAAACTACCTGTTAGTACGACAGGTTACTTAACCAGCTGCGTCAACTTTCTGCAGTCATCCCCCCCTGCACACCCTGGTTCACGCGACCTTCTGGCGCCATCAGACGTGCTGCGATCAAGGAACAACCAAAAAAGTTTACGCCGCAGCGCGAGCACATGTGCATGAGCCGCGCTTCAGGTCAAGCGAGTGCGGCAATTACTTCTTGAGATTGGAGTTGATGTAATCGAGCACCAGTTGGACGGTGGTGAGCTTTTCAGCCTCTTCATCCGGGATCTCGGTTTCGAATTCGTCTTCAAGAGCCATGACGAGTTCGACCATGTCGAGTGAATCGGCACCGAGGTCGTCAACGAAAGAGGATTCGTTCTTCACTTCGGCTTCGTTCACGCCGAGCTGTTCAGCGACGATTTTCTTGACGCGCTGTTCGATGCTTTCCATGCAGATCTCCAAAGGTCAAATCCTGCGAATTATAGCCAAGTGCCACCTTGCAGCAGCCTATGGCGTGGTGAAAACTTGCCCGCCTTTTCCAGGGAAAGAGGCGGATTACTGCATATACATGCCGCCGTTGACGTGCAGCGTGACGCCCGTAATGTACCCCGCGGCAGGCGAACTGAGGAAGGCCACGCTATGTGCGATGTCTTCGGGACTGCCCAGGCGCCCCAACGGAATTTGGGCGCGCAATGCTTCGACCCGGGCATCATCGAGCGCACGGGTCATGTCGGTGTCGATGAACCCGGGCGCGACACAGTTGACCGTGATGTTGCGGCTGGCCAGCTCGCGCGCCAAGGCGCGCGTCATGCCTGCGACTCCGGCCTTGGCTGCAGCATAGTTGGCCTGCCCGACGTTGCCGCTGGCACCCACCACGGAGGTGATATTGATGATACGCCCCCAGCGGGCTTTCATCATGCCCTTCATGACCGCGCGCGACAACTGGAATACGGCCGTCAGGTTGGTGTCGATGACGGCGTCCCAGTCTTCGTCCTTCATGCGCATCGCAAGCGAGTCGCGCGTGATGCCGGCATTGTTGACCAGGATGTGCGGTCCACCCTGCTCGGTCTTGCCGATCTCTTCGACCAGTGCCTCGACGGCGGATTTGTCGTTGACGTTGAGCACCACGCCCCGGCCTCCATAGGGGGCCAGCGCCTGGGTGATGGATTCGGCACCGGTCTCGGAAGTCGCGGTTCCAATCACGTGCGCACCGCGCGCAGCCAGTTCCAGGGCGATGGCGCGCCCGATGCCCCGAGAGGCGCCCGTTACCAACGCGGTCTTGTCCTTGAGTTCCATGGGAATTGCATGCTCCGGAAGTTCAGGCGGTAGCTGCCAGTGCGGCCTCAAGCGAGGCCGGATCGGTAATTGCCAAAGCAGTGATCGAACCGTCGATGCGCTTGACCAGCCCGGTAAGAACCTTGCCTGGGCCGCACTCGACAATATGCGAAACTCCCTGCGCCTTCATGGCCTGTATGGTTTCCACCCAACGCACGGGATGCCACGCCTGCCGTACCAGCGCATCGGCGATGGCAGCGGGCTCAGCGGGCGACGCCACGTCGACGTTGTTGATGACCGGTACCTGGGGCACGGATAACGTGATCCTGTCGATGGCGACCCGCAGTACCTCGGCTGCAGGCTGCAACAGGCTGGAATGGAAGGGCGCGGACACCGGCAGGGGCAAAGCACGCTTCGCGCCCGCTGCTCTGGCCGCATTGCAGGCACGCTCTACGGCGCCCTTGTGCCCCGCAATCACGACCTGTGCGGGAGCATTGAAATTGACCGCTTCAACCACTTCGCCCTGAGCGGATTCGGCACAGACCCGGCGCACGGAGTCGTCGTCGAGGCCGAGGATGGCCGCCATGCCACCCTCACCAACCGGCACCGCAGACTGCATGGCCTCGGCACGGATTCGCACCAGGCGTACGGCGTCTTCCAGCGAAAGGACGCCGGCGGCCGTCAGCGCCGTGTACTCGCCCAGACTATGGCCTGCCATGACATCAGGGGTACGCCCCCCGGCGGCCTTCCAGGCTGCATAGACCGCATAGCCTGCCGTGAGCATGGCCGGCTGCGTATTGACCGTGAGGTTGAGCGCCTCAGCCGGGCCATTCGCGATGAGGCCGGCGATGTCCTGATCGAGCGCCTTGCCGGCGCGGTCGAGCACGTCGGCAACGGCAACATTGCCTGCGAACGCATCGAGCATGCCGGCCGATTGGGATCCTTGTCCAGGGAATACGAATGCAATTTTCATGGTGGTCTTCAGTTGGCAACTGCCTGCCTGGTAGCCGCGATGATACTGGGGGAGCCCCGAGGTTCAAAGCCTCAGCAGCACACTGCCCCAGGTGAACCCGCCACCTACGCCCTGCAGCAGGATGGTTTGCCCGGGCTGGACCCGGCCCTCGCGCAGTGCGGTGTCGAGCGCCAGCGGCACGCTTGCGGCCGACGTATTGGCGTGACGATCCACCGTGATCACGACCCGTTCGGCGGGCAGCCCGAGACGGCGTGCCAGTGCGTTGATGATGCGCACGTTCGCCTGGTGCGGGATGACACGGTCAATGCTTGACACGTCGATGCCGGCCTGCTCGCATGCCTCGTGGGCCGACTGGCTCAGCACCGTTACCGCCAGTTTGAAAACCGCTTGCCCGTCCATGCGCAGGAACGGGTCACCGCTGACATCGCCGTAGGCCACGTTGCCTGCCGCGCAGAGTATGCGCGACTGGGACCCATCAGCGTGCAGGTTCGCTGCGAGGATTCCACGCTGCTCATGACCCGGACTCTCGTCGGCCTTGAGCACGACGGCGCCCGCGCCATCGCCGAACAGGACACACGTGGAACGATCGCTCCAGTCGAGGATGCGCGAGAAGACCTCGGCACCAATGACCAGCGCGCACCGCGCCCGCCCTGCACGGATGAAACTGTCTGCAGTGGTGAGTGCATACACGAAACCGCTGCAGACCGCCTGGACGTCGAAGGCCGCCCCGCCTCGCGCACCCAGCCTGTCTTGCACGAGGCAGGCCGTGCTGGGGAAGATGTAATCGGGAGTGGATGTGGCAACGATGATGAGGTCGACGTCAGCCGGGGTGAGATTGGCATCCGCCAAGGCGCTCCGCGCTGCTTCGGTGGCGAGCATGCTGGTGGTAACGCCACGCTCGGCCAGATGGCGTTGCCTGATGCCGGTACGCTCGACGATCCACTGGTCGGAAGTTTCGATGCCGCGGGTAGCAAGCTCGCTTGCGAGTTCATCGTTGCTGACCACGCGGGGCGGCAGATAACTGCCGGTACCGGCTATGACCGATGCTGTCATGTCTCTCCTGCCTAATTCGGGCTGCTGATGAATTGTGCCATTGCATGGGCCGTCCGCTCCTGCAGACCGCCCGCGACAGCATCGTGCAGCCTTCGCAATGCGCACTGGAAACCGAACTGGTCGGCTGATCCGTGACTTTTGAAGACAACTCCACGTAACCCCAGAAGCGCCGCGCCATTGTAACGGCGCGAATCGGTCTGTTGCCGGAAGCGATTGAGAACCGGCGTTGCAACCAGCCCGGAGAGCATGGTCATGGGGTTGCGCTGGAACTCGCGCCGCAACATGACGGCAACCATTTTCGCGAGGCCTTCGGTGGCCTTGAGAACGACGTTGCCCACGAAACCGTCGCAGACGACGACATCGACCGACCCCTTGAAAATCTCATTGCCTTCGACATTGCCATGGAAGTTGATGAGCGAACTGGCACGCAACAGTTCGGCTGCTTCCTTGACGACGTCATTGCCCTTGATGACTTCCGCCCCGACGTTGAGCAGTCCGACACGCGGACGCTCGATGCCGTCGATGGCCGACACGAGGGCTGACCCCATGAACGCAAACTGCAGGAGATGCTCTGCAGTGCAATCGACATTGGCGCCCAGGTCGAGCATCGTGGTGGCCCGTCCCACCCCGTTCGGAATGGAGGCCGTGAGCGCGGGGCGATCGATACCGTCGAGCGTCTTGAGGACGTAACGGGTGATCGCCATCCAGGCACCCGTGTTCCCGGCAGAAATGCAGGCCTCGGCGTTGCCCTCCTTGACGAGCTTCGCCGCGACTCGCATGGATGAATCCTTCTTGCGACGCAAGGCGACTTCGACCGGGTCGTCCATGGTGATCACTTCACTGGCCGGAACGACCTCGATTCGCGCCCGCACGTCGGCCGAGGCGCGATTCAGGGCTTCTTCGATTGCCTGCTGCTGGCCAACCAGAAGCAATTTGGCTTGCGGCTGTGACGCACAGAATGCAATCGCCGCCGGCACGGTGACGGGCAGACCGTGGTCGCCCCCCATGCAGTCAATCGCAATTCGGATCATGCCCGTGGGCTACTACTGCCTGGGTTACTCGTCGTCCTTGGTGTGGAGGACCTTGCGCCCGCGGTAGTAACCGTTGGGAGTGATGTGATGGCGCAGATGGAGCTCACCCGTGTTGGGCTCGATGGCGAGCGGAGGGTTCGTGAGCCGGTCGTGCGCGCGGCGATTACCGCGCCTGGAAGGCGACTTTTTGTTTTGCTGAACAGCCATGATGACTCCTGAAGACGGCGCGAATTGTACGCGATCCACGCCGCAAAGTTAAAACCAACCATTAAACCCACCCGGGCCGCGATGCTGCTCGGCACTTGCCCTGGCGCCACGCCCCGGATTCTCTGCCAAGAAAACCCGCGCCTGTTCGGCCTACTTCTTCGTGCCGCGCCCCAGGAGCTCGGCGAGCTGCTCGAACGGGCGCTGGCGATCCGGATTGACCGGCGGCTCGCTGTCCGGGGCACTGCCCTTGCCCGGACATACCTCGTGCCGGGGAATGTAAGGCAGCGCCAGGATGAGTTCGCTCTCGATTTCCGCTTGCAAATCGAACTGATGCGAACCGACGACCTTGTCGTACCCCTGCTCGAGTTCTTCGTCGTCGAGCGGATCGTACTCGCCAAGCTCGTCCTCCGAGTCTACAAGCTGCAGGACGGTAACCGAATCGATAGGCCATGCAAACTCTTCAAGGCAGCGCTGGCACACCACGAGCGGCTGCGCACGCACATGTACGCGCAAAAGACGCTCGCCAAATCGCCCTTCCATGCCCTGGGCATGCCAGGCAACCGTGCCGTGCTGCGCGGGCAGTCCGTCGGTAAAGCGGGAAAGCGCAGCCAACGGAAGCTCACCCGAGAACTCCTGCCGCAGGCGCACTGCTTCAAGCGCATCGAACTGCTGAAGATTCAAGGGTTTCATGGCCTGGTATCCGCAAGAATGCTTGGATGCGGCAATAAAAGCAAAAGCGTAAAATGCTAACCTGAAACCGCCTACTGCGTCAATGCATTCCCGTACATGTCAGCTTCCACAAGCATGACCCGCCCCCTGATTCTGGCATCATCCTCGCCTTACCGGAAAGAACTGCTCGCTCGCCTGCGCCTGCCTTTCGAGGCCATTTCCCCCGACATCGACGAGTCGCCCCGCGCGGGCGAAGCGCCACACGAACTCGCGCGCAGGCTGGCGCGGGAGAAGGCTGAAGCGGTGGCACGTCAGCGCCCTGGCGCGGTCGTCGTCGGGTCGGATCAGGTTGCAATCTGCAATGGACAGTTGCTTGGCAAGCCCGGCACCTTCGAGCGCGCGTTCGCGCAGCTGCGCCTGATGGCCGGTCAGACGGCAGAATTCTGGACCGCCGTGGCAGTCACCGACGGCACCCGGACCCTTGTTGCAGAGTCAACAACGCGCTGCGTCCTGCGTCCGCTGACCGATGCGGAAATCGATTCGTATCTCCGCGCCGACCTGCCACTGGATACGGCAGGCAGCGCCAAAGTGGAAAGCCTGGGCATCGTACTCATGGAACGTATCGACAGCGACGACCCCACCGCGCTGATCGGGCTACCCCTGATTACCGTTACCCGGCTCCTGACTGAATTCGGCATCAACCCCCTCGTCCCGCAAGCCCACCCATGACAGGCACCCTGCATCTCATTCCTGTTGGCCTCGCCGAAACGGCGCCCTCGTCGCTCTGGCTTCCGGCCGATGCCCAGGCGCTTGCCGCCCGTCTCGACACCTACATCGCCGAAAACGCCAAGACCGCACGTGCCTTCCTGAAGCACATCGGAACACAGCGGCCCATCCAGGAAATCACGATCCATACGCTGGGCCAGCGCACCACGCAGGGCGACATCGACGCTTGGCTGATGCCCCTGCGGGCTGGCGGCGAAGCGGGCCTCGTGTCGGAAGCGGGTTGCCCCGCGGTGGCCGACCCTGGTGCCCGGGTGGTGGCGGCCGCTCACCGCATGGGCATCACCGTGAAACCCTGGGTGGGGCCATCCTCCATCATCCTCGGCCTCATGGCCAGCGGCCTCGAGGGCCAGCGTTTCACCTTCCACGGGTACCCGCCAGTGCAGGAACAGGAGCGCGCACGCCAGCTGAAGAGCTGGGAAAGCGCCTCCGCACAGCTGCAGCAGACACAAGTCCTGATCGAGACCCCCTACCGCAACCTTGCCCTGTTCGATGCCCTGCTTCGCCACCTGCGTGGCGATACCCGCCTGTGCGTAGCCAGCGCGCTCACCAGCCCGACCGAATGGATCCGCACCCTGACGATTGCGCAGTGGAAGCAGTCCGACCGGCCCGCAATCGACCGGCAACCGACGCTGTTCCTGTTTCAGGCCGCAGGGCGTTCCTGACGCCGCGCACCCGCCCGAGTGCAGTGTGCCGGGGCACGCCGGGAGCGCCTAGGCGCGCACGCGCGGCAGCAGCCAGTCGGCCAGTTCCGGCACGCTGTGCACCAGCGCAGCCGGCGAACAGACCTGCAGTTCGTTGATGGGGTGCGCGCCGTAGCAAACCCCGACACCATGTACGCAGGCATTGAGCGCCATGTTCAGATCGTGCGCGGTGTCACCGATCATGACCGTCTCGCGGCGGTCGACACCGAGTTCATCCATGATCTCGAGCAGCATCGCGGGATGCGGCTTTGAGAACGTTTCGTCGGAGCATCGCGAGGCGTGAAATGCATCCGTCAGCCCGGTGTTGCGCAACGCCCGCGTCAGCCCCTTGCGACTTTTCCCGGTAGCCACCGCCAGCCACACGCCGCGATTGGCCAGTGACTCGATGAGGTTCGCCACGCCATCGAACAGCCGTACTTCCGGATCCCGCGTGAGGTAGTGGTAGCGGTAGCGCTGCACGAAATCCGGCCACTGTTCCTCGCGGAGACTGGGCACCGCCGTTTTCAGCGCATCTTCCAGCCCCAGGCCGATCACCCAGTTCGCCATTTCGTCGGGAGGCTCCGGCAGACCCAGGTCGCGGCATGCTGCCTGCATGGCCGCCACAATGGCCGGCGTCGAGTCCATCAATGTGCCATCCCAGTCAAATACGACCAACGAATACTCCATTACTCTTCCTCATGACGCCCCGCCGCGTCCGGCGCGTTATCGTCGCGCAACAGCCCCAGCAGGCGTACGCACTCGGGCGGCAGCGGCGCTTCCAGGATCATCGCCTCGCCGGTCACCGGGTGCGCCAACTGCAGCGTGTGCGCATGCAGGAACATGCGGCGGAACCCCAGCTGACGTGCAAAGGCGTCGCGCGTGGCGTCGTTGCCGTACTTGTCATCCCCCACGATGGGAAAGCCGCTGGCAGCCAGGTGCACCCGGATCTGGTGGGTGCGGCCTGTGCGCAATTCCGCCTCGACGAGGGAAAACCGGCCAAGGCGCTCTACCAGCGACACGATGGTGTGCGCCGCCTGACCCTCGGCATCGACCCGGACCCGGCGTTCGCCCGACCGTGTCGTCCATTTCTGCAGCGGCAACCGGATGTGCTGTCGGGCGTTTACCCAGTCGCCTTCCACCAGGGCCAGGTAGCGTTTCGTGACGCGCCCATCGCGCAGCGCCGCATGCAGCTCGACCAGCGCCTTGCGCTTCTTCGCCACCATGAGCAGACCCGAGGTTTCTCTGTCGAGGCGGTGTACCAGCTCGAGAAAGCGCGCCTGCGGCCGCGCCGCGCGCAACTGCTCGATCACCCCGAAGGCTACGCCGCTGCCCCCATGCGCCGCCACCCCTGCCGGCTTGTCGATCACCAGCAGCACGTCATCCTCGTACACCACCGGAAACTCCGACCCCGGTACGAACCGCGGTACCTCCTGCGGCACCTTGAGGGGCGGCACGCGCACGATGTCGCCGGCCGACAGTCGATAATCTGCCTGCACGCGCCCGCGGTTGACGCGCACCTGCCCGGAGCGGATGACCTTGTAGACATGGCTCTTGGGCACACCCTTGCATAGACGCAGGAGGAAGTTGTCGATGCGCTGCCCGTGGTAGTCGGAGCCAACCTCCACCAGACGGGCCGAGAGCGACGAAGATTCAGGAGAGTTGATTTGCACGGTTCTCAAAGCAGCATATAATCACCAGGCCTGATAAGAGATCAGGCGGGTTTGCTCATGCGCATCGACGTCGAGGCACCAGCATTTGCAGGTCAGGTGAAAAACAACGATTCACGACTTTGCCACTGCCTCCGTCTACGCGTACCCGCATCCGGGTCTATCGAATTGTACCTGCCCGGCAACCGCCTTATCTCCCGGGCCGCATGGCGGCAAACCGTGGCGTGCCGACGTTCATCCCGGGTATCCGGCACGCACGCTTTGTTTTTGCCTACGCCACTGAGAAACTGTTCTTGAATACGCACCGGCGCATGTTCCAACAGCGTTCCTCGAATTTCGACAACGTCATCGAGCATGCGCCTGCCGGCCTGCTGCTTCCAACATGATCACCATTCCGCGTCGTACCCGCACCCATCGTTTGCGCGCAAGCCCGCGCCCGGACGACGCGAGTTCTCGTGGGGTTACCGCCCCGGCACGATCTGTTGATGTTCCAACGTTCTACCGTTACGTGCGCCCGCCGGCACGTTGCAGCCTTGCCTGACGCAAGTCGGGGCGCATGCGAGAGTGCGCAAGTTTCCAGTGTCCGTGGCGTTCATGCCGGCCCGTTAGGCGGCGCCCCGATCGTCGGGGTGCCAACCCAACGGAGAACTTCATTCTATGAAGCGCATGCTGTTCAACGCAACGCACCAGGAAGAACTGCGCGTTGCCATTGTTGACGGCCAGAAACTGGTCGATCTCGATATAGAAACTGCTGGACGCGAACAACGCAAAGGCAACATTTACAAGGGAGTCATCACCCGAATCGAACCCAGCCTTGAGGCCTGCTTCGTCGACTATGGCGAAGAGCGTCACGGATTTCTCCCCTTCAAGGAAGTAGCCCGCAGCTATTTCAAGGAAGGAGTGGATGTGCGCACTGCGCGCATCCAGGACGCCCTCCACGAAGGACAGGAACTCATCGTTCAGGTCGACAAGGAAGAGCGCGGCAACAAGGGCGCGGCCCTGACCACGTTCATCTCGCTCGCCGGCCGCTACCTCGTACTCATGCCCAACAACCCGCGCGGTGGCGGCGTGTCGCGGCGCGTTGAGGGCGAAGAGCGCCAGGAACTCAAGGAGGCTCTCGAAAAGCTCAAGGTGCCAGCCGGCATGAGCCTGATCGCGCGCACTGCCGGCATCGGGCGCTCCCTCGAAGAACTCGAGTGGGACCTGAATTACCTGCTGCAGCTGTGGCGCGCGGTGGAAACCGCTGCTCAGGAGAATGCCGCACCGGTACTCATCTACCTGGAGTCCAGCCTGGTCATCCGGGCCATCCGCGACTATTTCTCGCCAGACATCGGCGAGATCCTCATCGATACTGATGAAGTGGCCGAGCAGGCCATCGCTTTCATGAGCGTGGTCATGCCCGACAGCGTCAACCGCGTCAAGCGCTATCGCGACGACATCCCCCTGTTCTCCCGGTTCCAGATCGAACACCAGATCGAAACTGCATACGCACGCGTGGTACCTCTGCCTTCCGGCGGCTCCATCGTCATCGATCACACCGAGGCACTGGTGGCCATCGACGTGAACTCGGCGCGCGCCACACGTGGAGCCGACATCGAGGAAACCGCCCTGCGCACCAACCTGGAAGCCGCTGAGGAAGTCGGCCGCCAGCTGCGCCTGCGCGACCTTGGCGGGCTGATCGTGATCGACTTCATCGACATGGAAGATGCCCGCAACCAGCGGCTCATCGAACAGTCGCTGCGCGACGCGCTGCGACTCGATCGCGCCCGGGTACAGATGGGCAAGATCTCTCGCTTCGGCCTCATGGAGCTGTCGCGCCAGCGCCTGCGTCCCGCGCTCAACGAGGGTTCGCACATCACCTGCCCGCGCTGCAACGGCATTGGCGTCATCCGCGACGTCGAATCCAGCGCGCTGCACGTGCTGCGCCTGCTGCAGGAAGAGGCCATGAAAGAGAACACGGCCGCCGTCCATGCCCAGGTGCCCATCGATGTCGCCACCTACCTGCTTAACGAGAAGCGCACCGACCTGGCCAAGCTCGAGGCCCGGCTGAAGGTCAACATCGTCCTGATTCCGAACAAGTATCTGGAGACTCCGCACCACCACATCGAGCGGTTGCGCCACGACGATCCGCGCCTGGAAGACCAGAAATCCAGCTTTGAGCTGGTAGAGGCCCCCACCACCGTGGTCGACTGGACCGCCAGCTCCACCGAACATAAACCACGACCCGAGGCCCTGGTGAAGGGCATCACCCCCACCATGTCGCCAGCGCCCTCGGGCAACGGGAACGGTGACGGTGGCAAGGAAACCTCCGGACCCGGCGTCGAGGGCGGCAAGAAGGTAGTCCAGGAAGCATCGGGCTTTGGCGCGTTCTGGCGCAGGATCACCTCCTGGCTCGGTCTGGACCAGAGCCGCGAGGCCGAAGCGCCGAAGAGCGTACCCGCTACTGCCGACAGCAAGAGCAAGCAGCGCCGCGACACGCAGGAGCCCGCGCGCGAGCGTCGCCGCAACCGCAGCACGGACGAAGGGTCCAGGCGTGCGGAGAAGGGTACGCGTACCGAACGCGGCAACGGGAAGTCTGAACGTGCCCGCCGCTATGAAACCGATCAGGTCGCGTGGGAAGATGACGCACGAACTGAACCCACGACCGAAGCAGCGACGGAATCCCGCTCCAGCCGCTCAAGGCGGGGTCGGCGCAACCGGCGTGATGTGCGCCCGGTTGATGCCGCCACCAACGTCCCTGCTTTGGACGCCGCCACCGATGCAGCCACGGCCGTTGCAGCCGGCGCGGCCAGCGCAGCCGCGACAGTAGCCGTTGCAGGAACTGAGATGCCGGCCGGTACGGCTGCTTCTGGCCCCACCAGCGCCGCGCAGTCGGCTGCTCCTGCCGAAGACGTCCGTAACGCTCGCGCGCGCGACCTCTCTTCCATGGATCTGCCCGACCTCGAGCTCGACGAAGGTTCAGAAGGTGAATCCCCGATGGAAGCTGCCATTGAGGGCGGTGAGACGGTTGAGCCCGACCGCAAGGGCCGACGCCGGCGCCGTGGTCGGCGCGGGCGTCGTTCATCCGGTGCCGATGCGGTCGCCGACGCTGATGCTCAACAGATCGAGGCTGCTGGCGAGGCCGTCGTTGCGGCCCACCTTGAAGCAAGCATCGAGATCGTGGACCAGGCAGATGTCACGGCATCCGTCATCCCCGCGGAAGAGCCTGTCGCCGGGTCGTCGGCTGCCGGCGATGCCGCTGCCCATGAAGCAGAGACCCGCGTCGCAAGCGAAGCGGTTGCACCTGCCCAGGAAACTGTCGATGCTGCCCCCGCCCCTGCAGAGCCAGTCACGGAAGTTTCGGGGCAGCAGGATGCCGAGCGGGCGGAAGCTGTCACTGGCGAGACGGCTCCAGGCGTACCGCCTGCGGTCAGCACCATGGGCGACGCCTCTGTCGACTCCAGACCCGAAACGATCGCTCGTACCACTGCCGAGGACGCCACCGATGATGATACGGCCGTTGCCAGGGCACCCGCGACAACCGACGAAGCTGCGCCAGAAGCTGCATCGGAAGCCGAGGCGACCAACGCTCCGGCACCTGTGAGCCTCCCGAAGCATGCTGCCGAAACGGTAAACGGAACCGCGGCGCCCGAGGTTTCGGGCGTGACCACGGAGTCTGGGGAGGCAGCAGCCGAAACCCCGCAGAAAATCGTGCAGCCTGCAGTGTCGCCCGAGGACACCATCGCACCCGAGGACGTTGTTCTGCACGCGGCCAATCGGCCCTTTGACGAGACCGTAGATATTCAGGTGGCCGCCATGCCGAACACATCCTCTTCCGATCTGCACGCCATCGCCGCGGCGGCCGGCATGCAACTGATCGAGACCAACGCGGCGAAACACGCAGCCGTGCAGGCTGCAATCGCCCAGGCGGCAACGCCGCCCGCGACCGGACGGGTGCGGGAACGAACGCCGCGCAACGAGTACAGCGAACCGCTGGAGCAGGTCGAGACGCGTCCTGGCGCCTGACATCGGCCACTGGCGTACCACACGGTGCGCCAGTCCGAGCCACCCGCTCGCACCGGGGGCACTACGTGCCAGTCGCTGCGCGCAATACGGAACGGGGTGCCCCGGCAAATGCCGGGGCACCCCGTCTGTTCATGCTGGTGGGCGAAGCAGGCAAGCCTGGGTCTTGTCTGCTTGCTCTTGCGTGAGTTACCGCAAGGCCTCGACCGGCTGACGCATCAGCAACGCAAGCAGCTGCGCCAGTTCGTCCCGCATGTGGCGCCGGTCAACGATCATGTCGATAGCGCCTTTGTCGAGCAGGAACTCGGCCCGCTGAAACCCTTCCGGCAGCTTCTCGCGGACGGTCTGTTCGATGACGCGCGGACCTGCGAAGCCCACCAGCGCGCCGGGCTCGGCGATAACCACATCGCCCATGAAAGCAAAACTGGCCGATACGCCCCCCATTGTGGGGTCGGTGAGCACGCTGATGAACGGCAGCTGTCGCTGCGCCAGCTGGGTAAGCGCCGCGTTCGTCTTGGCCATCTGCATCAGCGACAGCAAGCTTTCCTGCATGCGTGCCCCTCCGGAAGCCGCTACGCAGACGAAAGGCACACGCTGCTCAAGCGCCGCGCGCACGCCGCGCACGAAACGCTCACCGACCACCGAGCCCATCGAGCCGCCCAGAAACTGGAACTCGAACACGGCAAGTACCAGCGGCAGCGAACGGATCGAACCGCTCATGACCACCAGGGCCTCGGTTTCGCTGGTCTGCTCGATTGCCTCCTTCAGGCGATCGGGGTAGCGCTTGGTGTCCTTGAACTTGAGCGGATCGATTGATCGGATCTCGGCCCCGATCTCCACGCGCCCTTCACGATCGAGCAGAATGTCGATGCGTTCGCGTGCACTGATCCGCAGATGGTAGTTGCACTTGGGACAGACCTGCAGATTCTTCTTGAGGTCGTCCTGATACAGAACCGCCTCGCAACCCGGACACTTCTTCCAGATTCCCTCCGGCACCCGTTTCGAGCCCGGTTTCTGGGAAGACTTGATGCGTGGGGGTATCAGCTTGTCGAGCCAGCTCACTTTATTGGGATCCTGTCGTGATTGCTTGTGCTTGAGACATGAGGCCTGGATGGCGGCCGGTCGGCTGTGGGCGCCAGCACTCAGGCCGATGCCGGAGTAGCCAGTGCATCGAGCGCCTCGCGAATGCCCCGCAGCCACTGCTCTGCTGCCTGGGCCGCCGCGGCAGTCTGCTCGACGCCTGAAACGCTGGCGCTACTTTCATGGATAGTCTGCACCAGGCGCGAACCGATAACCACCGCATCGGCAACGCGTGCCACTGCTTGCGCGCTTTCTGCGTCACGGATACCGAAACCCACACCCACGGGAATGCGGACGTGGCGTCGGATCTGTGCGAGCTTGGTGGCCACATCACCGGTATCGATGTGGCTGGCCCCCGTGACGCCTTTCAGCGACACGTAATACACATAGCCGCGAGCCATCTGCGCAACCGCCTGGATGCGCGGCCCGGTAGACGTGGGCGCCAACAGGAAAATGGGGTCGAGCCCATGACGCGCGAGCATGGCCGGAAACTCGCCAACCTCTTCCGGGGGGTAATCGACCACCAGCACGCCATCCACGCCGGCATCGGCTGCCTCGCGCGCGAAGGCTTCCTGACCCATGCGCTCGATGGGGTTTGCGTAGCCCATCAGCACCACGGGCGTGGTGTTGTCAGTCTTGCGGAACTCGGCCACCATGGCAAGCACGTCACGCAGGCTGACGCCGTGCGCAAGCGCACGCTCGGCTGCCGCCTGAATCACCGGCCCATCGGCCATCGGGTCGGAGAACGGGACCCCAAGTTCGATGACATCGGCCCCCGCACGCACAGCAGCATGCATTATGGATACGGTGGCGCCAGGGTGCGGATCGCCCGACATGATGAAAGGAATCAGGGCCTTGCGGCCGCCCGCGGGTGCCCCTTCTTCAGGCAGCGGCGGCACGATGCCGAGACGGGAAAACGCAGCAGCAAGGCGGGAAGAGGATGTGTACGCTGTCATGTCCAGCCTATAGCTGAATACCTGAACGCTCGGCGACCGTATGCATGTCCTTGTCACCGCGGCCGGAAAGGTTAACCAGAAGAATCTTGTCCCGGGGCAAGGTGGGTGCCAGACGCACCGCATGTGCGATGGCGTGCGACGACTCGAGTGCCGGAATGATGCCTTCGATGCGGCAGCAGTCGTGAAACGCCCGCAAGGCCTCTTCATCGGTGACGCTGACATAGGTAGCGCGCCCCGTATCCTTCAGCCAGGCGTGTTCCGGGCCGACGCCGGGATAATCGAGACCTGCCGACACCGAGTGCGTTTCGGTGATCTGCCCCTTGTCATCCTGCAACAGGTAGGTGCGGTTGCCGTGCAGCACGCCCACCGACCCTGCACTGAGCGAGGCTGCATGCCGTCCCGTGTGCAGACCTTCGCCGGCTGCCTCGACCCCGACCAGCTGCACGTTCTCGTAGGGAATGTAGGGATAGAAAATGCCCATGGCGTTCGAGCCGCCGCCGACGCTGGCAATGACCATGTCGGGCTGGCGACCGGCATACACCGGCATTTGCCCGATGCATTCACGCCCGATGACCGACTGGAAATCGCGCACCATGGCGGGGTACGGATGCGGACCGGCCACGGTTCCGATGATGTAGAACGTGTTCTCCACGTTCGTGACCCAGTCGCGCATGGCTTCGTTGAGTGCATCCTTCAGCGTGCGCGAGCCCGATTCAACCGGAACCACCGTGGCGCCCAGCAACTTCATGCGATACACGTTGGCGGCCTGACGCCGCACGTCTTCGCTGCCCATGTACACCACGCATTCCATGCCATAGCGCGCGGCCACCGTGGCGGTGGCCACCCCGTGCTGGCCTGCACCGGTTTCGGCGATGACGCGTGGCTTGCCCATGCGCCGGGCCAGCAGGGCTTGGCCCACGCAGTTGTTGATCTTGTGCGCGCCCGTATGATTCAGGTCTTCGCGCTTGAACCAGATCTGCGCCCCGCCAAGTTCCTGCGACCATCGCCGCGCGTGATACACGGGGCTGGGCCGCCCCACGAAATGCTTGAGTTCGTATTCGAACTCCGCGACGAAGTCGGGATCGTTCCTGTACTTTGCGTAGGCCTGTTTCAGCTCTTCAAGAGCATGCACCAGGGTTTCCGCAACGAACGACCCGCCATAGGGACCGAAGTGTCCGGACTCATCCGGAAAGTTGTAGTCGATCATAAGGGGCTGTCTTGGATGGCGTCGAAACGCCGAACTTCGTTGGCAAATTCCTGCATCTTGACTGGACACTTGATGCCCGGTGCAGACTCGACTCCGGAGCTGACATCGACCGCATAGGGCCGCACCTGGCTCAATGCTGCACGCACATTGCCCGTGTTCAACCCGCCCGACAGGACAATAGGCCTTGCTCGAGCGTGGCCGGCGAGCGTGTTCAGACAGCTCCAGTCAAAGCGCTTGCCGCTTCCCCCATAGCCCTCGGAGTGGCTGTCGAACAGCCAGCCCGCAGCATCGCGGTGGGAAAGGCAGGATTCTAGCAAAGCGTCTTCGGTTTCGAGCCCCGGCGCACCCACCCGGAATGCCCGCAGGTAAGGCAGGCCAAACTGCCGGCAATATTCGGGAGATTCGTCGCCATGGAACTGCAACAGATCGGGCCGCACCTGGTTCATGATAGCCCGGATGTCGGCTTCAGCGGCATTCACCGTGAGTGCCACCACGCTTACGAAAGGGGGTACGCACGCACGCAACTGTGCCGCGCGCTCGAGTGTCAGCACACGCTTGCTGGGCGGGTAGAAAACAAACCCGATGGCATCTGCTCCTGCCCGAACGGCAGCATCGATATCTTCTTCGCGGGTAAGCCCGCAGAACTTGATTCGAGTCCGGCTCATGTGAACGAGAATGGGGCCGCATCCTGAAAGAAGCGGCAAACTAGACATTGTCGCGTATTTCCGCGCTCGCGTCCAAATAGGGCAAGTCGTAGCCTGGGTATTCAATACCCGCCAGGTACAGCCCCGCCGGTGAAAACGTCGGTGCTGCCAACGAGCGGTTCCGCGCCGCCAGCACCTCGCCCATCCATTCCGGCGGCTGCCGGCCCTGCCCCACGTAGACCAGCGAACCCACGATATTGCGTACCATGTGGTGGAGGAAGGCATTCGCGCGGAACGTCATGACGACGAAACGGCCGTGCGCGCGTATGTCGAGTTCGTGCAGGGTGCGTACGGGCGACGCGGCCTGGCACTCGGAGGAGCGGAAACTGGTGAAGTCGTGCTCGCCAATGAGATAACGCGCCGCCGCCTGCATGGCTGGCACCGACACCGGACGGAAACTCCACCCGGCGCGATCCGCCCAGAGTGGCGACCGCACCCGATCTACCAGCAGCCGATATACGTAACAGCGCGACGTCGCCGAGAACCGCGCATGAAAGTGATCATCGACCTCACACGCCCAGCGCACCGCTATGCTGGGCGGCAGATGCGCATTGACCCCGCGCACCCACGCATGCTCGGGGCGGCGCACGTCGGTGTCCAGATGCACCACCTGCAGCGCGGCGTGCACCCCGGTGTCGGTACGCCCTGCGCACACTACCGATACTGCCCCCCCAATGAACTGAGCCAGCGCCCGCTCCAGCGTATCCTGCACCGTGCGCCCGTGCGACTGCGTCTGCCAGCCGAGCCAGGGCGTACCGTCGTAGCTCAGGCCCAGCGCTATGCGCGGCATAGGTCCGCTCCATCCGCCAGCCAAGACCCGTCACACACCGAAGCCACATTCAGGGCCTGGCCACCACCTGCCAGCGCCGTGCTATACCGCAACACAATCATCAGTACTCTACCCTCGACCAAACCCGGGACCCTCGACCGGAGCCGTGCCAACGGAGCTCCCCCAGGAAACTGCACCGGCCTGCCAGCACACGACCGCTGCAGGAGGAATCTTACAACCCCGCCCCATCCGACATGGGTGAGCCGGTCTCATCAATCCCAGCCCGTTCTCCGCCGGTGACCTGTGCAGCACGGCGCAATTCTGCCCGCAGCCATTGCAGGCCAGGGTCGCCCGAGGTACGTGGATTCCAGCACATGAATAGCTTGTACGGCGGCATGTCGAATGGCAACGGATGGACCGAGAGACGGGCGGCATGCAGCGACGCCACCCGGGAAGGAATAACAGCCGCCAGGTCGGTGTGCTCGAGAATGCTTGCGAGCTGTCCAAAACTGCTGACTGCAAGTTGCACAAAACGCTCACGCCCCATCGCACGCAGGATGTCATCGGTCATGCCCTCGAGGCCTGAAGCGCCGTACCCGAAGAACACCTGCGGAGCTTCACAGAAAGACTCGAGTGTCACGCCCTCGGCGAACAGGGGGTGCCCTCTGCGCGCAACGAACACGAAATGGTCCTCATACAGAAGGTCGGACTCCACTCTGGCGAGCGGCCATTCACTCGGCAACACGGCGATGTCCAGATCACCCTTTTGCAGACGCTGCGCGAGCGTTGCCAGCTGCGCCTGCTCGAACACCACCCGTGCCCGCGAGCCCAGGGCGGACAGCCGGCGGGCCAGTACGGGTAACAGCAACTGGCCGATATAGTCACTGCCACTCATCCGGAAGATTCGGTCTGACGTTGCCGGATCAAACGCGCGCGCAGAATGCAACAGTGCGTTCAATCGCTCAAGAACGTTTTCAACCCTTGGGGCCAGAGCGAGTGCCCGCGGCGTAGGCACGACCCCATGCGCCGTGCGCGTGAACAGGGGATCATCAAACAGCCTGCGCAAGCGGTTCAGCGACGCACTCACGGCCGGCTGGCTCAGAAACAGACGTTCAGCTGCACGCGACACGCTACGCTCACGCATGAGCGCATCGAATGTTCGCAGCATGCTCACGTCCAGCTCGCGGATATCACGTTCGGCCATATCTCTTATCCAAACTTTCGAATTGCCTTGGGGAAGTACCGCTCCTACCATTTTCAGCCATCCGTGTCCACTCATTGGGACAACGCAACACTTCACCAAGGAGATCACCATGGACAAAGGCACCGCCTACGGCCTGGCCGCCCCAACGTATAACGCAACCCTGACAGAGGTCGGGCCGGGCACGCCCATGGGCGAGCTGCTCCGACGTTACTGGCACCCTGTTGGCCTCAGCAGCGATGCCACCACCACGCCACGGCAGATCCGGGTTCTGGGAGAAGACCTGATTCTGTTCCGCGACGGCGCCGGACGGCCGGGATTGCTTTACCCCCACTGTTTTCATCGGGGAACTTCCCTGTACTACGGGAAGGTTGAGGAGAACGGTATCCGGTGCTGCTATCACGGCTGGTTGTTCTCGGTTGACGGCCGCTGCCTTGAACAGCCATGCGAGCCCAATAACGGTGGAAAGGCCCGCGAAAAACTCATCCAGCCATGGTACCCGGTCGAGGAGCGTTATGGCCTGATCTGGGCCTACATGGGGCCACCAGAGAAAAAGCCCGTCCTGCCGCGCTACGAAGCACTTGAAGTCCTGGACGATGGGGAATTCATCGAGGCGGACGATAGCAGCATAGGTGGCGGGGGGCCCCAGATCATTCCCTGCAACTGGCTTCAGCATTATGAAAACGTAGTCGACCCTTTCCATGTGGTAGTACTTCATGCCAATTTCAGCGGCACGCAATTCGTCGAGCAGATGAGCATCATGCCTGATGTAACTTTCGCTTACACGGACTATGGCGTGAAAGTC
>ERZ777003.2405-NODE-2405-length-22034-cov-7.382001_pt1 | contig 22034 bp, 19 predicted proteins | sample MGYA00374956_ERZ777003 | MGnify/ENA primary metagenome ERZ777003 (study PRJEB29302, sample SAMN06268252) | bioreactor metagenome | isolation source: Joint BioEnergy Institute, California, USA | place: USA:Joint BioEnergy Institute, California, USA | collected... | reverse complement strand
TCCGCGCCTTCGCGGAGAAGCGCAGGCCGCGCTGGCAGGGCCGCTGAGCGGCCCGCTCCCTACTTGCAGGCCAGGGCCTTGGAGGTGAGCCCGACCCGGCGCCCGTCCCGGTAGAGGACCTTCGCCGTGATCTCGGCGCGCTTCGGCAGCGCCTTGCGAATCGCCTGATAGGGGATCGCGGCCTGGAAGGGCGGCGCCGTAACGTCGCCCACGACCGTCTTGCCGGCCTTGAACGAGACCGCGATGATGCGGTCCTCCTGCGGGCTGGAGACGGTCGCGACGAGCGGCTCGGGGAGGCAGCCCTTCGGGCCCGCGCCCGCGGCGCTCGACACGTTCAGCGTTGCGGTCGGCGCCGTGTTGCACGGCGGGCCGGCGCACTTGATGAGCTGGTCGAGCTCGCTCGCGAGATCGGCGACCACCTGCGCGTAGGCGGGGTTCCCGGCGAGGTTGTTGAGCTGGTACGGGTCGACGTAGTTGTCGTAGAGCTCGACCTCGGGGAACAACGGGAAGTCGGTCTCCCACTCCGTGTAGGTGTAGCGCGAGGTCCGCAGGCCGATGATCGGCTGGCCCGCGTAGGCCTCGAGCAGGATCGCCCGGCCCGATTCGCCCTCGGGATTGGCGAAGCTGCCCAGGAGCGACTGGCCGTCCTGGAGCAGGCCCGGCTGGGCACCGGTGATGTCGAGGATGGTCGGAACCAGGTCGGCGTTCGAGGCGACGTTGCGCGAGGACTTGCCGCGGGCGATGCCGGGGCCGCGGGCAACGAAGGGCACCCGGGCCGACTCCTCGTAGAGGTAGCGCTTCTGGTTGCGGATGCGGTGCTCGCCGCGCAGGTAGCCGTTGTCCGAGAGGAAGAAGACGTACGTGTTGCGGTGGAGCTTGTGCTTCTTGAGCTCCCCGATGATGTCGCCGACGCTGTCGTCCACCGCGAGCAGGGATTCCCAAGCGCATCGGCGCTTGCGCGTGATGTCGGAGGCCTGCCCCGGCGTGAGCGGCTCCAGCCCCTGGATCGACGAGGGCTTGTCGGTGACGTCCGCCTCGTTGAACGAGGGCGGCAGCGGCATCTTCCGGTGACGTCCGCGCAGCGCCTTGAGGTGGCGCGGCGCCGGCACCGCGGCCCGGTTGCACGGGCGGCCCGGCGCTCCCCCGCCGCCGCCGTGCGGCGCGGCGTAGGCGAGCATGAGGAAGAAGGGATTCTTCGCCTTGGCCTGGCGGCGGATGTAGCGCTTCGCCTTTACCGTGAAGACGTCGGTCGAGTAGTCCTTCGGCCTGCGGCCGTACCGGGTGAGCGAGCCGTTCTGGTTCAGCGTGTAGCCGAAGTACTGGGCGCGCGAGGGGGCGAGGACGCGCCACTCGTCCCACCCCTTGGGGACGTCGGCGGGCGTCGTGCCGTACTCGTCGGGCTCGGCGTACTCGTTCAGGAACTTGCCGATGTAGGCCGTCGAGTAGCCGGCTGCCTTGAGCCACAGCGGCAGGTAGTTGTCGCCGTGATTCGCGTTGAAGACACCGTAGCCGCCCTCCGGCCACTTGTTCGAGAGCACCTTGTGGTTGTGCGCGTACTGCCCGGTCAGCATGGTCGTGCGCGACGGGCAGCAGAGCGGGAAGTTCGTATAGAAGTTCTTGAGCGTCGTGCCCTTGCGCTTCATCTCCTTGCGGACGTTTTTCATGATCCGCATGGAGCCGGGCTCCTGATCGTCGGTGAAGAGCACGACCACGTTGGGCTTGCCGCCCGGCGGCTTCGGCGCGGCGCCGGCGAGCGCGGGCGTCAAGAGCCCGCAGAGAAGGGCGAGCATCGCCACGCCGACCGCGCGTCTGCGCGGCGTCGTTCGGCTGGTGTCGATCGGCGCTTGTGCCTGCACTCGGAAAATCGAGGCGTCCTGGGCGGCCACGTCCCCCTCGGGGACCAACAACACGTGGGCGGCGCCGGAGTCGCGGCCGGGGCCAGCACGTTGGGCGCGCAGGATAGCGTTCTCGCCCGATGCGTCCGCATGAGCACCTCGCCCGGAGTGACCCCGTAATGGCGAGGCTCGTGGCCGAGCACGGCGAGCTGTCGATCGCCGCGCGGCGCCGTCGTCGGCGGTTCCCCGTCGACGCCTACGGGATGCTGCTGCGAACCGTCATCGGCCAGCAGGTCTCGGTGCAGTCTGCGGCCGCGATCTACGGGCGCATCCTCGATCTCTTCGGCGGCGAGACCCCGCCGCCCGAGAAGCTGCTCGAGATCGAGCCCGAGCGCCTGCGCAAGGCCGGGCTGTCCGGGCGCAAGGTCGAGTACGTCCGCGACCTCGCGGCCCGTGTCGTCTCGGGAGAGCTGGAGCTCGAGCGCCTCGACGAGCTCGACGACGAACGGGTGATCGAGGAGATCACGGCAGTGCGCGGCTTCGGCACGTGGTCCGCGCACATCTTCCTCATCTTCTTCCTCGAGCGGCCGGACGTGCTCCCCTCGGGCGACCTCGGGATCCGCAATGCCGCGATGCGCGCCTACGGCCTCGACGCGCCGCCGACTCCGGCCGAGCTCGAGCGCATGGCAGAGCCCTGGAGGCCCCACCGCAGCCTCGCAAGCATCTACCTGTGGGAATCGCTGGCGAACGCGCCCGTGGGCTAGCGGCGCTTCTTCTTCTTCTTGACCTTCCAGCGGTAGCCCGCCGGCTGCGGATCGACGTTGCCGGCGGCGTCGATCGCGCGAACCTCGAAGGTGTGGCGGCCCTTGCGCACGCGCACCGTGTGCGGCGACTCGCACGGGCGGAACCGGTTGCCGTCGAGCGCGCACTCGAAACTGGAACCGGGCTCCGTTGAGGCGAACTCGAACCGGGCCCGCTTCGACTTGGACTTCTTCTTCGGCTTCTTCGTGATCCGCGTATCGGGCGCGATCTTGTCCGGGCACGCACCCGACGTGGTGGGATCGCCGGGACACCCATCCTGGGTCTCGTCACCGAATCCGTCTCGGTCGGCGTCGGGCTCGACGGTCACCGAGACGGGCAACCGGACGGGCTCCAGAATGAATGGCGAGGCACTCCCCACAGGGGCATCGGCATCGATGAAGCCGGCGGCGAACTCGCCGACCCCCAGGTAACGGGCGCAGTAGGTCACGCCCTGCACGGAGAAGCCGAGCACGCTGCCGGCCCGCACCGGAATCCTCGCCGCGAACGTCTGCACCGTGTTCTCGACGGCATTCTCGGGCCCGCTGCTGCCCGCGACGGTGTAGTAGCCCTCCGCAGCACCCGGGAAGAGAATTTTCAGGGTGACCGGGTTGACGGGCCCGAGGTACGGGTGGTGCTCGCCGGAGCCGACGCTCCAGCTCGTGATCACCCCGTCGGCCGGGATCACGTAGGACGGCGAGGGCGAGGCCGCTTGCACCCACGTGGACGGGGCGGGACACAGGATCTGCTCGGGCGAGTCCGGTGGAGGCGGGATGAACGCCTCGCCGACCACGGTTGCGGCGCCGGCCGGGAACGAGCAGACACCGGATGCGAGCGTGCCGACCACGCTCGCCCACAAAGCCCTCCTCAGAGCCGCCTCCCGTCGCACTCACCGGAAAAGCAACACCCAGCCGGAACCCGTCCGATGATCCGCGCCGGTCCCCGCGGAGGCGTCCGGTGCGCCTCGTAGCGTTCCGGGCGCGATGCCGTCACTGATCAGCTTCGAGGAAGCGCTCGAGCTCGCAGCCGTCGAAGGCGAAGAGGGGATCATGGAGATCGTCGAACGCGCCTGGGCGGTCCGCAAGGAGCGCTTCGGCGATTCGACCGACATGTGTTCGCTCGTCAACGCGAAGTCCGGCGGCTGCGCCGAGGACTGCGGCTTCTGCGCCCAGTCGCGCTACGCCGCGGCGGACACGCCAATGCACGCGATGATGGATCCGGAGCAGATCCTCGAGCACGCCAAGGCCGCCGAGGCCGCGGGGGCGCACCGGTTTTGCATGGTCACGCAGGGCCAGGGCCTCTCGAAGCGGGACTTCGAGAAGATCATCGAGGGCGCGAAGCTCGTCGCGGCCGAGACCAACCTGAAGCGCTGCGTGTCGATCGGCCACATCTCTCCGGCGCGCGCGAAGCGCCTCGCCGAGGCGGGCGTCCAGCGGGTCCACCACAACGTCGAGACCGCTCGCTCCTACTACGAGGAGGTCACGACGACCGTCCGCTACGAGGGCCGCATGCGCACGATCGAGGCGGTCAAGGAGGCCGGGCTCGAGACCTGCGTCGGTGGCATCCTGAACCTCGGCGAGAGCCCGCGCCAGCGCATCGAGATGGCGTTCGAGCTCTCCGAGATCAACCCGACCTCGGTGCCGATCAACCTGCTCAACCCGCGCGTCGGCACGAAGTTCGGCGACCGCCCGCTGATGGACCCGTGGGAGGTCGTCAAGTGGGTCGCGATCTTCCGCCTGATCCTGCCCGACGCGCTCTTCCGGCTCTGCGGCGGCCGCGTCGAGAACCTCAAGACCATGGACATGCAGGCGCTGGCGGTGAAGGCCGGCCTGAACGGCGTGATGATGGGGAACTTCCTGACGACGCTCGGCGTCGACCCCGCGGAGGATCGCGCGACGTTCGAGGAGCTCGGCCTGAACGTGGCCCGCCACGAGGACAACGGGTCCAACCCGCGCCCGGACAACCGCTCGGGCTGGCTCGAGGGCGAGACCCCGCGCACGCCGATCGACGATCTCATCGACCGGCAGGCGGAAGCCAACTTCTGGGATCCATCCACGCAACTGCGGGTGATCAAGAAGAAGGGCAAGGTGCCCTCGTACCCGAAGCGGCCTTCGGAGCGCGCAGCAGCCGGCTGGGGCGACTAAGCGCGGGAGCCGACATGAGAGAGGTCCGCCACCGACTCGACGAAATTCGCCGGGCCGGCCTTCATCGGCGGATGCGGACCGTCGAGGGCTCGCAGGGGCCGCGGGTGGTGATCGACGGCTCCGAGGTCCTGCTGCTGTGCTCGAACAACTACCTCGGCCTGGCCGACCACCCGCGGGTGCGCCAGGCGGCCGCCGCGGCGGCCGAGCGCTACGGCGCGGGCACGGGCGCCTCGCGCCTGATCTCGGGGACGATGGGGATCCATCGCAAGCTCGAGGAGCGCCTCGCGGACTTCAAGGGCACCGAGGCCGCGCTGCTCTTCGGCTCGGGTTACCTCGCGAACACGGGCACGGTCGCCGCGCTCGCCGGTCGCGGTGACGTCGTCTTCTCCGACGAGCTCAACCACGCGTCGATCATCGACGGGTGCCGGCTCTCGCGGGCGGAGACCTTCATCTACCGCCACCGCGACCTGGAGCACCTGCAGTACGGGCTCAACCAGGCAGGCGACCGGGCCGCGCTGATCGTCACCGACGGGGTGTTTTCGATGGACGGCGACGTCGCCCCGCTGATCGACTTGGTCGAGCTGGCCCGGCGCTACGGCGCCAAGCTCATGGTCGACGAGGCGCACGGCACCGGCACGCTCGGCCCGGGCGGCCGCGGGTCGGTGGCCGCTGCGGGCCTCGAGGGCCAGGTGGACGTGATCGTCGGCACGCTGGGCAAGGCGCTCGGCAGCTACGGGGCGTACGTGTGCGCCTCGGCGGAGATCATCGAGCTCCTGGTGAACGTGTCGCGGCCGTTCATCTTCTCCACCGCTCCCCCGCCGCCCTCGGTCGGGGCGGCGCTTGCGGCACTTGGGATCCTCGACTCGAGCCCGGGCCTTGTCGAGCAGCTGCGGCGAAACGGGGCGGGCCTGCGGCAGGCGCTCACCCTGAACGGGCTGGAGATCGGGCCCTCGCGCACCCAGATCGTGCCCGTGATCGTGGGCGACGCGCGCCGCACCGTAGCCCTCGCGGAGCGCATCCTCGAGGGCGGGATCTACGCCCAGGCGATCAGGCCGCCGACGGTCCCCGAGGGGAGCTCGCGCCTGCGCCTGACCGTAATGGCGAACCACCGCGAGGACGAGCTCCAGCGGGCCGCGAAGGTGATCGCCCGCGCGGCGATCGGGCTCGGCGTCGGGATCTCCCAGCCGTATCTCCGCGCGGCGTAGCCTGCGCGGGCGTGCGCGGCGTCTTCGTCACGGGAACCGGTACCGAGGTCGGCAAGACCGTCGTCGGGTCGGTGCTCGCGCGCACGGCGGCCGCCGGCGGGCAGCGCGTGGCGGTGTTCAAGCCCGCGGTCTCGGGCCTCGACGAGGGCGGCGAGCCCGACCACGCGATGCTGCGGCGCGCGAGCGGCTCGGGTCAAAGCGACGACGAGATCGCCCCGTACCGCTACGGGCCGCCCGTCTCGCCCCACCTCGCCGCGGAGCTGGCGGATGAGGCGATCGACCCCGCGCGGCTGCGCGAGGCGGCTGCGCGGGCCGGCGAGCAGGGCGATCTCTTGGTGGTCGAGGGCGTCGGCGGCTTGCTGGTTCCGCTCACGCTGGGCTACCTGGTCCGCGACTTCGCCCGCGACCTCGGCCTGCCGGTGATGATCGCTGCCTCCCCCACCCTCGGCACGATCAACCACACCCTGCTGACGATCGAGGGCGTCCGCGCGGTCGGGCTCGAGGTGGCGGGCGTCGTGCTCACGCCGTGGCCGGCCGAGCCGGGCACGCTCGAGCTCTCGAACCGCGACGCGATCGAGCGCCTGGGCGACGTCCGCGTGGAGACGCTGGTGGAGATCGACCCCGCCCGTCCGGAGTCCTGGCCGGCGCTCGAGTTTCCGCAAACTGCGGCCTGACGGCGCGGCTTTTCCCTCCGCTCCCGGTTCTATCGTTGCGGCGGTGAACCCGGAGTCCGTTTCCGAGCTCGATCGGCGCCACGTCTGGCACCCGTTCACCCAGCAGCAGGGCTGGGTCGAGGAGGACCCGGTTGTGATCGAGTCGGCGGAAGGCACCGACCTGATCGACGCGGAGGGGAACCGCTACATCGACGGCGTCTCTTCCCTGTGGTGCAACGTCCACGGACACCGGCACCCGGAGCTCGACCGGGCGATCCGCGAGCAGCTCGACCGCGTCGCCCACTCGACCATGCTGGGCCTCACGCACCCCGGCGCGGCGCAACTCGCCGCACGGCTCGTGGAGATCGCCCCGCCCGGCCTCGGCCGCGTCTTCTACTCGGAGTCCGGCTCGACGGCGGTCGAGATCGCGCTCAAGATGGCGTTCCAGTACTGGCACCAGAACGGCGAGCCCGGGCGCACCGCCTACGTCACCCTCACCGGGGCCTACCACGGCGACACGGTCGGCTCGGTGTCGGTCGGCGGCATCGACCTCTTCCACGCCGCTTACGAGCCGCTCCTCTTCGAGTCGCACAAGGTCGACCCGGGCGACGCCGAGGCGCTCGAGGCGACGCTCGCCGAGCACTCCGGCAAGGTGGCCGCGGTGATCATCGAACCCCTTGTCCAGGGCGCCGGCGGGATCCTCGTGCAGCCGCCGGGCTTCCTGCGCCGGGTGCGGGAGATCTGCACCGAGCACGACGTCTTCCTGATCGCGGACGAGGTCGCGACCGGCTTCGGGCGCACCGGAACGATGTTCGCCTGCGAGCAGGAGCGGGTGGCGCCGGACTTCATGTGCCTCGGCAAGGGCCTCACGGGCGGCTACCTGCCGCTGGCCGCGACGCTCACGACGGAGCGCGTCTACGAGGGCTTCCTGGGCAAGCACGAGGAGTTCCGCACGTTCTTCCACGGGCATACGTTCACCGGCAACCCGCTGGCGTGCGCGGTCGCCCTCGCCAACCTGGACGTGTTCGAGTCCGAGCAGACACTGGTGCGCCTGCAGCCCAAGATCCGGCTCCTGCACGAGTTGCTTCGCGACGTCGCGGCGATGCCCGAGGTCAGCGAGATCCGGGCACGCGGGTTCATGGTCGGCATCGACCTCGGCGCCCACGACCCGGCCCTGCGCATGGGCCACCGGGTGACGCTCGAGGCTCGCGCGCGGGGGGCCGTGATCCGCCCGCTCGGCGACACGATGGTCCTGATGCCGCCGCTGGCCATCTCCAAGGAGGACCTGCGCCGCCTGGTCGAGATCACGGCGGACTCGATCCGGGCCGCCGTCGACGGCGCCTACAGCGGCTCTCAGGACCTCCAGGCCGCGGCCTGAGGACACTCCACGCCGCTGCCGAATAACTTCGTGTGATGGATGCGCGGGAGCCGCGTAGTACGGGCGTGAACCAGACGCTCGTGGCACCAGCTTCGCAGGCGCCGTCCGCGGCAGACGAGGCATTCGAGGCGCTCTACCGCTCGAGCCGCGATGACGTCTTCGGCTACGTCTGCGGGCTCTTGCGCGACCGCAGCGCCGCCGAAGACGTGACCGCGCAGGCGTTCGAACGCGCCTACAGGCGCCGGTCCACCTACAACCCGAAGAAGGGCACGCACCGCGCCTGGCTGTTCGGGATCGCCCGCAACGCGGCGCTCGACGAGCTGCGCCGGCGAAGCCGCCAGGCGGAGCTCGTCACCGATCCCGAGGACGTGGACGCGGTTACCGGGGACGAGTCGGCGGAGACGGCGATGCGCCGGGCGACGATCCGCAAGGCGATGGATCGGCTCACCCCGCGCGAGCGCGAGCTCGTCGCGCTCAAGTTCTTCGCCGGGCTGCAGAACACCGAGATCGCCCGGGTCATCGGAACCAGCGAGTCGAACGCCGGGACCAAGATCCACCGGGTCCTGGAGAAACTGAGGAGGGCGTGCGATGAGGCTTGATGATCTCGAGCGCGAGCTGCGCGCGGAGCGCCCGGACATCGATCCGGAGTTCGCCCGGAAGCTCGACGAGTGGGCGGAGGCGGGCTTCCCCCGCGGCCCGCTCGACCCGCGGGGCAAGTCCGCTCCCGGACCGCGGCTGCCGGGCCCCTTTCGGCGCGCCTGGGAACGGCTCACGTCCGTCCCGCCGCGGCGGATCGCGGCGCCCGTGGCGGCCGCGGCGCTGCTGATCACGGTCGTCGGTGTCTCGATCAGCGGGATCGAGCTCGATTCCGACGAGGGCGATCAGGCGACGCTCACGGTCGAACAGGAGGCTCCGGGCGGCGACCGCGGCGACGATGCCGTGGGCGGAGCCGCCGGCGGCGCCGGGGAGAGGCTCGAGAGCACCGCCGAGGGCGCAGCGCCCGCGACCGCGCCGCAGCAGGCCGACGAGACCGCGATGCCGGACGTGGTCCCGCCCGCGCCGCCGGAGAGCGGAGACGACGTGGCCCCGAACGCCGACGAGCGCCTTCAGGACTCCACCGCCCGCCTCAGCCTCGGCGCCGACGCCGACGAGGTGCAGGAGGTCGCCAACGAGGTCATCGAGGTCACCGACCGCCACGACGGGATCGTCATGAACTCCCAGGTGACGAGCGACCAGGGCGGCGCCCGGGCGAGCTTCGACCTCGAGATCCCCGTCGACAACCTGGACGCCGCGATCGAGGACCTCTCGAAGCTGGGCGACGTGATCTCCCGCAACGAGGCCGTCGAGGACGTCACCGCCCGCTACGTGCGCGCCCAGCGCCAGCGCGCCCGGATCCTCGATCGCATCCAGAAGCTTCGCCGCGAGCGCCTCGAGGCCGACTCCCGCCAGGAGCGCCTCGTGATCACGTCGGAGATCCAGTCGCTCAAGGCCCAGGCCGACGCGCTCGAGGCCCAGGGCAACCAGGTCCGGCGCGAGGCGAGCTTCGCGACCGTCCACGTCGACATCACCTCGAACGGCCCCGACTCCGACGACGGCTGGACCCTCGGCGACGCCGTGGACGACGCCGGCGACGTCTTGCGCACGATCGCGGGCGTGGCCCTGGTGAGCCTGGCGATCCTCGTGCCCCTGGGGCTACTGCTCGCGCTCGTCTACCTCGTCCTCACGAGAGGGCGTCGCAGGGCGCGAGAGCGGGCGCTGGGCGGTTAGCGCGGCCCCTAATCGTACGGCTCGAAGTCCTGCTTGCGGGCGCCACAGACCGGGCAGAACCAATCGTCCGGGATGTCCTCGAAGGCCGTTCCCGGAGGGATGCCCCCGTCCGGGTCGCCCTCTTCCGGGTCGTAGATGAAGCCGCAGGAGGTGCAGATCCAGAGCTGTTTTGTCTCGGTCTCGGTGCTCACCGGCCCGCAGGTTATCGTCCACCCGATGAGTTCGGAGAGACCGCCTGGGGAGGAACGCGGCGAGCCCGCGACACCGCGTCCGGCGGCGACGATCATCCTGCTCCGCCGGGGTGGAAAGCACGCTCAGCGCGGCCTGGAGGTGCTGCTCGCGCGGCGGGCCGACAGCCAATCGTTCATGCCCGGAGTGTGGGTCTTCCCCGGCGGCGCGGTCGACGAGGGAGAGGAGTTCGCCGCCTGCGCCGTCCGCGAGCTCTCCGAGGAGACGGGCATCGAGCTTTCGCAGGACGCGCAGGTGCTGCCGTGGATGCGCTGGATCACCCCGGAGGAGGTCCCGGTGCGCTTCGACACGCTCTTCTTTGTCGCCGTTGCACCGGCGCACTCGCCGCCGAAGCCCGACGGCATCGAGATCTCGGACGCCGCCTGGTTCTCCCCGCGGGCGGCCCTGGACGCCAACGAGGCGGGCGAGATCGCGCTCGTCTTCCCCACGATCAAGACGCTCGAGACCCTCCTCCCGTACGCGACGGCCGAGGAAGTCATGGCCGTAGCGCCGGGGCGCTCGGTCGAGCCCGTCCTGCCGCGGGTGATCGGCACGCGGGAGAACCACCGCATCGTCCTGCCCTGGGAAGAGGGCTACGAGGACGCCGCCGCGGACCTCGACAGGCTCGCGCCGTGACCGGCACGCTTCCGGACCCCGTCTGCGAGGCGTTCGAGCGATTCATCACCACGGAGTTCACGACGATCGACGCGCGCCGGCAGCCGATCACCTGGCCCGTCACCCCGTACTAGTCGCACGGCGCGCCCACGATCGACGTCACCACCGGCCTCGGATACCCGAAGAAGGCCGACGACGCGGCGCGCAACCCGCGCGTGGCGTTGCTCTTCTCCGATCCGACGGGCTCGGGCATCGAGAGCGGGAGGAAGGTCCTCGTCCAAGGCACCGCGGAGGTGGACGACCGCGACCTCGAGGCGAACCGCGAGCGCTACGCGCGCGAGGCGGCGAGGAAGCTGCCGGCGACGGTCAAGATGAACCCGCCGAAGCCCCTGCGGCGTCCTCTCAACTGGTACTACGCGCGCATCTACATCAAGGTGCGTCCCGAGCGCGTCTTCGTCTGGCACGACGGCGACGTGACGAAGCCCCCGGAGGTGCTCGACTCGTACCTCGAGGAGGTCCGCTCGGGCCACGTGGAGGAGCCCCCGGAGCCGCACGCGCCGGCGCTGGGCGGTGCCGTGGCGTGGGATTCCCGCATCGAGCAGATAGGCACCACCTACGAGACGGGCGTCGTCTCCTGGGTCGGGCCGGACGGCTTCCCGATCTCGGTCCGGGTGCCGCTGGAGCTCGATCGCGCCGCGAAGCGGATCAGGCTCGGCGCTGCACCCGCCGGGCTACCCGTGGCCGCAGGGCGCGCCTGCGTGACCGTGCACCGGCACGGACCCTCGTTCACCTGGCAGGAGAACTTCCAGGTGCGCGGCGACCTCGTCGCGGAAGGCGGGTGCTGGGCCGTGGTCCCGCACAAGCTGGTCGGCGGCTTCGAGCTCCCCAGGGGGCCGGCCCGGCTGCGCAACTTCGTCCGCAAGCATCGGCGCTTCTACCGAACCGCCAAGCGGCGCCTGGCCGAGCGCTCGGGCTGAGGCTCAGTTCGCGAGCCGGTAGAGGCCGCGGGCGCGGCTCACGGGCACGAGCCGCACCGAGGTGGCCTGCGTGAACGCGTCGCCGCCCGTGGCGGTGAACGTGAGCTTCACCTGGAGCTTCGCCTTCTTGCCCCTGCGCAGGCGCTTCGTCACCTTCTTCTTGAGCTTCACGCGGATCTTCTGGGCGCCCGCGCCGATCTGCTTCGAGGTCTTCTTCACGCCCTTCCCCCCGATCGCCATGCGCCCGGCCGCGGGCACGTTCACGTTGACGAACAGCTTCAGGCGCTTCGTGGTGAAGGAGCCGACGCTGAAGCGGGAGTCGATGAGCGTGCCGTGCAGGGCGAAGATGAAGTCCTTGCCGTGGGTGGCATCGGTCCACTGGCAGTCGAGCAGGGTCGCCCACGTGAGGCAGTTGCGCCCGGGAGGGATCCCGTTGGCCGGGTTCTGCCACACCGCGGGCGCGCCGTAGGTCGCATCGGGCGTGTGCACCTGCCACCACCAGGGAGAGTCGCCCGCCGTCTGCACGGAGAGCCAATACCCGCCCGGGCTGAGCGGCGGGGCGTTCGAAAGCTGGGCAGTGAAGTTGCAGGGCTGACCCGAATCGCAATCCGGAACCGGAAGACCGGACTGCGAGAAGACGGGCGTACCGGGCGCACCGCCGGCGTCCGCGTAGACGGTCACCGTGGCGGTGTGCGAGCCGTCCTGCTGCGGGGCCGCACCGAGAACCTCGACCGCTTCCGGCTTCCACACCTGGCCATCGCCGATCTGGAAGTCGTCCGCCGCGACGGCGTCGAACTGGTCGTTGGAGTAGTCGTGCGACGGGACGACCGGAGTCGTGAAGCTTCCGGCAGCCGGAAACTGCACGTAGAGCATGGCAGCGCTGGCCTGACCGGCCAGGCCGAGCGCGAGGCCGACGACCATCCCCACCAAAGCTGAGCGGCGCATGAGGCCGGAGAGCCTACCTCAGGCGGCCGGGAACGGCTCCAGGCCGGCATTCCATGGGCCCGCGGGGTAGGTGTGGACGTCGTGCTCGACCATCTCGGTGTGCAGGCGGCGGAACAGCTCACCCGCGTTGTCGAGCGCCTTCTCGTACTCCTCCGCGGTCCGCTCGCCCAATCGCCAGAGGAAGTAGAGCTGGCTGTCCGTGATCCCGAAATCCACCTCGTTGTCGATTCGCGACGCCCAATCCAGGAAGGCGGGGCTGATCAGCTCGCGCAGCGCCATCGGGTCGTGGTCGGCGGGCACCGTGGTGAGGAAACGGCGGTTGAACTCGATCGACTCGAACTCCACCTTGCGACGCGAGGCGAGCTGCTCGATCCGCTCGCGCGGCTCTACGGACTCCACGTTGAACATCGGCACGACCTCGGCGAGGTCGGGCATGTGGGCCTTCGCGAGGACCGCGTCGGGCAGCACGGTCTTCGAGAACAGGCCGCCGTGCTGGCGCTCGTCCGCGTCGCACGACGCGCCGTAGAAGCCGTCAGCGAGCTGGCCGGTGATCCGGTTCGTCCCACCGGGACAGAGGGCCGCGGGCCCGCCCTTCGGGTTCAGCCCACCGACGGGCTCGTAGACAGCGCTGCGCCGGCGGGCGACCTCCTGGACGATGCCCGCCCACTCCTCGGCCTTCACGCCTGGGCCCCCGGGCTCAGACGTTGATCAGGTCTTGGCGTCCCTGGGCCTCGAGCTGCGCCTTGTAGCGCGGGAACACCGGCTTCGCCAGCGGCACCAGCTTCAGGATCTTCGCCACCGGGCCGCTCGCCTTGATCTCGCCGCGAGCGAGGGCGACGGTGACGTTGACCTCGCCCAGCCAGAACCGGTGAGCGGTGTCGGCCTCCATCGTCATCGTCACCTCGGGCTCCATCGACGACTCGCCGAACTCGACGTCCCCCGGCTCGCCCTCCTGGAGCCTCACGGTGATCGTGGAATCAGGATTGGAGTACTGGTAGCGAAGGATCGTGTTGGCGCGGCGGAACCTGGCGGACAGCTCCTCGTCGGCCATCACGTCCTCGATCAGCTTGCCCAGGGTCGCGTAGACCTCGTCGGCGTCCTTGAAGTAACCCATGAAGGCATCCTATTGCCGCGGACGCCGAGTCCGCGCAACCGCGCGTACGCCCGACGCGGGAGCACCACGGGAAGCCCGGGAGGGCAAGGTATTCCAGGCGGGAGCGGAGGACGTGGCGCGAGTTGTTTACGGGTCGGCGAAGACCTGCGGGAAGCGGCCGTCGCCCACGCTCATGCCCTTCGGGCTCGGGTACTTGCCCTGCACGATGCACGGGGCGAAGTTGACGGCCGGGCCGAGGCCGCCGTTCACGTCGGGCGCGGACGGCTCGCCCCAGCGGACCTCGTCCTCGTCCGGATCGGCGCCGCCGATCCCGCCGAGCACGAAGTCGGTGTTCTTGCAGTCGAAGTTCGGGAAGATCCCGTCGGTCGCGATCTTCTTGAGCGCACCGGGCGCCAGGTATGCGTTGCCGCGGTTCGTCGCGAGGCGGGTCGGCCAGATCGACAGGATCTCCGGGTTCAGGTTGAGCAGGATCCGCAGCACGTGGCGCGGCGCCGGATCGCCGGGGAGCTTCTGCACGGCGCCCGCGTGGGCGAAGCCCGGAGCGCCGAGGAAGTCGGTGATCGTGCCGCGCAGCGGATACGCGTAGCGCAGCACCGGGTTCAGGTTCGCCAAGAACGGATCGAGCCGGTCGAGCACCGGCGCGAGGCCGTTCAGGGTCTTGCTCAGGGCCGGCAGGCCCTTGCGCGCGGCGCCCTCGAGCTTGTCGAGGTCGACGAAGAAGTTCCGCAGGTTCGGCGAGAGGTCACGCACCGACTCGAGCGTCGGGCTCAGGTCGCGCGCGATCGGGATCAGGTCCTGAACGAGGGGCCGCGCGTTCGCCTGGAAGCTGTTGAGCCGCTCGAGCGTGGCGCGCGTCTCGCGCTCGAAGGTCGGGAAGATCCGGAACGTCTCGGCGAGCGCCGTCTCCTCCTGGGCCAGCGCCTCGAAGGTGTTGCGCGAGCCGACGATCGCGCCGGCCAGCGCCTCGTTGCGCTCGGTGAGCGCCTCGAAGGTGGCGCCGGTGTCGCGCACCAGGCCCTGGAGCGCCTCCTTCTGGCGCTCGAGGATCTCGACCACGTCGGAGGCATCGGTCAGGAACGGGCCGAGGTTGCCGAAGGCGTCGTTCAGGTCCATGCCGCGCTTGTCGACCGCGGTCGCCGCACCCTCCATCCAGCGCTGGAACGCGGTGCGAGTCTCGTCGTCGAGGGCGTTGAAGATCTCGTCGATCTGAGTCGCTTCCTCCGTCTGCTGGATGCCCAGGGTCCCGCCCTCCTCAAGCGGCTCCACCTTCTCCGCCTCGGCGTCCGAGACGTTCGCGGCGGCGCCCAGCGACACCGGCGCGCTCTCCTTGCCCGGCTCCGTGCCGGACGTGAGCTCCACGTAGGTCTCGCCGAGCAGCGTCTTCTGGCGCAGGATCGCGCGGGCGTCGCTCGAGATCGGCGCGAACTCGGGCTTGATCTCGATCTCCGCCTCGGTCACGTCCTTGCCGTTCACCCGGTACTCGGGCGGGGCCAGGTCGATCGTCTTGACCTTGCCCACGGAGACGCCGCCGATGCGGACGTCGGACTCCTTCGCGAGGAGCTGGGCCTCGGGGAAGTACGCCTTGATCCGGTAGCTCTCGGGCTTGAGCGGCGTCGGGCCGCCGAAGGCGATCCAGAGGAACAGGATCAGCCCGAAGCAGGACAGGGTGAACCCGATTGCTACGAGGATCCGGCCGATGGAGGGAGCTTGCTTCTGCATCAGCTGGTGCACCCCACCTGCTTGAGGATCGGATCGGTGAGCCCCGTGAGCAGCTTCCTGATCTCCTCGACCAGCGGGTCGACGCTGCCGACGAGGTCGAGGGCCGCCTCGCAGCTCTGGCTCACGTAGACGCGCCAGTACGGGGCGTTTGCGTCGCCGGCGCTGAACAGGCTGTTGCCGACGTGGGTTGCCCACGCGGTCCAGTAGAGCCAGCCCTCGTCGCGGCCCTTCGCGCCCGCGGGCTCGGCGCCGTTCGGGTTGTAGGCGACGATGTTGCCGAACTTGTTGAGCTTGCGGCCGAGCCTGGTCAGGCCGGGCGCGGCATCGCTGAAGCGGTGCGCAGCCTTGTCCAGGTCCGGGACCACCGGACGCGCCGCGCGCACGAACGGGCGGATCTGCTTCGCGACTGCCGGCGTCGCCTCCTTCGCGAGCTTGCTCAGCGCCTCGTTGACCGGCGTCAGGTTCCGGGCGAACGGCCGCAGCTTGTTGAACGTCGGGCCGAGCAGGTCCGCGAACCGGGCCGTGGCGTCGAGCGTGTCCTCCGCCTGGCCGAGCGTCGTCGGCAGCAGTCGCACGGCCTCGCGGACGCTCGGGTCCTGCTCCGCGATCGCGCTCAGGGCCGCCTGCGAGGAGGCAACCAGGCGCGTCAGCTCCTTGTCGTTGCGCCCGACCGCGGTCGTCAGCACGTTCAGGTTGTGGATCAGGCGGGCGAGGTTGCGCTTGCGCTTCGCGACCTCCTTGTTCATCTCCGCGAGGTCCCTGTTGATCGGGCCGAGGCCGCCCAGGAGCTTGCCGAGCTCCTTGTCGCGGCCGTCGAGGCCCTGCCCGGCGCCGACGAGCAGCAGCCGCAGGTAGGCCTGCGTGTCGGAGTCGAGCGCGGCGAGGATCTCGTCGAGGTTCACGTCCGGCGCGGTGTTCGCGGCCGGGATCGTGTCGCCCTCCTGGTACTCGCCCGCGGCTGCGGTACCCGGGTCGAGCTGGAAGAACATGTCCTTCAGGCCAGTCGTCGGGCGCAGCAGGATGGTCGCGTCCTTGTAGATCGGCAGGTAGTCGCGGTCGATCTCGAAGGTGACGACGCCGACGCCGTCCTCGACCTCCACCTTGGACACGTCGCCGACGCGCACGCCCGCGACGCGGATCGTCTGCCCCTGGCCCGGGACCACGGCCTGCGCCGTCTCGAACTCCGCCTTGAGCTCGAACGGCTTCTCCTCGAGCACCGGAATGCGCAGGCGCTGCTCCTGCAGGATCACGTAGGTCGCGAACAGGGCGATCACGATCAGGCCGGCGACGGCGATGAAGTCACGCAGGTGCTTGCGGATCACGGTGGTCATCGCTTCGCCCCCAGCGCAAGCGCTTCGAACCCACTGCCGAGACCAAGCCGCTTGAGCGCCTTACGGGCGCGCTGCGTGATCTCCTTGGCCTCTTCCTTCTCGCCCTCGGCGCGCAGTTCCGGGACCCGGCTCAGCGCCTTGACGCGCTCACCGAGCCGGTCAAGCGCGCCGGCCGCCTTGTCGCTGATCGCCGACAGGGCCGACTTCGGCACCCTCGTCACGTCCACGCCGGCCTCCGCGGGGCCCGGGCCCGGGCCGGACTGGAGGCTCGGCGGCTCCTGCTTCTCGCAGTCGTGCTCGGCCGTGAAGACCGTCTTCTTCGAGCTGCCCATGGCCGGCATGCCGCCCAGGAACTCGTACGGGATCAGGGCGAACTGGTCGCCGAAGTCCAGGATGTTCTGGCCGCTCTGGCCGAGGACGCGACCCCACTGGCCGTTCGCATCGCCGTTGCGGGCGAGGCCGGTGAGGCCGGTGAGCACGTAGCCGGCCGTCTCGAAGACCCGGTCGCCCTTGTCGTGCGGGTAGACGTCGCCGTCGTTGACCGCCTCGACGTGGTCGTTCGCCCACGGGATGATCACCTCGTTGAAGCAGGACGAGAGCGCCCGGGCCTCGCGGAGGAACGGGATCGTCCGGTCGGTGAGCTTCGCGAGCGCCGGGATCGTCGGGCGCAGATCGGCGCTCAGGCCGCGGAGCTCGGCCTGGGTCATGAGGCCGCGGAGCTGGGCGATGAACGGGGTCGCGTCGTCCAGGGCGCCCGCCGCGGATTGGACGCCGGGCAGGGCCTCGCGCGCGAACGCCCGCACCGGCGGGAAGGCGGCGTTCAAGCTGGCGAAGGCCGGGTCGGCGGACTCGAGGACGCCCGGGAGGCGCTCGATCGACTTCGCGAGCGCGACATCCTCGGCGGCGAACGAGCCGGAGACGGTGCTGAAGTCCCCAACGAGGTTCTGGAGCGCGGCCTCGTTGCGACCGAGCCCGCGCACCACGCGACCGAGGCCGCGGATCACGCCGCCGAGGTCGCCGTCCTCGGTGCCGAGGAAGGCCTCGCTCACCTGCGAGGTGTACTTGCCGGCGGGCCCGGAGGTCCGGTAGAGCTCGCGGAAGCCCTCGGCGCCGCCGTGCTCCGTGAGCGCGCTGCCGAACTGGTCGAGGAAGACCTGCAGGTTCTTGCGCACGTCGGACTGGAGCGTCGTCAGCACCTGGTCGAGCTGCACGCTGTAGGAGGTCCGGTTGACCGGGAAGGTGTGGCCCTCCTCGATCTCCTCGGCATTCGGGCTGCCCGGCTGCAGGTCGATGAAGTTGTTGCCCTCGAGGAAGAGCCGCGGGCGCAGCTTGAAGGTCGCGTCGGTCTTGAGCGGCAGGGCCTTCTCGTCGAGCTCCATCGTCACGATGGCGCCCTCCTCGGGCTGCGACGCCGCGGGCGCCTCGCCGTCCTCGTCGACCTGGGCCTTGTACTTCTCGGCCTCGCCGGCGGACAGCGGCTCGACCCCGGTCACCTTGCCGACGTTCACGCCCGCGATCCGCACCGGGGCGTCGCGGCTCACGTTCTGCGCCGAGGCGAAGACCGCCTTGACCTCGTAGCCGCCCTGCCAGGGCAGGCGCATGCCGAGCAGGCCGCTGAAGGCGATGATCGAGGCGACCGCGATCAACACGACCGCGATCAGGCCGACGACCCAGTTGGGCATCTGCTGCACCTGGCGGACGCGGCTCACTTGCCCAGCCCCTTCCAGGTCTCGGGAGCACGCGACTTGACCCGGGTGTCACGCAGCTCCTTCTCGCCATCGTCGTTCCAGAACAGCGTCGTCGGGCCGCGGGAACCGGGCAGGTCGGACACGAGGTTCGCGGCGACGTTCGGCGCCTGGCCCGGGAGCGGCGCCCACCCGAGCGGGTAGCCGCGCTGGCCGAGCTGGCAGTCCGCGTCCTTCTGGCCGGCGGGCATGTACGGGCCGGCGTTGGCGATCGGCATCTCGAACGGCTCGAACTTGCCGCCCAGGAGCGCCGAGGTACGGCCACTCGCGGTGATGCCGGAGTAGCCGCCGACGTCCGCCTCGACCTCGAACGGGAGCGGGGCGCCGGCGCCGATCTGGCGGTAGGCGAAGCCGAGCTGGTCCGGGTCGGAGAACGACTCGGCGAAGAAGGTGAAGTAGTAGTTCCAGTAGTTGCACACCGTCTGCGCCGGGGCCACGTACGCGGCAAGCGGGCCGGCGGTGTCGAAGGTGTCGCCGAGACGCTGGAGCGTCAGGCGAGTGGTGGGCTGCTTCAGGAGCTGATTGAGCTCGACGAAGGAGCCGCGCAGGCGCCGGTTCATCGCGGGCGTGTCGCGCAGCACCGGGGTGCCGACGCCGACGGCCTCGTTCAGGACCGGCAGGGTCGTACGCAGGGCCGAGATGCCCGGCCGCAGCTCACGCGAGAGCGTCGCGAACTCGCGCAGGAACTCGCGCTGCTCGGGCAGGGTCTCGATCCCGGTCTCGAGCGTCGCCGGGCCCTCGGAGATCGTCTCCTGCAGGGACGCGGGATCGGCCGAGATCGCCGCGAACGCCCGCGCCGCGAAGCCGAAGAACTCGGCCTGCTGCGTGGCGACCGGCGCGACGATGCGGGCGGCGTCCGCGAGCTCCGGGAACAGGCGCTCGAACCGCGTGTTGTTCTTCGTCAGCGTCTTCGCCACCGGGCGCAGGCCCTTGAAGAGCGGCTCGAGCGCGCCGAGCGCGTCGTTCAGGGAGGTGCCGCGCGCGGCGAACGCGGTGCCGAAGCCCTCGAGCGTCGTCCGCGAGTTATCGCGCGTGGGCGCGTCGAAGGTGTTCGCGATGTCGTCGAACTCGGTCTGCTCCTGGAAGCAGCCGTTGGCGGCCGTCTCCGAGACGCTCGCCGTGAACGCCTGCGGATCCGTGGGCAGCTCGCACGTGGCACCGTCGTCGGTCCCGACGAAGGTGAAGCCCTCCTCGGCCGGCTCGCCGGTGCCGCGGATGATCTCGAGGTACTTGAGGCCGAACGAGGACCGGTAGCGAACCCGGAAGATCGAGTCCTGCGGCAGCGGCTCGATGTCCTTCTCGAGCTTCAGGTTCAGCCGCGCCGTGGTCCCGTTGCCCGACGCCTCGCCATCGGTGTCGGACGCCGTCGTCGCGTCATCGTCGCGAGCGATCTCGATCGACTCGACCACGCCGACGCGGTGCCCGCCGATCCGCACCTCGTTGTTCTCCGTGAGGCGCGCCGCGTTCGGGACCTCGAGCGAGACCCGGTAGGTGGGCACGAAGGGCAGGCCGGAGTTCGCGTTGTAGGCCAGGAAGACCGCGACGATCACGATCAGCGTCGTGACCGCGCCGACCATCGTCGGCGACCCGGCGATCGAGCCGATCGTCCTGCGGCCCCTCATCGGGCCCTCCGGGTGCTTGTCGTCGTGGTCGTCATCGGTCAGTTCGAGAAGAGGAAGTCGAGGAGCTCTTCAGCGGCGGCGCCCGTCGAGCCGAGCAGGCCGCCACGGTTGCCGCTGGCGCCGCGCGGCTCGCGCGGATCGAGCCCGCGCTGGATGCTCATGCCGAGCTCGCGCAGCTCGTCCTGGAGCCGCTGCGGCAGGTTCTCGAGCGCGTCCTGCGGCAGATTGAGGATCTGATCGAGGAGGTTGTCGGGCACGATGCTCGCGCCGTCGTCGAGGCCGGCGTTGCCGCCGCCACCGTTGCCGGAGCCGGCGCCCGTGTCGCCCGGCCCGCCGTTGCCACCGCCGGAACCGTCGCCGCCGCTGCCGCGCCCGGCGCCGGAGGCGCTGCCGGCGCGCGCCTGCTGGCGCGTGTTCCCGTTCGGGTCGCAGAGATAGCGGGCCGCCTCGGGCTCCGTGCCGTTCGGGCAGACCTCGGGCGGATAGGGCGGCAGCCCGAGCTCCTCGTTGATGCCCGGCTGGTTCGGACCGAGCCACTGCACGCAGCGCGCGGTCTCGAGGATGTTCGTGGTCTTGCCGCGCTCGTGGATGTTCGGGACTCCCGGCTCGCCCGTGTCCGGATCGCGGCCGCTCGAGGTGTGACCGCACGGGCCGGTCATCACCGCGTGCAGGTTGATGTGCATCGAGTGCGCGACCGAGTCGTACTGGTTGGTGGTCCCGGTGATGTAGTAGATCCAGTTGAGGAGGCTCTCGAAGCCGGTGTAGCCCTTCGTGTCGCGCTTGCCGGGCTTCGGGTTGGTCCGGCCCGTGTCGCGCGCCGCGCGGTCGTCGATCTCCACCGCGCGCCGCGGATCGTCGATGTCGGCGGTGAAGTCGGCGAGCGCCTCGGCGGTCAGCGGGGCCTTCTTGCCGGCATCCGCGAGCAGCTCGACCTCGTCCTCGCCGCGCCGCAGCGCCTGGCGCCCGACCACGGCAGCGGTGCCGAGCGTCGTCAGCGCCGTGCCGGTCGCGCCGCTGAAGGCGGGCAGGTTCGCGGAGAGCGTGTTCAGGTTGGGCGCCGCGGCGTTCAGGTCGGTGAGCAGCGGGGTCTGCTCGCGGGCCACGTCCTCGAGCTCGGCGAGCGTCGGGTTGAGCTCGCGGAGGAAGTCGTCGAGCAGCTCGAAGTCACGCGAGAGGTCGGCACGGCGGGCGGCGGAGGCGCTCGCGGCGTCCTCCGTCTCGTCAACGAACCTGACCACGTCCTGGCGCGTGCGGGCCAGCTCGCCGATCACCGCATCCGAGTCCTTGTTCAGGTCGCGGATGATCTTGTTCTGCTCGGCGAGGATCTGGGTGACCTTGCGGGTCTCGGTGAGCGCCGGGGCGCCGAGGCGGATCGCCTCGTTCAGCGCCTCCGGGTTGCCCGCGAGCGCGGTGCCGAACTCGTTGATCAGAAGCTGCAGGCGGCGCTTGTAGGGCTCGCGCAGCGTGTTCTGCACGAGATCGGTCTGGACGGTCTGGCGCACGCGGCTCGCCGGGACCATGCCGCCGTCCTCCATCGGCTCGCCCTTCGGGTCGCAGTCGATGAAGTACTCGGCGATCAGCGACTGGGGCTCGGTCGAGCACTCGGTGTCCTCGCCGAGCTCTGCGAGCTCGCCGTTCAGCTCCACGGTCACCTCGGCGCGCTTGTCCTCGTTGATCTCCAGGTCGGTGACCTGGCCGGCGGTGACGCCGGAGATGCGAACGTCGGATCCCTCGACGATCCCGAACGCGTTGTACATCTCGATCTTGTACGTGCGCGTGTCGTCGGCACCGGCCACGGTCGCAAGCGCGGCCGCACCGAGCGCGCACACGAGGACTGTCAGCGCGATCCGCCTCACGGGCCGAACGCTCCGTCGTCGGGGTTGCACTCGCCGTTCGCACGGCGGCCGTCGGTGAGCGCGCCGCCGTCGGTGAACGGGGTCGAGCCGTCGCCGGGGTCA